>Ga0307412_10001871_pt1 | contig 11643 bp, 14 predicted proteins | sample DK1Cmetagenome_3_FD_203823 | JGI IMG/M metagenome (GOLD analysis project Ga0307412, IMG submission 203823) | Maize rhizosphere microbial communities from greenhouse at UC Davis, California, United States - DK15-C-1 | ecosystem: Host-associated > Plants > Roots > Rhizosphere > Soil | place: USA...
AGCGTTCCGCAGCGCCAGGCAAGCGCCGGAGAGCGCTCGGCGCTCGAGGACCTGGGGAGCCTGTCCACGACAACGACCGTGCGGGCGACCATCGTGGCGCCGGGCGGCAGGACGCAGCTTGCCGAGCTCAGCGGCGTCGACGACCGCTGGCCGTTGGCCGGTCAGCTCAAGCTGACATCCGGGCATAGGCCGGCGGGGCAGGAAGTCGCGCTCGGCGTCGACCTTGCCCGGCGGCTGGGCGTGGGGACAGGCGACAAGGTGCGCATCGGCTATGGCGAGTTCCGGGTGGGCGGCATCATCGCCTCCATGCCTTCGCTGTCCGGTTTCGCGCTGGCGCCGCCAGCGCTGATCGACCAGACCGGCCTTGCGGCTACCGGCTTAATCCAGCCGGGCAGCCTGTATGTCAGTTCCTACCGGTTGCTGCTGCCGAACACAGTCGACCCGGCGGCCACCGCCAAGACTTTCCGCCTGCGCTTCCCCGATGGCGGCTGGAACGCCCTCGACCGCAGCGAAGCCGGCGGCGGCACGCGCCGGTTCATCGAGCGCGTCGGCGAGATGCTGCTGCTGATCGCACTGGCGGCACTGGCCGCGGGCGGGGTCGGAATCGCCAGCGCCGCTCAAGCCTTCGCCGCCTCGCGCCGGCCGGCCATCGCTGTCCTCAAGCTGTTGGGAGCCGGGCGACGGACGATCGGCATGATGCTGGCAATCGAGATTGGCGTCATTGCCGCGGCGGCGCTGGCGGTCGGGCTGGGAATCGGCGCCATTGTCCCGGCGCTGGCTGGCTCGGTGGCGGGTCCCGCGCTGCCGGTGGCACCCGATCCCGCGCCGCAATGGGCTGCTCTTGGCGAGGCTGCCGCTTTCGGCCTGCTGGTCACCTTGGCCGCCAGCTGGGGTCCGGTCGCTTCGGCGTCCGATACAAGGCCGGCGCAATTGCTGCGGGGCGATGTCGCCGATGGCAATGGAACGAAGCGGCGCTGGCTGGTGCCGGGACTGGCGCTTGGTGCTGCGGCCGGGCTGGCTGTCGCCCGCGCCTCCAATCCCACCTTCGCCGCGATCGGAATCGCCGCCATCGCCGGCCTGATCCTGTTGTTCGCCGGGCTTGGCTATGTGCTGCGCCGAGGCTCGCGTGCATCGCGGCATCGCGGCGGCCCGGTCGTCCGCCTCGGCATCGCCGCGCTCGACCGGCCCGGGGCGGCGACGGTGCGCCTGTCGGTGGCGCTCGGCCTTGGCCTGTCACTACTAGTGATGCTCGCCGCCAGCGGCTCCAGCCTGCTCAAGGAGATCGCCGAGACCATACCCAGCCGGGCGCCGGCGCTCTTCCTGGTGGACATCCCGGCCGGCCGCCAGGCCGAGTTCCGAGCCATTGCCGAGCGAGAATTGCCGGGCGCCGAGTTGCGGCTTGTGCCGTCGCTGCGGGGTCCGGTGGTCGCCGTCAACGGCACGCGCGTGGCGGATTTGCCGGCGATACCGGAAGGCGCCTGGGTGCTGCGCGGCGACCGCGGCCTGACCTTTTCTCCGGACCTGCCGCCCGGCAATCGCGTCGTCGCCGGCCAATGGTGGCCCGGCGATTATCGCGGGCCGCCTTTGATCTCGCTCGACCAGGACGCCGCCGAGGCGCTGGACCTCAAGATCGGCGACAAGCTGACCGTCGCCGTGCTCGGCCGTCCGATCGAGGCGCGAATCGCGTCGCTGCGGGAGATCAACTGGCGGTCGTTCGGCTTCAATTTCGCGGTCATCTTCGCGCCGGGCGCACTCGAAAACGCGCCATACACGATGATGGCAACGCTGGCGCCGCCGGCCGGGGCGGACACGATCGGCTTCGAGCAGAGGCTGGCGGAAAGCCTGCCGATGGTCAGCGCCATTAGGGTTTCGGCCATCGTCGAGCAGGTCGGCACGATCCTCACCGCCCTCGACCGCGCCGTGCGATTGGCGACGATGGTGGCGATTGCTCTCGGCATGGTCGTCCTCGCCGGCGCGGTCGTCGCCACCCGCCGCAGCCGGGTCCGCGACCTGGTCATACTGAAGTTGGTTGGGGCCAGCCGGGGCCAGGTCGTGGCGACCCAACTGGTCGAGTTCGCTGTGCTGTCGGCAGCCGTGTCCCTGGTCGCCGTTGCGGCGGGCATCGGCGGCGCCAAGCTGGTTACCGCCCAGGTGCTGGATATTCCGTTGCAGCCGGACTGGGGCGCCTTACTGACCATCCCCGCGGCAGCCATCGTCCTGGCCGTCGGCGCCGCATTGACCGCGGCCCTGCCGGCACTCAATGCCCGGCCGGCAAGGGCGCTGCGGGCGCTGTGATGGCTGTGCCGGCGGGCAACGGTAAACCGTCCCGAAACGATACTCGTCAAACAGCGACCTTCGGAATCATGCAACTTCGTGGCAATTCGACCGTTCCAACCGACCGAAAGGAACGGTTTTTATGTCCACCTACCCGACGCTCAGCGATCTGCGGATGACGCACGATCCCGCCGGCCGTGGCTATCACGCCGTGTACCGCGAGCATGAAGTCAATCATTGCCCCGGCTGCGGACGGACCCACTGGATCATCGGCCGCGTCTCTGCCGAATGCGCCTTCTGCGCGACGGCCCTGCCCCTGGCCGAGGCGAGCATGCGTTCGCACTCCGGCCCGGCTATCATTCATCATCGCAACCGGATGAACACTCCGGCCTGGGCGGCTTGACCCCTTAAGCCGCGGAAGACGAAGGAACGCCTGTCCCTAAGGGGGCGGGCGTTTCTTTATGGGGCGATGGGCCGCACCGGCACCGGCGCGTTGCACAAATCGACGCCGCCCGCGGGCCGGATGTAGAAATCGTCCTTGCGGTTCTTGCGGAAGTGCAGCCAGCGGGCGAAGGACGCGCTGGTTTCCTTGAGATATTCGAACCTTGGACGGGCCGGGGCCGCCAGCTCCGACGCCAGATGCACGCTGGCGATCGGGACGTCGCTGCTGCGCTCCTTGTAGAAACCGAGCGCCTCGGTGCCCCGCGGCAGACTCGCCAGATGCTCGATTCCGGCGACGACCCGGCCGACGACGGCGATATTGCGGTCGAGGTGGCGCGGGCCGTGGCCGATGGCGGCGTAGAGCTCGCCCCCCATGCCGGTGTCGGTCAGGCCGCGACCCACGCCAACGCTCCCGTAGCAATGGGTGAGGTTGGCCGTGCCGCCCTTCGGATCGTAGGCGACCGGCCAGCCGCGCGCGAAGCCCGCGGCGGGCGCATAGGCGTCCGGCGACCCCAGCGGGACGATGCTCAGGCCCTTCAGCGCCCGGTGATATTCGGCCGGAGGCGCCGTGACGATGCCGGCGGGCAGCGGCTTTTCGCTGTCGTTATTGCCCCACTGGGCGACATAATTGTCCTGGACGCGATAGATGGCGGCCCCTTGCCAATAGCCACCGCGCGCCAGCTTCTGGATATTGGCGACATGGACGGGCGCGAAGGCGGGCGCCAGCTGGATGACGACGCGGCTGCCGGATTTGAGGTCGACGACCATAAGCTCTTCGGCCGGGATCTCGGCCCATTCCGCCGGCTTGGAAGCGGCGATGACCTCGCTCGGCGTTTTCGGCGGCCCCGGCGGCGTCGCCGCCTGCATCGCGGCGACCAGGGTGAGGGCGGGAACGATTGCAATTCGGCGCATCGACATCTCCTTTGCCGCTCTTGTAAGCGAGCGGCCATGCATATCGCCACCCTCATGCTGCTCGGCTCGGGCGAACTCGGCAAGGAATTCGCCATCGCCGCCAAGCGTCTCGGCTGCAGGGTCGTCGCCTGCGACCGCTACGCCGACGCCCCCGCGATGCAGGTTGCCGACGCCTGCGAGGTCTTTTCGATGCTCGACGGCGAGGCATTGCGGGCGGCGGTCGAGAAGCACCGCCCGGACCATATCGTGCCGGAGATCGAGGCGATCGACACGGCCATGCTTGGCACGCTGGAGGCCAAAGGCTGGCACGTCGTCCCATCGGCCAAGGCGGTGCAGCTGACCATGAACCGCGATGGCATCCGCGACGTCGCGGCGAAGGAGTTGGGCCTGACCACCTCCGCGTACGCCTTCGCGACAACTTGCGAGGAGGCGCTGGCGGCAGGCGAAACCATCGGCTTCCCTTGCGTCGTCAAGCCGGTCATGTCCTCCTCGGGCAAGGGCCAGAGCGTCGCCCATGACGCCGAAGAGCTGGCACGCGCCTGGGACTATGCCGTCGCCAACATGCGCGGCGACCGTCGCCAAGTAATCGTCGAGCAGTTCATCGCATTCGACAGCGAGATCACCTTGCTGACGGTCTCAACGAAGGAGGGAATCCTTTTTTGCGAACCGGTCGGCCACCTACAGTTAGCCGGCGACTATCGCGAAAGCTGGCAGCCGGCGGCGCTTCCCGCCGCGGCGCTGCAATCAGCGAAGGAGCAGGCGGCCAAAGTGGTCACGGGCCTGGGCGGCCAAGGCCTATTCGGCGTCGAATTCTTCATCGCCGGCGACCAGGCGATCTTTTCCGAGCTGTCGCCGCGCCCGCACGATACCGGCATGGTCACCCTGATCAGCCAGAGCTTGAGCGAGTTCGAGCTGCACCTGCGCGCCATCCTCGGCCTGTCGATCCCGGCGATCGACTTCCACGGCCCCTCCGCCAGTGCCGTGATCCTCGCCGACCGCGAAAGCAGCGACTTCCGGTTCGAAGGCCTCGGTGACGCCCTCGCCCTCGGCCAGTCCGGCACCCCGGTCGAAGTCCGCATCTTCGGCAAGCCCAACACCCTCAAGAACCGCCGCATGGGCGTTGCGCTGGCGCGAGCCGAAAGCGCGGAACAGGCAAGAGCGCGTGCGGTTCAGGCAGCGGGATGCATTGCGATCCAATATTCATAACATTGCATAGTTATGCAGTAAGCCGCATACGCACTGCATGATTCGCGTCGCGATCCTTGGCGCTTCCGGTTATGTCGGGGGCGAGCTGATGCGTCTCCTCGCCGCCCACCCGGGCATTGAGGTGGGCCAAGCGTTCGGCGCGTCGGCGGCGGGCAAGCCGGTCTCCAGCCTGCATCCACACCTCAGCCTCGCTTATGGCGACATGTCGTTCGACGCCTGGAACCCGGCCCTGCTCGACGGTTGCGACCTGGTGTTCGCGGCGCTGCCGCATGGCGAGACCCAGAAGCTGGTCGACGCAATCGGCAACCGCAAGTTCGTCGACCTCGGCGCCGATTTCCGCTTGGACAGCGCAGAGGAGTATGCGGCCTGGTACGGCGAGCCGCACCAGCGGCCGGATCTGCTGGCCAGCTTCATTTATGGCCTGCCAGAGTTCAGCCGCGCCGACATCGCCGCTGCGGACTGCGTCGCCGCGCCCGGCTGTTACCCGACCGCCGCCGGCCTGGCGCTGAAGCCCTTGGTCGATGCGGGTGTCATCGAAACCACAGGCATCGTCGTCGACGCCGCCTCGGGCGTCAGCGGCGCCGGCCGTGCCGCCTCGGCCGGCACGCACTTCTGCGCTATCGACGGCAATTTTCGCGCTTACGGCCTCTTAAGTCACCGCCACACCGCCGAAATGCAGATGGTGACCGCCGCCGAAATCCTCTTCACCCCCCATCTGGCACCAATGAGCCGCGGTATCCTCGCCACCTGCTACGCCCGTGCCACGGCGGCATGCGACCCACTGGCGATCCTGTTCGAGGCTTATGAGGCCGAACCTTTCGTCCATGTCGGCGAGACGCCGCCCGAGACCAAATGGGCGACCGGCTCGAACGCCGCCTTCCTCACCGCCCGCTATGACCCGCGCACGAACATGGTCGTCAGCCTCTGCGCCATCGACAACCTCGGCAAAGGCGCCGCTGGCCAGATGATCCATTGCGCCAACCTGATGCTGGGGCTGGAGGAGACGGCGGGGCTGGCGGTGACGGGGGTCTATCCGTGAGCGTCACCGCCGCCGAAGGCTTCGTCGCCGCCGGCATCCACGCCGGTCTGAAGGCCAGCCGGCGCGACATGGCGTTGCTGGCGACCGACGATGGCCGGCCGGTACCCTGCGCCGCCGTCTTCACCACGAACAAGTTCCGCGCGCCCCCAGTGGAGGCCTGTGTCGAGCGCCTGGCGGCGACCGGCGGCATGGCCGCAGGCGTCATCGTCAACTCGGGCAATGCCAATGCCGGCACCGGCGCCAAGGGCCGCGCCAATGCCGAGGCGATGTGCGAAGCCGCAGCCGACGCGGTCCGCTGCGATCCACAACAGATGTTGGTCTGCTCGACCGGCCTGATCGGCTTTCAATTGCCGATGCGGAAGATCCTGACGGCCATCCCCCGGCTCGGCGATAACCTCAGCCGCGCCGGCCATCGCGACGCCGCCAAGGGCATCCTGACGACCGACACGCGGCCCAAGGAAGCGGTCGTGCATGGCGACGGCTGGACGGTCGGCGGCATGGCCAAGGGTTGCGGCATGCTGGCGCCTAACATGGCGACCATGCTCGCCTTCCTCACCACCGATGCCGAGGTCGAGCGGCGGGTGCTTCAGGACATCCTGTTCCGCGCCGCCGATGCCAGCTTCAACTGCCTGATCACCGACGGCGCCACCTCGACCAATGATACGGTCATGCTGTTCGCCAGCGGTCGCAGAGGCCCGCCCAAGGACATGGCGGCCTTCGAGGATGCCGTCTTCCAGGTCTGCGAGGAGCTGATGCTGCAGATGGCCTGCGACGCCGAGGGCATGACCAAATTGGTCGTCATCCGCGTCGCCGGCGCCGCCTCCGATGCCGAAGCCCGCCAAGCCGCCCGCTCGATCGGATCGAACCAGCTGATTAAGTGCAGCTGGTACGGCGCTGATGCTTATTGGGGTCGGCTGCTGGCCGAGGCCGGCTCGTGCGGCATCGAGTTCGAGGCCGGGAAGGCGTCCGTCACCTATGGGGGAATCAAGGTCGCCGAAGCGGGCGTGGAAATGCCGCACGACGGCGAAGCGGTGCTCGCCCACATGCGCGGGCAGGAGATCGACATCCTCGTCGACCTCGGCATCGGCTCCGGCGAGGGGCGCGCCGTCAGCGTCGACCTCGGCCCCGGCTACATCAAGGAGAATGCGGCGACGTCATGATTACGCCCCACGACACCGCCCGGCTCCTCATCGAGGCTTTGCCCTACATCCGCCGCTTCACCGGCAAGACATTGGTCGTCAAGGTCGGCGGCGTGCCGCTGACCGATCCGGAGCGGATGCGCAGCCTGGCCAAGGACGTGCTGCTGCTGCACTCGGTCGGCATCCGCCCGGTGTTGGTGCATGGCGGCGGCCCGCAGATCGACGAGCATATGGCCAAGGCGGGGATCGAGGTGAAGCGCATCGATGGCCTGCGGGTCACCGACGCCGACGCCCTCGACATCGTCCGCATGGTGCTGGTCGGCAAGACCAACCGCGACATGGTCGCGGCGATCAATGCGCTCGAGCCGGTCGCGATCGGAGTCGCCGGCGAGGACGGGCGGCTGCTGGAGGTCGAGCCCGTCGACGAGCGTCTTGGCTTTGTCGGCCGGGTCACCAAGGTGCGCGGCGCCCTGCTTCGAGATTTCCATGACGACGGGCTGATTCCCGTAGTGTCGACAATCGGCGCCGACGCCGGCGCCCAGCCCTACAACGTCAACGCCGACGATGCGGCCCGCGCCATCGCGGTGGCGATGGGGGCGGAAAAGCTGATTTACCTAACCGGCGCTCCGGGCCTGCTCGAGGACCCCGCTGACCCACAGAGCCTGGTCCATCGCTTGACCGCCGCCGAGGCCCGGCGGCGGATTGCCGACGAGGGCGTCACCGGCGGCATGATCCCCAAGCTCGCTGCCTGCGCCGAGGCGGTCGAAGGCGGAGTTGGCAGCGCCCATATGATCGACGGCCGCGCCGAGCACGCCATCCTCATCGAGCTGTTTACCGACTCCGGCATCGGCACGATGGTGACGCCGTGACCGCCGCTAAGCAGAACCGCCAGCGCCTGATCGCCGGCTGGCTTCGCGACGATCACATCGCCAGCCAGGAGGAACTGGTCGCCCGGCTGGATCGAGCCGGCGTCCCGGCTACCCAGGCGACGGTCAGTCGCGATTTGGACGAGCTCGGCGCGGTCCGGGTGCGGCGCGGCGGGACCGTGCATTACCGACTGCCCGAACAGCTGGAGAGCGGCGATGCCGGCCGGCTCGACCGGCTGCTCGCCGATTGGGTGACCGACATCGTCGCCGCCGGCAACCTGCTCGTCGTGCGGACTCCGCCCGGCTCGGCGAACCTAGTCGCCAATGCGCTCGATTCGGCAGGCCTCGATGGAATCGCCGGGACGATTGCCGGCGACGATACGATTTTCGTGGCGCTGGCCGACGGCGCCGTGCCGGGCGCCGTTGCGGAAGGGCTTCGCCGCCGCCGCGAGGGACGCTAGGAAGCCTTTTCGATGGGAAAGACGTTGGTTGCCGCAAAGGAGCTTCGCCCCATGCCCAGGCATATGCCTCTCTTCCTGCTGCTGGCCTTGGCCGCGTGCGACGACAATCCCGCGACCCAGCCCAGCCAGCCGATCGTCGTCCGCTCCGAAGGCCAGGACAAATTGCACCAGCTCGACGACATGAATCGGGCGATCGCGCTGCGGCGGGCCATCTACGAATCGGGTTCCGCCTGCCAGCGAGTCACCAGTTCCGGCTATGTCGGGGAATATGAGAACACGTCCTACTGGACGGCGACCTGCGAGGACAAGTTCGGCCGAACGCGCGACTGGGCGTTGTTCGTCGGTCCCGATGAAAGCGTCCAGGTGCGGCTGTGCGAGGATGTGGTGAAAGCCGGGCTGCAGCCCTGCGTCATCAAGCCCGGCGCCAAGGCGCCGGCTCAGAGCTAATCACATTTGCGGGTGGTCTTAACCGCTCCGTCAGGGGTGCCTTCCTTGATGGTGACGCACGAGCCCTGGCGGGTTTCCTCACGCCAGCTGCCGTCGGCATTGGTCACCTTGGCGGTCGGTTTGGGGACGCGCTTGCCGTCCTTGATCTCATAGTTGAAGGGCGTGTTCTGGGCGCCGCCGGCGCTTTGGCCGCCGCTCGCCTGCGCCCAGGCCGCGCCAGCCGCCAAGGCGGCAACGGCAAAGCCGCCAACGGCCAATATGATCGCACGACGAGTCATCGAATCTCTCCTCATCACGCCACCTTCATAACGCCGGCGAAGTGAACGCTGGCTGAAAGAGCGGTTCAGGCAAGAACGCCCGCGTGCCGCCAAATCATCCTAATCGGCCAGCTCGCGATGGGCAAAGCGGTCGCGGATATGGCGATTGAAATAGACCCCCTTGGCGAAGGCGCCGCGGAACGCTTTTGCCTCTTCCGGCGGGACGTCGGCGTAGACGTAGCGGCGGCCGGTGACGAACAGCACCTCCAGCTCCCGGCTGTCGGGGCGGTAGTCGAAGCGCCGGATTACGGACGAGGGCATGGTCCTAAAAACGCTAGACAGGCGTCAAGGCTCCGAGGAGCGCGGCGGCCAACAGCAGTACTGCCAAGGCCCATGGCAGGGCCAGCCAGTCGGCGGGAAGGACGGTTAGCGGCCGCTTCAGGGGACCAACTCCGGGCCGTTGGTACAGCGATCCGCCCAGGAGGCGAACAGGCAGCCGATCAGTGCAAACGGCGGCGAGGAGGCGATCCGCATGCCCAATAACGCCACCAGGGTTGCCGCGACCAGGATCCACAGGAGCATGTCCGCCTCCTTTCCCGCGGACGACGTATCGCATCCCCATGTGACAAACACGTTGCGAAGCGCGGTCGCCGGGGTGATGGCGCTCCGGCTATTGGCTCGCCGGGCCGTGCGCGTAGCTGAGTATCCGGGACAGCTTCCAATTGCCGTTGTCCAGCACCCAGACCTGGGCGAAGCGGGCGCGGCCGACCAGCTTTTCGGGCCCATCACCCTTGCGCTCGTAAAAGAGATGCTCGCCGAACTGCATGGCGCCATGGCCCGGGACCGGGTCGACCACCAGGCTGGCAGCGACCAGCTCGCGGCGCGAGCGCCACGAATCCGGCTTCTTCCGCGCTTCGCAGGACTTTGAATATTCGGCGATCATCGAGTCCGCGCCGCGGAACACGAAACCGCCCTTGTCGTGGTACATTTCAACGTCGTCGGCGATCATGGCTCGCAGCTTGCCGGGATCGCAGGCCTGGAAGAACAGTTCGAAGAACGCGGAGTCGCGGGCGGCGATCTCCTGCTTGAGCAGCGGCTGCGGCGGTATTGCGACCGGCTGAGCGGCGGCGAATGCGAGAACGAGCTGCGGCAGCATGGCGGAATCCTACTGTATTACATGCATAATACGCAGGGTTCACGCTCCAAGCAAGGGTCCGGCTAGCAGCGCCAGCCGCCGCCCGCCCAGTAAAGCCGGCAGTTCTGCATGTTCTGGTTGTTGCGCACCCACGCCGGGTAGGCGCGGTCGGGACGGTCGTGCCACCAGCCGTTGAAGCTGTCGGATTCGAAGGTCCGGTTGTTGTACTGGGCCCATTCGCCGCTGTTCACCCAAATGCCGATCTCGTCGTCGCCCCGACGGTCGTGGCGGTCGCGGCGGTCGTTGCGGCGGCCGTCCCCAAAGCTAAAGCCAAAGCCGTTGCCGCCGACAAAGACCCCGTCACGGCCGCCGAAGCCATCGGGCCCGCCAGCAACCGCCGGGGTGGTGACCAGACAGGCGGCGATCGCCGCAACGCCAAGCAATGTCCTGCCCATGACGCACTCCTTTTCGACTCCGTTTCGGTCGCGGCATGAACGCACAAAGTTAACGGTCGTTGCAAGTGTCGGTTTTTCTTACAGATTTTCGACGTTAACCGGCTGGTGACGCAAGCGTCACAATAAGCGCGGCCATGAAGCATTGGGACGGACGCGACCTGCCCGAGGCAATTGAGCTGCGCCCGGACGTGCCCGAGGCGGCGCGGCTGCGCGCCCAGCTGCGCGAATCGCCCCGGCCCAGGCCGAGGCGCGCCGAACCGCAGATCGCCTCGCTCATCGGCCTGGTCCTTGCCGTCGGCTTGCTGATCACGCTGAGCTGGGCGCTGGCGCCGAGCAGCCCGGTATCGCCCAAACTCCTCGATTGAGCCGAGCGGCAAACCTGCTATCCCTTCGATGGTCGCGGAAGGGGGCTCCGTCGTGCCATACAGAAACGCGCCTTATTACATCCTCGTCGTCATCGCGGTGATCGTCGCCGGCTTCTGGGCCAGCTATTTCGCGCCGTTCCTCGATGTCCCCTGGCAGTTCCACGCTCACGGCGTCGCCGCCAGTATCTGGGTGCTGATGGTGCTCGCGCAGAGCATCACGGTCCACAAGGGCCAGCTGCCGATCCACCGCGCCGTCGGCAAGTCGAGCCTCATCCTCTTCCCCTTCCTCATCGGCGGGCTGGCGGCGATCATCGACGTCACCGGCAAGGGCTTCATCGCGGGCGACATGATCCGCACCACCTTCGGCGGCGAGTTCCTGATCGGCCTGGCACTGGCCGTCGCCGCCTATGTCGTCCTCTACTATCGCGCGCTCAAATACCGGCGAAATGTGTGGCAGCATTCGGGATATATGCTGGCGACGCCGCTGATCCTGTTCGAATCGCCGTTCAGCCGAGTCATCGGCACCTGGATCCCGGCGCTGCAGTACCGCGGCCCGCAGGACAATGCGGTGTTCATGGACTCGATCATCTGGGCGATGGCGGCCGAGCTAGCGGTGATCGCCGTGCTGTGGTGGCGGCTGCGGGAC
>Ga0307412_10001873_pt1 | contig 11637 bp, 10 predicted proteins | sample DK1Cmetagenome_3_FD_203823 | JGI IMG/M metagenome (GOLD analysis project Ga0307412, IMG submission 203823) | Maize rhizosphere microbial communities from greenhouse at UC Davis, California, United States - DK15-C-1 | ecosystem: Host-associated > Plants > Roots > Rhizosphere > Soil | place: USA...
CACCGCCTTCCTTACGACGCCGTCAATCAGGGCGTCGACATCTCTATCATCCCCCTGGTGGCGCTCGAACGCATCGAAGTCATCGCCGATGGCGCGTCGGCACTCTATGGCTCGGACGCGGTTGGCGGCGTCGCCAACCTGATCCTGCGCCGCGACTATGCCGGCCTCCTGACCAGCGCGCGGGTCGGAGCGTCGACCGAGGGCGGCAATGTCCAGCAGCAATATTCGGGCGTCGGGGGCACGCGCTGGGCCGGCGGCGGATTCATGGCCGCGATCGACTACACCAAAGCTACGCCGATCTATGCCGATCAACGGGACTATACGCGCGGCCTGGCTTCGTCGCAGATGCTCACCAACGACAGCCGACAGGTGAGTGGCGTGCTCACCGCACACCAGGACCTCGCAAACTGGGTCGCTTTCGAACTGGATGCGGAACTCGCCGACCGCCGCTCCCGCAAGGGCGTCGCCTATTCTGTGACCGCGCCCGTGACGACCTATGGGCAGATCAGTCTCCCCGTCGTGCGAACCTACGCCTTCACCCCCTTGTTGCGCTTCAAGCCCGGAGGCGGGTGGGAAAGCACGCTCGCGGTGACAAAGGGAGAAAGTTCGACCGTCAGCACCGCGCGGCGCTACATCAACGGTCTCCAGATCGGTCGATCCGCGTACGACAATTACCTCACCAACTTCGAGGCCAGCGCTGAAGGGCCACTCGTCCAACTGCCAGGCGGGGCGGCACGCTTGGCGGTGGGAGGCGGGTACCGACGATTCCGCCTGGATTTCAATGTTAGGTCGACGAGCGGTGGCGTGACGACCGTTACCCGCGACGCCAGCGAGCGGCGGGAAAGCCTGTTCGGCTATGGTGAGCTGTCGGTGCCGATCGTCGGCCCAGCCAATCGGATGCTCTGGCTGGAAGCGTTGCGGCTCAGCGCCGCGCTCCGCTACGAGCGCTATACCGGCATCGACGAAGTCGCGACGCCGAAGCTGGGCCTGATCTATGCCCCACACCCGGGCATCACGTTCAAGTACAGCTGGGGCCGCTCGTTCAAGATCCCGACACTGCAGCAGGTCAACCAGCCGCGCGAAGCCATCCTGTTGCGGGCCAACCAGTTTTCAACGCAGCCGACCCCACCGCTGCCTGCGGGGGCGACGGTGCTGGTCGTCGCCGGTGGCAATCCCGGCCTCCGCGCGGAGCGCGCGACCAGCTCGACGCTTTCGGTCGAGTTCAAGCCAGTCGATGGCCTACGCATCGAAGCAAGCTGGTTCGACATCGATTATCGAGGCCGGATCGCGAGCGGCATCAGCAACTACACCACCGCATTCACCAATCCCGCGGCTGCGGCGTTTGTTCTCTACGCGCCGAGTGCGGAGCAGCAGCAGCGCCTGATCACCGACGCACCGCTCGGCCTCGAGAACCAGAGCGGCCAGGTCTATGATCCGGCGCAGGTAGCAGCGATCGTGGATGCGAGCCTGCGAAACACCGCGCGAGAGCGAACCCGCGGCGTCGACATTGCGGCGGATTACACCGCAGCGCTCCAGGGCGCGAGCCAGATCAAGCTGGCGGCATCCGCCAGCTATCTGGAAGGCAAGCGCCAGCCTGTCGCCGATCAGCCCTATGAAGGCCGGGCAGGTCTGATCTTCACGCCGCCGCACTGGCGCGGCCGGGCATCGGTCGACTGGCAGAACGACGTGCTGCAGTTGTCTACATCGCTCAGCTATGTGGGCAGCACGCGCGATAATCGGTATCCGGTTAAGGCGACGATCGGGGACTTTACCACTCTGGATCTGAGCGGTTCATTCCGCCCTGCTGTTCGCCATGGGCCATTTCGCAATACGGAATGGCGGCTGAGCCTGCAGAACCTGCTGGACGAGGAGCCCGACCGGATCCGAAATGCCTCGGCGGCGGCGATCCCCTTCGATTCGACCAACCAGTCGCCGATTGGACGGTTCGCCAGCCTCTCGGTTACCAAGCAATGGTGAGCCTTCGGACGGCTTTCGCCTTCGGCTCGGTCTCTTTAGTTGCCCTGGCGATTTCGGCGGCGGCGCGGGCGAGCCCGGGTTGTGCCGGCCTGATGCCCGTCGCCGCTCAGATCTCGCCACGCCCGCTCGTGTCGGAGGACCTGATCAGGCTGCGCGATATCGGTCCCGTCGATCCCAACCAGCAATATGGCGGGCTATTCTCCGTTTCACCCGACGGGACGCACGCGGCGTTTCAGTTGCGGCGCGCCGACCCTGTCACCAACAGCTATTGCCTCGCGATGATCGTTGTCGATCTGCGCGCTGGCGGGAAAGCGGTGGTCGTGGATCGCGGTGGCACCTTCCTGCGGCTACGATATGACTTCCGCGGCAAGGCTCGGTTTCCGAGCGGCTTCGCCGATCCGGTAACCCCGCGCTGGTCTCCGGACGGCAAGTGGCTGGTCTTCCGCAAGCGCGATGGGGCGGCCGTGCAGCTTTGGCGGGCAATGGCTGACGGCAGCGCGAGCGCGCCGGTCACGGAAAGCCGCGACGATATCGACGATTTTCGGATTTCGACCGACGGTCGAAGTATCCTCTATGCGGCCAGGCCCGGGTTTCGCGAGGCATCCGCCGACATCGAGCGGGAAGGACTCTCCGGATTCCATTATGACGACCGCTTTGCGCCGTCGGCCAGTACGCGGCCGTTCGTGCCCGCGCCGGTCGCACGGCTGGTTACGATCCTCGATATCGCGACGTCGACGACCCGCCCGGCAACGCCTGCCGAGGCGCGCTTGCTTGACCAGCCCGCGATGCAGGAAGGGAACTGGACCGAGGCGCGTTCCGCTGCAGGCGTCCGAGCATTCCTGCAGGTCCCCGTTCCAACGCTGTATCCTTCGCGTGGCCGCCTGGCTGCGACGATTGGCGGACGCGTCCTGGCTTGCGACGCCCCGGAATGCCGGGACGCGAGCTTTCCGTGGTGGGCGGGCGACACAGTCCGATTCATTCGGCGGGAAGGCTGGGCGGGCGGCGCCACGGCGATTTACGCTTGGAAGCCCGGCGCGTCGCGGGCCCGGCTTCTCTACCGGACCGAGGACCTGCTCCTGAATTGTGTGCCCACCGACGGGAAACTCACGTGCCTGCGCGAGGGGGCGACCCAGCCGCGCCGGCTCGAGCGGCTTGATCTGAGGAGTGGGCGACGCGAGGTCGTGTTCGAGCCGAACCCGGAATTTGCCGACCTTCGTCTTGGCCGGGTCGAGCGAATATACCTGCGCAATCGCTTCGGCATCGCGTCTTTTGCCGATCTTGTGCTGCCTGCCGGGTACGTGACCGGCAGAAGTTATCCTCTCGTGGTTGTTCAATATACCTCGCGCGGCTTCCTGCGTGGGGGAACCGGCGACGACTATCCGATCCAGGCATTCGCGAACCGCGGCTTTGCCGTGCTCAGCTTCGACCGTCCGGCGATCATCGGCCTCAAGGCGGCGCCCGATCTCATTGCGATCGAAAGGATGAACCTTAGAGATTTCGTTGACCGCCGCAGCATCCTCGATTCGCTCGAAGTCGCCGTGCGGACCGTGATCGCACGCGGCATTGCGGACCCCGCCCGGATCGGGATCACCGGCCTGAGCGACGGCGCCTCCACGGCTGGCTTCGCGCTCCTGCACAGCAGCCTGTTCTCCGCCTTCGCCATGAGCAGTTGCTGCTGGGACACGAACCTGGCGATGCGCGTCGGCCCGGCTGCTGCAAGCGAATTCTACGCGATGGGCTATCCCAAGGCGACCGACGATAGTCCTGCGGCGCGGGCATTCTGGCAGCAAATCGCCTTGTCTCCCAATGCGCACAACATCAGGGCGCCGATCCTGGTCCAGGTTGCCGATGACGAACTGCTCAGCGCGCTCCAGAGCTTTACGGCGCTCCGCGAACTCGATCGCCCCATCGATCTGTTCGTCTTTCCCGACGAGCACCATGTGAAATGGCAACCGGCCCATCGGCTGGCGGTGTATACGCGCGCGCTCGACTGGTTCGACTTCTGGCTGAACGGAATCGCTGCTCCGGGCCGTGAGGTAGAAGTTGGCCGCTGGCAAAAAATGCGCGCCGCACTGGCCAAGGATACGAACGTGCCCGCGCAGGTCCCTGTGGAGCCATAAGGCCCGCCGAGAGATGCGAGCGGGCGCCTGGGCGCCCGCTCGATCGTGGTCAGTCGTCGCCCAGGCCGAGAACGTTCATATAGCCGGCGTCGCTGTCGGCGATGCCGGTCACGCCGCCTTGGGTGTCTGCGCTGACGCTGCCGAGTTCGATGACGTTGAGATCTTCGCTACGCATTCGTGTTCTCCTTCATCAGGGTTTCAGCCAATGTCGCTCGAACCTGCGCCAGGGACACTGCCGCGCGGAAGCGATGCCCAGGCCGTTATCCAGGCCTCGGCATTGACCAGTTCGAGCAGGCGCACATTCTCTTCGCCCGTCGTCGGCCGATCGGTACGAAGAGCCTCCTCGACCGCGCCCCGGTCGAGAATTCCGTGTTTGGAAAGCTGCCCTTCCAGCAGGCGTTCGCGCAGTTCCTCCCGCTTCCGCCGGACGATCTCACCACAAAAAGGGTCGGGTGTACCCTTGACCCTGCGCGTCAGGATTTCCGCCGGGATTCGGTCCGCGAAGGCTGTGCGGACGGCGGCGCGATCACGTCCGCCGTCTCGCCACTGCCACGTCGGTATCGACAGGCACACCTCCAGGATTGGCTGCGACAACAGGGGATTGACCAGATGGGCTATACGGCTGCGATCGGATTCGAGATTGCGATGGGCGCGTAGCAGGCCCGCGATATGTGCCGCCTTGCCAGGGAGCGCCCCCATGGGTGCCTCTAACCAAGGATGCGAGAACGCGAGACCGCGCAGCGAGGCAACAAGCTCGGGATGCAGGAAACCCAGGCCAGGCTTCCAGCGGTAGCCGCTTGGCTGGCGCGCGATATGCAGCGCCGCGCGTGTCACCCGGAGGGGGCCTGCGCCGGTATGTCGGCAGATGTCGCGCAAGGTCGCGAAGGCGCCAGCACCCATTCCTTCGTGCAAAACCCGGTCGGCCAGTGCCGCCGCGGATTGGGAGAAGGCGAAGACATTGTCGCCGCCATTGCCGCTGAAGAAAGCGTCGGATCCCAGATCGGCCGCGACTTGAGCATGAGCCTTCTCATAGGGCTGGGCCTCGGCCCGACCGATCGGATAGGGAAGATGCGCACCAAGCGGGCGCCCGAGGTCCACGGCATCCAGATCATAACGGCGTTCGGTAAGCGGCAATCCGAACTGACGGCAGATGGCTTGTGCGAAACGCCGCTCATCGCCGGCGGGGTCGTCGGTGTACATCGTTATACAGGAAGCATTCCTGTGCGCACTGGTCAGGCAGGCCGCGACGATCGAGGAGTCCAGTCCGCCTGACAGGCTCACCAGTGGGCGCTGGCAGAGCGATGACCAGGCAGCAATGCAATGGTCGATCGAGCGCCGCAGGCGCTCGATGGTTTTGGTCGGCTGCTCGGCGGGCGGTTCGACGAACGTCCAAGGGGACCAGGCAACCGTTGATCGCTCGGCCGCCCCCTGCAGAGTCACTGCTTCCCCGGGGAGCAGGACACCTATTCCGTCGAGTGCAGTCTCGTCGGTCGGGAGGCCGGAGGAGTAGAGTGCGCGGCCGAGGGCGTCCCAGGCGATGCCGTCCATCTCCCCGCCAGCCGCAGATAGCAATGCGACATCGGAAGCGAACAGGAAGCCGTTGCGGCATCGCGCCCGGTAGCAGGGAAGGGCGGCGGATGGGTCACGAAGGACCTCGATGTCGGCCCGCCGAGTTCGCACGGCGAGATACCCACCCCAATAGGATTGCAGCAACGTGGTGCTGCCTTCCCGGCTGACCGTGGTTCGTTCGCCATCGCTGAAGTGCGCGAGAGGACGCGCCGGGCCGTGCCGGTGGAACAGCGTGCCGACCACCACCCACTCGGCGTCGACTTTGACGCAAGGGCACGCTTCGTTGAGGAAGACAGCAAATGTCGGCGAGGTGTGTGCCGCCCGAAGGCCTGTTCGCGCGGCGATCTGCTGCGTGTCGACCGAGCCATCGCCCGACCGGGCTAGCACTAGATAGCGCGGCCTCATGGCAGCACCAGGATCGGGGCGTAGAGACGAACCTGTTCGAGGTCGCCAACAACCACGGCGTCGCCCACCTGAACCCAGCTATGTGCAGCAAAGGGATGCAGCCGGACACCGAAGATCAGCGAAGCGCCAATCCCACGCTGGAGGCAAAGCCGATAGGCCGCGATCGCGCGCGGAAGGCACTGATCTGCCGCGCGCACCAACGCCGGGCTGATCAGGAAGGCGCGAGCGATCTTGTGCAGCCGTGTCTTGTCGTTCGGCTTGCCTTGGCGATTCACTCGGTGCTGGGCAAGGGAAGCGGCGATGTCGTTGATTGGCTGGTGGCGAAGCCAGCGACGCGCACGCAACTGCCCCGCGACTGCGGCCAGGATGTCGCCGGGGTTCGCGACGTCCTTTCGCTCGGTGGCAAGATCTCTGCGGGCGGATTGATATCTTGTCGCAGCCACGGGCTCGCCCTCGCCGGGCTCCAGAAGTCCGGCAGCAACAATAGCCTCCTGCTCGACATGAGCGAGCGCTTCGCCGCTAGCCCAGCGGCGGAAGTCGTCACCCAGCGCCTCGGGCAGGCAAAAATATCGGTCGCGCGCGAGATCCAGGAACACGACCTGCTCGGCGCAGAGACACCAGGATAGTCCGGGACGAAGGACAAGCGGCATGGCGAACCTCATCTCGTCGAAAGGGCGCGTGCCGCGTCGGCACGCGCCAGATCGGGTCAGTCGTCGTTGAGGTCGATGACGATCGACTGCCGGCCGTTGTCCGAATCGACGATGCCCTCGGGCAGGCCCTGGGTGTCGACGCTCACGATGCCGAGTTCGATGGTCTGTTCGGTGTTCATGGCACTTCTCCAATCATGGGAAATGTCATGGCCATGACCCGATCGAAGGTAGCCGGCCCCCCGCTTATGAGAAGCTTATAATTCGATTATAATTCGAATGTTTGCGCAGGCTTTGCGATAAACCATTTGGCAACTGGACTGACCGACCATCGGCAGCGGCCGGGTGGCCACCACTATGTCCAGGCCTCGCGGCTAAAGGTGGTGGCGCATGCCCCCCCAGGCGCATGCTTCCCCGCCCGGCTTCGTCGCTCCCTGTGCGGTCTCCGTTCGATCGGGCACCGTTTCAGAGCGCAGCCTGTATCTGTGCCTCCTTGGTCGCACAGCTTCCGTGTCCTCCCTGCGGCGCTACCAGGATCTGGTGCGCGTCGCGCAGGTCGACATCGCTGCACAACAGGGCGCCCAGCCGGCGTGCCAAGAGCAGCGTGTCGTCCACGCGAAACCATCCCGATACGCGTCGCGCGCCGAGGGACGGTTCTGCGAGGCGGATCGGCCGGCTGGTGGTACGGTTTGCCAAGGCGATGAGCTCCTGGACGGACACGGCTTCGAAAGCTTGCGGCGTGGCGCTCTGCGAGACTGCCGCATCTGCCGAGATTGCGCGCGCTGGGGGATTTTCTGGCTCGGCCGGGTACGTGACGTCCTGGCCCGGTGCCAGCCTGCGGATTGCTGGCGTTGCCTTGGCGGCGCCACGCGGCAGCGCCACATCCACCGCGCCGCGGAGCAGCCGGACCTCGACCTTGCCGGCGGGGGCCAGTGCAACCTCGAAGATCGTGCCGCGGGCGGTCACGCTGCCGCCGCCGGCCAGGACGATGAATGGCCGGCGTTCGTGCGCGACCTCGAACCGTGCTTTGCCGCGGAGCAAGCGTAACTGACGCACGCCGGCCGCTACCTCGACCCCGACCACCGTGTCTGCTGCGAGCGTCACGGTCGAACCGTCGGCGAGTTGGACGGTCTGTGGGCCGGTGCTGGTCGACAGTGTTCGGTTGTCCGTCGTGTCTGCCACCGCGGCCGGCCGGTCGCGTGCGGGCGCCGAGGATTGATAGGTGATCCAGCCGCCGACGCCGATCGCGCAGGCGGCGATGGTGGTCAGTGCAAGGGCAAGGCCCTTGCGCCCTCGCTTCGGTTCGGGCGCGGAGGTAACGAGAGGCGCATCCGGGTCGGAGAGCAGCTTGCCCATCGCGAAGATCTCGGCGGCGCGATTGTACGCGGCGCGGTGTTCCGGCGCATCGGCCAGCCAGGCCTCCAGTTCCGCCCGGTGCGCCTCGGCATCCGGGCCGCGCGTCCTGGCGAACCGGTGCGCGGCCTCGCGAGCCAGTGCTTCAGCTGCGCCCCCGGCGGGTTCTTCGGCGATGGTCATTGTCCCAGCTCCTTGCCGATCCGCACCAGCGCCTCGCCGACATGCCATTCGACGGTGCGGATGCTGATGCCAAGCTGAGTCGCGATGTCCTTGTAGCCGAGGCCCTCCATCCGGTGGAGCAGGAACACCTCGCGCGTCCGGGGCGGCAGCGCTTCCACCGCCGCCCGGTAGCGTATGCGCATCTGGTCGAGCTGGATCGCATCCTCCTGGGTAGCACGCGTCTCGGGTTCGTTCGCCTCGTCGATCGGCACATGCGCCATGCGGTTCGCGGCCCGTCGCGACCGGTCGATCAGCAGGTTGCGCACGATCCGGTTGAGGAACGCCTCGGGCTGGCGCAGGCCCTCGCGAGTGCCCGACCCGAGCAGCCGGGCAAAGGCATCCTGCACGACATCATTGGCGTCCTCGCTCGAGCGCAGGCGCGCATCGAGCCAGCGGCGCAGGCGCGGTGCCTGCTCCCGGTACAGCGCGTCGATGCGCACCTCGGCATGGCCGTCCCCGCCGGGTGCCGCGCCGGAATCCTGCTCCGGTGGCCGCATGGGCGGACCTAGGCGAAGCCGCCGCGCAGGGCGCGGGCAGGGGAAGGGAATCGCACGAGAACCCATCTCGTGCCGGGCAGATGCCTTGGGGATACACCCGACCGAGCTGGTCGAATGCGTGTAATGCCTGGCGGTCAAACTCCACAGCGGGCTGCCGGCCTGGACCGCGCTGCGCGTGCAGTCTGCGGTACTTCGCGTGCCTGCGCAACTCTCCCGGCAATCGACGGATTTGCTTGATCGCCTGCCGCCCTCGGGGCCGGACGCCGCATGTCGGGCGCGGCGCGGGCTTCCCGCAACCCGGCCCCGGCCGGGTGCTCCGCTGGCGCTACGCCCTGCGGTGCGGGCCGCCGCTGGTTCGCGCCCGTGCGCAGCGCCGCCGACCGGCCCCGTCGGGGCGGCACAGCGGAGCAGGATTATGTCCACGAACCAGCAGGAGAGAAGAGCAGCGATCCAGCGCGCGGTTGTAGCGCTGCCCGACGCACAGCGGGCCGTGTTCCAGCTTTGCGCAGTGGAGGGGCTCGCCTATCCCGAGGTGGGCGCACGGCTCGGCATCAAGGCGGCCGAGGTCGAACACCTCCTGGCGGAGGCTATGGTTGCCATCGATCGGAGCCTTTGCGATGCGCGATACCTGCGCGATCCCGTTGGTTTTGGCGGCAAAGCGCGTCGCGCGCTGTTGCATCGCCTCGCGCCCTGGCTAGGGTCAGGCTGATGCGCACCGATCTCGATCACCTGCCGGCAGCCAAGCAGCGCGAGCTCGAGCGCGTGGTGCAGATCCTGTTCGAGGAATTTGGCGACGCGACCGCCACCGCGACGGTCGACTGGAAGCGGCACGCGCGGATCCTCAAGGTCATCCTCTATGGCAGCTATGCGCGCGGCGGCTGGGTCGACGAGCCGCATACCGCCAAGGGCTACCAGTCCGACTTCGACCTGCTGGTCATCGTCAACCACGACAAGCTGACCGACCGCGTCGAGTTCTGGGCAAATGCCGAGGAACGGCTCAACCGCGAGCTTGCCGTCACCCGGACCCTGCGCACTCCGGTCAACTTCATCGTCCACACGCTGCAGGAAGTGAATGACGGCCTCGCCCATGGCCGCTACTTCTTCATGGACGTCGCCCGCGACGGTATCTCGCTCTACCAGAGCGACAGCACCGGGCTGCACGAGCCCAAGCCCAAGACGCCGCAACAGGCGCTGTCGATGGCCCGCGAGTATTTCGGCGAATGGTTTCCCGCTGCGGCTGGCCGTCTCGACACGGCACGATACGTGATCAGCCAAGGTCGACTGAGAGAGGCTGCGTTCGATTTACACCAGACCGCCGAGTTCCTGTACCACTGTGTTCTGCTTGTCTGCACCTTCTATACGCCACATGTTCACAATCTCGGGTTCCTGCGAACCCAGGCGGAGCGGATCGACCCGCGCCTCGTCGATGCGTGGCCGCGCGACAGCCGCGCCGATCGCGGTCGCTTCGAGAAGCTCAAGGAAGCCTATGTGAAGGCGCGCTATTCCAAGCACTATCGCATCAGCGACGAGGAACTCGCCTGGCTCGGCGAGCGCGTCGAGGTGCTGGGTCGTGCCGTCCAGGTGATCTGCGAGGAGCGGATCGCGGCCCTCGAGCGCAGCGCCGCCGCCTGACGGCATCGTCGAGCGGGCGCGCAGCTCGCCTATATTCGCGTGGGACGCATCAGATGCGCGACGGTGCCGGTCACCGCCGCGATCCTGCGGCGATGATATCTTGTCAGCGCAGCCGTCAGTGCAACCCGGTCGCCGGCAGCGATGACCGATTCCAGGCCCGTGATTTCGTCTGCGATGGTAGGCAGGGTAGCGACCTCCGCGCGCCGCACGATCGTCAGGCGGTCGTTGAGCGACCGGACCGTCGCGACAAGCTCGGCGCTCTCGGTTGTCTGCGCGACGCGAAGGAAGAGCGTCGCAGTGATCTCCTCGATGCTGCCGGAATGCTGGAGGTGGGTGACGGATGCGGGCTGAACCTGTCGCGCGGCCAGGCCGAGCACCCGACCATTCCACTGATAGAGATCGCGCAGCGCCGCTTCGGAGAGCAGCGGCACACGGAAGCCGTTGTGATTGGGCGCCTCGACCAGCCGCTCGCCGGTCAGCCGGTGGAGCGCATCGCGGACCGGCGTGATGCTGGCCGCGATCTCGCGGCCGATGACGGCGGGCTCGATCGGGATGCCGGGCGGCAGCTCGCCGTCGAGCAGCATCTGCTTGATTGCACCATAGACCCGCTCGAACGTGGCGCCGGGGCTCATTGGGGTTGGTCCTGTGGCTGGAGCGCGGTCATGCCGCTCTCGCTTGTGCGGGCACGATTTCGGGTCGGATGCCGTTGGCTGTGAGCAGTGCCGGGGTCTCCGGCCGGATTGCGATTCGGAGCGCGCCGAGGCGCATGCCGCCGATCGTCCGGATCGGCCCGAGCGTTTGCGCCTCCCAGCCAAAGCCGAGGATCTGCTCGCGCCAGGCCGGCTCGGCGACGCCCACATAGTGGGTGATCCCATGTTCGAGCGCGTAGCGGGCAATCGCGTGGACCAGCACGTCGCGCCACCTGCGCCGCTCGACCGCGCGAAGGCGCCGGTCGAGGCAGAAGCGGGTGATTTCCCAGGTGCCGGGGCCGGTGGGCGGCGGCAGGTCGCACAGTTCGGCGAACATGCTGCCCAGCAAATGCGGGCGCTCGGTCGGCAGCAGCCGGGCCGAGGCCAGATGCTGCCCCTCGCCGCCGGTGAGGATCAGGTAGCGCGCATGGGTGTCGTCGAACTGGTCGACTTCATAGCGACCGGCGAGAACCGGCAAATCCCAGCCGAGCAGATCGACGAATACCCGCTTCCGCGCCTCGAACAT
>Ga0307412_10001874_pt1 | contig 11637 bp, 13 predicted proteins | sample DK1Cmetagenome_3_FD_203823 | JGI IMG/M metagenome (GOLD analysis project Ga0307412, IMG submission 203823) | Maize rhizosphere microbial communities from greenhouse at UC Davis, California, United States - DK15-C-1 | ecosystem: Host-associated > Plants > Roots > Rhizosphere > Soil | place: USA...
GGGTGCGGGGGCGGACGCATGAAGGCCAGTGTCGCCCAAAAGCGCCTCGCCGCCTTCGATCCAGTACTGCGAAGCGGCAGGGTCAGGAAAATTCTCGCGACCCATATCGAGGCCGATGGACCCAATGTCCCCTTGGGTACCTTATGTGCCGTCGAAGCTGGCTCCGCCGATACGGGCAGCAGCTTTCAGGCCGAAGTAGTCGGTGTAGATCACGACCACATTGTTCTTGTTCCCCTGGAAGAGGGCATTCCCACCTTTTCCGGCGCATCGGTGAAGGCAAATGCGCGGCCCGAGAACATGCCGGTTGGTGCTGCCTTTCTCGGCCGCGCTGTCGATGCACTGGCACGCCCCTTCGACGGCGAAGGACCGATCCGCGCCGATGCCTTTTCTCCTCTGCACGGACGCGTTCTGTCACCGCTCGATCGGTGCTCGCCGAGCCAGATCGTCGAAACAGGCGTGCGCGGTGTTGATGGGTTGCTCAGCTTGGGTGAGGGTCAGCGCATCGGCATATTCGCGCCCAGCGGCGCGGGCAAGACCAGCTTGATGGGCCAGATAGCCCGGCAAACGGCAGCCGATATCGTCATCCTCTGCTTGGTGGGAGAACGGGGCAGGGAAGTAGAAGCCCTATGGCGGCGGTCCTTTTCGGCTAAAGATCGCGCGCGAGCGACATTGGTGGCGGCGACATCGGATCAGTCGGCGGCGATGCGCGTTCGCGCCTGTTCCTACGCGCTATCGCTTGCCGAATATTGGCGGGATGAGGGCAAGCATGTGCTCTTCCTGCTCGATTCCGTGACCCGCCTGGCGATGGCGCTGCGGGAAATCGGCCTTGCGGCGGCGGAACCGCCGACCGTGCGGGCTTACACGCCGAGCGTTTTTAATGCATTGCCCAAGATCGTCGAACGGTGCGGGGCGATTGACAAAGGTGGCGCAATTACCGCCATCATGACGGTATTGAGCGAAACCGAAGAGATCGACGATCCCATCAGCGAGGTGATGAAATCCCTGCTCGATGGACATATTTTATTGTCACGCGAGCTCGCTGAGCAGGGCCATTTTCCGGCGATCGATATCAAACGCAGCGTCAGCCGACAGGCCGAGAATCTTGTTCCTCCAAAGCAGGCCGGTCAGGCACGGCAGGTGCGTGAATGGCTGAGCATATATGAGGGATCGAAGATGCTCATCGAGACCGGCCTCTATGTTGCGGGTACCAGTCCTGACATAGATCGGGCGGTCGAACGTCATCCCCACATCGTCCGATTCCTGAAGCAGGCCGCGGACCAATGTTCAACCCTTGCAGCCACTGGGGAAGCCTTATCGCAATTGACGCGAGGGAAGATCTGACATGCGCCGTTTCCGGGCCATGCAATTGCGTCAGGTTGCCGAGATGCGCGACCTCCTTGCCGTGCGAGCCAAGAGCGAAGCAGCGCGTGCGGCGCGGGAACTGCGAGAACAGGTGGCGGTGCTAGAGGAGGCGGAGCAACATTTCCATGGGTGCCATGAGAGCTGGCGCACGGCGATGTCCGACCCTCGCCTGATGACCGATATCGCCGCGGCGTGGGCCCAGGCCGTTTCGCGCCAGGCGCAGGTGATTGTCCAGGAAGAGACGCGCTTTTCAAAGGTACTGGAAGGCCATGAGAGGGAGGCGCTGAGCTGGCACAGGGCGCAGCTATTACGCGACGACAGCCACAAACGCAGTCGTGCCGCATCCCGGCATGCAGCTCTGCTCACGGAGGAGGAGGCCTTGTCGGAGATTGCTGATCGCCACGTTGTAAAAGGGGCGCGTGCATGACCATGATTGTCCCTCGCGCGCCTGAGCCTGTGCATCGCTCCGTTGTAACGTCGGCGAAAGCCGCTTCCGCTTCCCCGCCATCGGCGTTTGCCGCCTATTTGTCCGAGCCGCTATCGGCAGCCATGCCTGGACGGCAATCCGCCTGGTCATTTGGGGAATTGGGCGTGTTCGGGCATGGGATCCGTCAAGGCCTCAGCCAGGATGCGGACGCCATGGTAGGAGCATCTCCCGAAAGCGCCGCGCAGAAGGCAGAGGCGGATTTGCCTGAAAAGGTAATGAAAGTTCCCACCATTCTTCAATTGATTGCCCCCGCAATCGCGAATTCGGGTCTGGAGATTGTCGCGGCCTCTGCGTCCCGGAAGAGTGAAATGTACCCACCGGACGCGTTCCCGCTAACGGACGAGAGATTTACTGCCATCCCGGCCGATATGCCAGAGAGCGCATTAGACGTGTTGCCGATGTCCGCCAACGAAAATGAGGCCGAGCATATCGTGGGCTCGCGTAATGCTTCCTTAGTGCAGGCGCGCGGTTTCACTAAAAATACCAGCGATATAGCTGTCACGATTGTGGGTGCCGGCAAAACTCTGCAGGTTATTGCATTTGGCGACAACCTTGGGATCGATGAGCGCATACGTCTGCGCAAGATGATCGACGCGATGCTGGAACATTACGGGCATGTGACGTCCAGCCTATATGTCAACGGCACATTGCAGGATCGATTGGCGGGTGGATCGTTCACCAGCGTTATTCAGGGAGGCACATATGGCGATCACGGGAGTTAATGCGACAACGAGCGCTACCGCGCAGAGTGCTTTTGGTTTGGATTTCCAGTCCCTCCTCAAAATCATTCTGACCCAGCTCACCTACCAGGACCCCTTGAAGCCCGTTGACAATTTCCAGTTCGTTTCCCAGCTGGCCCAGTTCTCGCAGCTTCAGCAGACCCAGACCCTGAATGACCAAATCACCAGCCTGTTGTCGGCACAGGCCGCGACCCAGGCGACCAGCCTGCTGGGGAGGACGGTTGATCTACAAAGCGAGAGCGGTTCTTTTGTGAGCGGACAGGTAACGGCCGTTTCCTTCACGGCGGGTAAGCCTCTCGTTACAATAAAGACGAGCGATGGGCAGACCATCGGCAATATTTCCATCGCGGAAGTGGCGCAGGTTCGCTGAAGATAAAAAGGGGAAAATCATGCTCGGTGCGATCTATATTGGTTTGAGCGGAATGAACGCCTATTCCAAGGGACTACAAACCATCAGCAACAATGTCGCGAATCTCAATACGTCTGGTTTCAAGTCTATGTCCGCGACTTTTACGGATCTCTTCAGCCACGGTGGCGGAGGGCTGACCTTTTCAGACGATGTATCAGGTGATTCAAGTGGCAATGGTGTAAGAATTGCCGATCCTTTCGTCAATTTTAAACAGGGCGATTTGCGTCAGTCGGACAGCGATCTCGATCTTGCGATCAAGGGAAATGGCTTTTTTGTCCTGCTGAACAATGACAAGACCTATTATGCTCGCACTGGGCAATTTGTGGTCGACAAGGATGGCTTTATTGTCGAGCAGCAGTCAGGTTATCATCTTGGAATCCTGGATGCGGGGGGAAGTGCCGTCGCCGTCAATGTCGACTCCAAGCGTACCAGCGCGCCCAACGCGACGACCAGGATAACATTCGCCGACAATCTTTCTTCTTCCGCCACCACTGCGACGGTTTCCAATATCGCTGTTTTCGACAGCCGTGGCGGCAAGCAGGTTTGGTCGGCGATCTTCACCAAATCTGCGACGGTTCCCAATGAATGGGACGTGACGGTCAAGGATGCGAATGGGGCAACGATCGGGACATCGACCCTCAAGTTCATCGGTAGCTCGGTTGACCCCAGTACGGCTCAGCTTGTCGTTACAAGCAACCCCGCTGATGCTGACCCACTGTCCATCACCCTGGATTTTTCGACGGGCGTGACCTCCTTTTCAGCAGGAACGACCTCAACCCTGCGCGCAGCGTCCGTTGACGGTAATGGTGTGGGTGCGCTTGTGAGCGTCAAGGCCGATGAAAACGGTCAGGTGAAGCTCAGCTATTCCAATGAGAAAACTGAACTTCTTGGTGCAGTTGCCTTAGCTGATTTCCGCGATCCGCAGGAGCTTGAACGTATGGGTAACGGTCTCTATCGCAACACGGGGAGCGGGCAGATGCGGCTGCTTGCCAGCGCAAGCGAAGGGATTGGTTCGATCGTATCGAAGCAGATCGAAGCGTCCAATGTCGATCTCTCGCAGGAGTTTGGCGATCTCATCCTTATTCAGCGTGGATTCCAGGCGTCAAGCCAGGTTGTCAGCGTCTCGAATGACATGATCCAGCAATTGTTTGGTATCCGGGGTCAGGGATGACGCATGAGGCGCAATTATGGTTGCCCGAAGATGCCTTGACGCCTGAGCGTGTCGAGGCGGCCATGGGTGATATGATCCGGGAGTGGTCCGGGCGCTGGCTTGGAGAACGCGAGTGTACGCTCGCCCTGCGCAGCGAGAACGGCAAAACGCTGAGCAGTCCCGGAGAAGAAATCAAGCTCGAGGGCTCGGCCGTCACGGCGACCCTGTGGGGGCGCGGCAAAAGAGTGCTGTTGGAGGGCGCGCTGGACATGCGCTTGCCCGGTGATATGAGCGCCGACGATCATGCGTTGCTCGACGCTTTTATGCGCCAGGTCATCGGTGATCTGACCAGTACATGCGATCGAGGGCTGACAGGCCATTCCGGAACATCTGGGCGTTATGTGACGCTTATTCTTATGCTGGCCGGAGTTGAAATCTGCAAACTCGCTTGTAATCGACAGGCCCTGATCGGGCGCACCAGAGCGCAGCTTGGCGCACCCACCTCCGGATCAGTTCCACTGACCGACCGGCGCGTTGCACTTGGGCCAATGTCCATTCAGTTGGAGAGCATATTGGGCGGTGTTGATCTGACGCTTGAGGATCTGGAAAATCTGGCGACTGGCGATGTTCTCATCCTTGATCGGGATCTAGACAGTCCGATACCGGTCCGTATTCGCGCGAGCCAAATGGATGTGGGTTTCGGAACCCTAGGCCATCGCGATAGTCGTCCCACAATTACTTTTTGATTATTTGAAACGGAATAATAATCGTGAAACAAGACGTCAAAGTTCAGGAGACAAAGAGCAACGATATCTCCGCGTTGGTATCGATCAGTTCCGATCTATTGAAGGGGGTCAAGGTCAGTCTTGAAGCCTCCCTCGGCCGAAGTGATATTAGCGTCGAGGAAATGATGGCGCTGGAAAAAGGCTCGGTTGTCACCCTTGAAACCGGCCTTGCCGATCATGTCGAGCTGTTTCTCAATGATGCGCTTATCGCGCGCGGTGAGATTGTGGCGGTGGGCGAAAAATACGGCGTTCGCATTGTTGAGATCGCCCGTACGCCATGATCCGTCCGGTACTGGCTCTCGCTCGCCGACACGGTGTGGGCCTCGGCATGTCTGGATTGATGCTCGCGATGTCCTGTCCTGCTATCGGACAGACGCTGGGACAGGGACGCGACACAGCCACGCCTATGTGGCGCGTGTTGGGCGCACTCGTCCTATGCTTCGCGCTCGCATTTCTGGGCGCCTGGGTGATCAAGGCACGATTCCAGGGTAAGATTTTGGTTCCCGGCCTATTCAGATTGCCCGCGAGAGTCAGACCAGAGCGACGCCTTCTCCTGCACGAGACACTGCGCCTCACGCCGCAGAACAGCCTCAGCATCGTCTCATGCGATGGCAGGGAACTTCTGATCGCAACATCGGGAAACGATGTGAAGCTATTGGAAACACTCCCTGATCTGGGGGGCACGGCGGCAGAAGCCCCGTCTAGTACCGTATGAAGAGAAGGACGCTGCGCGCCATGATGGCAGCGCTGATGCTATGGATCGGCTGCATGGCCGCGCAACCGACGTTCGCGCGATCTCCGGACGGTGTCTCGCAGCATCACGTATTGATCGGTGGGCAGGATCAGCCATCGTCTTCGCTCGAGGCCGTAAAGACGGCTGAGGTCGTGCGCATCGCGCTCATATTGTCGCTGATGGCCATACTTCCGGCGTTGCTTATCTGTATGACGTCGTTCGTGCGCATCGTTGTTGTGCTGTCGATGATACGCCATGCTTTTGGCATGCCGGAAACTCCGCCCAATCAGGTACTGGTCAGCTTGGCACTGTTTCTGACGGCATTCTCGATGATGCCAACCTTTGAAGCCGTCAACCAGAAGGCGCTCCAGCCTTTCCTGTCAGGATCATTATCCGTTCAGCAGGCAATCGACGAAGGAACCGGGCCAGCGCGCACTTTCATGCTGCGACAGGTGCGCGATACCGATATCAAGGCCATCTATGACATAGCCCGCAAGCCGCTGCCGCATCGGGCGGAAGATGTCGGCCTGATGCAGCTTGTACCCGCGTTTATGTTGAATGAGCTGCGGGTGGCGTTCCGGATCGGCTTTGTCGTGCTGTTGCCTTTTCTGCTCATCGATCTCGTGGTCTCCAGCATATTGCTGGCCCTTGGTATGCTGATGGTGCCCCCTACGACCCTGTCCTTGCCACTCAAGGTGCTCATGTTTGTGTTGATCGATGGGTGGAGCCTGGTCCTTCAGGGCGTGGTCGGAAGTATTCGCTAGCACGATGACACTATCCGAGACCCAACTCAATCAACCGGATGTGGGTGACGAAGTGGGGCTGTGGGCTGCGTATAAAAAGTCCGGTTCGATCGTAGCGCGTGAAAAGCTCTTTGCCCTGCATCTGCCCTTTGCTCGCAACATTGCCCGGCGTCATTATCGGGAACGAACATGGGGCGAATTGGATTTCGCCGATTTGAGCCAGTTGGCCTGCGTCGGGTTGCTGGAGGCGCTTGACCGCTTCGATCCGGAACGCGGCAGCCCATTTCGCGGTTTTGCGGCTCCGAGGATCTTTGGCAATATCGCGGACGGCATCGCCAGAATGAGCGAGGTACGCGAGCAATTGTCCTGGAAGCATCGCATGCAGCGCGAGCGGATTGCATCGCTTGTAGCTGACGAGAGCGATCAATCGGGACTGGCCGATGCCATGACAGCCTTGAGCGATCTCGCGCTGGGCCTGGCTCTCGGCTTCATGCTCGAAGGTACGGGTCTGATGACCGATCCCGAAGACATGCTGTCTTCGCGTGCCGCCGCGCGATCGGCCTATGAAAGCCTCGTATGGAAAGATATGATTGGCCTGCTGATGGGTGAGCTGGCCACGCTTCCCGAACGGGAGCAGATCATTTTGCGGCACCATTATATCGAGGGCGTATCATTTGAGGCGCTGGCGTCCTTGCTCAAACTGAGCAAAGGTCGGGTTTCCCAGATTCACCGGGCGGCGCTGGCGCAGCTGCGCAAGAAAATCACCGGCAAAGGCCACTTCAGACTGGAACGATAGGAGTATCATGACCGACACCTCCCCCATCATCCTGTGCCCGGAGCCGGAACTGACGACGCTGCTCGAACAGATGACCTCGGACGAAGCCAATGCCATGAGGTGCCTGGCTGTTCTTCTCGCCGAATATGAAGGCGATCCCCGGCTGCATTTTCTTGAAGGGTCGTTGTTCGCCGAGCAGCGAGATTATTCAGCGGCTCGAGATGCGATGCGTCGGGCAGTCGATCTCGCGCCTGACTTTGCGATTGCGCGCTTTCAACTTGGCTTCCTGTTGCTGACCTGCGGTGAACCCCATGCGGCGCAAGAGGCTTGGGGGCCACTCCACGGCCTGCCGCAGGACAATTATCTGCGGATATTTGTCACGGGTCTGTGCCATCTTATCCGCGACGAGTTTGACGATGCGGTCGCGCGCTTGAGAGAAGGTATCTCCCGCAATGACGAGAACCCGGCGCTGAACAACGACATGCAGATGATCGTCGACGAGATTCATCGCAAGCCGCGACAGTCGGGCGATGGCGACACAGGAGGCGATGCGCCCCTGTCGCCGGCCCAACTCATGCTGCAGCAGGCGTCGTTCAAGGCAACCCGGCATTGATCCGTTAGCTCAGGAACCTCGCCATGGATCCGATAACCAATGTGGATCGTCTCGTCCTGATCCTGCGCCAGAAGCTGGAGGAGCGCCAACGCGCGTCCCAATCGTCCAAAAAGACCGGTCAGCCGACTTCGGTCAATCAGAGCGCGGTTTCGCGGTTCGGCACGATAGCCGCCATTGATGGCGTGGATGAACGGCAATTGCGGCGCACCCTCATCCAGACATTGCTTGCCGACCAGCTCGGAGAGAAGCTGGTCAACGACGCTCAGTTTCAGCAGGTCGTGTCCCGCGTAACCGAAGCCATTGAGGAAGACAGCGCCGCGTCGAAGCTTCTCTCGCGCCTGCTGAGCGAAGTGCGGGCGCGCTGATCGAGCCCGCCTACCCCTTGAAGCCCATCCCCATCAGAGCCTGCACGATGGTTCGCCCATCGGGGCCGATTGGCGTTGCCAGCGCGATCTCACGGATGCGCGCCGCCTTCTCGTGATCGCCCGACCGCTCCAGCAGCAGGGTCTGGGCCAGTGTGCCGCCCAAGGACGCGCGGTCGAGCTTCAGGGCGATTTCGCTGTTCCGCTTCGCGCTCTCCATGTCGCCTGAGGCGATATCCAGCACCGCCAACCCGCCATGGGTTTCGGAAAAATTGGGATCGATCGCGAGCGCCCGCTCGAAGGATGCACGCGCCTTCACCTGGTCGTCATTCAGAAAATGCGCCCATCCGGATGCGATCCATGATCCGATGTGGGTTTCGAACAACTCCGCCGCCCGATCGATTGCATCGACGGCGCCCGCGCGGTTTTCGCTCATCATCAGGCTGAGGCCACGGCCCATCCAGGCGCGGGGATTGAGCGGCTGTTGCTCGATAGCCCGGTCGAACAGAGGAAGCGCCTTTTCCATGTCCTGTGCGTCGAGCGCGAACATGCCCCGAGCCGCAAGGCCTTCGGGACTGTCCCCCGCGCGCTCTGAATAAAGCCTGGCGAGTTCAGTTTCGTCAGCATCCATTGCCAGGGTTGCGAGCGCACCCATCAATGGCTGATTGTCCGGGTACATCTCGGTCAGTTCTTCGCCAACGCGGAGAGCGGTTTCAAAGTCGCCCAGATGATGGAGCATATGGATTTTGAGCGCCGGGCCGCGCGGCGACGCGGCGATGGCGGCGTCATCCAACAGCGCGTTTGCCTGCTCAAAGCGGTCGGTCATGGCCAGCGCCCAGGCGAGGTTGAACCGGACTTCCGGTTGCTCATGGCCTAGAGCGGTCAGTTTCGCAAAGATGGTGGCGGCATCATCGAAACGCTGCTGCGCCAGGGCGACAAGGCCCGACAGGTTGAGCATAGGCGGTGGAAGGGCGCCGCGCTCCTCCATGCGCGATAACAGATCGGCCGCGCATTCGAATTCCCGCTCGTCGAATGCCACTACGGCGGCATCCGCCAACAGGGAGTCATTGCAGGGATCCCGCTCCAGATAGCCCAATAGTCGCTCGAGTCGCGGGCTGACCTGCGGCGGATCCAGTGTTTCGGTCATCGTCTGCCTTATGTCCAAATTCTAAGAGGCACGCCCCCGTGCAATATCGAGTATCTTCGCTTCCTCTCATCCGTCCTTACAGTAGGCCGAGGGCTGTTCGCAATGGGACGAACTTACCAATGGCCGGTCAGCGGCCTTTAATTATTTATGCTGGAACCCAATTAAGTGCACTGTCACCGTAATCGCGGGATTTCCCGAACAACATCAACGCATTGACACGAGAACGGCACCGCCTGTCTCGCAGGCGGTGCCGCTTGTCTCCCTAAAAACGATGTGCAGACAATGGCTTATCCCGTAGGGGGAGCCACTGCTTTTATCTTGCTTCGCCTCAATCCACCTTCAGCCTGCCTGCTCGCCATTCTTTCAGCGTCATCTCGGCATCGAAGGCGATCAGAGACTTCCCCTCGCCAGCCACCCTCTGAAGGGCTTGCACCGCTTCTTCAGGTCTGGATGGCAAAAGATATAATGCAGCCCAGGTTACTACAGATAAATCCTCATTCTGTATCAAACCGGCTAAAAAGCCTTCACCCCTGTCCGGCATTTCTCTCAGCTCTTTCAAGGCCAAGCTAAGTTTCTTATATGCACGGTTAGTAGCCGGAGCATCCCCCTCAACGGTATATAATCCGTGCTCACGGGCTCCTTCAACAAACTGGTCTTGCGCTGCTATCACCATATCTATTGTCCGAACATTTTGAGAGTATCGAGGCCAAATTGCCGCTGCGCTTGGAATGACTGTGTGGATAGCCATTGCCGAACCGGTACCCCCTCTGAGAAGGGACGGATCGACGAGTAATAAGCGCTGATGCTGCCTTTGCCAATGTGGGTGCTGGCCGGGATCGCAACCACATTGTCGGTGCTATGGATCACATTGGCACCGAACGTCTTAAGATTCCCCGATGTCTGCTCCACAATATGGTGCCACTGATTGCCCGCGCCCGGTGAACCCATATAGCGCTTGAGGGCGGAGAACGAGGCAAAGCCCTTCACCTCGATGCGCGCAGCAACGCCGACCGCCCCCAACGCCTTCCCGACCGGGACGACGCTACCGACCGCCAGGTAATCGCGCAGACCGCCATTGCCGATGGCGATGTTGTAGCCGCCCATGCCGATGTCGACCGGGGCAAGCCCAGCACGAAGGATTTCATTCACCTCCGCATCGGCTGCCGCCACACCCGGTGCTTCCCGTGCATCGGCGAGCGCGATCAGATCATCGAACGCTTTTACGTTGAGTGCATTGTCGGTGAACGTATCGCCACTCTTCGCGACGGCATCCAGATAAGCCGCCCTTTTCGCCCTGAGCTGCCACGCCGTATTCCCGCTCATATCCTCCGGCAGGGCGGGATAGGGATGATTGCCTCTGTCGATGGACGCAACGGCGGCTCCGCCCGCATCGCCGTTATTCGATTCTGCGACGGTCTGGGCAACAACCTGTGACACCGCTGCGGCGACCGGATTATATTTTCCGCCCCGCCGTGCCGTGACCACGATGTTACCGGGTTGGGCATCGCTGCTGGCACTTCCACCTTTCTTTCCACCACCTTCACCGGTAGTCGGTTGATCGTTCTTCGCATCGCCCGCGCCGGTGGTGCGGCTACGACCGCTCCCGCTGATTTCGCCCGCCACGAGATTCCCAACCGTATTGCCGATGATGGATGGGAGCTGCGCCATGATGGTATCGCCGAAGTCGCGGCCGGTGACGAGGGAGGTGGCTGCTGCGCCTGCGATGCCGCCTGCCATGCCGGAAACGGCTCGGCCCATGGTGCCCGAGAGCCCGATACCGGAGGTCACGCCGTTGCCGATGCCAGCGGCCGCCACGCCCGCCCAGTCGAACTTGCTCTGCAGGCCCGTGGCGATGCCGATGCCCTGGGTGAGCGCTCCACGCGCCGCGCCGGTCAGAACATCGCCGAGGAACTGGCTTCCGGCAATCTTGCCGAACGACCCGATCGCCCCACCGACCCCCGCGCCAATGGCGGCGAGCGCCAGGCCCTTGAAGCTGAACTTGTTCTGGATGCCGGTCGCAATGCCGACGCCCTGACTGACCACACTGCCCAGCATCGCGGCGCCCACCTGCGAGAGCAGAGGCGCGCCGGAGCCGGCTGTAACTACTGTCACAGCCACGGCGATCGCCACGAGCAGGATCTGCCCGAAGGCGCCGCATTTATTCTTCTTGGGCGGTTTGGCGGCGGTGGGGCTGGTGTCGCCGATGGCTTCGTTGGGGTCGTAGACCTTGTAGGTGTCGCTATTGTTGTGGGCGTTGTGGACCTTGTTGGGGATGATGAGGCTCATCCCCGCGACGAGGGTCTCCGAACCATCAAGGCCGTTGGCGTCGGC
>Ga0307412_10001876_pt1 | contig 11632 bp, 9 predicted proteins | sample DK1Cmetagenome_3_FD_203823 | JGI IMG/M metagenome (GOLD analysis project Ga0307412, IMG submission 203823) | Maize rhizosphere microbial communities from greenhouse at UC Davis, California, United States - DK15-C-1 | ecosystem: Host-associated > Plants > Roots > Rhizosphere > Soil | place: USA...
TTTCGAAGCAGTTGCTTATGCTAAAGCTATTGCAGATAAGGCTGGTGAAACAGTTACGGCGATCTCTGTAAACCCTACCGATTCTTCAGATTTATTATACAAATATGGAGCATCAAATGTTATCAATATCAAAGACGAAGGTCTTAAAAGCTTCTCAGCTAAAGCTTTTGCTCAGGCTGTAAGCGAGGTGGCAAACGGAAATATTATTGTTTTTCCTCATACTACAGATGCGTCTTCAATTGCTCCGATGTTGGCAGTGATGAACGGGCATTCGTTAATTACCAATGTTTTGGAAGTTCCGGAGAGTCTTTCTCCGTTTCAGGTGAAAAGAAAATCTTTCTCAGGAAAAGGTTTCATGCATGCAAAATCTGAAGCAGCAGGTGTAATTATCACTGTTTCTCAAAATGCTTTTGGTGTTAAAGAAAATGCAGTTTCCGGTTCTGAAGAAGTGAAAAACTTATCTGTTGCCAATGAAGATACTAAAGTGATTTCTCACGAACAAAGCTCAGGAAAATTAGATTTAAAAGAAGCTGAAATCGTAGTTTCTGCAGGTAGAGGATTAAAAGGTCCTGAAAACTGGGGAATGATCGAAGAATTAGCAAGCGTTTTAGGTGCTGCTACAGCTTGTTCTAAGCCTGTTTCTGACATTGGTTGGAGACCTCACACAGAACACGTTGGACAGACGGGTAAAGCAATTTCTCCGAATCTTTATATTGCAGTTGGTATTTCGGGTGCGATTCAGCATTTGGCTGGGGTTAACTCTTCTAAAACTATTGTAGTAATCAACAGCGATCCTGAGGCACCATTCTTCAAATCAGCTGATTACGGTGTAGTAGGAGATGCTTTCCAGATTATCCCTGCATTAACTGAGAAAATTAAAGCGATCAAAGGATAAAAGAGTGAATTGTGAATTTTGCTTCGCGAGTCAATGGTGAATTTTTAAAATTGACAACGAAGTGAATTGACATTTGACCATTCACAATTCTTCACAATACAATAAAAGCTCGGCTTCCGGGCTTTTATTTTTGTCTAAAAAGTAAATCCTACAATAAAAAATTAATTTATATTTGTAGTTATGGATTATAAACAGTTAATTATTCGCGGAATATCGTACAGCCAGACACAATCAGGGGCGTACGCTTTGTTATTGGAGCATGAAGAGACACATATAAAATTACCTGTTGTTATAGGAAATTTCGAGGCACAATCCATTTCTCTTGGTCTGGAGAAAGACATTCACCCGCCGCGGCCTCTTACACATGACTTATTCACAAAATTTATAGTTTCAACCAATTTCGAACTGGTTTCTGTCATCATTTATCAGATCGTAGACGGTGTTTTCTTCTCAAATATAAATTTCAAAAATAAAAGCAACGATGAAGAACTGATTTTGGATGCCAGAACTTCCGATGCAGTTGCGATGGCGGTAAGATTTGATGCACCTATTTTTACGACGCAGCAGGTCTTGAATGAAGCAGGAATTCTTCTCGAGTTGGAAGATGTTTCTAAGGAAGAACAACCGTTTTCCGAAACTGGTCAGACAGAAGACAGCCTGAAATCTGTTTCAATGGAAGAGCTTCTGAAATTACTGGAAGAAGCTGTAAAAGAAGAAGATTACGACACCGCTCTGGAGATCCAGGAAGAGATCAAAAGAAGAAAAAAGAGAATCGACTAAATCGAGATATTTCACACTAACTATGAATTTAAAATTACGACTTACCATCCTCAGTTTTCTCCAGTTTTTCGTTTGGGGAGCATGGCTGATTACGATGGCTAATTTTTGGTTCGGTACAAAACATTGGGACGGGACGCAGTTTGGAGCTGTTTTCGGAACAATGGGGATCGCTTCCATTTTTATGCCGACCATTACCGGAATTATCGCCGACAGATGGGTCAATGCAGAACGAATTTTTTCCGTGTTACAAATTCTTTACGGGATAACACTTTTTGTGTTGCCACATACTGAGAATCCTAGCTCTTTTTACCTGGTAATGCTTGTTGCGATGTGTTTTTATATGCCTACAATTGCGCTTGCGAATTCCATTTCTTATACTGTTTTAAAAAATAGTAATCTGGACGTTGTTAAAGATTTTCCCCCCATACGTGTTTGGGGTACAATTGGTTTTATTGTGGCAATGTGGGTTACTAACCTTACGGGAAATAAATCTACCGAAGGACAGTTTTATATTGGAGGAATAGCTGCTGTAATTTTGGGAATTTATGCATTAACCTTACCAAAATGCCCGCCACAGAAATTAATTGATAAAAGCGCTTCTATATTCGAACAATTAGGTCTTAATGCATTCAAGCTGTTTGGTAATTACAAAATGGCCTTATTTTTTGGGTTTTCTATGCTTTTAGGAGCTGCATTGCAGTTAACAAATGCTTATGGAGACGTATTTTTGAGTGAATTTTCTCATTTTCCTAAATATGCAGATTCTTTTGTAGTTCAGAGATCAACGATTGTGATGTCAATTTCTCAGGTTTCTGAGACGTTATTTATTTTGGCAATTCCTTTCTTTTTAAAAAGATACGGAATTAAAAAAGTAATGTTGATTTCAATGTTTGCATGGGTTTTACGATTCGCTTTCTTTGCGTACGGAACTCCGGAAGGATATGGTGTATCATTAATTATCCTTTCTTGTATCGTTTACGGAATGGCATTCGATTTCTTTAATATTTCGGGATCACTTTTCGTAGAAACGACTACAGACAAAAAGATTCGTTCTTCTGCACAGGGATTGTTTATGATGATGACAAATGGTTTTGGGGCTTATTTTGGAAGTAATATTGCAGGTTGGGCAATTGATAAATTTTTCACCCATAAATTCACAAATGCCACTGAATTATCAACGTATCTGGATACAACACCAAATAATCCTACGTTTCTTGAGATTCTTAAAAATACATTCAATTCTGTTGTAAATGCAGATGGAACTTTATCATCTACAGTAATGTTAAGAGACTGGACAAATATTTGGCTGGCTTTTGCAGCTTATGCTTTAATTCTTGCCATTTTGTTTGCTGTTTTATTCAGACATGAACATAAACCTGAAGATGTTTCTGCTGTAAAGCATTAATTTATTTTCTTGATTATTAAAATATTAAATTGCACTTTTGAATAAAAAGTGCAATTTTTTTATTTTTCAGGCAACCTTTTACAATTTCTGCCGTCTTATAAATAGAAACTGATACATGGAGAGTTTAGAAAAGAATTTTATTTTGGCTAAAAAACAGGATCGTAGGGCTCAAAAAGCGCTGTACGAAATGTTTTCGGCTAAAATGCTTGCCATCGCAAATTCTTACACCAATAACCTTCATGATGCGGAAGATATTCTCCTGAATGCATTTATGAAATGTTTCACAAAACTCGATGAATGCAGAGAATGGAAAAGTTTCCCGTTTTGGCTGAGGAAAATTATTGTTAATGATTCTATAAGTTTTGTGAGGAAAAATAAAAATATTCTCTACGTTGATGTAGAAATTACTGACAATTATTCAGATGATGATCTGGAAGAAAATCTAGGAGAAATCAATATTGAAGAAATTTTTTCTCAAATGCCAGCGGGCTACAAATTGATCTTTAACCTGTACGTCTTTGAAGACAAAAAACATCAGGAAATCGCTGAGATTCTCAATATTTCAGAAGGAACAAGTAAAAGCCAGTTAAGCAAAGCAAAAAAATGGCTTGCAGATTATTTAAAAGCAAAAGAAAATGAAAAAAGAAATACAGAGACGGTTAAAATCTGATTATGAAAAGCTCGAAATAAAGCCTTCCGCAGATCTTTGGGATAGAATTGAGTCAATGGAGTTGGAGAAAGAGAGGATGCCGAATTTAAGCTCTAAAACATCTTTTCGATGGTGGAAATATGCTGCAGTTGTTGTGCTTTTAATTTCTTTGAGTGGTTTGTTTTATTTTAATTCAAATCAAACTGAAAAAAATAATATTTTTACCAAAAATAGTAATGCAATAAAATCTTCACAGCCAAAATCAAATGTTGAAATTATTAACTCAAATATAAATCATACTGAAAATAATATTACGATTACTTCAAATGAACATCAAATCAATGAGGTTAAACAAGATAAAAAAATAATTATTGTTTCTCAAAAACCTCTGCAAATTAATAATCCGGTTTTAGCTAAAGTTATTCTTAATGATTTTAATAAAATTCCGGTAATTGAAGAAAAAATTACCAATTCAATTGTTGAAAAATCAGTACTCGCTGAAAGGGAAAAAACAAGTTATATAAAAGCTGATGAATTGCTGTTGGGAAGAGAATTTGATAAAACCCGCGAAGAAAGCCGGGATCACCACAAAACTTTTGGAGTTCTGGATATGGGAAAAATTAAAATAAAAAGCCCGAATTCATTTAAAATATTAGGAATGACCATCTTTTCCGATTCTTTGGAAACTAAATAAAACCTTTAAGAATAAAGTTTTAAATCTAACATCTAGCATCTAAATAACTAAAAATACTGTTCTGAAAAACGGACAGAGATAAAATAATGTCTAAAAATTAAACTTAAAATATGAAAACGAAAATCGCTCTGATGACTGCTGTAATGGCTTTTTCTTACACTTTCGCACAGGAAAATCCACACATGAAACTGTATTCTCAAAAAATTGATAGCATCGTGGTTTCCGAAAAATCAAAAATGAATACGGAACTGGATGCCATCGATAAAAGTTTTAAAGAAAATAAAATTTCAGCCGAAGAAAAACAAAAGCAGAGGTCGGAAATCGCCTCAAAATACGAACAAATCATCAACGAAAAAGTTGAAGCTCAGCAATCCGAACTTGAGGATGCAACCAAATCTATGGTGAAAAATGCAGTATTAGGAAAAAAAGATACCTTGCATGGCGGTAAAAATGAAATTGCACTAGGATTTGGCGGCATGAAAATGAAGCTTAACAAAGATAAAAAAACGCCAAAGGATTACCTGAGAAATATTGAACTTTCCGTGAGTTTGACAGGCGCAAATCTTACTTCAAAAGACCAGCCTTTCGCATTTTACAATAAAGATTCTGATGTTAGAAATACGGTAATTAATTCGTCCAGTTTTACGCTTCGATATGAAGATCAGGTTGGTGGCTTCAGGAGTCCTGTTTTTTATCGTATAGGTTTTGGGGTAAGAACAGATAAATATGTTCCGAAATACGGAAAAGTTTTCGCACAGGATGATAACACACTTTTTGTAAAAGACTTTGACCGTGGAAATTTGAGAAGAACAAACCTTACAAGTAATTACATCTTTGTACCTGTAGATCTGAAATTTGTATTAAATCCAAAATATATTGAATACAACGGAGTGAAATATCTTGATAATAAAAAAAGCCAGCTTAATATTGTTGCAGGTATTTACGGCGGCGTAAGAGTGGAAAGCGTGATGTACAACAAGTTTTCGAATGAAAATTCAAAAAGAATTGTTGAAAGGGAAAGAGTAATGCAAGGCGTGAACAACTTTGTATTCGGAGGAAAATTCGGGATCGGATATGGCGGATTTAATTTATTTATCCAAAAAGATTTTACACCATTATTTAATAATGATGCCAGGCTGAATAAGAAATATGGGTTGCAAATCGGTATAGAAGTGGCTAATCTTAATTTTTAATTTAATAATAATGTGGCTGTTTTTTTATGAATTATATAAATTTATTTTAGAAATTTTATTTTTTATAATTGATTGCATCTAATAATCTGTTTTTAAAATACACTTATTTTAAGTGTGTTTTTTTTTGTATTTTGGTCACTTTAAGAAATATGAAAAATATTCAGTTGTTAGGACTATTATTAGTCGTTGTGGGTAGTTTTCTTCCATTGGTTCATATTCCGATCGTCGGAAACTGGAATTATTGGAAACTAGACCACTATTTGGCGATCATATGCTGGATTCTTTCGGCTTGCGCGCTGTTTGGTATTGTCAATAACCGAGTAAGAGTTGTGCGAATTTTCGCCGTTCTTTTGATCTTGTGGTTCATTCTTACCCTGGCTGCCGTAAAGATGCAATCGCTGCAGTATTTTAGTTTTTTACCCTTTAAATCCTGGCAGGAAACCTTTGCCGGAGTGGTAAAATTGAGATGGGGCTGGATCGTAGAATTCTTAGGCGCTTTTATCATGATTTTTTCAAAAAATAATAATCAAAATAAGTAACACACAGATATGAATTTTTTTAAGGTACTTTCAATAGCAGTATTGTTTTTAGGAGTTTCACAAATGAACGCTCAAAAAAAGGATGCCAATATTCCCAAAAAAGAAACTCCAAAGCAAAAGCCGGCAGATAATCCTACGAAGTGCGCGAATATTAAGGAAGGAACGTTTCTTCGTATCAATTATCCAAAAAATCTTTGGTATATGACCATTAAAGATAATGTTCAGACAGAATATTATAATGATGGAAAAGATTATGTAAAATCAAGTCTGGTTTTTCTTGATGATTGTAATTATAAAGCAATGGTAATTGAGGTGAAAAACTATGATCGTATAAAAGTTGACGATGTTTTTACCAATAAAATTATTGCTACTCAGGATAATTATATTAAGATTCAGTCTCAGATTTCAGGAGAAAAGTATGATTTTGTTTTAGTAAAAGTAAAAGAGACTAAAAAATAGAATAAAAGTAGAGCCGAAAGGTTTTATTAAGCTAAAAATAAAAATAGAATTTATAAAAATGAAAGAAGTATTCATCGTTTCCGCAGTGAGAACTCCAATGGGAAGTTTTTTAGGAAGTTTATCAATGGTTCCTGCTACAAAATTGGGATCTGTTGCTGTAAAAGGAGCATTAGATAAAATTGGTCTTGATCCTAAAAATGTTCAGGAGATCTACATGGGGAACGTTTTACAGGCTGGTGAAGGACAGGCTCCGGCTCGTCAGGTTGCTTTGGGAGCTGGGCTTTCTGTTGAAACGCCTGCTACTACGGTAAACAAAGTTTGTGCTTCAGGAATGAAGGCCGTGACAATGGCTGCACAGGCAATCAAAGCTGGTGATGCAGACGTAATCGTTGCCGGAGGTATGGAAAATATGTCTTCAGTTCCTCACTATTATAATGCAAGAAACGCTACAAAATTAGGCGACGTAAAAATGTTGGACGGAATGGTTTTAGACGGTCTTACAGACGTTTACAACAAAGTTCACATGGGAGTTTGTGCTGAGAAATGTGCAACGGATTATCACATTTCAAGAGAAGATCAGGATAATTTTGCAATCGAATCTTACAAAAGATCTGCGAAAGCTTGGAGCGAAGGAAAATTCACGGAAGAGGTTGTTCCTGTATCAATTCCTCAAAGAAAAGGAGATCCTGTCATTTTTGCGGAAGATGAAGAATATAAAGCAGTAAATTTCGACAGAATTCCTACACTTCCTACGGTTTTCAAAAAAGAAGAAGGAACGGTAACTGCCGCAAACGCATCTACATTAAATGACGGTGCTTCCGCATTGATTCTTGTTTCTAAAGAAAAAATGGAAGAATTAGGTCTTAAGCCATTAGCAAAAATTATTTCTTATGCTGATGCTGCTCAGGCGCCTGAAGATTTTACAACTTCACCTTCAAAAGCTTTGCCAATTGCGCTTAAAAAAGCTGGTTTAGAGCTTACAGATATCGATTTCTTCGAATTTAACGAGGCTTTCTCTGTGGTAGGTTTGGCCAATAACAAGATCTTGGGATTAGATGCTTCTAAAGTGAATGTAAACGGTGGAGCCGTTGCTATCGGTCACCCGCTAGGAAGTTCAGGTTCTAGAATCATTGTTACGTTAATCAATGTTTTAAAGCAAAACAATGGGAAATATGGTGCTGCAGCGATCTGTAATGGTGGTGGCGGCGCTTCTGCTATTGTTATTGAAAATATGTAATCCCTTAAATCTTAGGATTAAAATATAAATTGGAGTCTTTCGGCTCCAATTTTTTTGTTTGTACAAGTAGATTTGAGCGTAAATGTGTGCCCTTAATAGATCATATTGATTAAAAAAGATGATTTTAAACCTATCTGTCAAAAAATACCCAATTTTATAAGCTGGTCAATGATATTCTTCACAAAATTTTCTGGGTTCAAAAATATAGCTAATGAAAATAAATCAAAAATTAGATAGCTGAAAAGTGAGGAAAGGCTGATAGAAATAGATTCATTGCAAAACCTTTACTGAGTGAACGCATTGTATTTGTTTAATAATTATCTCTCCAAAACAAAAGATTTAATCTTCCCGAAACAATAAAAGAAAATAAAAACCTCCGAATATTCAATGGTTTTTATATTTTTGTGCAACTAATATTATTCGAAATGTCTGAAATTGAGAATCAACAGCCTCAAAATATAAAGAATAATCCGAAGATCATGAAGGCCTGGGCAGTTTATGACTGGGCAAATTCTGTATATTCTTTGGTGATCACATCTACTATTTTCCCCATTTATTATTCTATTCTTACCACGGCGTATGAAAAAAAGGAATATGTTGCAGAAACAAAATCCTGGATCGATGTACCGGTAAGGCACGTTATAAAGATTTTCGGGACCCAATTTCAGCCGGATGAGATCTATGGATATTCTTTGACGGTATCGTTTTTAATTGTGGTGTTGCTTTCGCCGTTTTTATCGTCATTGGCAGATACGATCGGGAACAAAAAATCATTCCTGCAGTTTTTCTGTTATCTGGGAGCTACTTCTTGTATGGGATTGGCGATGTTTACAGGAATGCACAATGTTTTCCTTGGACTTCTTTTCAGTATTACGGCGAGTGTCGGGTTCTGGGGAAGTCTGGTATTCTATAATTCGTTTTTACCGGATATTGCGACACGGGACAAGCAGGATGCGCTTTCTGCAAAAGGATATGTTTACGGATATATCGGGTCGGTAGTTTTGGTGGTGATCTGTTTATTATTAATTCAGGTTTTTGCTAAAGGTGCGGCGCAGCAGTTGTTGTTTACAAGAATCAGTTTCTTATTGACAGGAGCATGGTGGTTTGGTTTTTCTCAATATACCTTCAAGCATCTTCCTCAGTTTGGTGATGTTAAAGAAAAGCTTCCTAAAGATTTAGTATTATTAAACTATAAAAATATCTTTAAAAAGCACGAAGAACAAGGTGGTTTTTTTGAGGTTTTAAAGGATAATTTAAGCTTCTACAAAGACATTGCGAAGGAAAGCTTCCATGAGTTGTTTAAAGTGGGGGGAGAGCTGTTTAAAGACAGGAACCTTAAATTTTTCTTATCAAGTTTCTTCTTTTACAGTGTCGGGATGCAGACGATCTTTCTGATGGCAACCTTATTCGGAAAAAGTGAAATAAACCTGCCTCAGGATAAACTGATCGGAACGCTTTTGGTGATTCAGATCGAAGCGATTATAGGAGCGGTACTTTTTTCAAAATTATCAAGAAAAATCGGAAACAAAAATGTAATTTCAATTGCGATCGTATTATGGATCGTAGCTTGTATATGGGCCTATTTCTTAAATAAAGAAAATCCCACAGTAGAGTATCAGTTCTATGGAGTAGCGGCGGTTGTAGGGCTTGTAATGGGTGGTCTTCAGGCAATGTCGAGATCTACGTATTCAAAACTTTTACCTGAAAATTCAATGGAGAATACCACTTACTTCAGCTTTTATGATGTTTTGGAAAAGCTGGCGGTTATTCTGGGAACATTTATATTTGCAACACTGATCGGCCAGTTTAATAATATGCGTTTTGCAGCATTGTCTATGACGATATTTTTTGCAACAGGATTAATTTTAATTCGTTTTCTGAAAGTCTCACTTAAGAAATAGTAGAGAAAAGAAAAAATACATACACTTAAGACGCTTTTTAGCGTCTTTTTTTGTTTTTATGAATACGGAACAATCAAATAATTTTAATTTATTTTTATAATTTTTAGTTTTTTATATTAATATTTTAACGAATGACTTTTTTTATTGATATTAAATTAGATTTTTGATTAAATAGATGCGTATTTTTTAATATAAGTTGTTTTTTTTGTTTATTTGCGAAAAGTAAATAGAAATGATAAAAAAAATTTTATTCCTCAGCATTTTACAATGCTTTATTCTTGGTTTTTCGCAAAACTTAAGACCTGTCGCCCAAAAAATTTCGGAATATCATGCTAAAAATGAAAATTTTAAAAAGTATGATTTATTTAATGTAAACAAAAATTCAGACAAATTCCCTGAATATAAAAGGGCGGCAACGGATATTTCGGTTCTTACGATTAATTCTACTGAACTTAAAAAACTGGTTAACGACAAGCCTGAATATATTGAAATATCTTTTCCATTTAACGATAAACAAATTACCGTTGAGTTATATAAAAATCAGATATTTACAGGTAATTTTAGAGTAACCACCAATACAGGAGAAATTGTTCCTTACACGCCCGGCGTTTATTACCAGGGAATTGTAAAAGGAGACAACACTTCTGTGGCAGCATTCAGTTTCTTCGACAATGATGTAGTTGGGGTTTCTTCGACAACAGAATTGGGAAATGTTATCGTTGGAAAAGTAAAGAATTCTGAGGATTTTGTAAGTTATTCAGAATCTAAGCTGACCGGAGCCAATCCTTTCGTTTGCGGAATTGATGAATTAAAAGAAAATCAAGCGCAAAAAATAGCCTTTGATCCTAATATTGCAAGCAAGAAAGCCATCACTGAAAACTGTGTGAGAGTTTATTACGAAGTATGCTACACCCCTTATGTGAACAACGGTTCGAATACAACTACTGTTACCAATTGGCTTACCGCAATTCATAATAATATTGCAACACTTTACAATAATGATGAGATAAAAATTGCTTTAAACGAGATCAACATCTGGACAACACAAGATCCCTATACAGGAACTCCGAATGCAAATTTGGGAAGCTTTAAAACCAACAGGCCTACGTTTAACGGTGATTTGGCCCACCTGATCAATGCTCCGGCCACAACGAGTGTTGCATATCTTAATTCACTTTGTACAGATCTCAGATATGCTTATTCAGGTATTTCTCAAACATACAGCGATGTTCCTGTTTATTCATGGACAATTCAGGCAATGACACACGAGATGGGACATGGCTTAGGTTCTCCTCACACACATTCTTGTGCCTGGAACGGAAATGGAACACCAATTGACTGGTGTGGTCCTACTGCGATGCCTTCTATTATAACAAGTGAAGGATTGACCTGTACAAGTAATGTCATTCCTCCTTCAGGTTCTATTATGAGTTATTGTCATCTTATGTCAGGTGTTGGAATTAGTTTTAATAATGGTTTTGGACCACAGCCTGCAGCTTTGATCAGAAGTACCATAGATTCTAAAGGTTGTCTTGGAACCAATTGTACAACAGCTTGTTCCATTACAATCACGGGAATGGAATTTTCAAATATTACCCAAAATTCTGCAAACGCCACTATTACTGATGCGACTTCCACATCTTGGAAATATAAGCTTGTAAAAATGGACGGAACAGTGGTTACAACAGGAAATACTTCAACGCAAAATTTAAGCTTTACCAATCTTTTGCCCGCAACATATTATAAACTTTTTGTAGGTTCAAGTTGTTCGGGATCAAATGCTTATCAAAAATATCAAATATTCTTGACAGACGGAGACTGGTGTAATGATGCACAATTTACAGATACCGGAGGGTCAACCGTTAATTATGAGGATAATG
>Ga0307412_10001877_pt1 | contig 11630 bp, 5 predicted proteins | sample DK1Cmetagenome_3_FD_203823 | JGI IMG/M metagenome (GOLD analysis project Ga0307412, IMG submission 203823) | Maize rhizosphere microbial communities from greenhouse at UC Davis, California, United States - DK15-C-1 | ecosystem: Host-associated > Plants > Roots > Rhizosphere > Soil | place: USA...
CAGTGCCGGCTCGCGACCGGCACTTGAACACTTTGAAACGAACCTGGCGTTCAGCCTGGCGGATTTTCCGGCGGCGGCCGAGGCCCCGCCGCTGTTGGGGTTGCTGGCAAACGAACCATTCCAATTGCCGATCAATGAGCAATTGCTGGCGCTGTACGAGTCACCCGGTCAGCGTTTGCGTAACCTTCGCAACAACTTGACCCTCGATGGCAAGCCACTCGACATTCCGCTGTTCAGCCCACCGACTGATCCCAACCAGTTGTTGCGTGATCTGGCGGCCGGTGGCGTGGGGGGAACACGACCCATGGGCGGACGCCTGGTGGTCGGCGCCTTCCGTTGGCGGGTGTCCTTCGAGACGGCGTTGCGGGCCGTCCAGGGCTTGCAGGACTATGGTGGCCAGGTGTTGCGCTTGCTGGAGCAGCGAGACCGGGCCGAGCAGGAGGCACTGCAGCAAAGCCACCTGGTGGAATTGGGAGCTTATGCGCGCACCGTTCAAGAGCAGAGCATCGATCAGTTGCAAGCAAGCATGGTCGCGCTGGAACAAAGTCGCGCCATGGCGCAAGAACGAGCCGAGGATTATGGGCGCCGTCATGACGAGAACGTCTCGGCGGTGGAATACGAGGTCATGGAAAACCTGCAACTGTCCAAAGGGCTGCAATTGGCCTCGTCGAGCATTAAACCGGCGGCAGCGGCAGTGGCGGCGCTTCCCACTATCTTCGGCCTGGCCTCCGGTGGACATCGTCTGGACAAAACGTTGGACGCGGTGGCTTTCGGGCTGGGCGTAGCCGCTTCTGTCGTGGAAATAGACGCAAATAAACAGGCCACCACCGAGGGCTACCGCCGTCGCCGCGAAGAATGGCGACTGCAACGCGATCAGGCGCTGGCGGAGGTGCGGGCAATCGATGCGCAAATCACCGCGCAGACCCATGCATTAAAGGCCGCGCAAACCACGTTGGCTCAGACCTTGAGGGCCAACGGCCAAGCCCTGACGGTTTATAACTTCATCAAGAAGCGCGCGACGAACACAGAATTGTTCGGTTGGTTGCTGGGGCAGCTCAAGGCGTTGCATTACCAGGCGTATGACGCAGTTGTCAGCTTGTGCCTCAGTGCCCAGGCCGCACTGAGTGCCGAGACCGGTGACTACGATACGCAGACTACTTTCTCCCAGGTCTGGCTGGACAACCGCCACGGCCTGACGGCCGGCGAGCATTTGCGCGGTCATTTGCTGCGCATGGAGCGTGAATACGTGCAACGTCATGAGCGACGGTTGGAACTGACAAAGACCGTTTCCCTGCGGCGTCTTTTTGATGACCAGGTCGAGCCCCAAGCCGGCGTACAAAGCTGGGACGCGGCATGGACAAGTTTGAAGGTTACTGGGGTTCTAGAGTTCGAACTCTCCCAATTGCTCTTCGATCGCGACCATCCGGGGCATTACTGTCGGCAAATCAATTCGGTCGAGGTCGACCTGCCTGTCGTGACGGGCCCCTTCGAAGATGTGCGGGCCACCTTGCTGCAAGTCGGCAGCATGATCGCTACCCAGGCGTCGGTCCAGTCGGTGGTCTATCTGCACGACCCGGCGGGCGGAGTGGCACCTGCCGACGTCCAGATCAACCTGCGCAGTGGGCAGCAAATCGCCCTGTCGACGGGGCTCTCAGCCAACGGAATGACGGCGCTGAAGCCTGATGAAGGCTTGCTCAATCCATTTGAGAACACCGGTGTGGTTTCTCGCTGGGTGTTGAATTTTCCCTGGCCGGAGAAGCCGCTCCAATCGCGAATGTTGTTGTCCCTGACTGACATCATCGTGCGCATTCGCTACACGGCGAAAGCCGGCGAGCCGACTTTCACGAGAGCTGTCGAGGACCGGGTCACCGAGGCTGAACGCTCTGGTGGGCTCAAGCGGATTTCGAGGGAGTAAAGGACATGGGTAACTGGGTCAGGGCCAATGAAAGCCTGGTGGTGAATGGTGATTTCGAGAGGGGGTTCGAAGGGTGGATAAAGGTCCTTCCGAGTTGGCTCTCCACCAACTCCGAAATGTATAACGGTGAAAGGATTAAATATCTGTCGGCCGGCAACCGTTCCTCGGTCAGTCAGTCACTGCAAGTACCGAAAGACCCGAGTGCCAAGGTTCGCTACGTGCTCACGTTCCTGTGCGAGATGCGGCATACCCTGGCGGGCCGGATGGTGGTCGAAGTCGGCGGGCAGGACGAAAAACAGGAGATTGCGTTGGTGCCCGGCGAACCCCGGGATGCATCGCAGGATCAGGCTCGGCTGCAAAAAGAGACGCCATTGGAGTTCAAGCCAAAAGAATACAACGTCCCCCTGGATTTACCTTTTACTGATGAAGACACACTGATTATCAGTGTGCTCAGCCCTCCCAACGATGCTGGGGACTACACGTCCGCCGTTTGCATCACCCGCATCAATCTCCAGGTGCACCTGGAGCCTGCTGTCATTGAAAGGCTCAGGCTCGATGAGCAAACCCTCGCGCCGACCGGTTCTCTGTACGTGTGCCAGGGGGCTGAGGGCGTGCTGGCCCATAGGCTGACATTCGAACCCGAACCGGAAAGCGTCTGGCGAGGTACCGAGGCCGCGCTGACCAGCGACGACAACCCGATGGAAGCGGTCGTCTCCAGGCCTGCCTGGGGTCAGGACCAACCGATGGAACGGCCCTGGGAACTCGAATGTCCGCTGATGGATGATGAGGGACCTTATCTGTTCTCGATGAACCTGCTCAACCAGTACACCGCCGAGCCTTATCCGGTCCAGGTGTCGCTGGGGCATCATCGGCTGGACTTTCTAAAGGTGCGCGAAGCGGCCTACTTCCCGGTGCTCGAGTATGAACAGAGTGTGCGGCTGGGGGTCCAGGTTGCTTCGCATTACACCCGCCAACCTTTGGCTGGACGGACGGTGAGCTGGACCGCCGCCCCCGGGCAAGCCAAGACGGATGCCGTGACCGATGCCCAAGGCTGGGCCTATTACGACTACAAGCCGACCCAGGCCGGCCACATGGACGTCGAGGCGTCGGTGGAGAGCCTTTATTACGCAGCCGGCGTCGTGACCAAAACCCTGGCGGTCGAGGTTCTGGCGACCGACCCCTGGAAAGACTTGCTGGTGGTCGTTGAGGGCGAGGACGCCCGGTGGGAAGAAAAAACCGGCTACCCGAACCGGGGCTCGGACTATCCGTTGGAGCTGAAACTGCCGGCCGCCAGCCCACTGCAGGGAACGACGCTGGCGCTGCATTGGAACGGCGATTCCCATGAGCAACTGGGCGTCACTGTCGAGCCGGCGCTCGAAACCGCGGTCCCGGTCAGCGACACCGGACTCACGTGGACACTGACGAGCGACGATCGTCTGGACGGTCGGTTCTCCCTGGAACTGACCTGCTCGAAACTGCTGCTGCCTTCGCCGAAAAAAGCAATGTCGTTGGCGCGTAACCTGGTGAAGGTCGGCCAAGTACGGGAGGCCAACAAGTTTCCGGTCGTGGACGAGAACGAAAGTGTTTTGTTGCGGGTGCAGGTGGTCCACGTGCTTTCAAGCGGTGACGGGGATCCGGTCGTCAATGCGCTGGTCGAGTGGAAGACTGCGGATGGACCGATTTCCACCGTTCCCACGGGAGCCGGTGGCTGGGCGAGCGTGCTGTACACGCCGCAGAGCGCGGGGGACAAAATCGTCACCGCCAGCGTCAAGGCCCATGCCGAGGCGGTTGCGGTGGAGCGGCCCTTCAACGTGGAGGCGATCGCCACCAGCCCTTGGAAAAACGAGGTGACGATTCTGCTGGATGAAGACGAAGTCAACCGCAACAGCCTTGGGGTGCTTTGTCGACGCGGCCGGACCCATACACTGAAAGTTGTACCGAACGCGGGCAGTAGTTGGGTCGGTAAAAACGTCAGTTTGCATTGGCGCGGTGATGCACCGGACATCGGACTGGAGCCTGGTGATCTTGGGGTGCCGAAGCCACTGGCGGCTGGCGGTACCTCATGGAGTCTTCGGTCCTACATCGCTGACAGTATCAGCAGTCTGTTTGACTTGGAGCTGCGCCTTGAGAGTGTTTCGGTCAACCGGGAGTTGGCTGGGCGATTGGTGTCCGAGGATCTGGCCGAAGAAGTCAGCCTAAGGCTCGACCAGGTAGCGGCAGAGTTCGATGCCCAGGCACTCTATCCATGCCTGGGGACGACTCACCGTTTCAGTGTCTTGCCCAACGCCTTGAGTCCATTGGTGGGGCTGGAGTCGATGTTGGGTTGGTCGGGGACCTCTGCCGAGCAACTGAATGCAAGCGTTCAACCGGCCTTGAACGAGGTGCAACTTGTCAGCGACGGCGGCGCGATCTGGACGCTGGACTTTACCGCCAGTGAACAACCGGGCCAGTTTGCCTTGGCTTGGACACTGCCGGCGTTGGACTTTGTCGCGACCGCAAAACCAATGAGCTTGGGGCATAACAAAGTCAGGATCCAGGCATGGCGCGATTCGCCGGTAGATCCGGTGGTGGGGCAGGATGCGGCGTGGCTGTGGGTCCAAATTGTTTCCCATTTCACCGGGCGCGTCGTCGAGCAGGTGCCGGTGCGTTGGACAGGGGGGGCAACGCCAAGTGAAGCCGTTACCGACGCGGCTGGCTGGGCCGGGTTTGCACTGGAACCGTCCAACGCTGAGCCCCATGAAGCCACCGCGTCGGTCACCAGCCTTTATGACGGCTTCGAGGATCGCCATGTCCTGACGGTCACGCCGCTGGCAAGCGATCCGTGGTCTGAGCTGACCGTTGAATTTGACGGTGCATCGCCGCAGCGCTGGGGAGACAAGACGTATTTTCCGCGTCGCAAAAGCAGTCACAACCTGAAGCTGCGAGCCCCACAGCATAGCCCGTTGTTTGAGCATGAGGTGACATTGGGCCTGACGGGGACGGGACCTGCCGAACTGGGCCTGAATTTTCTCCCTGATGCCCTGGGCGTGCCGAGAAAACTGCTTGCGCAAGGGTTGGACTATGACTTCAAGGTCAATGACCTCAAGGACGGCAGTTTCGCCTTGCGTTTGTCGGCAACGCGCCTGGCGAGCTTGTCGCCGGCCAACGCCATGTCCGTGGGGACCGGTTCGCAAGTGCTGAATCTGTTCTTGAGCAACAACGTTCTTCAGGTTCTGGATTGGGGGGGCGAGGTTTACGCGGAGGTCAGGTTGCGCTCGGCGATCAGTGACAAGCCAATGGTGGGGTGGACAGTGACCTGGCGCGCCCCTGACCTTGGCGAAGTGACTTCTGAAACCAACTATTACGGCGTGGCGCGGGTGCGCTTTGTGCCCACCACGCCCGGGGCGGCACAGCTGACGGCGACGGTTGGCGACGTGGTGTATTCGGAGTCGGTGACGTTGCCCTATGTCTTGAACGAGCCCAGGAAAATAGAATCGCTGACAACCCCTCAGCCAGATGCCCAATCGGGGGAGCCGGTTTCGGCGGTTGTGACTGTGGTATCGGCTATGACCGATGAGCCTTTGCAGCACGTTGAGGTGAAGTGGGAATACCCAGGCCTCACATTGGCTCCGACCTTTACGGATGCCGACGGGAACGCGTACGTGGAATTCACATTGCCTGAAACCGGCGGAGGGCTTCTGGAAGCCATTGTGCGCGGTGGGTACGCTGGATGGGAGGTGAGACATCTGCAGTTTGGGGAGGAAGCCGTTCCATCGCAGCTCGTCGTTAAATTCGACGAGTTTTTAATGGATTTCGGAGGCAATGCCTATCCGTGTCATGGCGCTAATCACATGTTCACTGTGCGGCCTGAATCTACCAGCCCGTTTTTGGGTAAGCAGGTAAAACTGACGTGGGAGGGAAAATCCGACGCGGAACTTGGTGTGCAGGTCAGCCCTTCATTGGACGTCGCCCAATTGCTTGCAGCAGAGGGGGTCACCTGGGAGTTGGACTGCCTGCATACCAGTCAGAACGGGAATTTTTCCTTGCGCTTGGAGGCGGTGGACTCAGGGCTCACGTCCGAGAAGTTGGCTATGTCGTTGGGGCACAACCTGGTGAATGCTGAACATTGGAGGACGGGGCCATTTGTAGATGACCCAGGTGACACGTTTTACAGGGTTCATATTCGTGCCACGTCCAGATTTTTAAACGCGCCGGCACCTCGTGTTCCAGTACGGCTGAATGGGAGTAACTACACTGATACCGATGCTAAAGGCGAGGCCAGCGTCATTGAGTATGAGGGTGAGGGAAAGCATCTATCGATCATCAACCGATACGACAACAGTAATGGATGATGCCCTCCATCTACAAATCCCCCGCCTTCTTCCACCCCAGATACAACGTCACCAGCTCGGCCCCCAGCTCCCCGGGCCGAGCTTGCAACACCGCCACCCCGTGGACGCTCAAGCGCTCATGCAACGTCGCCCGCGCATTCAAATAATCCACCGTCCCGCAATAAGCCAACGCCTCGGGCAAGGTTTGCACCGGCGCCTGGCGCAATCGGTCTAGCGCTTCTTCGCGCAGGCTCGCCACCAACACCCGATGCCGTTGGCCCAGGCGCTTGACGGCGACCAGCAGTTCTTCATCGTCCTCGTCCCGCAGGTTCGTCACCAGTACCACCAAGGCGCGGCGTTTCTGTCGGGCCAGCAATTGGGTGACGGCGGCCGGGTAGTCGGCGGGGTATTGGCTGCTGTCGAGGTCATAGACGCTGTTGAGCAACACGTTGAGCTGGTTTGTGCCCTTGACCGGGGCGAGGTAGCGCGGTTGTTCGCTGGCGAAGGTGCTCAGGCCCACGGCATCGCCCTGGCGCAGGGCGGTGTAGCTGAGCAGCAGGCAGGCGTTGAGGGCATGGTCGAAATGCGACAGCTCGTCGTCCTGGCTGCGCATGCGCCGACCGCAGTCGAGCATGAAGATGATCTGTTGGTCGCGTTCGTCTTCGTATTCCCGGGCGATGGGCGTGCGGTGGCGGGCGGTGGCTTTCCAGTCGATCTGGCGCAAGCTGTCGCCTTCGCGAAATTCGCGCAGCTGATGGAATTCCTGGCCCTGGCCGCGGCGTTGCCGTTGGCGGATGCCGAGTTGGCTGAGCCAGTTGTCAACCGCCAGCAATTGACCGTCGTAGAGCCTGGCGAAATCCGGGTAGACGCGGGTGCTGTCGAGAGCCGTCAGCAGGCGTTTGTCGGTCCACAGGCCCATCGGGCTGGGCAGGTTGATTTCGCAGTGTTCGAAGCTGAAGTGCCCGCGCTTGAGCGGACGGACGCGGTAGCCGAGCCGGGTGAGCTGGCCGGGTTGCAGTTCGGCTGACAGCGGCAGGTGTTCGAAATCCAGGCCGTGGGGTATGTGGTCGAAAATCTGGATGTCCAGTGGCTGGGCGAGATCGTGGCTGATTTCCAGGCGCACTTCGCTCCAGCGGCCGAGGGCCAGGCTGCCGGGCAGCTGCCGCTGGACACGGGGCGAGGGCAGGCGGCGGGCGCGTACGGCGTCGAGAATCGACAAGGCCAGCAGGGCCAGCAGCAAACCCCAATTGATCGAGAGCAGCGCCGGGGGCACCGCGAGGCCCAGCGCGCGCAAGGCGCCCAGGACGATGCCGACGGCCAGCAGGATCGCGAGCCAGATCAAGAGCAGGCGGGAGGGTTTCATCGCAACATCTCGGCTGCGCAAATCCCCGTGGCGAGGGAGGCTGCTCCCGCTGGAGGCGCAGCCTCCCCTGGCGGTGTATCAGATGAAACCTGGGGGATGCTTCGCCCGAAGCGTCGGACCGGCCCAGCGGGAGCAAGCTCCCTCGCCACAGAGGACTGCGTTGGCCAGGCGAACGTGTGCAAGGACACGGCATTCACAACCTTGGCGCCGAGACTTGATCGAGCAACTGCCCCAGCACCTGGTCCACCGAAAGCCCTTCGATGTCCAGCTCCGGCGCCAGCCGTACGCGATGGCGCAGCACGGCCAGGGCGCAGCCCTTGATGTCGTCCGGCACCACGAACTCGCCCCCGCGTAACAACGCCCGGGCGCGGGCACAACGCACCAGTGCAATCGAGGCGCGAGGTCCGGCGCCGATCGTCAGGCCTGGCCAAGTGCGGGTGGCCCGGGCCAGGCGCACGGCGTAGTCGAGTACCTGGTCGTCCATCGGCAGGTCGCTGGCGATGCGTTGCAGCGCTTGCACGTCCTTGGCTTGCAGCACCGTGCGCAACGGTTGCACATCGAGCATGTCGGCGCGGGTCGAGCGGCTGACCTGACGCACCATGTTCAGCTCCTGGTCGGCGTCGGGATAATCCATGCGCACCTTGAGCATGAAACGGTCGAGCTCGGCCTCCGGCAGCGGGTAGGTGCCTTCCTGTTCGATGGGGTTCTGGGTGGCGAGCACCATGAACGGCTGGGTGATCGGCAATGCGCGGCCTTCGAGGGTAACCTGGCGTTCCTGCATGGCTTCGAGCAGTGCCGCCTGGGTCTTGGCCGGCGCGCGGTTGATCTCGTCGGCCAGCAACAGGTTGGTGAACACCGGCCCCTTGCGCAACTTGAATTGCTCGCTCTGCAAGTCGTACACCGCGTGGCCGGTGACGTCGCTGGGCATCAGGTCCGGGGTGAACTGAATGCGTGCGAACTCGCCGCCGAAACAGCGGGCCAGCGCGCGCACCAGCAGCGTCTTGCCCAGCCCGGGAACGCCTTCGAGCAGGACATGACCGCCCGCGATCAGTGCCGTAAGCACATCGTCGATCACCGCGGCCTGGCCGACCACTGCCTTGTGCAGCTCGGTGCGAATTGCCTGTGCCAGCTGGCTGGCGCGCTGGCGTTGCTGGGCGGCATGGGCCTGGCTGTCTGAGGGTTCGTTCTGTTCAGTCATAACGCATTCCTGAGGGTTTGCAAAAGGGCGACCTGGCGGCAGAAGTCGGCGCTGGACAAGCGTTGTTTCGGTCGAGGGCTGAGGGCCTGGCTGATGGTTCGCGTCGGTTGACGGGTCAGGCGGGCAAGCACCTGCCATTGTTCGGCGACGACCAATTGTTCGAAACCTGGATGAAGCTGGCGCGCCCGGCGCAGCACGTCCTGCTGCAGGCTGTGCAGCAGGTGTTGCTGGCCGTCGTGACGCAACTGGAAGGCGGCGCTGGCTTGCAGGTGCTCTTGCAGTTGGCGTCGCGCCTTGGGAGCGGGCTGTTGCAATGGGCCATGGCGCACCGCCGATCGCCACAGCCACAGCCCGACCAAGGCCAGCAGTGCCACCAATGCCTGGGGAAAGTAGCGCAGCAGCAGGGCCAGCAAGTTGTCGTGGTCGGTATTGAACAGCAGGGTGACGTCGGAATCGGCGCTCAGGTACCAGAGCAGCCAGGCGTTGTCGTACTGGTCGATCTGGTCGTTTTTCCACAGTTCGGCGTCGGTGAGCACGGTGATCGTGCCCAGGCCGTGGTTCAGTTGCATCAAGTGGGTCGCCACCGCGCTGTTGGCCCAGGCCTGGGCGAGGTTCAGCGGGTCTTCGAGGTGGAAGTCGGTGTCGAAACCGATATAGGCCGGCGCCTCTTCGTCCTCCAGGTAAAGCTTGGTCAGTTTGGGATAGGGATCCTTGATGAGCTTGGGATCCGGTTCCTGGAGGTCTTTGCTCAGCAGTTGGCGCAGGCGCACGCGGTCCAGCAGCAGGTCGCCGCTGCTGCCCGTGCTGTCGTCCCACAGGGCCTCGGCGACGAACAGCAGGCGCCCGCCGGCGCGGGTCCAGTTCATCAGTTGGTCGACGTCCCGTGGCGTCATGTTGCTGCGTTCGCCCAACAGCAGCAGGCTGCGCTGGTGCGGTTCGAGGGTGGGGAGCACGTCCAGGCCGTTGGCATGTTCGACGTTGAGGCCTTGCTGACGCAGGAATTGTTCCGCGGCGAGGTAAGGGTTGGCCTGGGCTTCGGGGGACGGGCCGTGCTCGATGGTTTCCTGATAGGGCACGGCCTTCAGGTACAGGTAGATCGCCAATGCGCAGGTCAGCGCGGCGCCGACTGCAGCCATCAACCATCCGGTGCTGCGGCTCATCGGGGCGCTCCCGGGCCGAACAGTTCGCGCCAACCATTGCACAGTTCCTGCTGCAGATGGGCGGGCGGAGGGCGGTGTCCATAGGCGATGTTCTGCCAGTGCAGCGTCAGGTTCCTGCTGAACGTCATCAGTGATTCGCGCTGGAGCTGCTCAACCCGTTGCAACACCTGGCCTTCGGTGTCGGCGGGTTTGAGGGCCATATTGAATTCGTGGTGCAAACGGCTGAGCAGCGCTCGGTATAACAGGCCCAACGCTTCTCGCGGCGCGCTGGACCATAACTGCTCGGCGCTGGCCGCGACATCGTCCGGCAGGCTCTCTTCGCGGATATCCAGGCCGAACATCCGTGCCGGCGCGGAGCGCTCCACCGGCAGGCGTTTGGTTGGCCGGTAGTTGGCGAGCGCCTTGAGCCTTTCACGATAGTGCCAGGCCAGCCAGGCAATCGCGCCCAGCAGGGCGGCCCAGAGCAGCGCCTGGATGATGGCGGCGATCGTTTCGAAGCGTTTCGCGCTCCAGTTGAACATCGATTTGAGCCAGCCGGGGGCTTCCTCGGTTTCGGCTGGCTCGGGGGCTTCTTCGCCGAAACGATAGCGCGTCACGGTTTCCTGGTTCTTGAAGGGTGGTGCGTCGAGGATCGCCTTGATGCGTTCGCGGGAGGCTTCGCTGGTGAGGGGCTGGTTGAGCAGGCGAGCGCTGTCGGGAGCGGTATCGTCCTCGGCGGCCCAGGTGGGCGGCGCCAGCGGCAGGAGCGTCAGGACGAGCAGCGCCAGGGCCGGCGCTGCGGCGCCCAGGCGCTGGCGCAGGCGGCGGAACACCAGTTCGATATCCCAGGCTTCGAGCAGGGTGCGCCGATTCAGGTAGAGGCTGAAGCCGCAGGCGACGTAGATCGGCTCCCAGATAATCAACAGCAGCGGATAAAGGAAATTGAGCAGGTGTTCAAGCCACAGCCACTCGTGCTCGGCGACGGCGATCAGGGTCTGCCAGTCCCATTCCAGTTCGACTTGTTGCGGCACGAACAGATAGAACAGGGCCATCAGGCCGAACCACAAGACGGTTTCCAAATGAACACCGAGAATGGTCAACCATTGCGCCGCGCCGCCGTTGCGTTGCAGCAGCACCCGCAGGCGCTGCTGGCGCTCCTCGCCGGCCAGCCCTTCGAGTTGCACGACGGGCATCAGGAAGCTGCGGCTCAGGCTCAGCCGGCGCCAGGTCAGGCTGGCCAGCAACTGCGGCCTGAGCAGCGCCGGCCATTGGCGCAAGGCCTGTTTCAAGGTGGGCGTCTCGCCAAACAGCGCCTTGGACAAGATATACAGCGGCAGGCGCTCGAACGCTGGTTTCAACCACCAGAACAAAAACACCACCAGCGAGGGCGAGTCCCACAGCAACAGGGTCAGCAGTGCATACACCGGCAGCGTGACGATGGCCCAACTGGTCATCAGCAGCCGTCGGTGCTGCTGGGCCATCAGCACGCCGAGGTCCATGGCTTCCCAGGTGGTGCGTGGGCGGATCGCTACCGTGACGTCACTCAGGCGCATGCTGGCCTCGCCCGGCAAACAGCAGGTAACCGAGCACCAGCAGCCACAGCAACGCGCCGACGGTGTATTTGGTGGCCGGTGTCACGGCGCTGGAGGACCAATAGGCTTCGATGAACGCGGCGATCAGCAGGAAGAGGATAACGCCGCCGATG
>Ga0307412_10001878_pt1 | contig 11627 bp, 8 predicted proteins | sample DK1Cmetagenome_3_FD_203823 | JGI IMG/M metagenome (GOLD analysis project Ga0307412, IMG submission 203823) | Maize rhizosphere microbial communities from greenhouse at UC Davis, California, United States - DK15-C-1 | ecosystem: Host-associated > Plants > Roots > Rhizosphere > Soil | place: USA...
ACGCGCCGTCGCCGGTTGAAACATGAAGACTTGATTGACGTGGCACGTAAACGTCGAAGTGGACCGTGCCGCTTTCCTGCTCGTTGTTTTGAGCAATGATCGAGATCGCCTCGCCTTGCTGTTGCGCCTGAATCGAGATGTTCTTGAGACTCTCTTCATCGGGCGAGCCTTTGACTGCAGTGTAGGACACTTCCGGTTTGTCCCAGCCGTGAACTGTCACGCGACCGTCGAAGGTGTTGATGGTTATGCGCGGCGACCCAATCACTGTAAACGTGCGCGTCTCTTTCGCCTGGAATCGTTCGCTGTAGTTTTCGTTGGCAGTTTTGATCCGGTTGACGCTGACTCGCTGAACGCGCTGCGCGCGGGCGAGATCTCGCTGGGCCCGCTCCATCTCGCGCAACGACTCACGCATCCCGGCGTCTATCTGACGTTGAGCTTCGCGTTGCGCCTGACGGACGTTTGCTTTTTCCACCTTGGCGCGGATTTTTTCCGCAATGTCCACGTCCACCCTCACATCAACGTCCACGGCCCCGTCCGCTTCGCCTGCTGCCTCGCCTTCGATTGCCGTACCCGGACTGAGCGGCAGTCCATCCTGTGCGTGATTAATCCTGATAGCGCCGTTCACATTGCCGAGCTTGATGCGTGGACCACCGGTACCGATCTGGCCGTCCAGGCTGTGTCCAACGTACTCGCCGTGTTTGACTTTCAAACCGAAGTCAGTCGAGATGCCGCCGTGAACCGTGCCTGCGCGAATCGAAGCGTTCGCATTCGACGGAATGATCATCGTCAGGTTGCCGTTGACTGACGCGAGCGAGATTGCTTTCGACTCATCGAGCTGCGTGAAAGTCGCTTCCAGTGGTCCATTGACGGTCGAGAGTCTCGCTTCGCCCATCAGGCCACGAGCCACGACCGGACCGTTGATCGATGAAGCCTTGACGTTACCTTCCACACCCTCGATATCGATTGGACCATTCACGAGTTCAATCGACTCGAGCACAGCCTTGCGCGGCACAGTTAACGTGTATTCAACTGTAGCCGGGTTATCGTAACGCCCCTCACCGCGGCGGAAGTTCTGGTTATAGTCCGGATACTCTGTTTTGATGCGAATGTTTTCTTCAGTTGCGTTGACTTCGATTCTGGCTTCGTTCAATCGATCTCTGCGATACGCTTTTTTAATAGCATCGACCTGGACCGCACCTCGATCCCAAACTTTGATCTGCACGCCGCCGTTGATGTTTTCAAGACTGACGCGGCCGGTCGGCGACAGGTTGTAAGTTTGATGAAACTCTTCGCGCAGTTCCTCGCCGGGTTGAATCGTGGCCGGCTCAGCTTCGGCGGGCTCATCAACTGCCGCCGGTGCTGGTGGTGGAGCGACTTGAATCTGTCGCAGGTCCTGGCGCCCGTTACTGACGAGTGCGGTACTCAGTAAAACAGCGCCGATGAGGCTTTTCGTTAACATTGTTTGCTCGTTCCTATTATAAAAGTTTTATTAACTGGCAATGCGTAGATTAATACTACGGTTCAAGGTCTTCAATATTTCCCGATCGCGAGGGCTGATTCTGAATGAGCTACCATGCTTGCGGCTCTTGAACTTGAACGACGACCAGGCTGGCTGCTGCTGAAACTCGAAAACTGTGGGAACATCCTGATCGTTGAAAATCCGGACTTCGAATTGTTTTGGATCAACATCAACCCGGCGCGGTTTCCTCACTTTAGCAGCCTTGGGCCGCTGCATAACAGGCGGCGCCGCTTCAGGTTCTTCAATATCGGCAATCTCGTCTTCTTGAGCAACACTATTGTAAAGCCAGGGAAGTTCGACAGCCGGCTCTGATTGCTTGCGTTCGCAATTCTCGACCCTCGCTAAAACGACGGGCGGAACGTCGGCAGGCATGAGCTTTTCGGTCCATTGGGCGATGAAGTGATTCGCTTCCATTCCAAATTGACGAAGCTGGTTCAACTCTCTCATCGCGCTCGTAAACGAGGCCAGGCCCACGACCAGAATCAAAATCACGCTGTTTCCCTTGCTGTTCATTACGATGACCTCAGATTTTTAGAGCCGAGAGCAGCCAGTTCTAAATAACCAGTCCTAACCACCCTCGGCTCTTCTGCGTTGCTCTGTAAGTAGAACACCAGACCTCGGAGCCTTGTGACAATAATTTTGCTCACAAACCGATGTAATAAGGTGGTAAGACAATTCAGGACAGCTTAGCTAGAACAAGTCAGGAAGAGGGGCTTGCCCCCGCTGTTACGCATTCCTCTGCAAGCGGGGGCAAGCCCCTCTTCCTGACTTGTTCTGGCTAACCTATTTAAATAATTTTAGATCTTTTTGAGACGGACGGTGCCGCCGAAGGATGCGACGGAGATCGTGGCGTCACCGGTTCCACAGATGGCTGTGACGCGGCGTAATACGTAAGGAATGTGAGGCCGCTCCACCGCGACCGGCGCTGCTACCGGCCCAGTCCGCGGCAGCGGCTGCCCTTTTGGCGCAGGCGGCTTTGGCGTCGCCGCAGGCGTGGGCGGCGTCGGTTCATTGATGTACTTCAGCTTAAAATCCGAGACGATGTCCTGTCTCTCCGACACTGTCGCTTTCAGTTGAAACGATGCATCGTGAGGCATCTCCAGAACTGTATCCCCGGTCACATTGCTAAAACCGTAATAACCCTGCTTCGCCAGCGGTCCCGACATCGTCAACGTCCCGTTGACCGTCTTCGCCATCACTTTCGGATTACTGACGCGTTCCAACTGGATATCACCGCTGACTGTACCAACTTCAAACGTGTCGTCGGATGTCGCTGGTCGCACGTTAATCGCATCGACGCCACCGCCGGCAGAGTTCAAAAACACACGCCCGCTCGAATCGCGCAGCGAAATACTCCCGCCGACACTTCCCGCTTCAACGAGCCTGGTCGCCCGTTCAATCGTGATGTTGCCGTTTTGAGAACCCGCATACGCCCCCGCGACGCCCGCAATCATGATGTCGCCGTCACGGGTCTGCACTTGAACAGTCGCACCTGACGGCACTTCCATCTCGACACTCGCCAGCGCCTGGCAATCGAGTCGCGGCCGCATGACCCTCGTCTTGTCTAATACCATCACATCGACTCGAGTCGCAGGTTTTGTAGGGTCTTTAGGCTTATCGATGCGACGAAGTTCGATCTGCGCAGCGTCAATCGAACGCACGCGAACCTCGTTCTTGTCCCAGCCACGAACGTTGAGCGTGCCGGAAGCGACACAAAGAGTGATGGTGGCTTGAGCGTCGACCGCGAGGGAACGCTCAATTTTTTCACCTGGTTGTGCTGGTTTTTCGTCGTGAGCGAATGTTGAACCTGCCAGAGAGACGATGAGGCCGGCTATTGCGCAAACTGCGAACAACTTCTTTTTCAACTTAGAACCCGGCCCTTTCAGTGTCCGCGTCCTCCACCGACACGCGCATCAGCAATCGTGTTGAGGAGGTCCACTTTGCTCTGATAAGCAGAAAACATGAAATCGGCCGCGTCGGGATCATTCGGATTACTCTTCGCTGCGCTACGGGTCGCAGCAATAGCACGATCGACAACTGCCAGGTTACGTTCGTATTCCACCTGGAGTGCCGGTCTCATTCTCTTTTTACTTGATTTAATCGTGGAATCGAGTTTCGCGATCGTCTGCAAATAAGTACGCTCACCCGGAATCAGTTTCACGTGCTGGAACTCCGGCTCTGCGGCCGGTGTGTATTTCACGGTGCGTAAGTTTGAGGCAGGTCTTACCGGACGGGTAACGACTTTGATCGCCGGTGTTTGTGTATCTTGCGAACTGTTTGCAGCTACCGGAGCAGGCGCAGGAGTATTTTCGATAGCTTTGGGATTAACGGGAGCCGGAGTGATTACCTGAGCAATATTGTTATTAGACTCCGGCGTGCTCTTCATTTTCACGACGGCAAAGATCGCTCCGAACGCCAACACAACTGCCAAACTCGCATAACCCAGCGCTCGCTGAGACCCGAAATTGAACAGACCGGAGAAGAATCCACTGGTTTTGGCTGACGACCGTGCAATTGCGAGACGGTCGCCCCGGACCGCCTCATCGATACGCTGGCGCAGACGTTCCGTCGGCACACTCGCCTCAAACTCCGCCGCCAAAGCGTTCATCACGAGCGCCGATTCCTCTTCGAGCTCGCGTGCCGCAGTCGCACAGGTCACACATGAAGCCAGATGCGACGTGATGCTTTCCAACTGTTCGAGTGGAAGCTCACCGTCGAAATAGCTCTGCAGTTTTACCTCATCCACACACCGTGTCATCGTTTGCCTCCGATCTTACCGTAGACCCTCGCAAATTCTTTCCGGCCGCGCGCCACGAGACTACCGATGTTTGTCTCCTTGAGTGACAAACTGGTGGCGATTTCGCGATATGAGAGTCCCTGCTGTTTCAAAAGCAGGCAACTTCTCATCGGCTCTTTTATTTTTTCCAAAGCGCGGCGAGCTTCTTCGATTGCCTGGCGGCGTTCGTAGTCCTCTTCCGGCGCGTCGACAAAAAAGCCATTTTCGGCCGTATTCTTGTGATACTCGTTGTCGCGAACCATCGAGCGGCTTTGACCCCGCAAGGTGTTTCGCGCCACGTTGAGCGTCACGCGCAACAGCCACGCCCGCAGTAATTCCTCGCCCGGCGTGGAGTTGAGATTGCGATAAAGTCGTAGAAACACTTCCTGCGTCACGTCTTCGGCGATGGCCGAATCGCGAACGACAGCTCTAGCCGTCCTGTAAACGGCGCGGTGATGGAGGGTAAACGCTTCGTCGAAACTGAGCGGACCTACCGCCTCAGTTCCGATGTCGTTAGGCATGGACTCGATCAAAGCTCTAGCTTGTCCGTTCATCAATCACCGCTCTCTCAACAGTGCAAACACCGCAAACCCCTGACTTGTGGCAAGATTTCTTGCCGTTCAGTCAAATGCGGTATTTTGAACGGGGGTATTTTAGTCCTGAACCCCGTCTGACACCAATATTCGAGCGGTGACGTTTAGTTAGTGTCTCGTGGGGGCGATCCGTTGCGTTGAACGTGCGGACCCCGTGGAAAGTTCGTGGTATATAATCTCCTTCCTTTGTCTCAATCTTTAGAAAACAGTGTATTTATGCGGGCGTGCCGCCGGGAGCCGGTGCCCTACACGCCGATCTGGCTGATGCGCCAGGCCGGCCGCTATATGCGCGAATATCGTGATGTCCGTTCGAAAACGACTTTTCTCGACCTATGCAAGACGCCTGAACTCGCGGCCGAAGTAACCGTCACTGCGGTCGAACGTCTCGGCGTCGATGCCGCAATAATCTTTGCCGACATCCTGTTGATACTCGAACCGATGGGCATCGACCTGGAGTTTGCCGCCGGCGAAGGACCCGTCATTCACAATCCCGTTCGCAAACCCACAGATGTTGATCAGCTCCTTGAAATTGAAGACGTCAGTGCCCTTGAGTTTGTTAACGAAGCGATCCGGCAAACGCGTCGTGCGCTGCGTCCGGACATTCCGCTGATTGGTTTTTGTGGCGCACCGTTCACGCTCGCCTCGTACGTTATCGAAGGCGGCGGTTCAAAGAACTACGTTCACACTAAACGGCTGATGTACGACGACAGGGGCGCCTGGCACGCACTGTTGTCGCTGATCTCGAGAGGTCTCGCTAAGTACCTCAACGCACAGATCGCAGCGGGCGCGCAGGCCGTACAACTATTTGACTCCTGGATCGGGTGTTTGGGTCCCGACGATTATCGTGAATTCGTGTTGCCGCACACGCAAAGCGTGATCAGGAGCGTCACACCGGGCGTGCCGGTAATTCATTTCGGCACCGGCACGGCGGCGCTCCTCGAGTTGATGCGTGAAGCCGGCGGTGACGTGATCGGGCTCGACTGGCGCGTGCGTCTGGATGAAGGCTGGCAACGCATCGGGCACGATGTGGCGGTGATGGGGAATCTCGATCCGGTGTCGTTGTTTGCTAAACAAGACTCTTTGCGTGAACAGGCGAAGCGGATCCTCGATCAGGCGGGTGGGCGGCCAGGTCACATTTTTAATCTCGGACACGGGATCCTGCCGGAGACGCCGGTAGAAAACGTGATTGCATTGGTGGAAATGGTTCATGAGCTATGACGCTTTGTTAGTGGTCTCGTTCGGCGGGCCGGAAGGAATGGACGATGTGATTCCCTTCCTCGAAAACGTCCTCCGCGGCCGAAACGTGCCTCGCGAACGAATGCTCAGCGTGGCGAAACATTACGAGATGTTCGACGGCGTCAGTCCGATCAATCAGCAAAATCGAAATCTGATCGCGGCACTCGAAAAAGAGTTGGAGAAGAATGGTCCTCGGCTGCCGATCTACTGGGGCAATCGGAACTGGCACCCGCTGCTCGTAGACACAGTGGGTCGCATGGCGGAAGATGGCGTTCAGAATGCGCTCGCGTTTGTGACCTCCGCTTACAGTTCTTACTCCAGTTGTCGCCAGTATCTGGAAAACATCAGCGACGCGCAGGCGCAGGTTGGACCAGGCGCGCCACGCATCGAGAAGTTGCGACAGTTTTACAATCACCCGCGCTTTATTGAAGCGAATGTTGAGCATATTCGTGCGGCGCTGGAACAGGTCGGCGACGCTCAGCTCGTCTTCACTGCGCACAGCATTCCGGAGTCGATGGCGGCGAATTGCGATTACGCGAAGCAGCTTGCTGAGACTGGCGGTTTGATTGGGCGCGAGTTGAATGTCGATAACTGGCAACTTGTTTATCAGAGTCGCAGTGGTTCGCCGATGCAGCCATGGCTCGGTCCGGATATTTTGGAACACCTGAAGTCGTTGGCGAGTGCGGGCGTGAAAGAAGTCGTGGTCGCTCCAATCGGGTTTGTGTCGGATCACATGGAGATTGTTTACGATCTCGAATTCGAGGCGCAGAACGTTGCGCGCGAACTGGGGATGAAGATGGTCCGGGCGGCGACCGCGGGCACGCATCCTTTATTCGTGAAGATGATCAGGGAGTTGATGCTAGAGCGAATCGATAACGCTCCGGCGCGGTTTGTTGGATCGCATGGCGCGCGAACAGGACTTTGCGCGCTCGATTGCTGTGCCAGATGAAATCTCACGTCATCATTATCGGTGGTGGTATCTCCGGTCTGGCGGCAGCACACCGTCTCAGTGAACAACAGGTTCAAGTCACCCTCCTCGAAGCCTCGCCCCGGCTCGGCGGCACGATCCACACCGAGCAGCGCGACGGTTTTCTCCTCGAACGTGGGCCGGATTCTTTCATCTCGGAAAAGCCGCAGGCAGTGGAACTCGCGAAACGATTAGGACTCGAGTCGCGGCTGATCCAAACAAACGAACAGTTCCGGCGCAGCTTCATCGTGAGAGATGGACGGCTGCGACCGGTGCCAGAGGGGTTTCAGTTACTCGCGCCGTCGCGGCTTTGGCCGTTTATCACCAGCGATATCTTTAGTGTTGCGGGCAAAGCACGCATGGCCGCGGACTTGTTGCTGCCACGAAAGCGCACGAATGGGACAAATGATGAGAGCCTTGCGAGTTTTGTGCGTCGCAGGCTTGGCGTCGAAGCGTTGGATCGGATGGCGCAACCGATGGTCGGTGGAATATACACCGCCGATCCGGAAACGCTCAGCCTGCGCGCCACGCTGCCGCGGTTTTTGGAGATGGAACGAGAGCATCGCAGCCTGATACTCGCGATGTTGCGACAGGGCCGCGCGCAAAAGGTTGGGACGAGTGGGGCGCGATACAGTCTGTTTCTATCGTTCGATCGAGGGATGCAAGTGTTGGTGGATGCACTGGCCCGGCAGATCAAGGCTGATATTCGCCTCAACACGCGCGCTGTTGGTTTGAGACTCGACGGCTCAGCATGGACCATCACCACGAGCGACGGCGAGGAGATTAAGGCAAATAAAGTCTGCATTGCGCTACCGGCGTATCTTGCAGCGACGCTCTTGCAGGGACGTCTCGCCGAGAAGTTGAGGCAGATCAAATACGCTTCCACGGCGACGATCAACTTCGCTTATAGGCGATCTGAGATCACACACCCGCTGAACGGATTCGGTTTCGTCGTGCCTTTCATAGAGCAGAGATCTTTGATCGCGTGTACGTTCAGCAGCGTGAAGTTTTCAGGACGCGCACCAGAGGGGCATGTGCTGCTGCGTGCGTTCGCGGGCGGAGCGCTGCAACCGGAAATCTTCGCGCTCGATGAAGCGGAGATGGCAGCTCGCGTTGAGACAGATTTGCGTGAGCTGCTCGGCATCAATGAAGCGCCATTGTTCGTTGAAACTGCTAAGTGGGAGCGTTCAATGCCACAGTATGAGGTCGGCCATCTCGAGCGCGTGAATGAGATCGAAAAACTGGCCAGTGAACTTCCAGGCTTAACGCTCGCCGGCAACGCCTATCGCGGCGCGGGCATTCCGGATTGTATTCGCAGCGGCGAAACGGCTGCGGAGATGTTGTTACGATAAGCAGGTTTCACGCAAAGACGCAAAGGTTACGCAAAGACGCAAAGAAGAACTCAACCTCTTTGCGTCTTTGCGTAACCTTTGCGCCTTTGCGTGAAACCTCTTTCTCACTTCGCGAGCGCCTCAACCCACTCCGCATTTCCACGCATCAAGGGTCGAAACGCCTCGCGCGGCACGGTCATCTCGATATGCATGTTGTCGTCGGTATTGATCTTCGCACCCGCCACCGCCGGTCCGAGTTTTGTTTCATCACAAACAAACCATTCCTTGATGGCCCCGGTCGTCTTCAGACCAGCCCTCGCAAGCTCCCTCCGCATACGCTCATCATCACAACGGGCTAGCGGTTGATCGATATCCAACTGTCGGTTACTCCCCACCAGCAATAGATCCTTACCCTTATTCAACCCACCAACACGAAACACGAGCACGTACGGAAACACTTTGTGATACGTCGCCAGCACCGATCGCAAACTCTCCGTCGATAGCTGATAAATCTGCACCCACTGCACAAAGATCCCATCGTCGTTCAGCCGCGAACGGCCGAGCTCGAAAAACTCCTGCGTAAACAAGTTCGCCACACCCGGAACCCACGGATGGCTCGGCTCACTCACGATCATGTCGTAACGATTCGGCGTCACTCGCAGGAACGTTCGCGCATCATCGATGATCAGTTTCGTGCGCGGATCGTCTAACGGACGATTGTTCACATGCTCAAAGTATCGAGATGCCTCAACCGTCCGCGGCTCCAACTCAACACACGTCACAGACTTAATAGGCGATTGCAGCATCGACCCTAGCGTAATACCGGTCGCATACCCGATGATCAGCGCCTTATCGCTCTTTGACGCGATCAGCATTGGCAGTTGGCCCAGCATCACCTGAGTCGGCATGTCAAACATACTATCGGACGCATTTGTGCGGCCGTTGATCGCCATCGAAAGCGTGTTCTGGTCGCGACGCACTGAAACGGTTGCAGTCGGACCTTCCTTGTACATCAACAGTTCGTGAACCTGCTGTTGCGAGCTCGGGTCAGTCTGATCAGAAGGTCCTTCACGTGTCTGGGCCAGTACGCGCACAAGACTGTCGTAAGCACCGATCGACAGATCCGCGAGATTCATGGGCGGCGCCACCAGAAAGAGCAGAATCACGAGAAACGGAATCAACCCGATTGCAGCGGCGCGTTTCAACGCCGGATCGCGCACCGTCTCAGCCGGACGATAAGCGATACACGCCACGACCAGGCAACACGTCGCCGCAAACAAGAGCGTGAAACGAGTGGTGGTGTTTGGGATCAGAAGAAAACCCGTGATGAATGCGCCGGCAATCGCGCCGATAGTATTAATCGCATAACTGCGACCCACGCGCGCGACCGCTTTCGTTGGTTCACTGCCCGCCCAAACGAGTACGAGCGGCATCACCATGCCCATCAACACCGCCGGAACAAGAATCAACAACGTAGCGCAGAAGATTTGCAGTAATAGCAAGCCCGCCCACGAAGAGATCTGCAACTTCAATCCAAACGTGATTAACATAGCGGGAGTCTTATTCAACACGAACAGACTCAACACCAAACTAATCGCCGTGAGCACTTCTACTATCAGAATCGTCAAACGCAGCTTTTGAGATCGATCCTTGCGCGCGACTAACCAGGCGCCAATCGCGAGCCCGATCAGAAACAGCGCCACCACGATGCTGAACGCGTAAGTGCTCGAGCCGATGATCATGGTGAGGATGCGTGTCCACGAAACCTGTGTGCTTATCGTGACGAAGCCGGAAGCAAGCGCCGCAAAGAACCAGAACCGGACGCTGTCAGTTGTTGTAATCGGCTCCTCGACATTGAGCGGCGGCGCATCAGTTACTAATGGAGTCCGGCGCTGTAAAGAAATCGCCACGACGCCAACGAACACATTCAACACCGCTGCCACAGCGATCGTCGTGCGCACGCCAAGCAACGGCAGCAACACGAAACCCGCCATAAGCGTGCCGAGAATCGCGCCTAAAAGATTGCACGCGTAAAGCCGCGTTATCGAGTTTGAATCGGTTCCTGGCGAACGCACGAGCGCGACAGCAAGCACCGGCAACGTCGCGCCCATGAGGGTGGTAGGAACAAGCAGGACCAGACCGGAAAGCACAAATCGCCAGAGACTGAACGCAAAATGCCCGGGATGAAGTTGCTGCCAGATCAGTGCGTAAACGTGATCGACCCAGCGAAACAGAAACGGAACGAGCAGCGCGTATATCGCGATGCCGATCTCCATCCAACCATATGTGCTGAGTGGTTTTCTAATGCGAGGCGCGAGTTTTCCGGCCAGCGCGCTACCCAGCGCGAGTCCGCCCATGAACGCTGCAAGCACTGTGCTGACCGCGAGCGTAGTGGCTCCAAACACAAGACCCAGCATCCGCGCCCAGAGCACTTCATAAATCAGACCCGTCGCGCCTGAGAGGATGAAACAGAGACCGATTACGCGGAAATTTTTCACAGATAGATTACGTGGCTGGTGCGCCAGACACTTGCAGGGATCGATCCCGGCGCAGCGGCGGTTAAAAGGATCGCGTAATCATGCACCACGACATCGCGATTGGCGTGTGTTAATTCAGTATCAGTATCAACCGGCGTCACTAAAGCCAGCCGTCGCAAACAGCGATAGAGTTGTTCCGTCCCCGAACCAAATGCTCCAACATCCTCACCCAATACAAGCCTGACCTCCGCGCGTTCATCGATGAAGTGATTGATTAACGAAGCCGCCTGGACCACGCCACGCTCGAACCGCTCCGAAAAATCACCACTACCAACGCGCGGCAAACGCGTGTCAAGCACGATCGTGATCCGCTTCTCATCTTCCGACGTGAACTCGCGCACTGTCAGGCGTCGCGAACGCGCTGTCGCCTTCCAGTCGATATGACGCAAATCGTCCTGCGGTTGATAGTCGCGCATCGAAAACAGATCGTGCCCGGCGCCGCGACGCATCGCCGGCATGCGCCCGGCATACATCGGCAACAGGTGCAACTCGTCACTGATCACCTCGGGCTTTGGATAAACAACGAGGTCAACGTTGCGCGCGCGCAAACGTCGTCGCCGCCGAAAGAACCCGAACGGGAAACGAGTCGACAACTCAAACCCATCGATGAGCACGTGCCCGCGCGTGGGAAACAGTTGCTCGACGCGCTGCTCCGCTGCCGAACGATG
>Ga0307412_10001879_pt1 | contig 11626 bp, 14 predicted proteins | sample DK1Cmetagenome_3_FD_203823 | JGI IMG/M metagenome (GOLD analysis project Ga0307412, IMG submission 203823) | Maize rhizosphere microbial communities from greenhouse at UC Davis, California, United States - DK15-C-1 | ecosystem: Host-associated > Plants > Roots > Rhizosphere > Soil | place: USA...
AAAAAGCAGATGGCTTCAAGTCGTCGTACAACCTGCCGATAACCCGCCGACAGGGCACGTATCGATCGCCCTCCTTCAGGCCAACAACAATAAAAGGCGCCCGTCATGTTCCTTCGCCAATTGAATATCGCCCGCCGCGCCGCGCTGGGTTTTGCCTTGATCGCCGTACTGGTGGCGCTGCTCGGGGTATTTGCGCTGGGACAGATGTCGAGCATCCGCGACAGCGAGGTCGCGGTGGAAACCCAATGGCTGCCCAGCATCCGTGGCGGTGACGAAATTCGCGAATTGATGCTGCGCATTCGCACCATTTCCCTGCGCATGGCCCTGGACCAGGACCCGAAGAATATCCCGGTGTATCGCGGCCAGATGGATACCCGCGACAAAGAACTGAGCGAAAAGATCGCCAGTTACGACAAGCTGGTCATCACGCCGGAAGGCAAGGCGCTCTACGACCAGTTCAAGCAGACCTTTGCCGCCTACCGTTCGGGCATTGCCCAATCGTTCACCTTGGCCGAGCAGGGGCGTCGGGATGAGCTGATCAAGCTGTTGCTGGTGGACATGAAGACCGTAGTGGACGGGTCGGGCAAGCAGCTCAATGATCTGGCGCAATTGTTCTCCAGGCAGGTGTCGATCGAGAGCCAGAAATCCCAGGAGCATTACGTCAACTCGCGGATGATCGTCAGCCTGTTCGTCGTGCTGGCCGCCCTGGCGACGGTCGTCCTCGCGATGCTGCTGACCCGCAGTATCGTCAAGCCCTTGGGTGAGGCGGTGAACGCGGCGGAGAACGTGGCACGTGGCGACTTGACCCGCCCGATCGAGACCCATGGCAACGATGAAGTGAGTCGTTTGCTCAAGGCCTTGGCCACGATGCAGCAGAACCTCCGTCAGACCTTGCAAAGCATCAGTGGCTCTGCGGCTCAACTGGCGACCGCTGCCGATGAGCTGAATGCGGTCACGCTCGACAGCACCCAGAGCCTGCAACAGCAGAACACTGAAATCGAACAGGCCGCCACTGCCGTCACTGAGATGACCACCGCCGTTGAGGAAGTCGCGCGCAACGCCGTTTCCACCTCCGACGCCACCCGTCTATCCAGCGAGTCGGCGACGTTGGGGCAGGAGCGGGTCAGCGACACCGTCGAGGCCATCAGCGCGCTTGCCGATGACGTGCAGGTTACAGGCGGCCTGGTGCAGTCACTGGCCAGCCAGTCCCAGGACATCGGCAAGGTGCTGGATGTGATCCGGGCCATTGCCGAGCAGACCAACCTGCTGGCCTTGAACGCGGCCATCGAAGCGGCCAGGGCGGGGGAGAGCGGTCGTGGTTTTGCGGTGGTCGCCGACGAAGTGCGAGCCTTGGCTTATCGCACGCAGCAATCGACCCAGGAAATCGAGCAGATGGTCCAGGGCATGCGTAACGGCGCCACCCAGGCGCTCGACTCCATGCAGGCCAGCTCCAGCCGCGCGGCGAGCACGTTGGCGATGGCGGAACGGGCGGGCGAGGCATTGCAGACCATTACCGCGTCAGTGCACCAGATCCACGAACGCAACCTGGTGATCGCCAGCGCCGCCGAGGAGCAAGCGCAAGTGGCCCGTGAGGTGGATCGCAACCTGGTCAATATTCGTGATCTGTCCGTGCGCTCGGCCACCGGGGCGGACCAGACGAGTGCGTCCAGCCATGAGCTGTCACAACTGGCGAATTCGTTGCGCACGATGGTGCAGCGGTTTCAGGTTTGATTGAAACCAAGTACTGACGGTGCCGCCGCGTTCCGACGAAGGCGATGGATGCCTCAGTGCAACTTCAGCCGCGGCTCGGTCCCGCGCCCGATCTTGCTGCCCAACATCAGCATCGCCGTGCGGAACACGCCATACAGTGCCATCTGGTGCATGCGATACAGCGAGACATAGAACATCCGCGCCAGCCAGCCTTCGAGCATCACGCTGCCGGTCAGGTTGCCCATCAGGTTGCCCACCGCCGAGAAGCGCGACAGCGAGATCAGCGAGCCGTAGTCGGTGTATTTGTATGCCGGCAGGGCCTTGCCTTCGATCCGCAGCTTCAGCGATTTGGCCAGCAGCGAGGCTTGCTGGTGCGCGGCCTGGGCGCGTGGCGGAACGTTGCGGTCGCTGCCCTGTTGTGGGCAGGCGGCGCAATCGCCGAAGGCAAAGATGTTTTCGTCGCGAGTGGTCTGCAGCGTCGGCAGCACTTGCAACTGGTTGATCCGGTTGGTCTCCAGCCCATCGATCTCCTTGAGGAATTCTGGCGCGCGAATCCCGGCCGCCCAGACTTTCAGGCTTGCACCGATCACTTTGCCATCCGCGGTGATCAGGCTGTCGGCGGTCACTTGGCTGACGGCGGCGTTGGTCATCACGTTGACGCCGAGCTTTTCCAAGGTCTTGTGCACCGGCCCGCCGATGCGTTCCGGCAGGGCCGGCAAGACCCGTGGGCCCGCCTCGATCAGGGTTATGTGCATGTTCTCCGGTTTGATCCGGTCCAGGCCGTAGGCATGCAATTCGTGGGCGGCGTTGTGCAGCTCGGCCGCGAGTTCGACGCCAGTCGCGCCCGCTCCGACGATGGCGACGCTGATGCGCTCGATGACATCGGTCTGCCCTGCATGGGCACGCAGGTAGTGGTGAAGCAATTGCTGGTGGAAGCGTTCGGCCTGTTTGCGGGTGTCGAGGAACAGGCAGTGTTGCGCCGCGCCTTCGGTGCCGAAATCGTTGGTGGTGCTACCCACCGCGATCACCAGCGTGTCGTAGCCCAGTTCCCGGGCCGGCAACAGTTCTACGCCCGCCTCGTCATAGGTGGCGGCCAGTTGGATTCTTTTGTTCTCTCGATCCAGACCGCTCATGCGCCCGAGCTGGAACTCGAAGTGGTTCCATTTTGCCTGGGCGACATAGTTGAGTTCGTCTTCGGAGGAGTTCAGGGAACCGGCGGCGACTTCGTGCAGCAGCGGTTTCCAGATGTGGGTCAGGTTCGCGTCGACCAGCATTACGCTGGCCGTACCACGCTTGCCCAGAGTCTTACCCAGACGGGTAGCCAACTCCAGACCGCCGGCGCCGCCGCCAACGATGACAATACGATGAGTCATGGGGATATCTCGCAAGGCTAAAGGAATTCGGTGCCGTTACCTGTGCGAGCGTCGATGACAAAAAGCGGCTCATAGCGTCAGGTAACTGATCAATCGGCTCAACAGGCCCAGGCCAATCGTGATGGCCAGTACCACCACCAGGAGCATCCACGGCCGGAAAGGCCGGCGCTCGACTCGGTGCTGGGACAGTTGCAGGTACTCTTCGACATGCTTCTGGTCATCTGGGTTCAGGCGGCTGGTCATATTGGCCTCGTCAGGTAGACGTTGCGGAATGTGAAGACGTTACAGCGTCCGGCTATCCGGCATTGAAATTAGCGTAGCCGCTCGCCGGGACAGGTTCGACGCAAAGGCTGTCATCCAGGCGAATGATTCCGCTTTGTAGCACCCGCGCGGTAATTCCGCCATGGCCGCGTACGGCCTGGAAGGTGCCTTCGCCGAGGTTTCGTTCCAGTCGTGCACAGGGCTGGCACCAGCCGGTGGTTTCGAAGATCGCCTGGCCGATGCGAAAACGCCGGCCCTTGAGGCTGAACAGGTTGATCCCGCTCACTACAATATTGCGCCGCAGTTCTTGAGGCTGCACCGGCTGACCCTCGGGACGGCCCATCAGTGAACTGATCACGGCCAGGTGCTCCCATTGAATCAACGTCACTTGCCGCGCATTGCGAATGCCGGGGCGGGCGTGGTCGCCGGTCAATCCGGCCTCCAGGCGCGCCTCCACGGCGTCCAGTTCGATCATCGGCGCATGGCCCTGGGGACGCACACCGATCCAGCGCACGCGACCTTGTTGTGGCACAGCGGCGATCAATTCCTGCAATGGGCTCACAGACTGATCCCCACATCGAAGACGATGCTGCGGCCCAGGTTGCCCCGCAGGAAATCAGGTGCATCGGGGTGGGCGAACAGTACCCGGGCGAAGGTCGGCCCAACCAGCGACAACGAGCGCCAGCCCTGGCGCAGGTATTCGGTCGGGGGCGGGAAATGGCTGTTGAGGTCCAGGACTTCGCGCTTGAGACTGGCGAACGCGATGATGTCCAGCTCCCCCAGGTCCATGCCGCGCTCGGTGTAGTTGTGGGCTTTCTTGCGCAGGGTCGGTGCCAGCCTCATCAGGAACTCATTGGCCGGAATCCGCCGGGGCTTGGCCTCGCGCCGCACCAACTGGCTCAGGGAAAAGGCACTGCGGCGACGCTGCAATTCGTCGCGCCACTCGTCGTTGAGGCGGCGGCCTTCATCGAGCACGAAAAACACTTCGAAATTCGCATCGCGGAACAACACGTCTGGCGGCTCACCGGCGGGGGCGAACTCATCGGCGCGATAAGGCACGTTCAGCCCTTGCAGCAGGCGCTGGCAGACCCAACGCTCACGCTCCCATTTGCGGGCGTTGGAGAGAAAGGCGTTGGCTTGCTCGGCCGCGATGGTCAGCAGGCGTAAATAATCGGAGTCATCCATGAGCCCAAGCTTAGCGTTCAATTGCTACAAGCCCAAAGCGTTGCGTTGATTAATGGCGCCCACGTGCGCAGGTGTAGACTGCCGGCTTGAATCTCAGGGCGGCCACGGAGTCTCTGATGCAAGGGCATGCCAAAGGAGTTGATCGATGATCGGTGCCGAGTTGCTCTCGCCGCAAACCCTGGCGGTTGGCTGGCTGATCTATGTGCCGGCGATAGCCTGGGCGGTGGCGCGCGCGCCGTGGGTCGAGCTGTTTACCGACAGCCGCCGCCAGCACCTGCTGTTTGGTACGGTGTTCGCCCTGTTCATGTTGTGGCTGGTACGACGCGACTTCGACACTGGCGTCTCGTATCACTTCATCGGCCTGACCGCCGTCACCTTGCTGCTGGACTGGCCGCTGGCGATTCTTGGCGGGCTTATCGCCCAGCTTGCGCTGGTGCTGTTGGGGCGCCAGGACTTGATAGCCGTTGGCATCAATGGCGCGCTGTTGATTCTCTTGCCGGTGCTGGTCACCGAATGCTGCGCAATCCTGGTGGAGCGTGCCCAACCGCGCAATTTGTTTGTGTATATCTTCTGTTCCGGTTTCCTGGCGGCCGCGCTTTCGGCGCTGGTGTGCCTGCTGCTGGGGCTGGGCCTGCTCTGGCATGACGGCATTTTCGTCATGCCTTACTGGCTGGAGGATTTCATTGGCTACCTCTGGCTGATCATCTTCCCCGAGGCCTTCATCAACGGCATGGTGGTCAGCGCATTGGTGGTGTTCAGCCCAGAATGGCTCGAGACTTTCAACCGCACGCGCTATCTGTCGGCGCCCTGGAACGATGACGACAAGCCTTGATTCACGTCAAGGCTGCGCCGCCTGCCGCCCTTCATGCTTTGGAAAACTTTCAGGAGTGCCAACATGAGTGTTTATGAGTGGGCGAGGCAGGAAATCCGGCGTAGCCACGATGCAGCGATGGAAATCGGATTCGATCCGGGCTTGAGCCTGCGGGCCTTGCTCAGTGCCATCGTGCAGCAGAGCAAGACCGTCCGCAGTGTGGATGACCTGGCCGATGAGCTGAGTTTCCTGGCGGAGAATCTCGACGATAACCAGGATTACGGTTTCATGCGGCCCTGAGGAATCAATGGTGGGAGCGAGGATTGAAGTCTTCGCTGAACAACTCATCCTCGGCATCCGGGGCCACGGGAATCTTGTGTTCTTCCGACGCCCAGGCGCCCAGGTCGATCAGCTTGCAGCGATCTGAACAGAACGGCCGGAATTTGTTCTCAGGGGTCCATTCAACCGGGGCGCCACAGGTTGGGCAATCGACGATTGGGGGTTGGCTCATGGTTGGCCTCCACGCAAGGTAAGGTAAAAGTGATGCAGGCGCTCGACCTCGCTGTGCAGCCAGGCAAGGTCGCGGTCGTTGACCAGCACATCGTCGGCATGGCTCAGGCGGTCCTGGCGGCTGGATTGGGCCTTGAGGATCGCCTGGACCTGCTGTTCGCTGGTCTGGTCGCGCTGCAAGGTGCGTTCGACCTGCAGTCGTTCAGGCGCGTCGATCACCAGGATCCTCTGGGTCATCGCGTATTGTCCCGACTCGATCAACAGCGGTGATACCAGGATCGCATAAGGTGATTTTGCCTGGCCCAGGTGATGGGCGATTTCGTCGGCGATCAGCGGATGCAGCAGCGTTTCGAGCCAACGGCGCTCATCGGCATCCTCGAAGATCAGCGTGCGCAGCGCCGACCGATCCAGCGTGCCGTCTGCCTGCAACACGCCAGGACCGAAGTGCTCGGCAATCTTTTCCAGTGCCGGACGTCCAGGTTCGACCACCCAGCGCGCCGCATGGTCGGCATCGACCGTGTGCACGCCCAGGTCGATAAAGTGCTGGGCGGCCGCGCTCTTGCCGCTGCCGATGCCACCGGTCAGGCCGAGAATCCAGGGTTTTTTCAAAGGGCTGCTCATTAGAAACCGACTGACTGCCAATAGAAGTCGGTTATTTGACCACCCCAGAGCAACGCAATCCAGCCGGCAATCGCCAGATAGGGGCCGAAGGGGATCTGTGTCGATGTCGGGGCGTCCCGCATGCGCAGCACAATGACGCCGACGACAGCGCCCACCAGCGAAGACAGCAGCAGTGTCAGCGGCAGGATTTGCCAGCCACCCCAGGCACCCAGCATCGCCAGCAGCTTGAAATCGCCGTAGCCCATGCCTTCCTTGCCGGTGATCAGCTTGAACACCCAGAACACCGACCACAGCGCCAGATAACCCGCCACCGCGCCCCACAATGCCTGGTGCAGCGAGACGAACAGCTCGAAGCTGTTGACGATCAGCCCCAGCCACAACAACGGCAAGACCAGGGAGTCGGGCAGCAGTTGGTGCTCGGCGTCGATCAGGCTCATGGACAGCAGGCCCCAACTCAGCACCATCGCCATCGCGGCGTGCCAGCCGAAGCCGAAATGCCAGGCAAGGAACGCCGACAGCGCGCCGCAGGCCAGTTCGGTCAGGGGGTAACGCTTGCCGATGGGCGCGGCGCAACTTGAACAGCGGCCGCGCAGCATCAGGTAGCTCAACAGCGGGATATTTTCCCAGGCCCGGATACGGTGACCGCAATGGGGACATTGGGAATGGGGCAGCATCAGGTTGTAGACCGGACCAGGGGCTTGCGCCGGCAGGCCCAGCAGGTCCTGGGCTTGCAGGCGCCATTCGCGGTCGAGCATCTTCGGCAGGCGCCACACCAACACATTCAGGAAACTGCCGATGATCAGCCCAAGCAGCAGTGCGGTGAGCACGAACGCCAAGGGGTAAAGCACGAAGAATTCGCTCAAGGGCATGTCAGATCGCAGAGCCGAGTTGGAAGATGGGCATGTACATGGCAACCACCAGGCCGCCGACGACCACCCCCAGGATGACCATGATGAAGGGTTCCATCAGGCTGGTGAGGTTGTCCACCAGATTATCCACTTCGGCTTCATAAAAACTTGCCACCTTGTCGAGCATGTCGTCCAGCGCGCCGGATTCTTCGCCGATGGCGGTCATCTGGATTGCCAGGTTCGGGAAAATGCCGGACGTACGCATCGAGAAATTCAACTGCATGCCGGTCGAGACATCCTGTCGAATGCGTTGCACGGCACGCTTGAACACCACGTTGCCAGTGGCGCCCGACACAGAGTCGAGGGCTTCGACCAGTGGCACGCCGGCGGCGAACGTCGTCGACAGCGTACGGGCGTAGCGAGCCACGGCGGACTTGTACATCAAGGCGCCGACCAAGGGCAGCTTGAGCAGCCATTTGTCTCGCCAATCACGAAAGGCCTGGGAGCGCTTGAGCGCCTGTTTGACGCCGAAAAATCCCCCCACCAGCCCGCCCAGCAATACCCACCACCATTCTTGCAGGAACTCCGACAGGCCGATGACCATCAGCGTGAAAGCCGGTAGTTTTGCGCCAAAGCCTGAGAAGACCGACTCGAACTGCGGCACGACCTTGATCAGCAGGATGCTCGTGACCACCGCCGCGACAGCGATCACCGCGGCAGGATAGGTCATGGCTTTCTTGATCTTGGCCTTGAGGGCTTCGCTTTTTTCCTTGTAGGTCGCGACGCGGTCCAGCAGCGTGTCCAGGGCGCCGGCTTGCTCGCCGGCGTCCACCAGGTTGCAATACAACTCATCGAAATACTGTGGGCATTTGCGCAGGGAGGCGGCGAAGCTGTTGCCGGCGGCGACTTCCTGTTTCACCTCGTCCACCAATTTGCGCATATTCGGATTGTCGAAGCCCTCGCCAATGATGTCGAACGCCTGCAACAGCGGCACGCCCGCCTTGAGCATCGTCGCCATCTGGCGGGTGAACAGCGCGATGTCCAGCGGCTTGATGCGCTTGCCCTTGCTGAATATCGACGTGGATTTCTTGCGAACCTTGCCCGGGTTGATGCCTTGTTTGCGCAGCTGTGCCTTGACCAGTGCCGGGCTCTGGCCGGTCAGTTCGCCGGACATTTTCGTGCCTTTGCGGTCTTTGCCTTCCCACGTATAGACGTCGGTTTTTACTGCCTTGACCGCCATGTTCAATCCTTGGTGACCCGGTTGATTTCTTCGAGGCTGGTGATGCCTTGCATCACTTTGAACAGCCCCGAGGTGCGCAAGTCGTTGAAGCCGTCCTTGCGCATTTGCAGATCGATTTCCAGGGAGTTGCCTTCGGCCATGATCAGCCGTTGCAGCTCAGGCGTGTTCTTCACCACTTCGTATACCCCCACGCGACCCTTGTAGCCGTTGTTGCACTGTTCGCAACCGACCGGCTCATAGATCGTGAATGAGCCGATGCGTTCCCGGGGGAAACCTTCCTTGAGCAGGGTTTCCTCGGGAATCTCGATGGCTCTTTTGCACTGGGCACACAGCTTGCGCGCCAGGCGCTGGGCAATGATCAAGTGCACCGCCGTGGCGATGTTGAAGCCAGGGATGCCCATGTTCTGCAGGCGGATCAGTGTTTCGGCGGCGCTGTTGGTGTGCAGGGTGGACAACACCAGGTGCCCGGTCTGTGCGGCCTTGATGGCGATCTCGGCAGTTTCCAGGTCGCGGATCTCACCGACCATGATCACGTCCGGGTCCTGGCGCAGGAACGAGCGCAGGGCATGGGCGAAATCCAGGCCCTGGCGCGGATTCACGTTGACCTGGTTGATGCCCTCCATGTTGATCTCCACCGGGTCCTCGGCGGTCGAGATGTTGATATCCACGGTATTGAGGATGTTCAGGCCGGTATAGAGCGACACGGTCTTGCCCGAGCCGGTCGGCCCGGTCACCAGGATCAGCCCTTGCGGTTGCTTGAGGGCCGCCATGTACAGGTCTTTCTGCTCCGGTTCGTAGCCCAGGGCGTCGATGCCCATTTGCGCGCTGGAGGGATCGAGAATCCGGATGACCACTTTTTCGCCCCAGAGCGTGGGCAGGGTATTGACCCGGAAATCGATGGACTTGGTTTTCGACAGGCGCATCTTCAACCGACCGTCCTGGGGCTTGCGTCGCTCGGAAATGTCCAGGCTTGCCATGACTTTCAGGCGCGCGGCAATGCGGTTGGCCAGTTGGATGGGGGGCTTGGCGACCTCCCGCAGCATGCCGTCGGTACGCACCCGCACCCGGTAGGTTTTTTCATAGGGCTCGAAGTGCAAGTCGGAAGAGCCGCCCTTGATGGCATCCAACAGCATCTTGTTGACGAAGCGCACCACGGGCGCATCGTCGCCGTCCTGGCCGGCGATGGTGTCCTGCTTGCGGTCGTCGATCGACTCGATGTCCAGGCCGTCGAGATCGACATCCGTCATGCCCTCCAGCCCGGTGCTGCTGGATTCGAAGAATTTCTCGATGGCGTCGCTGAGCTTGTCGTCTTCCACCAGGATGGCTTCGGTGGTGAGGCCGGTGCTGAACTGGATGTCGTTGATGGCTTGATGATTGGTGGGGTCGGAAATACCTACGTACAGCTTGTTGCCGCGCCGCCATAGCGGTAGCGCGTGGTGCTGGCGCACCAGTTTTTCGCTGACCAGGCCGGTGGGCTGGTTGTCCTTGTCGAGGCTGTTGAGGTCCAGCAGGGCGATACCGAAATGCTCCGAGGCAATTTCCGCCACCTGGCGACTCTGGATCATTTTGTTTTGCACCAGGTAACTGACCAGGGGCACTCGATTGCGCTGGGCCTGTTGGAAAGCCTGCTGCGCGCTTTGTTCGGTGATCAGTTCAGCCAACACCAATTGCTTGGCCAGGCCGCTGAGGGCGATGTCATTCATGGGGATACCGGACGCGGACTGTTGTTGATTTATAGCCTAGTCAAGCATCGGTGCCTGACCAGCGCGCAGAGGTGACAAAAAGCGTCAGATAGTGCGGTTGTTGGGGGGCCACGTAGGTCTTTTGCAGACAGGAAAGCCTTGATTGGCGGGGCTTCCAGGGTTGGCATGCGCTCTGCAATGGCCGTTTCAGGTCATGAGATTTCGACTCATGCATGGGAGATGTCTATGAGAAAGCAAAAGGGTTTTACGCTGATCGAGCTGCTGATCGTGGTGGCGATCATTGGGATCCTGGCGACGTTTGCGTTGCCGCAGTATTCCCGGTATCAGGCACGGGCCAAGGCAACGGCGGGCTTGGCGGAAGTTTCTGCCTTGAGGGTGGCGTTTGAGGATGTCATGAACCAGGGCACCAACCCGACCTTGGCGAACATTGGGGGCACGTCGCCCACCAGTAACTGCACCATGACCGTTTCAGGCACCGCATCGGCTGGGACGGGCAGTATCGCGTGCGCACTGTTGAATGCACCGGCCCCTGTTTTAGGTAGGACTATTACGCTCTCCCGGTCTGCGGAGGGTGTCTGGACGTGCGCCTCGACAGCCGCTCAGGAGTTCTTGCCAGCGGGCTGTACGGGCGCCGCACCTGCTTCTTAATGCAACAAGGCCATCCGAGCAGACCCAAGCGAGCCCCGCATCTGCGGGGCTTCGTCATATTACGGAACGAGCAATTCCCTTTCTTAAAATAAATCTCAGGAATTCATAAGCTTAGCAACCCACCGAAACCCGCAACTTGCATGTACTAAATCCCTCGGTCATGCAATTTGCATGATAATGAAAAAAGCCGCTTCGCTTAACTTACTGATTAATAACGTTTTTTACATTGTTTCAAAACTGGCACAGCCTTCGCACTACTCCTGACAACCTGCCGCGATGCACTTTCGGCAGTTTCTGAGAAAAACAGGAGTTACTCGTATGAAGAAGTTCGCTATCACTGCCGCTGCTGCCACTGCACTGACCCTGACCATGGCTAGCGCTTTCGCCGAGACCACTCAAGCAACTCAGGCCCCGATGATGCTGGCTGCGGGCGAAGTGACAGAGGCTAAGGAAGACGTTTCCGATACCTGGATCACCACCAAGGTCAAAGCCGACCTGGTCACCGAGAAAGGCATTCCAGGCTCCGACATCAAGGTTGAAACCAACAAGGGCGTCGTGTCCCTGTCTTCGACCACTGTCCTGAGCGATGCGCAGAAAGACACCGCCGTCGCGATCACCAAGAAAATCAAAGGCGTCAAAGCCGTATCGGCTGATGGCCTGAAATCCGAGTAAGGAAAGGCTTCTCGCCTGGACGGGAGAAGGCGCGGCAAGCGGGC
>Ga0307412_10001882_pt1 | contig 11608 bp, 9 predicted proteins | sample DK1Cmetagenome_3_FD_203823 | JGI IMG/M metagenome (GOLD analysis project Ga0307412, IMG submission 203823) | Maize rhizosphere microbial communities from greenhouse at UC Davis, California, United States - DK15-C-1 | ecosystem: Host-associated > Plants > Roots > Rhizosphere > Soil | place: USA...
CCGGATTGCCTTCGTCTTCCGCAACGACGGTGTGAAGATGACCGGCACGGCGGACGTCCGGATGGGCGACGTGCCGTGGACGACGTTCAAGTACGACCTGGGGAAGAAACGGTCGCGGTACTGAGGCTACCCAGGCCACCCAGGCTACCCGAGTGGAGGCGCAGCCTTGTGCCAGTCGGTGGCCCGTTCGAAGGCGTCGGCGACGCGCAGGATCGTCGCCTCGTCGAACATCCGGCCGATCAACTGGAATCCGATCGGCAGCCCCGCCGCAAAACCGCAGGGAACGTTCACGCCTGGCAATCCGGCCAGATTGACGCTGACCGTGAACACGTCGCCGAGATACATCTGCAGCGGATCGGCAGTCTTTTCTCCCAGCCTGAACGGCGGTACCGGGCTGGTCGGCATCGCGACGACGTCAACGGAGGCGAAGGCCTGCTCGTAATCCCGGCGTAACAGCGTGCGCACCTGCTGCGCCTTCAGATAGAACGCGTCGTAGTAGCCGGCGCTCAGCACGTAGGTGCCTAGCATGATCCGGCGCTTCACCTCGGCTCCGAAGCCCTCGTCCCGCGTCCGGCTGTACATCGTCTTCAGTGGACCATCCTTCGCGGCTGCGGATCGAAAGCCGTACTTCACGCCGTCGTAGCGGGCGAGATTCGAGCTCGCCTCGGCGGTGGCGATGAGGTAATAGACCGGAATCGCGAACTGTGCGTGCGGGAGCTCGATGTCCACCAGCACCGCCCCGCGATCGCGCAGCGTCGCGAGCGCGGCGTCGAATGCCGTACGCACGCGATCGTCCACGCCTTCGGAGACGAATGCCCGCGGTACACCCACGCGCACGCCGCGGATGTCGCCGTTCAGCCCGGCGGCGTAATCCGGCACCTCCGTCGTTGCCGACGTGGAATCGTTCGGATCATGTCCGGCAATGACCGACAGCGCGATGGCGGCGTCGGCGACGGTGCGCGCAAACGGCCCGATCTGGTCGAGCGACGAGGCGAAGGCGAGCAGCCCGTATCGCGACACCCGTCCGTAGGTCGGCTTCAAACCGACAACGCCGCAGAACGAGGCCGGCTGCCGGATCGATCCACCGGTGTCGGAGCCGAACGCCAGCGGCACGCACCGGGCGGCGACGGCGGCCGCCGATCCGCCGCTCGATCCTCCCGGGGTGGTGTCGAGATTCCAGGGGTTATGCACCGGACCGTACGCCGAGTTCTCGTTCGACGATCCCATTGCGAACTCGTCGCAGTTGGTTTTGCCGACGATGACGGCGCCGGCGGCTTCGAGCCGCTGGACGACGGTGGCGTCGTACGGCGGGATGAACGAGTCGAGGATCTTCGACGACGCGGTGGTGCGCATGCCGCGCACGCACAGGTTGTCCTTCAGCGCGATCGGCACGCCGCCCAGCGGCCCGAGCCGTTCGCCGGCGGCGCGCTGCCGATCGATGGCGGCCGCTCGTGCAAGCGCGCGCTCATCGTCCACATGATTGAACGCGTTCAGCGCCGGGTTCGCCGACGACATCCGGTCGAGCGTCGCGCGGCAGGCTTCGACGGCTGAGACGGTGCCGTCGGCGATGTCCTGACGGAGGTCGCGGGCGGCGCGATCGACGAGCGTCACCCGATTACCCGTGGCACGCGGAACAGGCCGGCGTCGCGCGCCGCGTCGGGTGCGTTGGCGAGCGCGTCGGCGACAGGCAGCGACGGCCGCGGTTCGTCGGCGCGTTCCACACCCTGATCGCCGCGCGCCGTGTTCACATGAGCTGTTGCCGGCACGCCACTGGTGTCGACGGCCTGGAGCTGCTCGGCGTAGTTGAGGATGTCGGCCAGCTGCCGCGTAAACAGCGGTTTCTCGTCGTCAGTCAGCTCGAGGTGCGCCAGCGCGGCGATGCGCTCGACGTCGGCAATCGTCAGGGAGGGCATAGGCTGATTATGTTTGCGAAATCCCAAATCCCAAATCCCCAATTGACCCCGGTCCGATACAATTTCCTCGTCGTGCGCGCCAGCGGAATCTTCGCCGCATTGCTGCTCGTCTCGCTGCCCGCGTTCGCCGCGGAGATGCAGGACATCGGGCTCGCGGCCAATGGCGGGACGATTCGCGCGGCGATCGTGCGCGCCTCTTCCGATTCGGCTCCCGTGGTTGCGCTCGTCGGCGGTCTGTCCGGGCGGGACGCGTCGAGCCGCGCCGTGACGGAGGCGATCGAGGAATTCGACAAGCAGCCGCAGGCCAGGCGGCGATACACGCTGATCGGCATCGCGATCGCGAACCCTGAGGGCTCGGCGCTCGTGTTTCCACCGACCGGCATTGCGTACCGGGTCAGCACCGAGTCGCACGTGCTGTGGCGGTGGATCGGCATCCACGCGCCCGATCTCGTGCTCATTGCCGGCGCCGACGCGGCAAGCCTGACGCTGGCCCTGTCCGAGCATCCTGTCGCCGGGATCGGCCGCATTCCGGCACGGCGTCTCGAAGCGAGTGCGCGGCTGCTGCAGGCGATTCCGCAAACAATCGTCGAGTCGGAAGCGCGCCGTGAAATCAACGGCCGCCGCCGGCGCTCGCCGCGTGACCTCGCGGAGCAGCTGGGAAAAATCTACGGGCACGACTTCGATCAATTCACTTACATCCCCGGCATGGCGCTGATCGGGCGGCTGCGGCTCGGACAGACGGCGGACGTCGAACGGCTGGTCGCACCGTACGTGACTGGAGCAAAAGATCCACTCGATCGGCCGAACTCGCTCGTGCTTGCCGGGCATCTCGTGATGGCCGAACTTGCGGCGCGGACGAAGAACCCCGCGTATCTCGCGGCGCTTCGGAAGGCCGTCGATCTCGGGTTCACCGAAACCGGCGAGATGAAGGAGTCGATGCCGTTTCACGACGAGATGAGCGATTCCCTGTTCATGGCGACGGCGATTCTGGCGCGGGCCGGCGCGCTGACGGGAGAGCGGCGTTACTTCGACATGGCCGCTCGACACGTCGCGTTCATGCAGAAAATGGTCTTCCGGCCTGACGGTCTCTACCGCCACTCACCGCTGACCGACGCGGCCTGGGGCCGGGGGAATGCGTTCCCCGCGCTCGGCCTGGCGCTCACGCTCCAGTCGTTTCCGAAGGACCACGCGGGATTCGCGCCCGTTCTCGAGTCGTTTCAACGGCACATGGCGGCGCTCGCCCGATTCCAGGACGTCGACGGCCTGTGGCACCAGGTCATCGATCATCCGGGTTCGTACGCTGAGTTCTCGGCCACGGCGATGATTGGCACGTCGATGCTCATTGGAATCCGGCATGGCTGGCTGGACGCGAAGACATATCAACCACTCGTCGACGCGGCCTGGCGCGCGGTCAACACCCGCGCTGCGTCCGACGGAGTCCTGGTCGACGTCTGCGAATCGACGAACAAGCAGCGATCGCTCGACGATTACCTGCGCCGTGCGGCGCTGACCGGCCGCGATCCCCGTGGCGGTGCGATGGCGCTCGTTTTTGCGACGGAGCTGGCGGGTCCCGGGCGGTGAACCGACGCGCGGCGGTGGCAGGAACGTGGTACTGCGACAATCCCTCGCGTCTAACGGACGAGATCGATCGGTACCTCGATGGCGCTCACGTCGCGCCGACAGCCAGCCGGGCGTGCGCCCTCATCGCGCCGCACGCCGGCCTGATGTACTCCGGACCCGTCGCCGCGTTCGCCTACAAGCTGCTGAACAACCTTTCGTACGGCGCCGTCGTGCTGGTGGGCCCATCGCACTTCGTTCCGTTTCGTGGCGTTTCGATCTGGAGCGCCGGCGCGTGGGAGAGCCCGCTCGGTATGGTTGCCGTGGAACCAGATCTTGCAGAGATGATTCGCGCCGAATCCGAGGCGATCATCGAGCTGCCGGCCGCTCATGGCCGCGAGCATTCGCTGGAGATGCAACTGCCCTTTATTGCGCGGCTGCTGCCCGGCGTGCCGATCGTGCCGCTGGTGATGGGGCACCAGACGCGCGAAACGGCATTCGGACTCGGCGACGCGATTGCGCGCGCTTTAGACAATCGTTCGGATCGTTCGGATCGTTCGAGTCGTTCGGACGTTCTCCTCGTCGCGAGTTCCGATCTATCTCACTACGAGGACGCAGATGTCGCCGCTCGAATGGATGCGGTCGTGATCCGGCATATCGAGGCGCTTGACCCGGATGGATTGATGACCGCGCTCGAAGCGGAGCCGCGCCATGCCTGCGGCGGCGGTCCGATGGTGTCCGTTCTCCACGCGGCACGGCAGCTTGGCGCCACCGGGGCGCACGTGCTCAGGTATGCGGATTCCGGCGATGTCTCCGGCGACAAATCGTCGGTCGTCGGTTACCTCGCCGCCGCCGTGTTCTGAATGATGTTCGAACGTGTTGATCGTGTTCGCTTGTTGTCGATCGCCCGCCGCGCCCTCGAGGCGCGCGTCCGCCGCGAGCGCGAGCCCGCTCCCGAAGGTGGCGGCGCGCTCGACACGCGGCGCGGTGCGTTCGTGTCGATCCACCTGCGCGACGCGCTTCGCGGCTGCCTTGGCCGTCTGGAACCCGACTGGACGATCGCGCACGTCGTGCAGCATCTCGGACGGGCGCTCGCCGACTCCGATCCGCGCTTCGCGCCCGTTCAATCCGATGAGGTAGAGGACCTGTCGATCGAGATCTCCGTGCTGAGTCCGGAACGTGAAGCGGCGTCGACAGGGGAGATCGAGATCGGGCGCCACGGTCTGATCATCGAAAGCAATGGCCGCCGTGGCCTGTTGCTGCCTCAAGTCGCCGCAGATCATGGCTGGGACGTCGAGACATTCCTCCGCCACACGTGCATGAAGGCCGCGCTGGCACCGGATGCCTGGCTGACAGGCGCGCGCATTCTGATATTCGAAGCCGAAGTGTTCGGAGAATCGAGGCAGGAAAGACGCCCCGAAAACATCTTCTGAGCGACCTCAGCTGTAGGGCAAACCCCCGCACCAGCCGCGACCACACGATATAGTTAGCGTTCCCTCCGGCGCGCGCACGCACCCAGGGCACAGGACGATGCAGCAGATCCTTGTCGTCGACGACTCGCCGACGATTCGCCGGATGGTGCGCGCCTCTCTCGCGCGATTCTTTCCGACAGTCGAGTTCCTCGAAGCCGCCTCCGGGCTGCAGGCGATCGAACGTTTGGCCCTCGGCTCAATCGGGCTGATCCTGCTCGACTTGAACATGCCGGACATGCACGGGCTGGAAGTGCTCCAGTTCGTCCGCTCGCACGAGAAATACCGGAACGTGCCGATTGCCGTGCTGACGACACGCGGCGACGAGGAAAGTCGCGCCGCCGCGCTGAAGGCCGGTGCGTCCGCGTATCTCACCAAACCGTTCTCGCCCGACGTCCTCGGACGCGAGGTGCGGAAGCTGTTTGCGGGCGGTGATGAACTCACCGCGAGCGCGTGATGGGCGACGAGTTCCTCGACCGCTTCCTGAACGACTACTACGCCGAAAGCGAGGAGCATCTCGCAACGATCCGGCGCGCGCTGTTGAGCCTCGAAGGCGGCGTCGGGCAGGCCCGCCCGGATGCGGCCGTGACCGAAGAGCTTTTTCGCAGCTTCCATTCGATCAAGGGCATCGCAGCGATGGTCGAACATCGCGAAGCGGAAGCGCTGGCGCACGAGATGGAAAGCTATCTGCGCGCGATTCGCGACGGCCAGGTCCGCGTGACCACCGTCGGCATCGAGGGCCTGATCACCGGGACGCGGCGTCTCGAGCTGGCGGTGAGCGCCCATCGCTCCGGCCAGCCTCAACCCGACACCACCGAGGCGGTCTCATCGCTGCGCGCGCTGTCGACAAACGATGAGGCGGGGGCGGGCACCGGCGCGTCCGCCGTCGCTGCGCCGTGGCGATGCGTGTTCACGCCGTCTCCGGCGCTGCTGGCGCGCGGGATCAATGTGGACCTCGTGCGATCCCGACTGCGTGAGCACGGCGAGATTCTTCGCGCGCAGCCGCTGATCGGCGATGCCGGGGCGATTTCTTTCGAGTTCTTCGTTACCGCGGCGCCTGAGGCGGACGTGCGTGACGAGTGGGCCGCCGATGGCATCGTCTTCGACACCGTCGACGCTGCCGACGCGCTCCCGCCGGTCGCGGCACCAGTGCCGGCAGACACATCGGTCCTGTCGTCCGGTCACTACGTGCGCGTCGATCTGGCGAAGCTCGACGATCTGATGCGGATGATCGGCGATCTGGTCATCATGCGCGCCCGCCTCGTCGACGGGCTCGCCGCGGTCGAAGCGCACGTGCCGGCGAGCGTCTGGCGGCCGCTGCAGGAAACCACGTCCGGCATCGAGCGGCACCTGCGCGACCTGCGCGAAGGCGTCATGCGCGTCCGGCTGGTTCCGGTGGGGGAAATCTTCCGCCGGATGCCGTTCGTCGTTCGCGATCTCGCGCGCGACAGCGGCCGCCGCGTGAAAGTCGAGATGCGCGGTCAGGAGACGCAGATCGACAAGTTCCTCGTCGAGCGGATGATGGATCCGGCGCTGCATCTCGTCCGCAACGCGATGGCTCATGGCCTCGAACCGGTCGACGAACGTATCGCGGCGGGCAAGCCGCCAGAAGGCACCATCTGGCTCACCGCCTCCGCCGCAGGCGAGGTCGCGACCATCGAAATCAGTGATGACGGCCGCGGCATCAACGCCGACCGCGTCGTCTCGCGGGCGCGCGCACTGGGTCTGACGGTGCCTGCGCTGATCGACGACGGCGCGCTGCTCGATCTGATCTGCTCGCCGGGGTTCTCGACGCGGGAGGAATCGGACCGTGCCAGCGGCCGCGGCTTCGGCATGGCCGTCGTCCGTCGTACGGTGCAGGAACTCGGCGGGTTGTTGCGACTGTCGACGGAGCCCGGACGGGGCGTGAAATTCACCGTCGAGCTGCCGCTGACGCTGGCCATTACCGACGCGCTGCTGGCCCGCATCGGCGCGCAACAGTTCGCGGTGCCGCAGGCGGCGGTTCGGGAAGTCGTGGAACTCGAGGAGGGCGCCATCCGCCGGCTCGAGGATGGCGAGGTCGTGCCGTACCGGGGCATGGCCCTTCCTGTGGTGCGGCTGTCGCGGCTGCTCGGAATCGAATCGGCAGGCGGCCGCCGTCCGCACGCGTTCATCGTCGGGCAGGGTGCCGCGGCGGTCGGCCTGATCGTTGACCGTATCGTGGGTCAACGCGAAATCGTCGTCCGGTCCACTGTCGATCCTCTTATTCGCGTGGCAGGCGTCGCCGGGGCAACCGATCTCGGCGACGGGCGCGTCGTACTGATTCTCGACGCCGGCGCGATCGCGCGCGCGGTCAGGCAGCGCGCCGCGTCGGCGGCACGAACGGCGACAGCGTAGGAGCAGGCATGTCCGGGACCAACGATCACTACATTCTGTTCAGCGTCGCCGACACGGCCTACGCGCTGCCCAGTCAGCAGGTGGCCCACGTCGAGATGGTCGAGCAGATCACGCGTGTGCCGAATGCGCCTTCGTTCGTCGACGGCGTGGTGTTCTCGCGCGGGCAGGTCGTCCCCGCCGTCAACATGCGCGCGCGGTTCGGATTCGAGCGGGCCGATCGTGATCTGCGGACCCGGCTGCTCGTCGTCCAGGTCGGGGGACGCAGCGTCGGCCTGCTCGTCGATGCCTGCCGCGAGTTTCTGACGCTTCCGCCGGCGGCGATTCAGCCGCCGGGCGAAAGCCTGACCGCGATGAGCACGCGCTACATCACCGGCATCGCGACGCTCGACGGCCGGCTCATCGTGATTCTCAATCTTGGGGCGCTGCTCGACTCGGCAGAGCCGATTCTGGCCGCGTAAGCGGAGCGGGAGAGACGTAATGGCGACGCAGAAGCGAACCACCAACGGCAACGGCAACGGTCACGGCCGGCACGGAGCGTTCGATCCCGGACTGGTGCTGGCGCAGGCGCAGCAGGTCACGGCATCGGCGAATCAGATTGCGGTCGTCGCGGGCGAAGTGTCCGACGGTGCCGACGCGCAGCTCCGATCCCTGGTTGACGCCACCGCCAACCTGAGCGGCATCAGCGGCTCGCTCACCGAAACCGCGAGCATTGCGGAATCCGTGGCCGCCGCGACGGAGGAGCTCGTCGCGGGGATTGCCGAGATGGCGGCGTCGATCGAGCAGGTGTCCGCAGGAACAGCCCACGTCGCGTCGGCGATCACCCAGAACGCCTCCGCGCTGCAGGAGACATCCGCGTCGATCGTGAGTGTGACCGACACGGCCCGCCAGATGGCGGGATCCGCCGAAAGCGTCTCGACCGCGATGACGGAAATGGCCGCGTCAATCCGTGGCGTCAGTCGTGACGCCGAACACGTCACCGTGTCGGTCGAGCAGACATCGGCATCGCTGACGCAGATAGCGGCGTCGGTGAAATCGATCTCCGGCAACGCCGACGACCTGGCCGCCGCCGCCGAGGAAACCGCCTCGTCGATCAACGAGATGGCGGCGTCCATCGAAGAAGTCGGCGCGATGAGCGAGAACCTGGCGACGATGGTCGAGCAGAACGCGTCGGCTATCGACCAGACGTCCCGCGCGACCGAAAGCGTCGCGCACAACGCGCGTCAGATTACCGACGCGGCGACGACCGCCGCCACCAGCGCCACGCAGATGGAACGGTCGATCGAATCAGTGGCCGTCCTCGCGCGCCGTGCCGACGAAACGGGCCGGCGCGTTGCCCAGGACGCGGAGGAGGGCGGCGCGGCGGTGCAGCGTTCGATCCAGGGAATCGGCCGCCTGCGCGACACGATGTCCCAGTCCTCGTCGGTGATGAAGCAGATGGGGAAGCGCACCAGCGAGATCAGCTCGATCGTCGACACGATTAACGTGATAGCCGAGCGTACGAACCTGTTGTCGCTGAATGCGTCAATCGAAGCCGCCCGCGCCGGAGACGCCGGACGTGGCTTCGCGGTCGTCGCCGAAGAGATCAGGAACCTCGCCGATCGGTCCGCGAAAGCGACGGCCGACATTGCCGCGATCATCAAGGGGCTGCAGGAGGTGGCGCAGGAAGCGGTCAGCGCGTCCGCGGAGAGCCTGCGGATCGCCGACGACAGCAATGCGGTTGCCGAGAACGGAGCGGCCGGTTTGCGCAAGATTCTGAAGGGGATCGGCGAGACTGCGGAGTTCGTCGGTCAGATTGCGCGCGCCACCGACGAGCAGCGCGTCGCCGGACGGTCGGTTGCCATGGCCGTGGCGGCAACCGCCGAGCAGGCGGCGCAGGTCGCCGCGGCAACCGCCCAGCAGGTGTCCGGCAGCGCCACCCTCGTCCAGTCCACCGGGCAGATGCGGAAGATCGCACAGGAGGTCACCAAGGCGGTGGCGGAGCAAGGCCGCGCGTCACGCGACATCATGAAGGCCGCGCAAAGCACGGCGCGGCTGGCCGTGGAAGTGCGCCGGGCCGCCGCTGAGCAGACGACGGCGACGACGCAGATGACCCAAGCGACCGAATCGCTGCGGCGTGGGGCCACGACGACGGCGCGTGCTGTCGCCGAACAGGCGACGGCGAGCGAGCAGATCACCACGGCGGCGGCTCAGCTGACCCGGCAGGCCACCCAGGTGACAAAAGCCATGACCGAGCAGACGTCAGCCGCCGCGCAGATGACAGCGGCGATGGACTCGGTACGCCTGCAGAGCGACCAGACGGCAAAGGCGGCGGCGGAGCAGTCGCGCACCATGCGCGACATGGCGATGTCGGCGCAATCCACCGCCCACGACATTCAAGGCATCACGCAGGCAAACCGGCAGCAGTCAGCGGCGGCGGCGCGGCTCCTCGCGCAGCTCGATGACGTCAGACGCATCACCGACCGCAATACTGCCGGGGTGAAGCAGACGCGCGGCGGCACGGCCGATCTGCTCCGGCAGGCGGAAACGCTCACCGGCATCATGAACGGGGCATTTGGATCCAGGGGCGGCAACGGCCGCGCGCGGCGCTGAGCGGGTCCTTGAACGACGCAGCGGGAGTCGGCGTTCTCACCACCGACCGTCAGCTTCGCGTTCGCAGCTGGAACCCATGGCTGGCGGCGGCAACCGCGCGCGATGAGGCGCAGGTCCTCGGCCGCGCGCTGGAGGAGTTGACCGGCGGGCCGACGTCCGCCTGGTACCACGATCTCTTCGTCGAGGTGATCGAGAGCGGCACGCCGCGCGTACTGGCCCCTGCGTTTCATCGCTTTCTGATCCCCTGCCCGCCGCAAGAGCCTTCCGCGCACTTCGACCGTATGCAACAGCGCGTCACCGTGGCACCGCTGCGTCACGACGCGACCGTTGTCGGCCTGATCGTCACGGTCGAAGACGTCACCTGGCGGCTGGACGCTGAACGGGAGTTGGCGGCCGAGTTGCAACGCACGCCGAATGTGGCCGTCGCCGTCGCGAATGTCGGGGCTCCGGACTGGAGAATGCGCCGCATCGCCGTCGACGCGCTGCGCCGCGCCGCCTCACGCCCCGACATCGAGCATCTGATTCAGACGCTCCGGCGGGATCACCACGACATCAACGTGCTCAGCAGCGCCCTGCAGGTGCTGGTCTCGGCGGACATCGACGTCACGCCCGCGCTCGTCGAGCTGCTGTCCAACAGCGATCCGAACCTGCGCATGCACGCCGCCCTCGCGCTCGGCCAGTTGCGCAGCCACACCGCCGTCCCCGTACTGATCAATGCGCTCGACGATCCGGACGCGAACGTGGTCTTCCACGCCGTCGAGGCGCTCGGCAATCTCGCCGCCGCCGACGCGGTCGAGCCGCTTGCCGCGATCGCGGCATCCGGCGACTTTTTCCTGGCGTTTGCCGCGATCGACGCGCTGGGCAAGACTGACGACGCTCGCGTGGCCCTGCGGCTGTGCGGCATGCTGACTGACGAATCGGTGCGGCGGGCGATCGTCGACACGCTGGCGTCGCTCGGCGACGAGGATTGTGTCGGACCTCTGGTGACACTGCTGAACGAGGGGGCCGACGATGCCGAAGCCGTTGCGTCGGCGCTCGAGCGGATCCATGGACGCTACGAAGACGCCTATCAGATGGGCGCGCACATCGTCGACCTCGTGCGGACGGCGATTACACCGGCAGGCATCGCGACGCTGTCCGATGCACTGGCTCGCGCCTCCGGCGGTGGAGCGCGGCCGCTCATTACGGTGCTCGGCTGGGCGGGAGCGGCATCGCTGCCGGCGCTGCTCGGCGTCCTTGACGATCCGAACGTGCGGGCGTCGGTGGACGCGGCGTTCCTCGCCGTCGGCAGCGAGGCGGTTGACCCGTTGCTTCGCCAGCTCGAGGACGGCACGCGCGACGCCCGCATTGCGGCTGCCACGCTGCTCGGCCGGTTTGGCGATGAACGCGCCGTCGCGCCGCTCATCGGCCTGCTCGACGCCGCCGACGCGGAACTGGCGTCGGCCGCCGCCGGCTCGCTGGCGTTGCTGGGGGATCCGCGCGCGCTCGAAGGATTGCTCGCGCTGTTCGCGCATCCGCGCGCGTCGGTGAGGCAGGCGGCGATTTCTTCGATAAACGCCATCGGTGCGGAGTCCACTCCCGCTGCCATCGCCGGCCGGTTGACCGACTCGAACCCGCGCGTCCGCGAATGCGCGATCCGGGTCGCCGGCTATTTCGGGTTCGCCGACTGCGTCGCGCCGGTGCTGTCGGCGGCGGACGACCAGG
>Ga0307412_10001883_pt1 | contig 11606 bp, 7 predicted proteins | sample DK1Cmetagenome_3_FD_203823 | JGI IMG/M metagenome (GOLD analysis project Ga0307412, IMG submission 203823) | Maize rhizosphere microbial communities from greenhouse at UC Davis, California, United States - DK15-C-1 | ecosystem: Host-associated > Plants > Roots > Rhizosphere > Soil | place: USA...
AACCCTCCCCGCGCGAGAGAAACACTGAGCATGCCGCAGTATCGGATTTCCAACCCGGCGCGCGCCGACATTGTCGACATTCTCAGGCTCTCGCAGACGCAGTTCGGCGATCAAGCCCGCCAGCGCTACCAAGCGCTGATCCTCGCGGCGCTGCAAGCGCTTGCCGACACGCCTTATCGCATCGGCAGCCACGACCGCGATGAGCTTGCACCGGGCCTTCGCAGCTATCACCTCATCTATTCACGCCTGCAGGCCAAACAAACCCATGGAACGGTCAAAAGCCCACGCCATATCGTGTTCTATCGTGTGGCAAACGACGACGTAATCGAGGTCGTCAGGCTCCTTCATGACGCCATGGAAGTGCAATTGCACTTGCCTAATGATGATCAGCAACCTGGCCCAACGGCTTAACTGGCCAGGAATAGCGAAGTCCGTCGGAAATTGCCATTCGCGATCATCCGCACGCAAACGCAAGACTCTTATGCCCTGGCGCCCGAAAACGGCCAGGGCCCCAAGGAAGACCCCACCGCAGAGGAGCATTCATGTCGTATTTCAAAACCACCGCCGCCGTTATTGTTCTCGCTTCACTCGCAGGATGCGTGACCAACCGTTCCGAGGTAGATGTAACCGGCCCGGTACCGCAAGTGGCCGCTTCAGGCCAAGGCCAGCAGATTTACATCAATGCATTGGATGAACGGATATTCGAAATCAAGCCACGCAGCGCTGATATTCCTTCGCTGAAAAACGATGAAGTGAACGACACCAGCGTCACCGAGCGAGCCATCGGTCGCAAGCGCAACGGTTTTGGTAAAGGGCTTGGTGATGTGGTGCTTCCTTCGGGCCGGACCGTGTCACAACTGGTAGGTAATGCTGTGGCCACAGCTTATCAGCAGGCTGGCTATCAAATCGTGACCACGCCAACGCCGAGCGCTACACCGGTCAATGTGCACATCATCGAATACTGGTCGTGGTTCTCTCCTGGTGCGTTCACCGTGGCCGTGAACAACAAAGCCCATCTGAAAATCGAAGCGCCGGGCACCGTGCCGCTGGAAGTGACAACCAACACTCGTGACAGCATGCAATTGGCCACAGACAGCGACTGGAAGAAGATTAACGAGCTGGGTCTCCAAGCTATCGTCACTGAGACGGGCAAGCAACTCGGCAAGACCAAGCCCTGAAAAAGAGCTCATCATCAACGGCAGCCACCAACCGGGGGCTGCTGAACGCTCTTGACATGCTGGACCTCAAGCCAAAATCAACCGATTACTCCTGCGGTGACTCAGCCTTGACCTTACCGCGAAACACCCAGAACCCCCACGTGTTGTAGGCCAGCGTCACTGGCACCAGAACCGCAAACCCCACCAGCATGAAACCCTGGCTCGAGGCTGGAGCCGACGCTTGGCTGATCACCAGCGAGGGCGGCAGTATCATTGGATAAAGTGCGATGATCGCGGCAGCGAACGCCGTGCCAAACCAACCCAACACCGCAAACAACGGAAGGAAATGGAAGCGGCTGGAAAAAGCCTGGTAAAACCCGATCAGCAACGCCCCCTGAGTAAGTAGTAGCGCCAGGCTCAGGTTCGATTGAAGCAGATGGTCTCGATAGGACGGCGCCAACAAGCTGGTCCACACCACAATGATTGCAATGCCTGCCAATGTCAGCAACCCCAGCCTGCGCGCCTGCCTTCTGGCCGCCGCTTGTAACGCGCCCTCGGTGCGCCAGTAAAGCCAGCAACTGCCAAGCAGTGCGTAGCCAATCACCAACACCACGCCACACGCCAGTGGAAATGCGCCCAGCCACTCCCAACCGTCCCCCGCGAATTTGCCCCCCTGTTGATCGATGCCCTGCACCACAGAGCCCATGATGACACCTTGGCAGAACGTTGCGATCAACGAGCCGATTACGAGGTTGATGTCGAGCCAGCGCTTCATCCGCGCTGACGCATCGGCCCGGAATTCCAGCGCGACTGCCCTGACAATCAATGCCAACAGCATCGCAATGACCGGGACATAGAGCGCGGAAAACAAGACGCTGTAAACCACGGGGAAAAGCGCGAGCAAACCGCCACCACCCAGCACCAACCAGGTTTCATTGCCGTCCCAGATCGGCAGGATGGAGTTGACCATGATTTGCTTTTCATCGGGGTCATGGCGGGTCGCGAAAAGGACTCCGACGCCCAGGTCGGTGCCGTCCAGGATCACGTAGGTGATGATGGTAAAGGCAATTGCAGCGGCCGACAGATCGGGTAACAGCGCTTCGGATATGAACATCGTTTCCCCCTGCGTTGCGTTGCCCTAATCGTTGGCATCCGTTGATTTCGCCGGTAGCCGGTTGATTGCGCGCAGCAGATAAAACAGCCCCAGGCCGAAGACCAGCAGGTACAGGATCACGAGGGCAAACGTGCTGCCCGCGACGAAGGAGAGCGGTTGTTGCGAGTGGCTGTGAGCGGTGCGCATCAGTCCATGGACCGTAAATGGCTGGCGCCCGACTTCGGTGACAACCCACCCGCAAACCATGGCTATGAACCCGGCCGGAGCCATGAGCACCGCGCAGCGCATCAACCATCGGCACTCGAACAGGCCGCCGCGCCAACGCAGATAGAGACTGGCGATACCCATCGCCACGATCAGCAAGCCAATGCCCACCATGATACGAAACGCGAAAAAGACCACGGCCACCGGCGGGATGTCTTCGTCCGCGAATTCATCAAGGCTCTGTATGGTGCCGGTCCAGTCGTGGCGCAGATAAAGCGAGCCGAGGTGAGGAATCGCCAGTTCGAAATCATTCCTGCGGTTGGCTTGGTCAGGTATCGCAAACAGCCTGAGCGGTTCCCCCTGGCCCGCTTCCGGACGTTGCCAGGAACCTTCCATTGCTGCCAGCTTCTGCGGTTGATGGTCCCGGGTATTTTCACCATGCAAGTCCCCCGCGACGAGCTGGACAGGCCCGACCAGCGCCGCCATCCACAGCGCCATTGAAAACATCACCCGCGCAGGCGCGTGGGTGTTATCACGCAGCAGGTGCCACGCACCCGCGCCGCCCACCAGCATCGCCGTGCCAAGAAACGCGGCGATGCTCATGTGTGCCATGCGGTAGGGAAACGACGGATTGAATATGATCTGCAGCCAGTCCTCGGGCACGAACCGGCCGTCGCTGGCAATGCTGAATCCCGCCGGGGTGTGCATCCAGGAATTGGCGGACAAGATCCAGAATGCACTGAACAACGAGCCGATAGCCACCGCACACGTGGACAGGAAATGCAGGCGCGGCCCGACTTTGTTCATGCCAAACAGCATGACCCCGATGAAGCCCGCTTCCAGGAAAAACGCGACCATGACTTCGTAGAACATCAGCGGGCCGAGAATGCCCCCTGCCCGACTGGCCAGCGCGCTCCAGTTAGTGCCGAACTCGAACTCCATGACCAGCCCGGACGCCGTGCCCACCGCGACGGTCAAGGCGAATATCTTCAACCAGAACCGGTAGACGTCCCTATAGACTTGACGCTTGCGCCACAGCCAGAGGGCCTCCAGCACCATCAGGTAATTGGCCAGGCCGATGGAAAATGCGGCCAGCACGATATGAAAGCTGATGGTGAACGCGAACTGGTACCGCGCCAGCATCAGCGCCGGATCCACCGATTCCATGGGTAGGCCCCGCTCAAGCGCCGCTGGGTTTGCCGGAGAACTGGCTGATCGGTTTATCGACCGGCCTTTTCATGCCCTCACCCAGCGCTTTCAAGCCTTCCACGAGCGGCATGATCGCGCGCCAAAGCGATTCGTCATGCAACAACCGGTAGGAGCCCCGCACGCCCGGCGCGACGTCGTCGTTGCCCGGTGCGGTCCATTGACTGACCGCAGCGCCGGCGTCCTTCAGCGCGAAGACCAACCGGTAGAACTCGTCGGGCGGCACGCGGGACAGGGCCATCGCCAGGATCGACAGGTTCTGAATGACGTTGAGCGTGCCTTCCTTGTTCAGGCCATCAACGAGCACTTTGGTAATCGCCGTGTTGGCACAGACCAGGTCATTGGCCATGCGCAGCACGCCGTGTTCATGGAGACTCTGGACCAAACGATCGAGCTCGTCCTTCGCGTCAGGCTCGGTCTTGCTCGGTTTGACGTTGTAATCAATAGGCTCGGCCATCAAAACCTCTCCGGATGGGGCGCCGGTGCGTCGATCGGCGCGTAGTCGTCTCTGGCCCACTTCACCGCCACTGCCACGCCATCGTTGGGCGTCCGGTGGCCGTTTCGGAAATTGCCGCGTGGCAATGCCGAGGGCTCGGGGGCATCCCTCAGCACCGTCATCTTCACAGCGGTTTCCTTGTAGGCCGGCGTATTGACGTCTGGATCATGATGTTCCCCAGTGAGTTCATTAATGCCGGGCTTGCCTTGGTGAATCGGCAGGAACAACACCTTCCCCCGCACTCGGTCGGTGATGAGCACCGGCACCGTGACCGAGCCACGGCGAGAAGTGATCCGCACCCGGGCGCCCTCCTCGATGCCCCGTTCAGCGGCAAGCTCGGGACTGATTTCGACGTACCAGTCCGGTGACAACGAATCGATCCGATCCCCACGTCCCGTCTGGTTGTTGCCCTGGAAATGCTCGAGCATGCGCCCGTTGTCCAACATCAGGTCGAATTCGCTGTCGGGTGCCTCCGCCGGGGGCTTCCACTCGAGCGGGTACAGCACGGCTTTGCCGTCGTCGGTGTGGAATCGGTCGGTATAGAGCAACGGCGTATCGGTGCCATCCGGCTTCACCGGCCAGAGCAGGGATTTCCAACCGTCCAGGCGCTCGTAGCTGGCGCCAGCAAACAAGGTAGAGATGCCGGCCACCTCCGCAAAGATCTGCGAGGGATGTTCATACCCCCAATCATGGCCCATTCTCTTGGCCAGATCGGTCAGGATGCGCCAGTCCGGCAGGCTGTTGCCCAGCGGCGGGAACACCTCATGAAAGCGCTGGATCCGCCGCTCGGTGTTGACGAAGGTGCCGTCCTTTTCAACGCTTGGGCAGCCTGGCAGCACGACATCGGCGAACTGCGCGGTGCGACTGAAGAAAATATCCTGCACGACCATGAAATCGAGTTTCTTGAAAGCCTCATGGACGTTTTCAGTGTCGGCATCGGAAAACGCCGTCTCTTCACCGATCACATACATGGCTCTGACTTTCTGCTCTGCGGCATGCTGGACCATCAGGAAGTTGTCCTCACCGACCTTGTTGGACAGTCGTTCGGGCGCCACGCCCCAGGCCTTCGCCCACTTGGCTCGAACCGCCTCGTCAGTGACTTTTTCATAACCGGGGTAAACGTTTTTCAAGCAGCCGAAATCGCTGGCCCCTTGGACGTTGTTGTGGCCGCGCATCGGATAACCGCCGGTGCCGGGGCGGCCATAGTTGCCGCTGACCAACAGGAGATTGGACAGCGCGGTGCTGGTGTCGGCCCCATGGCTGTGCTGGGTGATGCCCATCGCCCAAAGCAGGCAGACCCGCTTGGCCTCGCCGATCATGTTCGCGGCGCTGACCAGATCCGCCTCCGACAACCCGGTGACCTGCGAAGCGAACGGCAGGGTGAAAGGTTCCAGCGAGCGTCGGTACTCGTCCACCTGGTTCACACGTTCTTCGAGGAATGCCGTGTCCGCCATTCCATGGTCGAACAGGTAGCGCGACATGGCGCTGGCCCAGACGATGTCCGTGCTCGATCGGATCTGCAGGAACAGGTCGGCGCGCTCCGCCATTTCATGTTTGCGTGGATCGACCACCAGCAGCTTCTGCCCACGATGCTTGCGCGCGGCCTTGATTTTCGAAGCGATGACCGGGTGGTTCTCCGCCAGGTTGCTGCCCACCAGGACGATGAGATCCGCCTGTTCGAGGTCAGCGATCGTACCGGCGTCGCCGCCATAACCGACCGTGCGGAACAGCCCTTGTGTCGCGGGGTTCTGGCAGTATCGCGAAGAGTTGTCGACGCTGTTGGTACCGATGATCAGGCGAGCGATTTTCTGCGTCAGGTAAGCTTCTTCATTGCTGGCCTTGCTGGAGCCAATGAAGCCGATGGCGTCGGCGCCATGCTCACGTTTTATGGCCAGGAGACGGCCCGCGACCAAGGTCAGTGCCTCATCCCAGCTCGCTTCGCGGAACTGACCGTTTTCCCGAATCAGTGGCGTCGTCAGGCGCTTTTCGCTGTTCACGAAATCCCAGGCGAACTTGCCTTTGATACAGGTCGAGATGCCGTTCGCCGGTGCGTCCACCACCGGCTGCACCTTGAGCAGCGTGCGGTCACGGGTCCACATTTCGAAGGAGCAGCCCACGCCGCAATAGGTGCACACGGTTTTGGTGCGTTTGATTTCGGGCTGGCGCCAGTGCATGTCCATGACGGAGATGGCGGTAATGGGCGGCGCACCGATGGTGTTTTCGATCGTCTTCACCGCGTCGATAAGCGGCCGCTTGATGTCCTCGGGCATCGACGTCAGCGGCCCGGCATCCGGCTGCATGGTTTTTTCCAGCAACGCGTTGCAGGGACACACCGTGACGCAATGACCGCAGCTGACACAACTGGAACCCTCGATTTCGGTTCCGCCATCCCATAACACGCGTGGATGGTCCATGGTGAAGTCGATGCTCAGGGTTTCGTTGACCTCGACGTTCTGGCACGCCTCCACGCAACGCCCACACAAGATGCATTGATCAGGGTCGTAGGTATAAAAAGGGTTCGAGTGGTCCTTGCTGTAGGGCTTGCGCTGGTATTTGTAGCGCTGGATCACGGGGTTCATGTCGGCGACGGTATTGTGCAGCGTGCAATCGCCAGTGTTGTGCTCGCAGACCGTGCAATACAGCTCGTGCTTGGCAAGAATCCGGTCCATGCCCTCTTCCTGCGCCGCCTTCACGCGAGGCGTTTCGCTCGCCAGCTTCATGCCGTCGGCGGAACGCAGCGTGCAGCCACGGACCATCTCGCCATCGTGTTCGATCCAACAGACATCGCAGGTCTGGATCGGCCCGAGGGCGCGGTGATAGCAGACGCGAGGCAGGTCGATGCCCTGCTCGGCCAGGAAATCGATCAGCGGCTGGTCTGCTTTACCCCTCAAGGTCCGACCGTTGTACTCGACGCAGCACTGGTTATTGACGCTCATGGAAACTCGCCCCCCATTGGCCGACCGACCGCCGTGACAGCGGCCCAACGAAACGTGAGGGCCGAATGTCTGGACGGAAATGTTCAGTTACAGAGTCGATATCCCGGTGCTGAAAATGTTCATTAATTTTGCTTGCGGATCATCGGAGCCGTTACAGCTTGTGGCAACCCAATGCCAGGTACCGCTGCGGCGCCGCCTCCCGCAGGCGAGCCGCCAGGAACACGCCCACCAGTAAGGCAGCCGGGATGATGGCGCAAAGACTGTAGGACAGCGCCTTGCTGGCACCCGTCAGCACATCGAAGTGCACCACGGCGATCACCAGCACCGCCAACAACACCAGGCATGAAAAACCGGGAAAGAGGCCTCCTCGCCAGAGCCCCAACTTGAGCTCCGGATGACGCTGGGAGAAAACCACGACCGCGGCGGAGGTGAGCCCCATCAGCAGGATCACGCACAGCGTCGCCAGGTTGGACAGCCAGGCGAACAGTTGCAGGATCGGATCTGCGTCCATCGCGGCGAAAACCAGCACGACCACGGCGGAGATCAAGCTTTGCAACGCCGAGCCCATGTGGGGGCTCTGGTGGATACGGTGGGTGGTGCCCAACCGGCTCGGCAGCAACCCATCGCGGCCAATGGCGAAGAAGTAACGGGCTGCGGCGTTATGAAAGGCGAGCAATCCGGCATAGATACTGACCATGAACAGCACACGAATGACCTGGGTCAACCCGGGGCCGACGAAGTGGTCGGACATGCCATAGATAAATGTCGTCGGGTCCTGCAAGGCCTGGAGCGTGGCGACAATCTTGTCCGCGCCTACGCCCACCACCATCGACCAGACCGACAGCGCGTAGAAGCCGCCGATCAGCAACACCGAGCAGTAAGTGGCAATCGGAATGGTTCGCTGGGGATTCTTCGCCTCCTCGCCGTAGATGGTGGTGGCTTCGAAACCAATGAACGCCGCGAAGCAGAACAACAAGCCAATGGACGGTGTGCCACTGAACACATGGCTGCGATCGAATGCATCCAGGTTGATGCCGCTGTCGCCCCCGGACTTCAGGATGGCGAAATCCAGGACCAGGATCGCCAGGTACTCAGCAATGACGATGACTGACAGCACCCGGGCAGACAGATCGATCTTGCGGTACCCGAGGATCGCGACGCTGGCCATGGCCATCAGCGAGTACGCCCACCAGGGCAACAGCAGGCCAAACGCATTTTGCATCGTGCCGCTGACGACACCGCCGAACATGCCATACAACCCGACCTGGAGGATGTTGTAGGCAAACATCGCCAGCACCCCTGCTGCGCCACCGGCCATTCCGCCCAGGCCCACGGAGGTAAAGGCATAGAAACCGCCCGTGTGGGTGAGATGCCGGGCCAGGGTGGTGTAGCCCACCGAAAACGCCAGTAACACCAGCAAGGCCAGGATCAGCAATGCCGGAGTACCTGCGCCGTTGCCGAGCATGATGCCGATGGGAAAGCCGCCGGCAATGACGCTCAACGGGCTCGCCGCCGAGACCACGAAAAAGATGATGAAGCCGACACCCAGGGCGCCACGCTTGAGCTCGGTGGAGCTGTTGACCGGGAGAGGTACGCTCATGTCTTGTTGACCTTATGGGATGAGGTATTCGCTGCAGGATCGGCGCGGGCCACGGCGGGATCGCATTATCGTGGGTGTCGCACGCCGGATTCGATCCTATGCCTCTCCCTCGATGCCTCACTAACCCAAATCGGCACGCGCGTAATCGGCAATGGCGGCGCGGGCGGTATGGGATGGCAACTCTGCGAACAGGGCCTGGTACTCGGCCGCAAAATGACTCAGGTGAAAGAAGCCCCACTGGGCGGCGACATCTCCGATCGATAGATGGGACGCCCGGGTCGACATCAACGTCCGGCGTACGCCATTGAGCCTGACGGAGCGCAGGTAATTGATCGGCGTCGTCTCGGCGACCGCGCGAAAGCTGTTCTGCACGGTGCGCCGGCTTACCTGGAGACGCTGGCACAACTCATCGACGCTGGGCACGTTGTTCAGCTGCGCGGTCGCCAAGCGATGGCACTTTTCGACGATGTAACTGCGTGTGGAACTTGGCGTGCGCTGCTGTTTGTCGCAAGCGGGGTCGGTCATCAGTTGCAGCAACTCGCCGAGCATGGTCTGTTCCAGCTGCAATTCCCGGTCCTGGGCAACCTCATCTTCTTCGCTCAACAGCGCCTGGGAAAATGCCGCCAGCATTCGACGGCGAGCACCTGCGTAGCGCTGGGTCGACACCCTGATCACCGGTTGCCGCAGCAACTGGCCGATGTCCTTGGCCGATTCGGTTTGCGCCAACGCTTGTTCGAACAGCTCGCGCTCGAACGTAATGGCCAGCAGCTCCATGCCCATCGGCATATGGAACATGAACTCCTCGCCACCGTGGAGAAAGAACAGGCTGCTGTCGTCCACTTCCCTTCCCTGCATCCGGACCGAACCCGGGACGGTGATGGGCACGGCAAAACACATCTTGCCCCGTGGGGCCACGCCGTGCTGCACGACGCGCTGGTTGATCTGCTCGCGAAAAACATGGCAACGCGCCGTCGTCAACTGGATGAGCGAGCTCTCGGCCGAGCCGGCGGTCAACTGGTTGTAGTCCTGGCTCCATTCCTGGACGGTGGCGGCATGAACATGAATGTCATGGAACCGGCTGATGTTGAGATGCTTCATGATGACGAACGCCTCGGCCAATGTTCTTGTTGTTTGAGCGCCTTCCTGGCCGATATTCTCACAATAAGAGAATTCCGCAAATTTTGTTTGATCGCTACAGCCTTCTCTGTGAATGCACGAAGACTGCTACCAACAGGTTCCTGTCGCAACCAATCCCTGTGGCGAGGAAGCTTGCTCCCGCTGGGCTGCGGAGCAGTCCCAAACGACGCCGCCAACACACGGCATCGCTCACTTTTGCGGCGGCTGCGCCACCGAGCGGGAGCAAGCTCCCTCGCCACAGGGATCAGGCGTCAATGGCGACGCGGCTTGAAAAGTACACCGCTCACTTTAGTGCTCCAATGACGCTGGCAATGTGCCGATTCGGGCTAACGGCTGCGAACAGGCGGCGGGGATGATCGAGACACTGAAAATCGACATCCTGAGAGACCGTCATGAGTGAAGCCAAACTTGAATCCCTCCATTTCGCGGACGCCCCGCGGATCATTTCCACCATCCCCGGCCCCAAGACCACCGAGGCCCTGGCATTGTCGGCGCGTACCGAGTCGATGGCGCGCGGCGGCGCACGCATGCCCGTCGCCATGGACCGTGCCTTTGGCGCAACCTTCAAGGACCCGGATGGCAATACCTACATCGATTTGTCCGCTGGCGTGGGCGTCAGCAGCGTAGGCCGCTGCCACCCGAAGGTCGTGCAGGCCATCCGTGAACAGTCCGAAGTGTTGATGCACGCCCTGGAAGTCAACAGCACCCGGCGCACCGAACTGGCCGCCAAGATCGCCGAGATCGCGCCCGACGGACTGCGCGGCGACTGCATCACCTTCTTCACGCAAAGCGGCAGCGATGCCCTGGAAGCCGCGATCAAGTTCGCCAAGCGCATCACCGGACGCCATCAGATCATCGCTTTCCATGGCGGCTACCACGGCGTCTGGAACGCATCGGGCGCGCTGACCACGGGCACGGCCTACCGCAAGGGCTACGGTGCCCAGATGGGTGGCGTCATTCATGCGCCCTACCCTTATGCTTACCGTTTCCCCTTCGACACCACGCACAAAAGCGCCGAGCAGATTGCTGGCGAATACGTGGACTACCTGCTGAATACGCCGTACACCGCCGCCGATGACGTGGCCGCCGTGATCGTGGAACCGGTACAGGGCGAAGGCGGCTACGTGCCTCCCTCACCGGAGTTCCTGCAGTTGTTGCGCCAGGCCTGCGACCGCAGCGGTGCGTTGCTGATCGTCGACGAAGTGCAGTCCGGCGCCGGGCGCACCGGCAAGATGTGGGCGGTCGAGCACTCCGGCGTGAAGCCCGACATGCTCACTTTCGGAAAGGGCATCGGCAGCGACCTGCCCATGGCCGGCCTGATCATGCGCTCGGACCTGGCGGCCGCGATTCCCGATGGATCGGTGCCCAACACCTTTGCCGCCAACTCGCTGTCCGCCGCCGTGGCCCTGACCAACATCAGCATTCTCCAGGACCCTGAGCTCGACCTGCTCAACCGCGCCCACGTGCTCGGGCTCGAAGCGCAGGAACGCATCCGTGGCTTCGACAGCCCCTTCGTCGGCGAAGTGCGCGGCCGCGGCCTGATGATCGGAATCGAGCTGGTCGAGGACCCGGTCACCAAGGCGCCGCTGGAGCCGGCCAAGATCGGCCAGATCATGGGCTACTTGCTGAATCACGGCGTGCTGATGATTCCCTGCGGCCGCTACAGCAACGTGATGCGGGTCATGCCCTCGCTGACGATCTCCCGCTCGCTGTTCTTCAAGGCCCTGGACATTTTTGGCGACGCCCTGGCCTCCCT
>Ga0307412_10001884_pt1 | contig 11605 bp, 10 predicted proteins | sample DK1Cmetagenome_3_FD_203823 | JGI IMG/M metagenome (GOLD analysis project Ga0307412, IMG submission 203823) | Maize rhizosphere microbial communities from greenhouse at UC Davis, California, United States - DK15-C-1 | ecosystem: Host-associated > Plants > Roots > Rhizosphere > Soil | place: USA...
GGGGCCGGCCTCCTGTACTGCTTCGCGGCGAAGTAGCGGCCGCTCGATGGGCTCGGAAGCGCACGGTGCTGCCGGCCGCGCGCTTCGGCCGATCCCGGCCGCGGGCGGCGCGTACGAGCGTGGCGCTTACTTGATCCCCAACCGCTCCATCCGGTAGCGCATCGCGCGGAACGTGATGCCGAGAAGCTTGGCGGCCGCCGTGCGGTTGTAGCGGGTCTTCTCGAGCGCCTCGTTGATCGCCGCGCGCTCGACGCGGTCGAGGTAGTCCTGCAGCGGCCATTTCTCGCCCGGCGGGATCGGCGCGTCGGTCTCGTCGGCCACCGGCGTCAGATGCAGGTCCTCGGCGACGATGTGCTGCGGATCGACTGCCAGCGAGAGCCCGCGCTCGAGGATGTTCTCGAGCTCGCGCACGTTGCCGGGGAACGGGTACTTCTCCAGCGCTGAGACCGCATCCGCGTGCAGCCGAGCCGGCGCACCGCGCGCGAGCCGCGCGAGGATCGCCTGCGCGATCACCGGGATGTCCTCGCGCATTTCGCGCAGCGGCGGCATCGACAGCTCGATGACGTGCAGCCGGTAGAAGAGGTCCTGGCGGAACTCGCCCGACTCGACCAGCGTGTTGAGGTTCTTGTGCGTGGCGCTGATCAGGCGCACGTCGACCGGCTCTTCCTGCGTGCTGCCGACCTTGCGCACCTTCTTCTCCTGGATGGCGCGGAGGAGCTTCACCTGCATGGCGAGCGGCAGGTCCGCCACCTCGTCGAGGAACAGCGTGCCGCCGTTCGCCGCCTGGAAGAAACCGTCGCGATCGCCTTCGGCGCCGGTGAACGCGCCCTTCTTGTAGCCGAAGAACTCGCTCTCCATCAGGTTCTCGGGGATCGCGCCGCAGTTCACCGCGATGAACGGGAGCTCGGCGCGCGGTCCGCCGCGATGGATCATGCGAGCGGCCAGCTCCTTGCCGCTGCCCGATTCGCCGTTGATGTAGACGGGCGCCTGGCTCTTGGCGAGGCGCTCGATCATGCTTCGCACCTGCTCCATCGCCGGCGATTCGCCGAGCAGCTGGTAGCTCGCGGCGGGCTTGGCCGGGTCCGGCACCTTCAGCGCCTGCTTGACCAGCGCGCGCAGCTGCTCGAGCGCGACCGGTTTCGCGAGGTAGTCGAACGCGCCGGCCTTGAGGGCGGCGACCGCGTTCTCGGCGCTGCCGTACGCGGTGATGACCGCCACCGGCACGTCGAGGCCACGCTGGTTGATGTGCTCGACGACGCGCAGCCCCTCGCCGTCCGGCAGGCGCATGTCGGTGAGACAGAGGTCGAATGGCTCGCGGTCGAGGAGGCGGATCGCTTCGGCGACCGACTCCGCGCGGATCGTGTCGAGACCCATGCGCGACAGCGTGAGCTCGAGGAGCTCGAGGAGGTCGGGCTCGTCGTCGATGACGAGCACCTTCGGCTGGCCGCGGGATTTTCGGGTCATGGGTGGGAGGCGTCCGGACGGTGGATCAGGCGGTTGCACGACGTGCGGATGCGACGGCGCGCTTGAACGTGATGCGGAATTGGGCGCCGGGCGTGCGCGGCAGCAGCTCGAGCGTCGAGCCGTTCGCGTCGGCGAGCTCGCGCGCGATGTACAGGCCGAGGCCGGTGCCGCCGGGCCGCGTCGTGAAGAACGGCTCGAAGATCTGGCCGCGAAGCTCCGCCGGAATGCCCGGGCCGTCGTCGGCGAGCTCGCAGATCACCGCGTCGCCCATGTAGCCGGCGCGCGCGACGATGCGGATGCTGCCTTCCTTCTTCTGGCAATGCTGCCAGGCGTTGCGCACCAGGTTCCACACGATCTGGTTCAGATGGCCGCGATCGAAGACGATATCGAGGTCGTCGCTGATCGACATGGCGACCGCAGCGGGCGCCATGTTCTCCGCCTGCATGATCTCTTCGACCAGCGAGCGCATGAAGTCGGCGAGCGGCACGTTCTCCGGCTGCTGTCGGTCGCGGCGGTTGAGCTGGAGGACTTCGCCGACGATGCGGTCGATGCGCCGCGCGTTGCTGCGGATCATGTTGAGCAGGCGCGCGCCTTCGGGCGCCACCGCGCCGTCTTCCTCGAGCAGCTGCGCCGCCTGGTTGATCGCGGACAGCGGGTTGCGCACCTCGTGCGCGATGGAGGCGGTCAGCCGGCCCATCGCGGCGAGCTTCATCTGCTGCGCCTCGCTCTGCGCGCGCCCGAGGTCCTCGAGATAGATCAGCGTGCCGCCGTTGAGGCCGGAGCCGATGCGCACGAGGCGCACGCGGAGCAGCCGCTGCGTGGCGTCGACCTTGAACGGAGGCAGCGGCTCGGTCAGGTCCTCCTGCCAGCGACGCCAGTAGTCGTGCAGCACCGAGCTGAACTCGGAGAGCCGCATGCCGCCCCGCATCCTGCCGAAGCCGCCGAGCAGGCGCGTGACCTGGGCGTTGTGCCCGCGCACGACCCCGTTCAGGTCGACGACGAGGACGCCGTCCTGCATGTCCTGGATGATGAGCCGGTTCACCTGCTCGAGGTTCGCGACGTCGATGCCCCGCTGCGCGGCGAGGTCTTCGGACGCCTTCGTATAGCGGCCGAGCGCGACGGCGATGCCGACCATCGCGAAGTAGCCGATGCAGACGAGCGCCGTCTGCAGGAGCTGCGTATAGCCGATGCGTCCCTCGTAGGCGCGGAAGAGGTCGAGCCCGAGCAGCACGACGGTGGCGAGCGCCGCGTGGAAGAACGCCGTCTGCGTGCGCAGCAGCCAGCCGCCCGCGGCGAGCTGCGGGAACAGGAGAATCGGCAGCGGCGACACCGACGTGCCGCCCGAGACCACCACCATCGCGAGCAGCGAGATGTCGCCGACGAGGAGCACCAGCGACAGCGCTGGGAGCTGCAGCGGCAGCCGCTCCTGCTGCTGCAGCCACCAGAACGAACCGAGGCCGAACAGGAAGTACAGCCCGGCGGCCGTGACGAACGTGTTCGGCGCCGCGACGGCGAGCGCCTGCAGGTCCGCGAGGAGCGCGATGCCGAGCAGCACGGCGCCGCACACGGCCCGGTACAGCGCGACGATCCACAGGATCCGCCGGTTCGAGTCGGCGACCGCTGCCGGCAGTGCCGGTGGCTCGAACGGCGGGATCGCGGGCGTCGGATGCATGGCCGCGTAGTTGAAAGGTTCAGCGTGCGTTCGTCAACGCCGGCGTGCGCAGGCGGGGTCGTTGCAGCGATAGCCGGTCGGCATCAGCGTCGCATCCGACTTCGGCGTGAACGCGCCGCAGGCGACGCAGCGAACCGTCGGCTCGGCGGGCGGGATGCGTTTCCGCGCTTCGTCGTCGCGTTTTCGCTTCGACTTGGCCTTGGCGACGTTGACAAGCCGGAGGGCGAACAGGATGACGAAGAAGACGACGATCCAGAAGACGATCTTCCCCATGCCGCGCCCTACAGCACCTTGCCGGGATTGAGGAGGCCGTCCGGATCCAGCGCCTGCTTGATGCGCGCCATCAGCTCGAGCTCGACCGGGGCCTTGTAGCGGCGGAGCTCGTCGCGCTTCAGCTGACCGATGCCGTGCTCGGCGCTGATGCTCCCGCCGGCCGCGTGCACCCGGTCGTGGACGATGCGATTGGCGCGGCCCGCGTTGCCCATGAAGGCTTCGGCGGTGGTGCCCTCGGGGGCGGAGAGGTTGTAATGCAGGTTGCCGTCACCGAGGTGGCCGAAGACGACGAAGCGGACGCCGGGGAGGGCGGCGCGCAGCGCGTCCCCGGTGTCGCGCACGAACGCCGGGATGGCGGAGATCGGCACCGAGATGTCGTGCTTGATGTTCGGCCCCTCGCCACGCTGCGCCTCGGAGATGTTCTCGCGCAACGCCCACAGCGCGTGCCGCTGCGATTCCGACTCGGCGAGCGTGGCGTCGACGACGGCGCCGCTTTCCAGCGATCGCCCGAGCGCGGCTTCCACCTCGCTTCGCAACCGGTCGTTGTCGGCCGGATCGTCCACCTGGATCAGCGCGTACCAGCGGTGCCCGGGCAGCGGGTCGGGCAGCTCGGGATGGTGCTTTCGCGACAGTCCGATCGATACGTCGCTCATCAGCTCGAAGGCGACGAGCCGGTCGGCGAGCGTCCCCTTGAGGTCGGTGAGCAGACGCACCGCCGCATCGACATCGGCCAGCGCCGCAAGCGCGGTCACGGTCACGCGCGGCGCCGGAAAGAGCTTCAGCACCGCCGCGGTGATGATCCCGAGCGTGCCTTCCGCGCCGACGAACAGCTGCTTCAGGTCGTAGCCGGTATTGTCCTTGCGCAGCCCGCGAAGCCCGTTCCAGATGCGGCCGTCGGCGAGCACGACTTCGATGCCGAGCACGAGCTCGCGCGCGTTGCCGTAGCGAAGCACGGCCGTGCCACCCGCGTTCGTCGACAGGTTGCCGCCGATCGTGCAGCTTCCCTCGGAGGCGAGCGACAGCGGGAACAGCATGCGGTGCTCCGCCGCGGCTGCCTGGGCCTGCGAGAGCGTCGCGCCGGCCTCGATCGTCAGCGTTGCATTGTCGATGTCCACCTGACGCACGCGGTTGAGCCGCGCGAGCGACACCACGAGCGCGTCTCCCGCGTCGGATGGCGTGGCAGCCCCGCACAGGCTCGTGTTGCCGCCCTGCGGCACGATCGGCACGCGCGATTCGGCGCATGCCCGCACCACGGCGGCGACTTCCTCGACCGAGCCGGGACGAGCGACGGCGCGCGCCGATCCGCGGAAGCGACCGCGCCAGTCGGTGACATACGGTTCGACGTCGGCCGGCGCCGTGAGCACGTGGGCGGGACCCACGACGGCGGCGACGCGCGCGAGCCAGGTTGCGCCGGGGTCCGCCATAGGGGAATATTAGCCGAACGCGACCTTGCGTTGGTTGCCGCCGCGAAAGCGTGAGGAGGATCGATGTCGGCCAAGGACACGAAGGGCGGCGAAAGCGGCGCATTTCCGTTCTCTCCGCAGGACGCGCTCGCGTTCATGCAGAAGATGTGGAATCCGCTCGGCGTTCCGTTCCCCGGCTTCGGCGTGCCGGGCGGCGCGGACGTGCATGGCGGCCAGCCGCCGCCGTACCCGAATCCGGCGATGATGTTCGCCGCGCTCGACCCGGCCGAGCTCGACCGCAAGATCGGCGAGCTCCGCGTGATCGAGAACTGGCTTTCGATGAGCCTCAACATGATGCAGATGAGCATCAAGACGATCGAGCTGCAGAAGGCCTCGCTCGAGGCGCTGACGCAGACGCAGTCCGCGGGCCGCGCGAAGCCCGAGAAAGGCTGAACGATGGCGCTCGTTCTCTACTACGGCTCGGGGTCCCCGTTCGCCTGGAAAGTGCAGCTCGCGCTCGAGCACAAGGCGATACCCTACGAGCGGAAGGTGCTCTCGTTCGACGCCGGCGACACGAAGAAGCCGGAATTCCGCGCGATCAATCCGCGCGGCAAGGTCCCGACGATCGACGACAACGGGTTCGTCCTCTACGAGTCGAACGCCATCGTCGAGTACCTGGACGAGCAATATCGCGGTGCGCCGTTGTTCCCCGGCGATGCGCGCCAGCGGGCGCTCGTGCGGCGTCAGATCTGCGAGATCGACAACTACTACGACAAGGCGCTGGACAAGCTCCTGGAGGAAGTGTTCAGGAAACCCGAAGAGATCGACCGGCAGAAGCTGGCCGAGGCGAAGCGGGGTGTCGAGGACGAGCTCAGGGTGTTCGCGCGCATGCTGCGCGGCGATTACCTGGCCGGCCCGCTTTCGGCGTCCGATTTCGCGCTGTATCCGCTCGTCGCGTTCCTGTTCCGAGCCGAGCAGAAGCGGCTGCCGGACCTTGGCGCGAAAGCGATGCTGCCGCCCGAGATCGCGGCATGGAAGGCACGGATCGAGTCGCTGCCGTTCCTCGATCGAACGATTCCGCCGCACTGGACGCAGGGCTGAGCGCATGAAAGTCACCACCAGCGCCTTCGCCGACATGGCGGCGATTCCGGCGGTGTTCGCGTTCTGCCGCATCGATCCGGTCAATCACGTTGCGCTGTCGCAGAACCGCAACCCGGATCTCGCGTGGAGCGACGTGCCCGTGGGCGCCGAGTCGTTCGCGATCGTCTGCCACGATCCCGACGTTCCGTCGAAAGGCGACGACGTCAACCAGCACGGGCGGTCGGTGCCGGCGTCGCTGGCGCGCGTGGACTTCTTCCACTGGGTGCTGGTCGACCTGCCGCGCACGACCGTGTCCGTCGCCGCGGGCGCGCATTCGAACACGGTCACGCCACGCGGGAAGCCGGGCCCGGCCGCGCCCGGCGGGGGACGCCATGGCCTCAACGACTATACGGGCTGGTTCGCGAGCGACGCCGACATGGCGGGCGACTACTACGGTTACGATGGGCCGTGCCCGCCGTGGAACGACGAGATCGTGCATCGCTACGTGTTCACCGTGTACGCGCTCGACGTGGCGGCGCTCGAGTTGCCGCCGCGCTTCAATGGCCAGGCGGCATTGAACGCGATGCGCGGCCACGTGCTCGCGCAGGCGGCCGTCACCGGTCGCTACACGCTCAATCCAGGCGTCGCGCTGTAGAAATCCTGCACCGGCGCGTCAGGCGCTGCCGAGCCACGACCTGCGCAGCTCGATCGCTGCCGTCGGCGCGTTGGCGTCGAGTGTGAGGAAACAGGTGTCGCTCGGTGCGGCATCCAGCGTGACGTCGAACGCGACGAGCTCGTCGCGGCGGAAGGCGTGGACCGTGACGCGTTCGCCTGCTCGTCGTCGTGCGATCGTGCGCTCCACCGCGTCCGGCGTTGCGCGAAGCCCGTCGACCGCGACGATGACGTCGCCTGCGGCGAGCCCCGCGCGCGCGGCCGCCCCGTCGCGGAACGTGTGGAGGATCTTCGCTTCGCCAGTCGCGAGCTTGATCGCGAGGCTTGCGGGCGACGGTCGGTCCGCGGGGGCCTGACCGGCGCGCCCGCCGCGGTCGCGCGTGCCCTCGGCGGGTCGAAGACTCATGACTACCCCGGCTTCGCGCAACAACTCGGCGAGCGGCGGATCGTCGGTGCCCTCGACGTAGCGAGCGAAGAACGATGAAAGGTCGCGCTGTGCGCACTCGTTCGCCAGCTTCGGGATCGCGTCCTCGGGCACGCCGATTCCGGTGCGGCCATAGCGCTCCCACAACAGGCGCATCAGCGCGTCGAGCGAGCTGCCGCGCAACCGCAGCGTGAGATCGAGCGCGAGCGCGACCACCGCTCCCTTCGCGTAATAGCTGACGACGGCGTTCGGCGTGTTCTCGTCGGGTCGGTAGAACTTGATCCAGGCATCGAAGCTCGACTGCGCGAGACTCTGACGGTGTCGTCCCGGCGTGCGCAGGACCGAGGTGATCGTGCGGCCGGCGAGCTCGAGGTACCCCGCGACGTCGAGCACGCCGCTTCGCACGAGAGCCAGGTCGTCGTAGTAGGAGGTGAAGCCCTCGAACGCCCACAGCTGCCGCGTATACGCCTCGCGCGCGAGGTCGTAGGGAACGAACGCCGCGGGCTTGATGCGCTTGATGTGCCAGCTGTGGAAGTACTCGTGGCTCGCGAGCGCGAGGAGCGTGCGGTAATCGTCCGCCATCGCCGGCATGTCCCGGCTCGGCAGGTCGTTGCGCGAGCACAGGAGGCTCGTGCTGGACCGATGCTCGAGGCCGCCATAGCCTTCGCCGACCGCCGTGACCTGGAACAGGTAGCGCGCGAACGGAGCCCGACTGGACGGCGTACCGCCGAAGAGGTCGGCCTGCCATTGGCAGATGCGCTCGAGGTCGCGCGCGAGGCGTTCGAGGTCCGCGTCGTGACGGCCCGTGACGGTCACGTCGTGCGGGACGCCGCCCGCGTCGAACGCCACGTGCGAGAACGAAGCCATTTCGACCGGGTGGTCGATCAGCGCATCGTAGTCGTCGGCCCGGTATCGCCCGAACCCGAAGCGCGGCGCGTCGACCTGCTCGAGCGTCGTCGCCACGCGCCAGTGCGAGCCTTCCGACGGCCGCACGATGTCGACCTCGCACGGTGAGCGTTCGCGGCCTTCCGGGCAGACGAACACCGCGGCGCCATTGAAGTACGCGCGGGTCTCGTCGAGGTAGGCTCCCCGCACCGACAGGTCGTAGGCATAGATGGTCGCGGTCACGGCGAGCGGTCCGGTGCATGGCGCCGCACGCCAGCTGGACTTCGATTGCTTGTCGATGGATATCGCGCGCTCGCCGCAGCGAGCCGTGATCTCCACGACGTGGCGAGCGAACTCGCGCACGAGATAGCTGCCTGGAATCCACACCGGCAGATGGAAGCGCTGCCCGGAGGGGTCCGGATCATCGACCTCGCATCGCACTTCGAACAGGTGCTGGCGAGCGTCGATCGGCACGATGTGGTATCGGGTGGGCGAGGCGGAACGCACGGTCGAAAGGTGTCGACGAACGGGCTCGCAGTGTACCGTCGCGCGGTTCGCATCCGCAGCGTCGACGCCGGAAGCGCTTGCGGTCGCGAGGCCGTTTGCTACGATCGCGCGCATGATCGAAGGCACGCTCGAACCGACGCATCGCCGTATCCTCGCCGAACGGCAGCTCGCTGAGCCGTTTCCCGCCGCGGCCGCGGAGGATCTGCTGGCCGTGCTGCAGCGGGTCACCGTCGAGGCCGGCGAGATGCTCATGCGCCAGGGAGAATCGGGCGACGAACTCTATCTGGTGCTGAGTGGACGGCTTGCGGTTCGGGTCGACCATGCCGACGGCAGCACGACGGCGGCCAACGAGCTCGAAGCTGGCGACGTCGTTGGCGAGATGGCCTTGCTCACCGGCCAGCCACGCACGGCGACGATCGTCGCCTTGCAGCAGACCGACCTTGCACGGCTGACGCGGGCCGACTTCGAGCGCGCCGCGGCCGCTCATCCCGACGCGCTGAGCCTGTTCCTGCAGCGGCTGTTGCCGCGCCTGCGCCGTACGCAGCTGATCCGCGTGCTGACCGAGTTGTTCGGCGCACTGGACGCCGCGGCGATCGCCGATCTCGAGGGCCATCTGCAGTGGACCGAGCTTCGCGGCGGATCGACGCTGTTTCGAGAGGGCGACAGCGGCGACGACGTGTACATCGTCGTCAACGGCCGGCTGCGCATCCTCATGGCCGATCGGTTCGCTCCGGGCGGGCAGCGTACCGTGGAAGAGGTGGGGCGTGGCCGCGCGGTCGGCGAGGTGGCATTGCTGACCGGTGAGCCGCGCGCCGCCACGGCGATCGCCGTTCGCGACACCGACCTGCTGCGCCTGTCCAAACAGGCTTTCGACACGCTGCTCGATCGCCACCCGCGCGCGATGATGCAGATCGCACGTGCGGCGGCCTGGCGGCTGCGACGCGGCAGTTTCGCGGAAAGCGGCCGCACGAGCGGCGCGACGACGTTCGCGCTCGTTCCCGCCGCTCGCGACGTGCCCGTCCGTGCGCTCGCCGCACGCATCGTCGAGCTGTGGTCGAAGAGCGGCCCGGCGATCGCCCTGTCCAGCGACGACGTCGACAAGCGCCTCGCGCGCCCCGGCATCGCGCAGTGCCGGCCCGAAGATCCGGTGCACGAGTCGATCGTCGCCTGGCTTGCCGCGCTGGAGAAGGAGCACGGCCACGTGGTCCTCGTCGCGGACGCCGACGACACCCAGTGGACGAGGCGTTGTGTCCGCCAGGCGGACCGCGTGCTCATCGTCGGCCGCGCGCGCGACGACCCGCGTCCTTCCTCCGTCGAGCTCTCGCTTGAACAGATGGGGCTCACCGCGCGCTGCGATCTCGTGCTGCTGCATGACGACGATGCGAGCCCGACCGTGACGCTTCCGTGGCTCGAGGCCCGCAACGTCGCCGCGCATCATCACGTGCGCCTGGGGCACGAGGCGGACGTTCGGCGCCTCGCACGTCGCGCGGCGGGACAGGCGACCGGGCTGGTGCTCGGCGGCGGTGGGGCGCGCGGCTTCGCGCACATCGGCGCCTTGCGGGCGATGAAGGAAGCGGGCATCGAGATCGACCTGATCGGCGGGACCAGCATCGGCGCGATCATCGCCGGCGCGCACGCGCTCGGCCTGTCCGCCGATGACCTCATGTCGCTGGCGCGCTCGTTCGCGTCTCGCAAGCACGTCCTCGACCGCACGCTGCCGGTCGTTGCGCTCATGGAAGGACGCAAGGTCACCGCGCTCTATCGGCACGTCTTCGGCGAAGCAGCCATCGAGGACCTGTGGATCCCGTACTTCGCGCTGTCGAGCGGACTCACGCGCGCCGAGGTGGTGCTCCACACGCGCGGGCCGCTGTGGCGCGCGGCCCGCGCCACGACCGCGGTACCGGCGATCTTTCCTCCGATCATCGCCGACGATCACGAGGTCCTCGTCGACGGCAACGTCATGAACAACATGCCGCTCGACGTCATGCGCGCGCTGTGCGAAGGGGGGACGGTCATCGGCGTCAATCCGATGCCGACCGACGTCAAGGTGCGCCCGTACCGCTGCGGTCCGAGCGTCTCAGGGTGGGAAGCGCTTCGCGGACGCTGGAAGCTCTTCGGATCGACGACACGCGCGCCGGGGATTTTCGGCGCGATCATGCGCGCCACCGAGATCAACAGCGCCAATCGCATGCGGCAGCCGGCGTTCCGCGCGCTCGCCGATCTACTGATCGAACCGCCAGTCGGCGACTACCCGATCATGGAGTACGGCAATTACGCGCCGATCATCGAGGCGGGTTACCGATCGGCCTGCGAAGCGATCGAGCGCTGGCAACGCGGGAGCGGGCTCGCGGTCGCGGCGTAGCGGCGTCCGCGGCGAATGGCGCCCCGAACACGAATCGAACGTGCGACCTGCCCCTTAGGAGGGGGCTGCTCTATCCACTGAGCTACCGGGGCGTTGCGGGCGAAATTGTACCGGAGCGCGCTACACTCGCGCCTCTGCCCGGAGGCGCCACGCGATGCTCGACCGGCTGTTCACGCTGTTCTCGGTGGCGGATTGGTCGGCGCTGGCGCTCTTCCTCGCCGGCTGGATCGGCTACAGCCATTTCGCCGACCGCGCAGCGAGAAGCGAGCGCGGGCTGCGAGGCGCCACTGCCCGACTACGCGATGACTGGGGGCGCGAGATGGTCATGCGCGAGAACCGGATCGCGGACGCGGCGCTGACGGGTAACCTCATGACCAGCGTTTCGTTCTACGCGAACACGACGATCTACATCATCGCCGGCCTGATCGCGGTCGCCGGCACGCTCGACCAGCTGATTCGTTTCACCGAGGAGCTCCCGTTCGGGCGGCAGCAGACGAAGGCGCTGCTCGAGGCAAAGCTGTTTCTCATGATCGCGATCTTCATCTTCGCCTATTTCAAGTTCACCTGGGCGTTGCGGCAGTACAACTTCCTGTCCATCCTCATCGGCAGCGCTCCGGCCCGCGATGTCGCAACCGGCCTGCTCGACGCCCACGCGCGTCGCTTCGCCGACCTGTCGACGTTGTCGGGCGACGAATTCAATCGCGGCATCCGCGCGTACTACTTCGGCTTCGCGGCGCTCGCGTGGTTCGTGTCGCCCGGCGTCTTCATCGGTTTCACTTTGCTCATCCTCGGCGTTCTCTACCGGCGCGATTTCCGCTCGCCGACGCTGGACGTGCTCGCCCGCTGATCGTGGGTGCGCGTTC
>Ga0307412_10001886_pt1 | contig 11600 bp, 11 predicted proteins | sample DK1Cmetagenome_3_FD_203823 | JGI IMG/M metagenome (GOLD analysis project Ga0307412, IMG submission 203823) | Maize rhizosphere microbial communities from greenhouse at UC Davis, California, United States - DK15-C-1 | ecosystem: Host-associated > Plants > Roots > Rhizosphere > Soil | place: USA...
CCGTCTGACGCACCGACGCCTCATCCATATCAGTATCGACAAGCGCACCGACATTCTTGTCGATGATATCGGCCATGTTGGCGGTGTAGTCGATGCGGTCGTTGATGCGGGCGCTCATGGTGCCGAGGCCAGCTGCGGTCGTGGTCAGCGTCGAGAGAAGGCTGTCGACAACGGACATCATGTCATCGACCTGCTCGGTTGTGGTGTTTTGGTCGAGCTTGATCTCATCGCCGTCAGCGCCGGTCACCGATCCTGCATTGAGCAGATAGTAGTTGCGCGGCGCCGTCGAGCCGGTGTTGTTCAAGGTGCTGGCGTCAACGGACTTGGTGAGCAGGCCGCGATTGGCGTTGCTGGTGTCGATCATGACGGTCTGGTCAGCAGGAAATGTGATGTTCTGCGGCTGATATTCGCCGGAGGGTGCCCGGGTGAAGCCACCGATGACCGAACGCGAGGTGGTCAGCGTAGGATCCTGGTTGAAGAGCCAGTTTTCGCCGGCAATGCTCGTCGACTGAACCGTCGTCTGCATCTGCTGCTTGAGCTGCTCCAGCGTGGTGTTGAGCTTGTCCTTGTCGACACCATCTTCCTTCGCGCTGACAAGCGTCGAGCGAATGCTGCTCAGCTGATCGATGAGGCTGTCCATCGCGGTGTAGGCGGTATCGACCTTGGAGGCGCCGACGCCGAGGGCATCATGGATGTTGCTCATCGAGCTGCCATCGGAGCGCAGAACGCTCGCAAAGGACCAATAGGTCGCGTCATCCGCCGCCGTTTCCACGCGCATGCCCGATGATACCTGCTGCTGGGTCGTCGCTGCTTCCTTGTTGATGATCCGCAATGCGGCGAGAGCGTTTACCTGTGCGGAGCTGGTGATTCGATAGGTCATTTTTGGAGCTCTATGGTAGAGGAGAGGATAGACCGGACCGCCGGCAGCGACAGGTGTGGCGTCATGCCGCCAACCGGATTTCCCGATCGGCTCGTCGCTAAACAAATCAATTCTGAAGAGAAGTTAACCAAGGCCTACAGCCAGCGCAAGTAGCCGACAAACGGTCTCGCAAGCCTCGCGCAACCTTGATTCTCTTTTCAAAAACAAAGAGAAAGCCGCGTCTTGCGAGACGGCTTTCAATGCTTTGACAATTGTATTTGTGGCGTTGGCGACGCCGATGAACCAGCTTAGTTCTGGAACAGGGTGAGGACGTTCTGAGCGCTCGAGTTGGCGATGGAGAGCGACTGGATTGCCAGCTGCTGCTGGGTCTGGAGCGCGGTCAGCTTGCTCGATTCCTCTTCCATGTCGGCATCGACGAGACGGCCGACGCCTGAATCGATCGAGTCGCTGAGATTGGAAACGAAGCTGTCCTGGAGGTCGATGCGGGTCGAAATCGAGCCCAGCTGCGACGCGGCCTTGGTGAGCGCGCTGAGGCCGGTTTCCACATTGCCGAGCGTGGTGTTGAGGTCGGCCACGCTGAGCTGCGAGATGTCCATGTTGTAGATGGAGCCGTAGGTGCCGTATTCCGACCCGATGACGCCGGTCGAGGTGTCGATCTCGCCGGTTGGCTGCATACCGAAGAGCACGTTGCCATCAGGATTGTCGTCAAGGGTGTAGTCGGTCGTCTGGACAGAGACCTCGCCGTTGGCGCCGCGGACGAACGAGGAGACGACGCTCTTCGTGCCATTGCCGGCGACCCAGTTCTCGCCCGAGAACGATGCCGACTGCGCAACGCTGAGGAGCTGCTGCTGGAGCTGCCCGATCTCATCCTGGATCTTGGTCTTGTCGACACCGTTTTCGGTGGCGGCGACGACCTTGGCCTTGATTTCGCTGACGATGTTGATGGCGTTGTCCATCGCGGCATAGGCCGTGTCGACTTTGGCGGCACCGAGGCCGAGTGCGTCGGAGACCGCCGAGAGAGCCTTGTTGTCCGAGCGCATCGTCGTCGCGATCGACCAGTAGGCCGCATTGTCCTTGGCTTCGGCAACACGATATCCCGAAGACACGTTGCCCTGTGTCGTCTCGAGATTGGTGTTGATGCCGCGGAGTGTCTGAAGCGCGGACATCGCCGCAACGTTGGTCAAAATGCTTGTCATGAAAAGAGCGCCCCTTGTTGGCAAACTTTTAAAAGGGACATCCCGGTCTACCGCCGGGAACGGTTCATCAGCCTCATGCCTGCTAACCGCTTCTTAAGCTTGGTTAACATACCGTTTAATGATGGCCACAAGACATGAGTTTGGTTAACAAAAAGTTAACGACAACAAAAAAGCCGCGCTCCGGAGAGCGCGGCCTTCGAAACCATCCGCCGAAGCGGAGGTGTGTCCTTACGCGGGCGCCCGGAGGCGCCGGCGATTTTAGCGGAACAGCGACAGGATGTTCTGCGAAGAGGAGTTGGCGATCGACAGCGACTGAACAGCGAGCTGCTGCTGGGTCTGGAGTGCCGAAAGCTTGCTGGACTCTTCTTCCATGTCGGCATCGACGAGGCGGCCAACGCCAGAGTCGATCGAGTCGGAGAGCTTGGAGACGAAGTCGCTCTGCAGGTCGATACCCTTCTGCAGCGAACCAAGCTTGGAGCCGAGCGAGGTCATGCTCTTCAGAGCATCTTCCGTGTCGGTGATCAGCTCGTCGATGGTTCCCTTGGTGTCGCCAGCGGTGATCGAGAATTCGGAGATCGAACCGGCAGCGGACGAGCCCGTGCGATCCAGAATGCCGCTCTGGGTATCGCTGAAGAGAAGATCGTCGGCCTGGGCGGAATAGCCCGAGGTGCTGACGCTGACGCCACCGGCGGTGCGGATGAAGGACGAAACGACCGACATGGTCTTGGTTTCAGCGTTCGAAACCCAGTTTTCGCCGTTGAACGAAGCCGAGGCGGAGATGCTCTTCAGCTGCTGCTGCAGCTGCTTGACTTCGTCGTTGATCTTGGCCTTGTCGACACCGTCTTCAGTCGCGGCGACGAGCTTGGCCTTGATTTCGGATACGACGTCGATCGAGCTCTGAACGGCGGTGTAGGCCGTATCGACCTTGGCGGCGCCCATGCCCAATGCGTCGGAAACGGCCGAGAGGGCGCCGTTGTCGGACTTCATGGTCGTTGCGATCGACCAGTAAGCAGCATTGTCAGCTGCCTTGCCGACGCGGAGACCAGACGACACAGCGCTCTGGGTGTCCGAGAGGTTGTTGTTCACGCTGCGCAGCGTCTGAAGAGCTGCCATTGCGGAATTGTTCGTGAGAATGCTGGTCATTTAAAAAGCCCCTTATCGGCAATTTTTCGTACGAAGGGACATTCCGGACTATTACCGGAAACGGCGGTCAGCGTCATGCCTGTTGACCGTGCATTTGCTGATCAACTCACCGTTTCGATGAGCCCATATGACCGCAACATGGTTAAGAAACACTAAACTCGCCGGGAAGAAATTTAAGAAATACCCGACACTTAGCAGAAACCACGGGGCAATAAAAAAATGCGGCCGGGAAAGCCCGGCCGCACTGATGTCAGATGTCATGCGTTTTCCGCTATTAGCGGAAGAGCGACAGGATGTTCTGCGAAGAGGAGTTCGCGATCGACAGCGACTGGATCGCCAGCTGCTGCTGGGTCTGCAGTGCGGAAAGCTTGCTGGACTCTTCTTCCATGTCTGCATCGACCAGACGGCCAACGCCGGAGTCGATCGAGTCGCTGAGCTTCGAAACGAAGTCGCTCTGCAGGTCGATACCCTTCTGGAGCGAACCGAGCTTGGAGCCGAGCGAGGTCATGCCCTTCAGAGCAGTTTCCGCGTCGGTGATCAGGCTGTCGATGTCGCCCTTGGTGTTGGACGTGCTGATCGAGAATTCAGAGATCGAGGCGCTAACCGTGCCGCTGCCGTCACGATCGAGGATACCAGCGCCGCCTGCGAACAGCAGGTCGTCTGCCGTCGAGGTGTAGCCGGCCGTCGATACGCTGACGCCGCCTGCGGTGCGGATGAAGGACGAAACGACCGACATGGTCTTGCCAGCGGCAGAGCTGGAAACCCAGTTTTCGCCGTTGAACGAAGCCGAAGCGGAAATGCTCGTCAGCTGCTGCTGGAGCTGCTTGATTTCGTCGTTGATCTTGCCCTTGTCGACGCCGTCTTCCGTTGCGGCAACAAGCTTGGCCTTGATTTCGGTTACGACGTCGATCGAGCTCTGAACGGCGGTGTAAGCCGTGTCGATCTTTGCTGCACCCATGCCGAGTGCGTCGGAAACAGCCGAAAGAGCGCCGTTGTCAGACTTCATGGTCGTTGCGATCGACCAGTAAGCAGCGTTGTCAGAAGCCTTGCCAACGCGAAGACCGGACGACACAGCGCTCTGCGTGGACGAAAGGTTGTTGTTGACGTTACGCAGCGTCTGAAGAGCTGCCATTGCGGAGTTGTTGGTGTTAATGCTTGTCATGGATCCGTCCCCGAAATTCGATACCAATGGAGGACATTACCGGACTTATGTACCGGCAATGACGGTTCGGCTTCATGCCACTTGGTCATTCTGCATTGGGACCAAACCCGTCATGTCGAGGATGACTTTCGCAGCAAAACCTTGCGGACTAATTAATGACCCTCTCCAGTTTCTCAAACGAATACAAATGGTTAACTAGTCGTTAAAGGAGAGCTTAAACAGACGAACGTCATTTTCGACCTCAGTGGAGACGATTACTGCTTCCTGCCTCAGGCAAGGTTCACGTGTCATTCTGCGCCATAATGGCCTCATTGGGTCCGTGGTGATCATGCCCGCGGAGCCCGATGTTTGCCGCGTAAAGAACTGAACGAGGTTTGACCGTGAATCGTGTGGTTTCGTTTTCCGCAGCGTCAAAAGACTATCAAAGCGGGCGCTATACCAAGTCGCTGGAGACGCTGAACGCGTTGCTCGAGACACAGCAGGACGCGAAGACCTACGCCTTGCTGGCCCGTACCCTGTCGCAGCTGGGAATGAAGGCCGACGCGGCGATGGCATTTGCCGTGGCCGCTGAGAAGGCGGGACAAAGCGGATCGGAATTTTCCCGCAAGGCAGCGCTGCTTTATTTTGAGGTCGGTAACGAAGACGAGGCCATCAGGCTCGGGCTGCGATACATGCTGAACCAAAGCCTCGATGCCGAGCTGGCTTACGCGCTGGCCTCCATCTACAAGAAGCGCGGACAAGACGAGCTGCTCAGCCCTTTCGTCAAGGTGCTTGCTGAAAGCAGCAACAGCGATCACACCCTGCTTGCGATCAGATTGCTCAAGAACGACCCGGGCGACGAAACCCAGGCACTCCTGATCCGCAACCTGTTCAAGCGCTTCCCGAAACTGGTGCCGCTGCGTTTCCTCTATCTGATGTTCGCCAGGCATGTCAGCGATCTCACCAGCATCAAGCTGCACAAGCAGATCATCGACGAGTTGATCGCCAACGGCCAGACCGCGTTCCTGCACCATGAGAGCGAATTTTATAATCTCCAGTGGTGTGGCGACGAAGCGCTGAATCGCCTGACCTCGAGCATGAACAATGCCGTGACCGTCGAGCAGACAAACGCACGACGGACGCGACCGCATCAGTGGGCGGACAAGATCCGGGTCGGCTATCTCTCCAACGACCTCTTCGAGCAGCACGCGACCATGAAGCTCATGGGCCGTGTTTTGGAGCTCCACGACAGGGAGCGTTTCGAGATCACGCTCTATTGCCATTCGCGCGCTTCGAACCTCGAGCACAACACCTTCGACCGAAGCCTCTGGGGTCGGGTCGTCGAGGTGGGTGATCTATCCGACGCGGCGATGGCCGAGCGGATGCGGGCCGACGGGATCGATATTCTCGTCGATCTCAAGGGCCCGACATTCGAAACGCGCTATCACGTTTTGAACAAGGGTCCCGCACCGATCCAGATTTCCTGGCTCGGCTTTCCCGGCAGCGCGACGAACACCGATGTCGACTACGTCATCGGCGACCGGTTCGTTCTGCCCGATTCCTCGCGCCCGCATTACCACGAAAAATTCATCCGCTTGCCGGACACCTACCAGCCGAACGATCCCTTCCACCGGCCGACGCCCGGCTTCGTGGATCGCGGCGAATTCGGTCTGCCTGACGACAAATTCGTTTTCGCATCGTTCAATGCCAGCCGTAAGATCACGCCGGAGACGGTCGACGTCTGGTGCAACGTGCTTCGCCGCGCGCCGAACAGCGTGCTGTGGATGATGGCGGTCTCGAAGCAGACGGAAGCCAATCTCCGCGAGTATTTCAAAAGCCGGGGAATTCCCGCCAAGCGTCTCGTCTTCTGCGGGCATGCGGATTATCGCAGCCACATTGACAGGCAGCAGGCGGCCGATCTTGCGCTCGACACCTGGCCGTACAACGGCCACACCACGACGTCGGAGCAGCTCTGGGGCGGTTTGCCTGTGCTGACGCTGAAGGGCACCAACTTCGCCTCGCGTGTCACCGAGAGCCTGCTGAACGCGATCGGGCTGCCCGAGCTGGTGGCCGACGATGCGCAGGCCTACGAAGACATGGCTATTGCTCTTTACGAGAATCCCGAGCGGATCGCCGCGTTCAAGCAGACGATCGACGACAACAAGATGATCAAGCCGCTGTTCGACGCGGAGCGCTTCTGCCGGCACCTCGAGACAGCCTATGAGATGACGGTCGCCCGCGCGAAAGAGGGACTTGAGCCCGACCATCTCGACGTGCCCGCCCTGCCCGTCAGAACCTCACCGTTCTGACTTGGGCCGCGACGGGTTCGCGATCTCTCATAAAAACAAAAGCAAAAGGCCGGCGATCTGATCGCCGGCCTTTTGTTTTGGAAAATCGAGAAGCGCTTTCCGTGCAGCGCGTCAGTTGAAAGATCGAACCAGGCTGCCGACCAGCAGGTTCCAGCCGTCGATCAGGACGAAGAACAGGATCTTGAACGGCAGTGAGATCGATGTCGGCGGCAGCATCATCATGCCCATGGCCATGGTGATGGTGGCAACGATCAGGTCGATGACGAGAAACGGAAGGACGACCAGGAAGCCGATTTCGAAGCCGCGCCGGATTTCCGAGATCATGAAGGCGGGAACAAGCACGCGATAATCGATCGTGGCGCCGGTATCGACCATCTGGCCGCGCTCACGGGCGAGATCGACGAAGAGCGCCAGATCCTTGTCACGGGTGTTGCGCGTCATGAAGGTGCGGAAGGGCTCAGCGATCCGCTCCACCGCCTGCTGCTCATTGATCTGGTTCGACAGGAGCGGCTGAACGCCATCCCGCCATGCCTGATCGAAGGTCGGCTGCATGACGTAGAAGGTCATGAACAGCGACAGCGACAAGAGGATCATGTTCGAGGGGGTGGAGGCGAGGCCGAGGCCGGTGCGCAGAATAGAGAAAGCGATGACGAAGCGAGGGAAGCTTGTCACCATGATCAGGATGCCGGGCGCGACCGACAGAACCGTCAAAAGACCGAAAGTGCGGATGATCCATGCCGCAACCGAACCGTCCACCGGCAGGTTGAGCAGGTTCGACGGGAGCTGCTGCGCATGCGCCAGCTCCGGGACCGCCATCATGGCAGCCAAGATCACTAGGAATCGAATCATTCGATGACGAAGGTCCTGAACATGACTTTCGATACGCGTCCCTGCGCCCGAAGGTCAACACGCTCCTGGATGTCATCCCTAAGATATTCGAAGCCGCGCGGGCCCTCGATCTGCTGCAGCGAAACCGTCCGGATATAGGCCATGATATCCTGGTGGATATCCTCGGCGAGCTTTACGTCCGGCGGGCCGGAGAACAGCAGCGCCACTTCGAGACGCACCCAGTTCTCGGAGGGATAGGCGAGGTTCGAGGTGATCGGCTCGAGCTGCACAACGTTGTTGGCTTCCGTCGAGATCTTCTGGAGCCCGGTCTCGCCAGCCTTTGCCTGTTCGGCCGCCGCAGCGGGCTGTTCGGCCTGCTGCGCGGATTTCACGCTGGGCGCGATCATGCCGCCGACGACCCAGCCACCGCCGCCGCCAAGGAGTGTCAGGACGGCAAGGCCGATGATCGTCATCATCATCGCCGACTTCTTCTTCGGCTGGCCCTCGGTGCCTTCTGCGTCTGCCATTGTGCCGGACCTTAGAGTGGCGAGAGGATATCGACGGCCTGCTGGCCGCGCGGGGGCTGCTGCACTTCCATCAGGCGGCCGCGGCCACCATAGGAGATGCGCGCTTCGGCGATCCTGTCGTAGGAGATTTCGTTGTCGGCGGTCACGTCCTGCGGACGCACGATACCGGCGACGTTCAAGATGCGCAGTTCCTGGTTCAGGCGCACTTCCTGCGAGCCGCTGACAACAAGGTTGCCGTTTTCGAGGATGCCGGTGACGACGGCCGCGACCATCAGGTTCAGCTTGTCGGTGCGCTCGATCTTGCCCTTGCCATCCGTGCTCGTGTCGGAGCCATAGGTGACGTCGGTTTTCGACGACGGGTTCCAGCCGAGGATGTTGGCCTGCGCGTCCCAGTTCAGCCCGCTGCTGTTCTCACGACTGCGCTTGCTGTTGTTTTCGAACGAGCCCTTGTCGTTGATCGAGATGTTGACCGTCAGGATATCGCCGACGTTGAGCGCGCGAGCATCCTTGAACAGAGCGGCCTTGGAATCACTCCAGAGCGAATAGCCCTGGGCGACCTGGCGCGGCTGCTTCGGATACATCGACATCTGCTGCGTCTGGCCATAGGCAAGACCGCTGCCGATCGGGCTCATGGCAGGCGCACGGCCGATCTCGTTGATCGCCTGCGGGGATTGGCAGCCGGCCAGAATGGCTACTGCGGCAATCGCGACCGGGAAACGCTTGTTCATGAGGGGTCCTTCGACGTATTGGGATCGGACGCGCTGGCGATGATGTTGGCGATAACCGCAGCTCTCTGCGGATCCATCTCGTTCAGGATCAGGCTCGACTGCGTGGCGTTCAGCCGCATGATCACGGCGGCCGCCACTTCGACCTTCACTTCCTGAAGCTGCAGCGCCGCTGCGTCCGGCTTCATCTTCTTGTAGATATCGGTCAGCCCGGCCTCGGCCTGCTTCAGGAAGTCGTTGCGACGCTTCAGCCAGTCCTGATACTCGTCGCGGCGCTTCGTCATTTCGGCCATGCGGCTATCGACGTCTGCCCGGAGCTTGTCGAGTTCCTGCTTCTGTAAAAGATAGCGCTGGTCGCGGGCGGGTTCGGCGATGTTGCTGCAGAACTGCTTGATTTCTTCCTCGGACGTCAGCTCGCCGCCCGCCGAGGTGCGTGCTTCCTGCGCGAAGGCGCCGGGAATGGTCAGCATGACGACGGCAGCCGTGGGCAGGACCAGGCGCTTCGCCAGTTCCGAAACCGTCATGTTCGCAAAAGAGATCTTCGTCATTGCAGGACAAGCTCCGCTTGCAGCGCACCGGCCGACTTGATGCCCTGGAGGATGGCGATGATGCCATCGGGCTTGACGCCGATGTTGTTGAGGCCGGCCACCAGCGTCTTCAGATCAGGTCCGTCGAGCAGGGCGACATTGCCACCCGTCTGCTGGGCCTGGATATCGGTCTGCGGCTGGACGGCGGTGACGCCGCGCGAGAAGGGTTCGGGCTGAATGACCTGCGGCGTCTCGGTGACCTGCACGGTCAGCGTGCCATAGCTGACGGCGACCGGTGAGACGCGGACGTCGGCGCCGATGACGATCGTGCCCGTCCGCTCGTTGATGACGACCTTGGCCGGCGTATCGGTTTCGACAGCGAGGTTTTCGATATCGGCCATCAGGCGCGTCAGGTCCGCTTCGCGCGGCTTCTGAACGATGACTTCCTGCGCGTCCTTCGGCTCGGCAACCGGGCCGCCGAAGCGGGCGCGGGCGTAGCCGTTGACCACGTCGGCGATGCGGACGGCGGTGGAGAAATCCGGATTGCGCAGCTGCAGGACGAGGTTGATCGAATCCTTGAAGCGCGATGGAAGTTCACGTTCGATGATGGCGCCGCTCGGGACGCGACCGGCCGTCGTCACGCCTTCGGTAACGGTTGCGGCCTGGCCCTGCGCCGTGAAACCGGAGACGACCACCGAGCCCTGGGCGACGGCGTAGATCTGGCCATCGGCGCCCGACAGCGAGGTCATGATCAGCGTTCCGCCGCGCAGCGACGTGGCATCACCCAGCGAGCTGACGTTGACGTCGAGCCGGCTGCCGGGGCTTGCGAACGGCGGCAGGTTGGCGGTGACCATGACGGCCGCGGTGTTCTTGGCGTTGGACTGGCCGCCCTGCGTGGAGATGCCGAGGTTCTGCAGCATCGCGCGCATCGACTGCTCGGTGAAGGGCGATGAACGGAAGCCATCCCCAGTCCCCTGGAGACCGACGATGAGGCCGTAGCCGATCAGCTGGTTGTCGCGGCCCGCCTGCAGCGAGGCGATATCCTTGATGCGCGAGCTCATTGCCGCCGCCGGCGTGACAGCCAGGACGTTTGGCGCGAGCATTGCAAGTGCGATGAAAAGGCGGAATAGGATCTTCATTTTGCAGCCACGTGTATGGTGCCGTTCGCGAGCACGGTGCCGCTGACGATGACGCCGGAGTCCATGTTGCGGACACGGACCATCTGGCCGGTCATGCCGTCTTCAAGCGGAGAGCCGGCGGCCGAGATCGCCATCGCGCCAACCGTGAAGACCAGGCGGATCGAAGAACCGCGTGTAACGGTATAGGGTTCGCGCAACGCCGAGACGGAAATCGACTGGCCGGGAAGCAGGGTGCGCTTCGAGATCATGCCGTCCACCTCATGGATGGACTTGGCGTAATCGCCCTGCAGATTGGGGTTGGTGACTTCGACTTCCTGCAGCTGGGCGCTGGAGATCGTTTCGCCGGGATAGATGATGGTGGTCGGAATGACCGCGTACCCCATGTCGGCGGCGGCAAAAGCCGTCGGCGCCGCAAAGGTCATGGCCGCAACGAGTGCGGCTTTCGCCCATCCACGAAGATGTTCTACCCGGCAAAACGTCATGTTTCGGCCCTTCCCTGTTACTTCAGGTTCTTGCTGACGATGGAGGCCATTTCGTCGGCGGTGGTGATGACTTTGGAGTTCATTTCGTAAGCGCGCTGCGCCGAGATCAGCTCGGTGATTTCCTTCACCGGGTCGACGTTGGACGATTCCAGGTAGCTCTGCTTGAGATAGCCGTAGCCCGGATCGTCAGGCGTGCCGACGACCGGCTGGCCGGAAGCGGGCGTTTCCTGGAAGAGGTTGTCGCCGAGCGGCTTCAGGCCCGCTTCGTTGACGAAGTCGGCGATCTGCATCTGTCCGAGAGTCGTGGGCGTTGTCTGGCCCGGCAACACCGCGGTGACTTCGCCGGAGCGGCTGATGGTAAGCTGCGTCGAACCGACCGGAATGGTGATGTTCGGCGCGACGGTGTAGCCGTCGACGGTGACGATCTGGCCGGTCTCGTTCTTGTTGAACGCGCCGGCGCGGGTGTAGAGCGTCGTGCCATCAGGCGCCTGGATCTGGAAGAAGCCACGGCCGATCAGCGCCACGTCGAGGTCATTGCCGGTCTGTGCCAGTTCGCCCTGGATGTGCAGGTTGCGAACGGCAGACGTCTGGACACCGAGACCGATGTTCGCACCCTCGGGCACGATCGCCTGGTTGGCGCGGTTGGAGACGCCCTGCGCGCGTTCTGTCTGGTAGAGCAGATCCGTGAACTCGGCGCGGGCGC
>Ga0307412_10001887_pt1 | contig 11596 bp, 12 predicted proteins | sample DK1Cmetagenome_3_FD_203823 | JGI IMG/M metagenome (GOLD analysis project Ga0307412, IMG submission 203823) | Maize rhizosphere microbial communities from greenhouse at UC Davis, California, United States - DK15-C-1 | ecosystem: Host-associated > Plants > Roots > Rhizosphere > Soil | place: USA...
TTAAAAGTCGCTTGCTCTACCGACTGAGCTACGGACCCACACGGCGCCACCTAAGCGCAGGGGCGCCGCCGGTCAACCGCGTGCAGTAGCGGAAGTGTCGTGCGGCCGGTCACCGGGTCACGCCAGTCCGGTGCGATCTCCGCCAGCGGGGCCAGCACGAAGCGGCGCTCGCGGTAGCGGGGATGCGGCACCGTCAGCGCGCGGCTCGACCAGCTACCGCCCGACCAAAGCACGATGTCCAGATCGATCACCCGCGCGCCCCAGCGCTGGCCACGCCGTCGGCCGAACCCGCGCTCGATCGCCTTCAGGCGGCGAAGCACCGCTTCGGGCTCCAGTTCGCTATCGATCCAGGCGGCGGCGTTGGCGAAGCGGCGGATCGAGGGGCCGAGCGGTGCCGTCTCGTGCACGCGCGAGACGGCCCGCACGTCGCCGAGCGCCTCGAGCGCAGCAAGCGCCGCCTGCACCTCGGCACGCGGGGCGCCATGGCGTCCGCGACGGTTCGAGCCCAGGGCGATGATGTAGCTTGTGACGGACACGTTCCCGCGCCTATCGCGGCGCCATGCCCACGCCAAGCCCCGAACCCGATCGCGATTGCCCGTTCTGCCCCCGCCTCGTGGAACTGCGAACCCAGCTCCGCGCCGAGCAGCCCGAATGGTGGAACGCGCCTGTGCCCGCGCTCGGCGATCCGGACGCGGCGATTGCGATCGTGGGTCTCGCGCCGGGCCGGCTGGGCGCGAACCGCACCGGTCTCGCCTTCACGGGCGACGACTCCGGGACGCTGCTCTTCGCGGTACTGGAGAAGCTCGGGCTCGCCGAGGGTGGCGCGCCGCGCGGCGTGGTGATCTACAACGCGGTGCGCTGCCTCCCACCGGAAAATCGCCCCGTTCCGGCCGAGATCCACGCCTGCCGCCCGTTCCTTGCCGGGCAGCTGCGCGCATCGATCGTCGTCGCGCTGGGAGAAATCGCGCACCAATCCGCAGTCAAGGCACTCGGCGGCAAGCTGCCCAAGACGCGCTTCGCGCACGGCGCCGAGCACCGCCTGCCCAAGGGACAGGTGGTGCTCGATAGCTATCACGTATCGCGCTACAACCAGAACATCGGCCGGCTGACCGAGCCGATGCTGACCGCGGTGTTCGAACGCGCCTTGGCGCTCAGAGATATTTGACGAGGCTCAGGCTGGAGAGCTGCGAGAACACCGAATAGCTTGCCTCGAGCACGGTCTTTTGCGTCGACAGGTCGATCGCGACCTGGCCCAGATCGGCATCCTCATTGTCCTGGATCACCTGCTGCAACAGCAGCGACCGGGATTCACCGCGGCTGGTCAGGTCTTCGACCTGATTCTGCTTGCGCCCATTGTCGGCGTTGACGGCGCCAAGCTGCTTGATCCCGCCGTCCAGCTGGCCGACGACATTCTGCAACGCCGTCTTCTGCGCATCGGTGAGCGTCTCGCCGATCTGGCCGATCTGGCCCATCGTGCGGAACGCCTCGTACAGCCCCTTGCCGATCGAGCTGGCGCTGACGCCGTAAGTCACGTCGACGCCGTCGGCCACGCGCGCGGTGGCGAGTACGTTGTCGTCGTGGAACGCCTGGTCCGCGGGCGTGGTCGCGGCATCGGCGAGCGTGCTCACCGAGAAGGGCGACTGGCTGGTCTGCGAGCCGGCGAACAGCGGCGAGCCACCCTCCGCAGCATTGAGCGAGGCGCGCATCTGGCTGAACGAGCTTTCCATCGCCTGCTGCAGGCCCGCCGACTGGCCGGTGCCGATGGCGGTGAGGATCTGCTGGCGCAGGCTGGTCGTCGAGGTCTGGATCCCTTCGATATGGCCCTGGTACAGCGACATCGTGGTGCCCACCCGCTTCGACACGGCGGACTGAGCCTTTTGCTGCTCGAGCAAGCTGTGCGCGGAGAGGTTGCGCACTGCCTCGGTACCGAGCGACGCGAAGTCGTTGGCCTTCTTGCCGGTGGAAAGCTGCTTCTGGGTGATCGCCAGCTTTTCCTGCGCGCTGGAGATTGCGCTGGCCATGGTACGCTGGAGCGGGATTGTGGCAACACGGGACATCAGATCGGCTCCCTTAACGGACCATTTCGAGAAGCGTGTCGTACATCTGCGTCGCGGTGGTCAACACGCGCGCCGATGCTGAGTAGCTGTTCTGAAGGACGACCATCTGCGAGAGTTCCTCGTCGATGTTGACGCCCGAATAGCTGTCGCGCCGGTTTACGGCGTCGGACTTGCGGGCATTGGCGTCGTCGAAGCGGTTCGCCGCCTGGTTCGCCTCCAGCCCCGCCCGCCCAAGTAATTGCGTCGAGAAGCGGCCTACCGTGGTGACGCCGTCCTTGCCGAGGTCCAGCGTGCCCGCCAGCTTGTCGACAAACGCCGTGGCGCCGCGGGTATCGCCCGCGCCGATCGCCTTGGTGTTCACCGCCGCGCTGGCATCGAGCCGCGCGAGCGGCAGCTTGCCGGGGTTCGCGGCAATGTCGTTGCGGACCTCCGCCACGTCCAGGCCGCTGTTGATGCCGCTGAGCCCCGAAAGCGAGGAGAAGGTACGGCCGCTGCCTAAGCGGTCGGTGGAGTCTGCTGCGATCGAGAGCGCTGCGCCGGACAGGCCGCTCGCCGGAGCGAACCGCATCCGCCCGCGATCGTCGAGCGAGAAAGTGCCGAAATTGCCGAGGTCGCTGCCGTTGAGCTGGGTGACGATGTCGCCCATCGTGCCGCCGGTCGTCGGCTGCAGCGTATAGCTGGTCAGCGCCAGGCCGGATGCGTCGCGCAGGATGACCTGCGCAGTCTGCCCGGTCGTGAAGCCGTGCGGATCCGAAGAATTGAAACCCGTCGGCACCAGGCTGTTGCTGTCGCTGCGGATCAGATCGTTCATGCCGAAATATTGCGAGACGCCCACGCCCGCCCGGGCGCTGGGGCTCGTACTCGATTGTGCGATCGCCACGCCGTTGCCGGCGCCGGCGGCGGTGAAGCTCAGCACGCCGTTGGTGAAGCTGGCGGTCGCGGCGCCGCCCAGACCGCTGTTGATCGCACTGACCATGTCGTCGACGGTTGCGCCGGGGCCCAGCGCGCCGAAATCGACTTCGGTCTTGGCGACCATCGTGCCGTCGGCCTTGGTGACGGCAAAGGTGGCCTTGCCGGTGAAGCCCAGCCGATCGGTGCCGACCAGCCCGGTCTGCCGGCCGGTCAGGCTGGTGGGCGGCGGTACGGTGGTGCCTTCGTTGGTAACCGCGTTGAGCGCCTCGGAAAGGCCGCTGAACACCGTACCCAATTGCTCGGAGAAGGAAGGAAGCGCGCGGTCGCGCAGATCTAGCAGACCGCCCAGCTTGCCGCCGGCCGCCGCCGAATCGAGCTTTTCACCGGTCAGCGCCCCCATCGTGCCGTTCTTGTCGGCAAAACGGATCGAAATTTCGGGATAGGTTGCCTGCGCGTTGCCGACGCCGTTGCCCTTGTTCGGATAATCGAGCTGGCGGAGGCGCGAATCGAGCAGCATCTGACCGGACGTGGTCTCAATCATCACCCGCCCGTCCGGCTGATCGCGGACGTTGACCGAGAGCATGCCGCTGAGTTCTTCGATCGCGTTCATACGCTGATCGGCCGCGCCGCTGGCGCTACGGCCGAGACCGGTGGCTTGCGACACCGTGCTGTTCAGGTCGTAGATGCGCTGGAGCAGCGAGTTGATCTTGTCGACCGAATAGCCGACTTCCGATTCCACATCGGCGCGCAGGCCGTCGACGTCCTTGACGGTCTGCTGCATCGAGGCGAGCGCGTCCGAGACGTCGCCCGTGAAGACCGCCGCCGTCTGCGCGGAAGACTGCGATCCGGTCATCGCGATCGCCGATGCGCTGATCGCATCCAGCCGCGCCGGCAGGCCCGATTTGGCCCCCGGTTCGCCGAGCAGCGCCTGCAGCCGGTCGAGATAGCTGGAAGTGACCTCGGCCTTGCCGTAATCCCCGGCCCGACGATAGACCGTCGCTTCCAGGAAGCGATCGGCGACCCGCTCCGGCTCGCCAACGTTGACGCCGTTGATCTGGCCGCTCGTGACCGCGGTCGAGAGCGTGACCTTTTCGCGCGCGTAGCCGGTGACCCCGACATTGGCGATGTTGTTCGATACCGCGCGCAATCCGGCCTGGGCTGCTGCCAGGCCGGAAACCGCGGTTCCAAGGATATCGTTCAGCGCCACGTCGTGGGTCCCCCGGCCTTAGGCATCAACGCTTCAGATCGCTGACTTCGCGCAGCATGTCGTCCACGGTCGTGATGATCTTCGACGATGCGCTGTATGCGCGCTGGAAGCGGATCATGTTGGTGAACTCGCCCGCCAGATCGACGGTCGAAGCTTCGAGCGTGTTCGACGAGATCTTGCCGGCGCCGAGCTGCCCCGGCGGGTTCATCGTCATCGAGCCCGAGGCGCGGTTCGCCGAATACGCATTACCCGAAACGCGGGTGAGGCCGTTCGGGTTCGGGAAGGTCGCGATCGGCAGCTGGAACACCTGGCGGCTCGCACCGTCGTCGAAGATCGCGCTGACAATGCCATCCTTCGAGACTTCGGTCGCCGCGATGTTGCCCAGCGTGCCGCCGTTGGTGCCGCCCGTGACGAGCGACGAAGGGTCGCCGAACGAGGCGAGGCCGTTGGTGCTGCCGTCCTTGCCCAAGTCCAGCGTGATCGGAACCGAGCTGGAGCTGTTGGTGTACGTGATGTTGAGCGGATCGAACAGGTTTGCGGTCGATGCGCCCGTGTTCAGGCTGCCATCGCCGTTGAACTTGACCGTACCACTGCGCAGCAGACCGTTCGTCACGCCGCTTACATCGCTCGCCGGAACCATATAGGTTTCCATCTGCCACTCGTTCGCGTTCGTCTTAAGGAACGACATCTTGAGTTCGTGGCTGCTGCCCTGCGAGTCGTACACGGTGAACGAGCGCGAGAAGTCGGCAGGGATGGTCCCGTCCGCCAGCTTGCCGGCCGCGTAGGCTGGGTTCGAGGCCGACGGCGTGTAGACGGGCGCGCTCGACTGGAGGTTGATGTGCGCCTGCAGCTTGTTGGTCGGCGCAGCGGTGCCGACCAGGTCGCTCAGCCGCACCGGCTGCAGCGTATCGAGATTGCCGGTGTTGGTGAAATCGCCAGTCGCATCGAGGCGCCAGCCATAGAGATACAGGCCGGAGGAATTGCGCAGATAGCCTTCCTCGTCCGGCTTGAACGAACCGGCGCGGGTATAGGCGACCGGATCGCTTTCGCTCAGGCCGCTGCGGGTGATGAAGAACCCGCCGCCGTCGATCGCGAGATCGGTGCTGCTGCCGGAGGCCTGGAGCAGGCCCTGCTTGGAAACCTGCGCGAGCGGCGCCGCTGCCACACCACCAGCCGAATAGCTCGACGACGTTCGCCCATCGGTCACCAGCGTTCGGAACTGGGCCTCGACGCCTTTATAGGCGACCGTGTTGATGTTCGTGATGTTGTCGGCAACCGTGGCCATGGCACTCGACTGCGCGCTCAGCCCGGAAACGCCAGCGTATAGAGCGGAATAGAGGCTCAAGTTCAAAACTCCTCGAGATGCCCGCGCGATCCCCACGCCGGCGACATCCTCATTGTAGAGGGGTGAAGCCCCGGCCCAAATCAAAGGGGCGATTTTGCCGGTTAAGCGCACAAGGCGGCAAAATTTGCCGGGTGTTCGCCGCGCCGGGCACAAAGCGATCTATAAGTTTAGGAACGCTTATCGAAAGGCCAGTTCCATGCTTCGCATCACGCTCCGCGACGGTGAAAAGGCGATCGTCAACGGCGCGGTGTTGCGCGCAGTGGGTCGCACTCAGATCATGGTCGAGAACAAGGTATCTATCCTGCGCGGCCGCGAAGTGATGCGGCCCGAGGACGCGACCAGCCCGGCCCGCCAGCTCTATTTCGCGACGATGCTCGCCTATATCGATCCGGCCGGCCGCGACGCGCACCACAACGCCGTGATCCAGCTGCTCAGCATGCTGATCGCAAACCTCGCCACTGCCGAAGCGCGCGAGCGCTGCATCCTGTTCGCCAACGATCTCGCGCAGGGGGAGTATTACAAGGCACTCTCCGTCGCGCGCGATCTGATCGGACTCGAAGACGCGGCCGCAGCGCCCGTGACGACGCAAGCCGCCTGAAGGAGCGCGCGCGATGCAGACGCTCGCCAGTGCCGCCCGCGCCATCAAGGAGATGGTCCCCGACCGTCGCTTTGGGCGCGTGGTGGCGGTGCGCGGTGCGCTCATCGAAGTCGAGGGCCTGACCGGCGTCGCCCAGATCGGCAGCCGGGTCGAAATCCAGTCCCCCACCGGCAAGGTCGAAGCCGAAATCACCGCGCTCGATCGCGGCGTCGCCCTGTGCCTGCCGTTCGTCGATCCCCAGGGTGTCGGCCTGGGCGCCGTGGCCGAGCTCGGCGCCGGCCAGTTCACTGTCCGCCCCTCCAAGGCCTGGCTTGGCCGCATGATCAACGGGCTCGGTCGCCCGGTCGACGGGCAGGGCCCGCTGGTCAACGGCGCCGATCCGCAGCCGATCAAGGCCTCTCCCCCCGCCGCCGCCGGCCGCTCGCGCGTTGCCGAGCGGATCGAGACCGGGGTGCGCTGCCTCGATACCTTCGTGCCGCTGTGCCGCGGCCAGCGCCTCGGCCTGTTCGCCGGCTCGGGCGTCGGCAAGTCGGTGCTGCTGTCGATGCTCGCGCGCTGGACGCAGTGCGACGTCGCGGTGATCGGCCTGATCGGCGAACGCGGCCGCGAAGTGCAGGAATTCATCGAGGACGATCTGGGGCCCGAGGGCATGGCCCGCTCGGTCGTCGTCGTCGCCACCTCGGACGAGCCGGCGCTGATGCGTCGCCAGGCCGCCTGGACCACGCTCGCCGTCGCCGAGCATTTCCGCGACCAGGGCCTCAACGTCCTCTGCCTGATGGATTCGGTCACCCGCTTCGCGATGGCGCAGCGCGAGATCGGCCTCGCCTCGGGCGAGCCGCCGGCAACCAAGGGCTATACCCCCACCGTTTTCGCCGAACTGCCCCGCCTGCTGGAACGCGCCGGGCCCGGTGCGCCCGGCTCCGGCATGATCACCGGCCTGTTCACCGTGCTCGTCGACGGCGACGATCATAACGAGCCGGTAGCGGATGCCGTGCGTGGCATTCTCGACGGCCACGTCGTGATGCGCCGCGCGATCGCCGAGCGCGGCCGCTATCCGGCGATCGACATCCTCAAATCGGTATCGCGTACCCTGCCCCATTGCCTCGAGCACGAGCAGAACGAAATCCGCATCGCCGCCCGCAAGCTGCTGTCGACCTATGCCGACATGGAGGAAATGGTGCGGCTGGGCGCCTACAAGGCCGGATCCTCGCCCGAGGTCGACCGCGCCGTCGCGCTGGCGCCGCGCATCGAGGCGCTGCTCAACCAGGGCAAGAACGATCAGGGCTATGCCGAGGCGACGTTCGCCGAACTCGCCGCGATCCTTTCCGGCGAAGCCGCCGGTGAGGCCGGGCATGACGTGGGTCTCGCCGCATGAGGACGCCGTTCGATACCGCGCTCCGCATGCAGCAGCGCACCGTCGACGACCTCAAGGTCGCCATCGGAGTTTCAAGTGAGCGTATCGCCACGCTGGAGCAGCAGGGCCGCGACCTGGTCGAGCGGGTGCGCGAGGAACGCATCCTCGCCCACGCCCTGCCCTTCGCCTCCGATGCGTGGCTCGCCACCGCCAAGCTTGCCCAGTCACGTATCGCCGAGGAAGCCGAGGCCGAGCGCGCCCGCCTCGTCGATCTGCGCGAACAGGCGCGCGAAGCCTATGGCACGTTCCGCGCGATCGAAGGTGCCGCCGAGCGCTTCCGCGCCGATGCCGAGCGCGAAGCCGAAGCCGCCGAACAGGCGGCAATCGATGATATCGCCGCGGCGAACTTCCTGCGCCAGCGCAAGCGGATACCGGTGAAGGCAGCATGATCCACCGTACCGATCTTGCCGCGCTTACGCCGGCGCAGCGCGCCAATGTGATCTACGCGCAGGCCCAGTCCGAACTTTCCACGCGCCTTTGGCGCGCCGCGATCGGCGATGGCGAGCGCGACGGGGACAAGACCCGCTCGCCGCTCGGCGGCGGATCGGACATGGGACTCGATTCTCTGCTCGAGCTGCTCGGCACCCAGGCGCCCAAATCTGCCAAGGGGCGCTGCAAATGCCAGTGCGCCTGCTCGTGCCACGACGACGATGCCGACGATGTGGCGGCGCTCGCCAAGGGGCCGATGACGCCCGAGCGCGCCCGCGCCATCGCCGAGCGTCCCGCCGCGATGGCCTCCGCGCCCACCACCGGCGCGATGGCCGGTGCGCTCTCGCTCGGCAGCAACAGCCGCTATGCCGATACGCTCGCCGCCGCCGAGGCGCGCAGTGGCGTTCCCGCCTCCGCCCTTGCCGCCATCGTCGATGCCGAGGCCGGCAAGGGCCATGACGGCAGCTGGAATCCGCTCTCCCGCAATCCGCGCTCCAGCGCGGCGGGGCTCGGCCAGTTCCTTAGCGGAACCTGGCAGACGCTTGCCGAACAGAACGGCACCTGGCTGAACGACGTCGCCAAGGCGCGGGGCTGGCTGAAGGACAATGGCAAGGTCGATCCGTCGCGCCGCAGCGAACTACTTGCGCTGCGCTACGATCCCCAAGCGTCGATCCTAACCGTCGCCGACATGGCCCGCAACAATCTGAAGCATCTCGAATCGGCAGGCCTCAACGTGCGCTCCGATTCGGAAACTTTGGCCAAGGCAGCGTATTTGGGCCATCATCTTGGCCTCGGCGATGCAAAGAAGTTTCTTGCCGGCAATATTGACTCTGGCCGTGCACGCGCTTTGCTCACCGCTCAGGTCGGCGGATCAGCGGCAGATCAGCGGATCAGCAACGCCGGGGATGCCGTGCGCGCGCACCGGCAATGGTTACTCGAGTTCATCGACCGGCACGTCCAGCCCGATAAATTCGCCTCCTGAAACAGCCGTTTAGGCCGTTTTCGCGTCCGTTAGCAGAACTGCTGAACGGCGATTAACCATCATTTTTTCAAATACTTGCATACGCAAGCGAATCGGCTTTGCTATAAAGCTAGGGAGTGTCTTGCGGATAACTACCTAAGCCCGCGATTAGCACTCCTTTAAAGGTTTCAGACGAAATGTGTCCCTTGTCGACGGCGCCGAAACGATCGGGTCGGCGCTGAACCAGGGGAATACGCATGTCGAAGATCACGATCGCTCTTGAGGCCGCAGTCCAAACCGTCATCGAGAATTCGCCCAAGGACGGCACGCAGACCAACCGTCAGCGCGTTGAAATCGATCGCGCCTTCGCCCGCATCCTGAAGCTGATCGCTCCCCGCATCCGCCACTTCATCCGCCAGTACGGCCTGACCGCCCATTGGGACGATGCCGAGCAGTGCTGCGCGATCGCCGTGCACCGTGCCATCCAGGCCTATGAGCCGGAAAAGGCCCAGTTCACCACCTTCGTCAACTGGCAGATCCGCGGCGAGCTGCAGAGCCTGCGCTTCCGCCTGATGACCGACCAGCGCCCCTCGGCCAAGAAGGTCGAAGCCACCACCGTTTCGCTCAGCGCGATGGTCAGCTCGGCCGATGGCGACGAAATGTCGCCCGAAGCGATGATCGAGGACGAGGACGCTCTGGAGCGCACCGAGAGCGCCGCGTCGAACTATCTCGCCGATGGCGCCATCGGTTCGCTGATCGAGGCCTATGTCGATCATCTCCGCAAGGTAGGCATCGAGCAGCTCCGTCGCCGTCCCCGCCCGAAGCGCGAAGAAGCAGCGCTGCGCCGCGAAGGCCCGCGTCTCCGCACCGCCACGCACGGCATCGATCCGGCCGAACTGGAGAAGCTGGAAGCCAAGCTGGAGCGTGATCGCGAGATCGTCGCCCGCCGCGTGTTCCAGACCGCCACGCTCGACGACCTGTCGATGGAAACCGGCGTCACCAAGGAGCGCGTTCGCCAGATCACCAAGCGCGCCGCCAAGGTGATCGCCGAGATCGCCGCCGCAGATCCCCGCTTCTCGGTGATGGCCGAATATGGCGAGCCCGCCACCGCCAAGCGCCGCCAGCCGGCCGCAGCCCGCACCACGCCGATCCTGCCGGACGCGACCCAGCCGCACAACCTGCTCTCCAGCGTCGTCGCGATCGCGCCGTCGGGCATCGACACCGTCGTCGCCGCCGAAGCGAACCGCGAGACCGTGGAAGCCATCGCCATCGCCGCCGCGCCGGTGCCGAGCAGCGCCGCACTGCACTGATGCACGCTCGGGGCGAAAGCGTTCTATAAGGGGTAGAGTAACCCTTCCCGGAACGATCCGATGCCCCGAAACTCCCAGACGAACGGCCGAGGTGCGATGCAGATGCTACCCCGGTCGAACTACAAGCTGACCGAACTCGCCGAGGAGGTGGTGCGCTGTGCGCAACCGCTGCTCCCGGCCGGCGGCCGCCTGTTCATGGGGCTGCAGCAGGAAACCAACGGATCGCTGCGGATGATCTGGTGGCGCGGCGACGATTTCCGCCTGATCGCGGAAATCGATGCCACCCCCGAAGGCTTCTGCCCCGAGGACAGCGACGAGGGTGCGCTGCAGGATGCGGCGAGTGCCTGCCTCACTTACCTTGCCGGCCGCTGGCCCAGCCCGCCGCGCCGGCTCGGCCTGATTACCGACGGCACCGGCGTCGCCTTCTCGCCCGAACGCCCCGCCGTCGCCGAATCCGGCTGGCTGATCGAGCATGCCGGCGGCACCGCGACCCTCATGGCGATTCTGCCGCTCGACGGTGAAGGCCCCTGCGCCCTGCTCTGCTCGCCACCGGAAACCGCCTCGCTCCATTGAGCCGGCGGTGACAAGCCGCTCCGCCATGCTATGGGGGCGGAATGGGTGAACTGATCGCGATCGAGGGCGCCGACGGCGTCGGCAAGAACACGGCGGCACGCGGGCTGTGCGCGGCCTTGCAGGCGTCGGGCCGGAGCGCCACCGTGCTCGGCTTCCCCCGGTACGGCGAGACCGTCGCAGGCGTGACGATCGGCAAGATGCTCGCCGGCGAACTGTCCGTTCCCGTCACCCCGCACGCCGCCGCGGTCCTCTATGCGCTCGATCGTCTCGAATGGCGCGATGCGCTGCTCGAAGCCCAGGCGAACCACGACGTGGTGGTACTCGATCGCTACATCGCCTCGAACATGGCCTATCAGGGCGCCAAGCTCGGCGGCGACGAAGGCCGTGCGCTGATGGACTGGATCCTCGCGCTGGAAACCGGCCAGTTCGCCCTGCCCCGCCCCAGCCTGTCGATCTATCTCGACACGCCCTGGGACCTCGCCCGCGAACTGATCCTGCAAAAGGCGCAGCGCAGCTATACCGACCGCAGCTTCGACGAATATGAGGCGGACATCGCCCTGCAGCAACGCGTGCGCGGCAATTATGAGACGATCGTCGCCGCCGACCTTCTCGGCCCCTGGCGGGTCGTCCACGCCAGCGAAGAAGGCGCGATGCGGGCGCCTGACGCAATCGTCAGCGAAATCCTTTCTCATATTTGAAACCATGGTAAAGCTCGCTATGCCCTTCTTGACATTTGCTTTGCCGGCGCGCCAATGGTAGCGCTATCACAATCGAAAACGAGTTGGTGAGA
>Ga0307412_10001888_pt1 | contig 11596 bp, 19 predicted proteins | sample DK1Cmetagenome_3_FD_203823 | JGI IMG/M metagenome (GOLD analysis project Ga0307412, IMG submission 203823) | Maize rhizosphere microbial communities from greenhouse at UC Davis, California, United States - DK15-C-1 | ecosystem: Host-associated > Plants > Roots > Rhizosphere > Soil | place: USA...
TCCGCCGTGCCCGGACCTGTTGTGTCTACGACGATGCTCCTATAGGCGTCAAATAGCCTCCCATTGAGTGGTGTTTTTCCCGGCGGGGCCCCGGGTTAATCGGGGACTAGATCCCAGGCAAGGTGGCGGTTTCGGGCTTCGATGAGCCTTCGGAGGTAGCGGGCCAGAACCAGCTTCTCGACGAGGCGCCCGATGGGGCCGAACGGTGCTGCGAACTCGATTCGATCGACCATCGTGGTGCCCATGGAATCCTGGCTGAACTCATGGACGTGCCGGAACCTTCGGAACGGACCTTTGACCTGCTCATCGACAAAATAGTCAGGGGACTGCATCTCAGTGATGCGGCTTGTCATTTGCAGCGGGACACCGAAGTGCCAAGCTCGCCAGGTGACTTCCTCGCCTAAGGTGATGAGCCCAGACGTCCTGCCTCCAACTGCTTCTTCACGTGACTTTGCCATCGAGTCCTTGTGGGCATCAATGCTCCGGGCAAGGTCAAACAACTTTGACTTGGGTATGTTCGTCCGCGTTGTGCACTCGAAGTTAACGGCCATTGTCAGAGTATGGCATTTTGTATCGCGGATTCTGGTTGCTGCTCCCGGAGCCACCGGCGGTAGTTCGTGGCCAGAATGTCGTTTCGGAGGAGTCCCCGCTCCAGGAGGGAAATTTTCGAGGGCCATTGGCCGAGCTCGCGGGCTGCGGTGCTGATGGTGATGCCGAGTGTGGTGCGCGTCTGCCGGAGATCGCTGTTGTCTGGTGCCGGCTGGGGGTTGGTGATTTGGCGGTAGATTTCACGTGCTGCGTAGCGCTTGAGGCAGCGCATGATCTCTCGTTTGCTTTTGCCCTCTGCGGTACGTTTGGCCACGTAGTCTTTGGTCCTTTGGCACGATGCCATCCGGACCAGGACCACTTGATAGAGGGCGTGATTGGCGTGGCGGTCGCCGCCTCGGCTGAGCCGGTGGCGCGTTGTCTTGCCTGATGATGCCGGAACGGGGGCGACCCCGACGAGTGAAGCGAACTGGGCTTCGTTTCCCAACCGGTCCGGGTTGTCTCCGACGGTGACCAGCAGCTGGCTGGCCACGTCCGTGCCGACGCCGGGCAGGTCGCAAAGCATCGGGGCGTAGGCGTCGATGATTTCCTGGAGCGCTGCGTCCGCGGCGGCGATCTCTGCGGCCAGGGACTGGCAGCGCGTGGCGAGGGCTTTCAGCGTCAGGAGGGTCACGTACTCCGGGTCGGCCGTGTGTCCCGAAGGTCTCGTGCGCTGCAGGGCTGGGATCAGCGTGGACGTGGCCATTGCCCGGTATTTCGCCCGGAGTTTGTCCGGGGCTGAAACGAGGAGGCCCTTGATCTGGTTGATGGCCGCGGTGCGGGCTTTCAGCGCGGAGGCACGCCCGGCGCGCAGGATCCGCAGGCATTCAACGGGCCCGTCCTTGGCTTTCGGGACCGACGTCGTCCGGCCGTCGAGTACCGATTTTGCGGCTTCGTAGGCGTCCAGCGGATCGGACTTTCCCTTCAGCCGGCGTGCGGCCCGGTTCGGTCGATTCACTTCCAACACTGTCAGTCCAGCGGCCCGCAGGGTCCTGGCGATTTCGGCGCCGTAGGACCCTGTTCCTTCGACACCGACGGCGGTGACCGTGCCGTAGCTGGTGATGAAGTCCACGATTTTCCGGTATCCGGATCCCACGGCCAGGAATTCCCTGTCCGCGAGGGGTTTGCCGTGTTCGTTGATCACGGCCACATGGTGTGTGTCAGCGTGGGTGTCGATACCCGCGATGACTTTGATTGCTTCGTTTGCCAAGATTGAAATACCCCTCAGTCGCGTCGAATGCTGATTGATCGGGCGCGGGCCAGGTGGGCAGACAAACGGTAATGGGACTGGTCGAATCAGGCTCCTATGAAGTCGAGTCCGCCTGGCTCGACACCCTCTGACGGACCTTGAGCCGGCTGACAGATCGTCGGAAAGACAGTGCCGCCAGGCACGTCAAGTTTTGGCTGAGTCACACCGGCTCAAGGACTTTTCCAGTATTACCGTTTTGGCTGCTGTCCTGACGGATTGTACGTGTCCGCTCCGGCCGGTCTAGCCCCTCCTTCGTCGGGGCCTGCGGTGCAGGAATGTCCCTGCGGCGCTCCTTCGTCGCTGATTTCCTCCGGGAATTTCCCGCCCTTGCCCTTACGGGTAGACAGGCCTCCGTCGGCCACAGCTCCGCAAGCTTCGCCAGCAGCCAAACAACGGGGGGAGAGGGGACGCTGGCCGGTCATCTAAGCTGCCCCGCCCACCTAATCCTCAGCAAAGGACTTTCATCATGAAGGACGCAATCCGTATCTCCAGCCCCGCCGATATCCTCGGTTTCATCCCGCGCTCTCTCGGGTTCGTACCGCGTGAATCCTTTGTGTTCCTGACCATGCGGGGCAAGACGCTAGGCGCGACACTGCGCGTGGACGCCCCCCCGTTCGCGGAACTGGCCGGTTTCGCCCGCTACACGGTTATTGACTACCTCGCGCTGGACACGCAGGCCACGGCGGTGCTGCTGGCCATCTACACGGCCAGCACCCCCGCCCTCGGGCAGTCCCGTCCCTTCCACGATCACGGCGAGGCCGTGATTCAGGCGCTCGAGACGGCCCGGACGCCGCTGCAGGATGCGTGGTTGGTCACCCCGTCGCACTGGCAAAACCTGCTGTGCGACAGCGACGCCGTGTGCTGCCCGCCCGAAGCGCTGGAATCCATCACCGACGGGCAGCTGAACGCGGAACTGGTGTTCCGCGGCCGCAGGTACCAAAAGACGCCGGCACCACCTACGCGCCGTTCGCAGGCCCCCCAGACAGAGAAGAACAGATCAGGCAGGCACTGCCCGGCGCGCGGAGCTGCGTTCGGGCCGGGAACTGTGGGCTGAGGCCCTGACCCGGGACGGCTGGATGGATCCGCAGACAGCGGTGGAGCTGCTGGCGTGCTTCCAGCGCCTGGACCGGCGCGACACGTTGTTCTGCGACGTGATCGACCCGGAGCTGCCGACGCCGAGGAAAGCGGGAATCTGCTCATGGGGGAGGGTATCGCCCCGGACTGGAACCGCGTGGACCGGGCGCAGGAAACCGCCCGGGACCTCATCGACGCCGCGCCGTAAGGCTACCGGGCGCCCCTGCTGACCTTGATCGGATGGCTGGCGTACCTCAAAGGCCAGTCGTCCGTAGCTGCGGGCCACTTCAAGCTTGCTCTCGCTGATACACGGGCTACCGGCTCGCGGAACTGATGGACCAGCTGGTGAGCCGGGGAACCATCGCCCCGGTCGCGAAGAACCAGGCAACCGCCTATAAGCGGCACCGCTAGGTACAACGGGGCCGGACCGGGAAAACGGTCCGGCCCCGTTGTACTTCGGCGGCATCACCCGCATGCACTGAGGCAGGATGGGGGGGTGGCAGGGGAGGGGTTCCTGACTTACCCGCTGCGTGACAGTCCGGCACCGTTGGTGCCGGGCTGGTCTAGGAGGAGACGTGTCGGCTCGCTTTCCCTGCTGCCCACCTATGGTGACCGGGCCGGACGGGGTTGTGACTTGATAGGAACGTGGCGAACCAATGGCTCTTCAGTGCTTTGTCCGCCCGGCCCGGTCAACCGTGCTCGCCGAAAGCCTCCCTCAACAGGAACGAGTACGCATGACCCTCGCAACCACTAAAGCAAGTACAGAGCCGGCAACCACGGTCACGGTAGGCGTCGACACACACTCAGAGCTCCATCACGCTGCGGTCCTCGATCAGCATGGACTGCTACTCGGTGATAAGCAGTTCACCACCGACCTCGGCGGATACCAGCAACTCCTGGACTGGGCTGCCGGCTACAGGATCATCCATGCCGCCGGCGTGGAATGCACCGGCTCCTATGGCGCCGGACTGACCCGGCATCTCCTTGCCGCTGGTGTCGACGTTGTTGACGTTGTTAACCGAGGCCATCGCCTTACCCGCAGCCGGTCAGGCAAGAACGACTTCATCGACGCTGAGGCCGCCGCCCGGAAAGTAATGTCGGGGGAGTGCTCATCATCAGCAAAGGACACCACCGGCGCCGTTGGATTCATCCGAAACCTGCACTTGGTCCGCGATTCAGCGGTTAAATCCGTGCGGCTGCTTTCGTGCAGCTACGGGACGTCCTTGTCACAGCACTGACAGGCATGCGCGAAAGGTTCAACGCCAAAACGCTTGAGGGTAAAGCCACGCAAGCACGCTCGCTACATCCTGACCTCACCTGACGTGATGAACCGGAGCATGCCGTGAAGTACGCGTTACGGGAAATTGGACGCCGCATCTCCAACCTCACGGTCGAGATGAACGCAACTGAGAAGCACATCACCAAGCTCGTGGAAGCGGTCGCGCCCACTACATTCGCGCTACCACAAGTTGGCGTGATCACCGCCGCTCAACTGCTCATCACCGGGTCAGAACTTCGACCGATTCCCCAGCGAAGCAGCTTTCGCCAGGCTGTGCGGCGTCGCGCTCATCCCTGCCTCATCTGGGAAAACCCATCGCATGAGGCTTCACCGCGGCGGCAACCGACGGGCTAACCGGGCAATCTACCTGGTGGCGATCTGCCGACAACGCTACGACCGGAGGTCGCAGGAATACCGAGACCGCGAACGGGCTCAAGGGCACTCATCAGCTGACGCGATCCGCAGTCTCAAACGGTATGTCGCCAGGGAGCTGTACTACGCACTTAGAACCGACCTGAAGCCGGCGGGCAGCAGCCAATCCCGACGGGAGTAAAACTAGGAACCGGGCAGTTCTCAGCACCTCACGGCTCGAGCTTGCCGAGCGATGCAGTCTGCACGGCAGCTATGCCCACAACTTCAGGGGGTCGTGCTGGCTTAACCACCGGTAGGGAGGAAGACGAGGATCGGCTAGTCAGCATGCTTAGCTTTCACTATGGTGGGTGTGTGAATTGTTGAGTCGGCCGGAGGTTTTACGATACTAGGACCAGCACGGAGCAGGACCGTCACCACGATGAGGATGGTGGTGCGGCTACTGCTGGGATTTTCGCTACTCGTGTCGTTCACGACGTCGGCGGCTGCTGCGCTGTGTCTGCAGATGGAGCATCGTGATTCGGTTGGAATGCCGGCAGTGATGGCGCCCACGGATCCTCTGGGTCAGATGGCCAATCCTGATGTTGTGACCCATGCGCCCGGCATCCAGGAATCACCATCCTCCCAGGCTTGCTGTCATCAGCAGGTCAGCACCCCACAGGCGGTAACTGCAACTCTGCGGGCACTACCTGCCGAGCCGACGGACGTGCTTCTGCCAGCGGTTGCGCCGATATGGGCTGATGACGGAGACCTGCCTCCTGGCCTGTTTGATCCGGCGCTGCAAAAACGCGACCACCTGAGGCCGTCGTTGACGGTCCTATCGATCAGTCGCACGTAAATTCTCCTTCAGCGCACGCACTGATTCTCTGACCTGGGCGCGCCAAGGCGTTGTTTCCCGCCGACATCGGTCGGTATCCGGGTACCCGGAAGTGTGCCCGGCACTCAAGTGACATGACAAACGATCCAATCAGCGGCTGACGTGGATTAGCTGCACCCTGAATGAGGAGAACCCAATGACACACCATGTGACGTCCATGCTCGATACCTACCCCAAGGACCTGGGCGGGGTGGACAAGGAAAAGCTCGCCGAGTGCATCCAGGCCTGTTTCGAGTGCGCCCAGACCTGCACCGCGTGTGCGGATGCGTGCCTGAGTGAGGACATGGTCGCGGAGCTGACCAAGTGCATCCGAACCAACCTCGACTGCGCTGACATCTGCGCGACCACCGGCAACGTTCTGTCCCGGCACACCGGGTACGACGCGAACCTCACCCGGGCCGTCCTGGAGGCTTGCCGGACATCGTGCAAGGCCTGCGCCGACGAGTGTGAACAGCACGCCGGTATGCACGATCACTGCCGGGTTTGCGCCGAAGCGTGCCGCCGCTGCGAGAGTGCGTGTGAGGAACTTCTGGCAACACTGGGCTAACACGTCCGGTCGCACTATCTCAAAGGAGCACAGAGTGAACGCAGCAGAGAACACCCCTGCCGGTCATGGGGCCCACGCTTCCGGGCGCGGGCAAAAGCACCCCGGGCAGGGCACGCACGAAGCACCACCCGGGAAGGGTCATGAACAGGGTAGGCAGGACCACTCAGACCATGGCGGCTCAACCAAGATGTATGTCAAGTTCGGTGTCATCCTGCTGGTCAGCCTCGGACTGATGTGGACGCTTTCGATGTCGATGGTCCGTTCGATCGATCACTTCTACTACAACCTGAGCAACTTCTGGATGGCACTGCTGATGGTTGCCGCGATGGCGGTTGTCATGGTGATCGGCATGTGGGCGATGTTCAAGAACACGAAGGCGAACATAGCAATGCTGGTCGGTTTTGCCGTGCTCTTTGTCGGGGTGTTCGCCCTTGGGCGCACGGAATCGTTCGTCGGGAACGAACAGTTTCTGAAGTCGATGATCCCGCATCACTCTCGCGCCATCCTGGTTTGCCAGGAGTCGAACATTACCGATCCCGAGATTGAGGAGCTGTGCAAGGGGATCGTGGAGACACAGCAGAAAGAAATAGCACAAATGCAGTCCATCCTCGACCGCTACGAATCCGATTAGGTGAACGACGGGGCCGGGGGCGCATCGAGCATGGTGTTCCCCGGCCCTACTCGTCCATTCATGGTGTCAACCTGCCCAGGATCACCCTTGAGAGATACCCATACCCCCCGGGCAGCCGCTGATTCTCAGCCAGCCATTCTTGCTCATGGCCATCAACAACGAACAGCTGCAGATGCTGCGAGAACTGCGGGCGATGCAGGACAGCCATGCCCCAAGAGAAGCCCACGGCAAACCTCAGGGCTGAGGCCCTCACGAGTTCGCTTGACTTGTCCCGCCCGAGGGCGCGGGCGAGACCCGAAACCGTGAGCCCGAGGTTCCCCTCTTGGCTGCTATGGGATAGGGCTTCGAAGATCGCCAGCATCTTGGCAGGTCCTGTGTCTTGGCTCTCATTCACAGAAACAACTGTGGGGCGAGTGGTGCAAGGAGCGTAATGCAGCGTTGCAGTTTTCGCAGCGCTTTCTCAGTGACGTTCGCTAGGCTCAACGGAAACCGCCTGGTGCCGAAACTGCAATTGCCCGTATCAGCTGTTGGGGAAGATCAGAAGGGCTCGGGCAGGGCTGCGCAGGTTCCTAGCTGCCAGGAAGCTTTCGTCTTGTCTTCCTAAGAGGATATCGAGTAGCAGACCCACGTGATTAAGGACCGCCTCGCCCAACACTTCCAGCGACGCCACCGATAGCCAGCACCTTTAAGTACCGTTTTGGTACCATAAGGACATAGCTATGAATCTCCGTGTCCCTGAAGACCTCGATCGACGGCTGGAGAAGTTGGCTGCCGAGGAACACGCGTCTAAGTCCGCGCTTCTGTTTGCAGGGGGCGGAGTTGGTTCTGCAGCGCCACGCGCGGCGGCGTGAAATCAGCGAGGGCCTTGATTTTGTTATGAGTCATGACGCTGATCTGCTGAAGCGCCTTGAGGACGCGTGACCGCGTATCTGGACATTGAGGATGCCCTTCAAGTAGTCGATCGGTACGGCTTCCATATCCGTGATGTCGGCTTGTTGGCCTCGGCACCCCGGCCGCCGCCACAACTCCTCCAACTGTTCCGTCACCAACATCGAAATGACGACTGGGTCCGTAAACAGGCTCTGAGTCCCGAGAATCCCCAGGATACGGAACATATTCGCAGAGCCGGCCGAGCTTTTGCTTTCGCCAGATCTGGCTGATTTCAATACGCCGATATTGGACCTTCCGTCAACTTTAGGTTGATAAAAGGTTGGATATCGGCGTTTGGGCGGCGGAAATTCCCGGACAGTTGATGCCTCTCCCATCGCCAAAACCTTCAGAACAGAGGGTCGCCCGCCAGGGCCTCGCTCCTTAAAGAATCGCCAGCCGAGCTCGCGCTTAGGAATGATGAGCTCCGTCACTACCTTACAAATCCATGCCGTGCCACAGTCTGCGAAGCCCGTAATTCCCTTAGAACAGGGGCCAGGGCACGGCCGACATCTCATCGCTCGGAGCCGGAAACCGCCCTGCCAAGCGCAACCGGGCGCAGCGCGCGGCAAGCGAAGCGATTTCTTCGGCGCTGAGCAAATCCGCTAGGTTTCGGCCCAGCTCACCGTGCAGCCCTTCGCTGACACAATCGATGCCGTCGCGTTCATCGGTGGTCAGAGCGTCTCCCAGCCACCCCCACAGCACCGTGCGCAGCTTGTGGCCAGGGTGAAAGGTGAGCCCATGGTCCACGCCGTACCGGTGTCCGTCCGGCATGGCAAGAATGTGGTCGCCTTTGCGGTCGGCGTTGTTGACTACCGCGTCGAACACCGCCATGCGTCTGAGCGCTGGCGAGTCTTCGTGAACGAGGGCGACCGTCCGTCCGTTCTCATCTCGTCCCTCGAGAACGTGTTTCCAGCCCGTCTCCGGCACGTGGTCCGTCGCGACCAGGTTCACGGCGCTTTGTGCGGGGTCTTGCTCCTGCCAGAGCTGCACCATTCCTTCGCCCATCGGACCATCGCGCAGCCAGGTGTGCGGCACGACGTCCCAGCCGAAGACCTGCGAGACCAGGTAGGCGGCCACCTCCCGGTGAGCCAGGGTGCCATGGGGAAAATCCCACAGCGGAGTTTCGCCTGCTATCGGCTTATAGACGACCACCACGTCGCCGATGCTGCCCAGGAATGTAGCGTTTGAAGCCGTCGTGATGCGGCCGGTGAGCGTCAGCTCGGCGGTCACTAGGTCCGGCGCTGGCATCAGAGCTCGGGAAGTGTGCAGATGTGCCCGTCGGCGTCTATGGGGTGACCGCAGAGCGAGCACGTCGGACGCCCGGCGCCCACGACCTCACGGGTGCGCTTCGCGAATGCGCGGGCGGTGCCAACCGGCATTCGCACCAGCAGCATTTCGGGCTCGTTAGCGCCGTCCTCATCAAGGGATTCGTCGATGTCATCAGCATCGACATCAGTGATGGGGTAGGCCTCTATAACGACCTGGGCCGTCGTTGGGTCCCAACCTAAGCTCATGGCGCCGGTCCGAAACTGCTCGTGAACGGCCTCGAGCTGGTCATTGTCGACAAGTTCAATGGGAATACTCGTGGGAACGCTGAAGGGGTTGCCCTCGACGGTGACGAGCTGGTCGAGAATTTCGTCGATCTTCTCGGCGAGTAGGGCCGCCTGCTGCTTTTCCAGGGCAATACTCACGATCTGCGTCCCTGCGCGCACCTGAAGGTAGAACGTGCGCGCCCCCGGACGGCCAATGGTGCCAACGACGACCCGATCAGGCCAGGCAAACTCGTGAACACGTGTGGGCATGTCAGTATTTTAGCCACATGAAATTCATGGCGCCTTTTGCCCTGCACCGCCGCCCACCGGCGCATCGCCAGAGTGGATGCCGTTCGACAGCCACGACAGATCCCCCGCGTCGGTGTTGGTCGCGTAGACGCTCGGCCGACTAGCGCCGTAGCGCACGATCGATACGGAGGCGGGGCCCACGGTAATACGCTGGAACAGGTCAAGGTGCATGCCGAGCGCGTCGGCGAGGACTGACTTTATGATGTCACCGTGACTCACCGCCACCCACACGGCCCCTGGCCCGTACTCGGCTTCGAAGGCTGCATCGTGGCGTCGAATTGCTGCTACCGACCGAGCCTGCATCGCGGCCATGGATTCACCGCCGGGAAAGATGACGGCGGACGGTTGCGACTGCACAACCGACCACAGATCCTCGGTCGCGAGATCAGTGAGCGTGCGACCCTGCCACTGGCCGTAATCGCACTCGGTGAGATCGAGATCGACCGGCGCCTGTGGGGTGCCGGCCTGGCGATCGAGGATGAGCTGGGCGGTCTGCTGACAACGCTCAAGAGGGCTCGACACTACCCCGACTACGGGCACGGCTGCGAGCCGGTCTCCGGTCAGAGCCGCCTGGTCGCGCCCGATCTGGTCCAGGCTGACGCCGATGGCCCGACCGGCCAGCAGTCCAGTGGCATTGGCTGAGGTGCGGCCGTGCCGCACGAGAATAACTGTCGCCATCCACCCAGCCTAACCACCGGCTCGATGGCGGTTTGAATTGCATCAGGTTTGATGCCGCGACATACGGACGGCGCCTAGTAGCACTTGGTTAGGTCCTTTCATCCGGCGGGGATCCTTTAACTGCGCTGAATGCACCCAAGGCTTCCCCGATAATCCTTGATCCAGCATGAACCTCTACTCGATTCCAAACTGACGTTAAGGGAAAATGGGCGGTTCAGGTCAAATGGTCGAAGTCTCCTTGCGCCCAGGCGGCGTGCCTTTGGGCGGAATCGTGCAGAATGGCCTTGGCTCCGGACTCGATTACATTGTTGAAGTTGCCGTAGATCCGGTCGAACTTGAGCTCTTCCAGTTGCGCTGCTATCCGCAACGCCACCGCTCCGGATAGCGGTAAATGATTCGGGTAGCTGCGCATGAAGGCGATCGAGCGACGGTCTGGATTCGGGAACACGCTGTCACCGCTCAGCAGGACTCCTCTGCCGCCCGCTCCTGCAGCCCAGTGAACCACAGCGCTGCCCGGGAAGTGGCCACCGGTCTGGTGTAGTGTCAAGCCCTCGGCGATGGTATGACTCCCGGACCAGTATTCGATGCTCGGATCGTTGCGCCCCAGCCATCGCCGGTCTGCGTCGGCGACTAATACGAGGACCCCACCGAGCCGATGCGACCATTCGACCTGCACACCAAACATGTGCGGATGGCTAGCGGCGATCGCCAGGACCGGGCCTCGCTCCAGCACTGCCTTCACAGCGGCGTCATCGACGTAGCCGACCGGATCCCACAGCAGCGAGCCACGGTGTGTCACCACAAGCTGAGCGGTCTGGCCGATCCCGACTTTTGGCTCCGTTTTGATCGCGATAAGTCCCGGCTCGTTCTCCTTCAACGATGACTGCTGGCCCTCCTGCGCTAGTCCGTCCAGTGTGAGCCATTTTTGCCCGTCCTCGGGCACATACTGCCGCTCATCGGTGCAGATCGGGCAGAGCTCCGGGGTGGGTTCGTCGCGTTCGACGGCGCAGGTTGCGCAGATCAGCATGGTTGGTCCCTTCTAAGCGTCGCCTGTCATGCTTTCCCGTCTTCTTCACCTTCGGTGGCGGGATGGCGTGCCCAGACTATGGGACGCGAAGGTGTCCTAGGAAGAGAGATCTTTGCGGTATCAATTGAGTTCGCATGCCGCCGTTCTTTTTGGCTGGGCCGATAGACGTGGAGGCGGCGCTCTGGCCTACGACGGCTCGGTGAGGTTGGTCCTTGAGATCTTACGGAAGCTCTGAACCTGATCCGCACCAAGACCAGCGTCCGGGCCTAGCCGATTCTCACCTAAGCATCGGTGCCGACCCAAGAGGGTCGGCACCGACCCCACCACATCGATGGTAAAGAGTACGCCAGAAGATTTGACGTCATCTTGCCGTGTTCCTGGCACCCGAACCGCATCAAAACTACTGAAAGTCGTGCCGCGCGCCCGCACGACTTCCTTCAAGACCCCTGGAGAAGTCCCTCGCGAGTGCTGGAGCAATTGGAAAGCGGCATCCCGGCCTGACCTGCAAT
>Ga0307412_10001892_pt1 | contig 11579 bp, 9 predicted proteins | sample DK1Cmetagenome_3_FD_203823 | JGI IMG/M metagenome (GOLD analysis project Ga0307412, IMG submission 203823) | Maize rhizosphere microbial communities from greenhouse at UC Davis, California, United States - DK15-C-1 | ecosystem: Host-associated > Plants > Roots > Rhizosphere > Soil | place: USA...
TGGCTTGAGGGGGTGAAGCTCGAATGCCGCGGTGCAATCGACGCGTCCACGGCGTGTTGAGAAGCCGGTTGAGCGGCGCGACTGGCTTGCGGTGCGACGTCCGATTTTCGGTAGGTAGCCCAGTGCACCGAGGGAATCAACTGCGCTTTGCAAGGACAGGTACTGTGACTGTCCAACGTGCCAGCCAGATGCTTGCCGTGGCTGACCATGTGCGCGATACCGCCCCTGATCTGATAGGTTTTCCCGTCCCGGCCACAGGAAACGTGATCACCCTCACGGGCATGCAGCAGGCCAAACATATTGACCCCGCTATTGCCGTCCAGCACCTTCCCGCCACAGGTGGTCTTGTCGCCCAGGCCTATGAAATAACCCTCCTTCATCGCACGTTCTCCATCGCCACATCCGAGGACGGGGGCTGAACCTCCGCAAGCGTGAGGACGGGTAAGAAATCCTCCGCCATCGGCACACCTTCACGGGTGAAGAGCAAGAAGCCCTCTTGGGGCGTGTTGATGATTTCATCGCCATTGCTGAGGCGACTGCCAACCAGGGCAATGTGACTGTTGGCTTCCCCTGCGGTGGTTACGATTTGCGCCGTTCGTCCATCGGCATAAACCACGAGGTCGCCCTTGCGCGCCGCGCATACTTGTTGACCGCTATCCAGCGTGAATACCATCCGCAGAGTCCCTTGTTGGACCACACCCCCGTCGCGAGTCTGGCTACCCTCGGTGGCGACGCGGTAAATGGCAGTGGGCGGATGGGCTTTGACGTATGCCCGTTGTTCATCGATGAACGACGACGGTTGTTGCTCCTTGAAATAGCAGTCGTCCATGTGACTTAGATATTCAGCGGATACTTCGTTGGTATAGCCGAGTTGCAAGGATGCGTGCATTTTCAAGGCTCCTACTCAGGGGTAGTCGTTCGCTTGTCCTCTGCCAAGCCGAACGAATTTCAGAGCCATGGATAAAACGTTGCATTACGGGCAAGACGCAATCCCAAAGGGTATGGATTTGGGACGATTAGGAAACGTCCTAGGCAAAAAACCGATTTTTCCTACGCTTCGGAGCGCTCCATCGCGGGTTGGCTCGGAAAGCGGGGTTCAGCGGCGCGAGTATCATGGGTACACCGCCTTCGCGAGCAGGCTCCTACAGGGATTTATAGTGCCTGCAAGATTTGCTCAGTTGCCTTTCGGATACCAGACCAACCGCTCCGCCGCCGGGTTGCGCTCTTGCACTTCAAAACCCAGCGCCAGATAGTGCTGGCGGGCGTGAGGATTACTGGCCCAGACCACGGTCGCCACTGGGCAGCGGATCTGTTGCGCGGCTTTCTGCACCCCTTGCAGCACTGCCCGGCCATAGCCCTGGCCACGCGCTTGGGGAATGAAGGCCAGGTACAGCACGCGAATTTCATTGGGGCCGAAATCCGTGCTCAAGGCGCCAATCGCAGTGCCGAGTTTCTCCACGACGTAATGCATGGCATTGGGAAAGTTCTCCCCCAAGCCTTGCTCCTGCACCTGAAACTGCTGGGCAATCACCTGCCGGACTTGCTCATGCTCGCCGTCGATCCATTGCAAGTCCGGCCGCGCCGCCTGGTACAGGCCCTGCAGGAACGGGCCATCGCTGACCCGCGAGGGACGCACCACCAATCCTTCTGCCGCCACTGAATCCATGCTTTTTCCTTAAAATCCGCTTTCCCTGACCCCCAACGCCGCCAACCGACGCCAGGCCGCTCCCAACACCGACTCGCCCTTGCCCTGCAACACCGCCACGCCACGCAGCGGCTGCACCGGGGCGGACGTATCGTCCACTGCACTCAAGCGCACGCCGTATTGCGCCTGCACCGGCTCGGCCCGTTGCTGCGCATCGCGGCGCACCGCAATCGACCCGTGATGGTCGGACGTCAACGCTTGCTGTTCGACCCAGGCTACGCCGTTGGTGTCGATTTCATTCAACTGCACCGCAATCGAAGGGTGCATCGGATCGTCAGCGATGAAGCGTCCGGTGGCACCCGGCTCGACCCGCCAAAGCTCGGCTTCGGTGAGATAGCCGCGCAGCCGCGAGTCGGTCTGCACCACCCGCGCCAGCGCCTGCGTCGGTGACAACCAGCGCCCTGCCGACAGCTGCGGCAACAAATCGCGCACCTGGCCGGCATGGGGTGCACGCAGCAACAGCCGTTCACGCTGGGCCACCAGGCCCCGGTATTCAGCCACAGCTTCGGCCAGTTGCTGCTCGACGATACCGGCATCGGCGGCGGTTTCACTGCGCCCTGCCTGACGGCGCATCTGCAACTGCTGGATCTGGATTTCCCGGCGCACGATGGCCAGGCGCGACGCCATGTCTGGCGACTCCAACTCAATCAACACATCGCCCTGGGCCACAGCCTGGCCGTCGCGCACATTCACCTGCTTGACCCGCGCCGCCACCGGCGCATGCAAGGCACTGGCACGCCCGGCCTCGAGCATGGCCGGCACTTCCACCGCACTGCGCCAGGGCAACAGCAACGCCAACAGCAGCGCCAGCAACACCAGGCCGCTCAGGAGCATCCGCCCGCCGTGGGCTTGCTCACGACGACTCCACCACTGCCGCCACTCATTCACGATGGGCATGAAAATGAACCACACCAATTCCACCATCATCAGAAAAATGCCCAACACCTTGAAGAACAAGTGATAGACCGCCAGGGCAATCCCGAAAAACAACAATGCCCGCCACAGCCAGGCACCATACCCCCAGACCAGCAAACGACGACGCATCTTCGGCGACCAGGGCTCCGGCGCCGCCGCGCCATAGCCGAACAGGGCTTCGCGCAGGCGCCAGCGACACAGGGCGAACGCACGCCCCTGCAGGTTATCCACCGCCCAGAAATCACTGAGCAGGAAGTACCCGTCGAAACGCATGAAGGGGTTCAGGTTGATGATCAACGTGGTGATCCAAGTGGCGCTGGCCAACATGAACGCCGCGGTGCGGGCCGGCCCGTCGGGCAGCAGCGACCAGGCCAGCAGCGCGATGCACGCCAGCAGCAGCTCGGCCAGGACCCCACCGGCACCAATCAGCAGCCGAGCACGGCGATCCTTGATCCGCCAGGCGTCGCTGACATCGGTATAGAACATCGGCAACAGCACCATGAACGCCACGCCCATGCTTTGCACCCGGCAGCCGGCACGCTTGGCCATGAAGGCATGGCCAAATTCGTGGCACAACTTGGCAAAGAGCAACGCTGCCCCGAACGCCAGCGCACCACCCAGGCTGAACAAATGCGGAAACGTCGCAACGAATCGCTGCCAATCCCGTGATACCAGGAAGATGCCGAGGCCCAGGGTCAGCGGCAGGCCATAGCGCAAGGCGCCGGGGCCGAACCGCGCCAACCAGGGCCAGGCGCGGTTGAGAAAGGCATCCGGGCGCCACAGCGGAATGCGAAAAAACAGGTATTGATGCAGCAAGATCTGCCACACGCTCTGGCGCTGCGCGGCGGTCTTGAACAGATAACTGTCCCGCTGTTGCGGGTCCATCGCGCTGATCAGGTCATGCCCGCGCAAGAAGCCCAGCAGCTGTTCCAGCGATTCGCCATTGAGCGGCAGGCCCGGCTCGCGGTTCGCAGCCGCCAGCACCTGTTGCGGATCGCCCAGGGACCAATGCCGCAACATGCGCATCGCCGCCGCGCCCAGCTTGAAATAGCGTCCGCGCACCGGATCGGCGAGCGTCCATTGCGGTGAGCCATCCGGGTCGGGGGCCGCCGCAGACAATTGCAGATCCGGCCTCAGGCTCGGCAGGTTCATGCTACAGGCCTACGCTCTGGCGCAGGCCGGCCAATGGCCGACGCAACAAGTACAGGGCCAGCGGCGCACGGTCGCCGAAGACCTTTGCCGTACCCCGCAGGCCGATGCGCGGCGCCGCGGCATCGAAACGCGCATCCAGTCGATAGGCCAGTTGGCCGGCGGCGGTGGGCTGCGCCTCGTAGGCCGAGCGCTCAAGCCGGGCCAGGTGTCGCTGCAACGGATCGCTGTCCAGAAACAACGCCACTTGTGCGCCTGGCTCCAAGGCAATCGCATCGCCCACTGCCAATTCGATGCGCAATTCGGCCTGGTTCGGATCGGCGATTTCCATCAGTCGCTCGCCGGTCTGCACGGGCTTGCCGAGCCAGCGTTCAGCATCGGCAAACACCGCGATGCCGTCGCGCTCGGCGCGCACTTCGCTGCGCTTGAGCAATTCAAGTGCATAGTCGCGTTCGGCACGTTTCTGTTCCACGCGGGCGGCGAGCAGGTCAATCTTCGAACTGGATTCAGCGTCGGCAAACGAGCGCTGGGAATTGGCCTTGAGTTCCGCCTCGGCCACGCCCAAGGCCCGCTCGGCCACATCGGCCTGGGCCTTGAGGGTGGTGCTTTCGAAGCGCAGCAACAGGTCGCCGCTCTTGACGGCCTGGTTAGGCTTGACCAGGAACTCGGCAATCACGCCATCCAACGGCGCCGCCACCACCTGCCCGCCCAGCGGCACCACTTCGGCCGGGGCCAACACAGACTGGCGCACCGGAATCAGCAAACCCAGCAGCAACACCGCCACCAGGGCGACCTGACGCTTGCGCGTCCAGCGCAGGCGCCACGGTTTGCGCGGTTGCAGCGCCAGCCAGGCATGGCTGTAGGTGTCGCCGAGCTGTGACAGCAGCACTTGCTCGGGAGGGGTCCAAGGCAGGTCGCGGGCCAGCCACAAGCCGCCGAACACCTGGCCCTGATGATCGATCAATGGCAGCCAGAACACTTGCCCGGCAGAAAGGCTTCGCCAATCCGCCTGGACCGATTCGCTCACCTCATCAGGGGGAATGACCCGCGCCTTGTCCAGAGATCCCTTCTTGAACAACTGCGCCACCGCTTGCTCGACAAACGCCACGAACGGCGCATTCGGCTCCACGGTACTGACGCCAGTCACGGCCTGGACCTTGCCGGCGATCAACAACGCGGCGTGGCGAAAGCCGAACAGCGCCTGGCCGTCATTGACCAGGCTGTAGCTCAATTGCGCAGGCGTCCGCGCAGCCCGGGTCTGGCGTTCCAGATCGAGAAAGCGGGCAAACACCTGCTCGGCGCTGCCCGTAACCGGCGCGTTCACTTCGACTCCGCGAAACGCGCCGTACCGCTCATGCCGGACAGCAAGCCGCTGGCATCCGGCACGCTCGCCACCAGCAGCAGGGTCTGGCTGCCCTCGTCGATGCGCGCGCCCAGGCGCTTGACCGTCGCTTGCAGCGGCTGGCCGGTTTCATCCGGAACGAAGGTAAAGGGCTGGCCGGGCTTGAGCTTGCCCATCCAACGCGAGGGGACCAACAGATGAATTTCCAGCGTGCGGTTGTCCACGACATCCAGCAACGGCGCGCCGGCCGCGACGCTTTCATAACGCTGGACCTTGCGCGCCACCACTTGTCCGTCGAACGGGGCGATGACGTTGCAACGCTTGACCTGCACCTGATAGACCTGGGACTGCGCCTGGGCCTCGCTGAGCCGGGCCTCGGCCCGCGACACCTCGAAACGCCCAACGGATTTCAACGCTGCGAGCTGGCGATTGTGGGCCAGTTCTTCACTGGCGCCTCGACTCGCCGCCTGGGCCGCATTGAGTTGGGCCTGATAGGCCGAGCAATCGAAGCGCGCCAGAGTGTCGCCCTTCTTGAACGACTCGCCCTCGCTGAACGGCAACTCGACAATCCTCCCGGCCAACTCGCTGGCCAACACCGCCTGGTCCCGCGCCCGAAGCACGCCACGCGCCTCGCTGCCCGACGCATTGGCCGAAATATCACTCCCCAGCAACGGATCATCGGAAGCCGGCGTCTGCGCCTGAACCCCGCACGTTATAAAGGCCAATCCCACAACCCAACTACTCAAACGCCGCATGACCGCTACTCCCTGACGGATGGGCGGAGTCTACGACAGCGGTGTGGGGCGTCAAGGGGATCACGGAGACGAAGGGAAATCTCTTGTTTCAAAATCGCGGAATAGGCATCAAGGATGCGCCTGATTATTTTCCGATATTAATTAGTAAAAATTCTTACAACAGATTAAGAGCCTCCACTCATTCACAACGGTGTTGGAGGAAAGATTTTTTGGACGTGTACAGAGAAGTCTTATCTCGCAACAAAAATTGATAGCTGGAGCGAAGAATGAGTTTGACCTTCTACGCTGCATGCGCTCGACACTGGCTCGCCGGTAATGGAGGCTCATCCAGACAGCGGTTGACGTCATGACACGCTCAACTTAGGATGACCTTACTCAACCCCGTACGCAGAGGTTAAATTCTCTGGCTGTTGGGGTGAAAAAACCGGCTTAGGCCGGTTTTTTCGTTTTTGGGGGTTGAGTTTGCGTACTGCATTTTTTATTGATGGCTACAACCTGTTCTACGGACTGCTCGCCGACACACCTTACAAATGGCTGGATCTTCGCAGTCTGTTGACACACATCGCGCATATCGAAGACCCACGCAGCACAACTGCCTCAGTTGACTACTTCACCTCCTCGGTCAAACCTGCACTAGCGACCCGGGGTCGAGTATCAAAAGAAGCACAAGACACTTATATCAGGGCCCTGAAGACCACCCGTATCCGTGTCCATTACGGGCATCATCAACTTGAACCTGCCAAAGCTCCTCGCTTCGTTGATAGAAAGACGAAAGCTTCCCGCGAGGACAAAATCGACATCTGGAAGCTGGAGGAGAAAGACGACGAGCTGCAATCTCACCAATTCCCCGACCGAGTACCCACCCACAAAGCCCCTGCCATCAAGCCGGATTATTGGTAGCAATACCTAACCTCTACTCCACCAACCTCAACACCCCATCGCAATACACCACCTCACACCCCAGCCACCCCACATTCACATGCGGCAACACCGCCGAAGGTTTGCGCAATTCGCGCAGCAACGTCGAGCCATGGGACAGGCGCCCACCCATGCGCGCAATCACCGCCCGGGCGCTTTGATAGTGGGCGTGGCGGCCAGGGTCCAGGGTGTCTTCCAGCAGGATGTCTTTGCCCAAAATGCCCTGGGCCTGCCCCGGATAGATCAGGAAACCGCTCGCCTGCTCGGTGCCTTCACGACCGTCCTGCCAGAAGCTGCCGTCGCGGCTGCGGATGTCCGAATGCGGGGCGAACCAATGCGCCTGGTCAGCGGCGGGCATGGCGTGGTGCAGCCGGAAAAAGATCCGCATCAGGTTGTCGCGATACCACTCGCGCACCTGCAAGTAGTAGCCGCGCAACCCCGGCAGGCCGGCGCCATGGGCCAGGCGAATCGCCAGGGGCCATTGTGGGAATGCCTGCAATGGCAGCGCGGTGGACGCCGGGCGGGGCGTGGCGGGATCGGTCTCCCACGGCAGCCGATGAGGGCTGTGTTCCAGATTGTCATAGGCAGTCGGCGGCCGCCCCAACCAGTCGCCGCCGCTGCTGGCCAAGGCGCTGGCGATGCACAGGTTGCCCTGCACCACGAACACGTAGAAGCGGGTAAACCAGTCGGCCAGTTGCTGGCCGTCGGCACCTTGGTCGGTCAGTTCGTGCAGCTCTCGATCAAAACGTCGCAAGCCGTTTTCCAGCGCCGACAAATGCCCCCGGGCGATGCGTTGCATGCGCAGGAACAACGGCAGCGATCGTAGCAGGCGCAGTGGCCGCCAAGGCAGGTGCGGTGTTGCGCCACCGACCTCGCCGGCGTAGCTGCTGGCGCTGATACCCCAATCGGCCAATCGGGCGAGAAACAGGTCGTTGTTGATATACGAAGCGCCGCCAAACACTGCCGTGAAGGGCTCGTTGTCCTGCAATACCCGCGGATCCCAACGCGCCATGATCGCTGGAATACTTGCCGCCGCGCGGCGCTGGGCGTACTCCACCAACACGCTGGGTCGCGGTGGCAGGATCTCGGCGATGTTGGCGGCGGTCAGGTGGCGGCGCCAACCGTAATCGCTGATCGGCCGGTACTGCAGCAGCCACAGTTGGGTGCCGTCCCAGGCCCATTCGACATCGCCGGGCACGTAGTGAAAGACACGCAGCACGCCTTGCAGAAAACGCCACAGCGCTTCGGCGGTCAGGCCGTGGGCGGGCTTGAACGTGCCACTGTTCCATGCCTCGCCGAGCCGGGAAATAACCGCGCGCTCGGGGCTCACCTTGCCATCGGCCAATGATTCCAGATGCCCTTCCACCCATTCCAATTCGACGGACAGGTGACGCACGAATGCGATCCCGGACAGCCGTGGCGTGATGAAGCGCTGCACCACCACTTCCTCGACACCCGCCGCGCTCAACTCGGCAATGCGCGCCGGCACGTTTTGGGTCGGTTCGCGCAGGTACGTAGTGCTCAAACCCGCATTTGCCGCATCGGCCTGATCCTCGCCGTAACTGGAGGAGCGCACCGCCCAGATAGCGTCCGGCTGGCCGTTCAGGAAACCCGGCAGACGAGCGTCATCGCAAGCGTCGAGCGACAGCGCCGGCGGTACCGGCTGCCCGGCCAGTGTCGCCAGACGTAAACGGCCGCCCTTGGTATGCGCGACAAAACCACGCTCGCCAGACTCCAGCCACGCGGCAAATTCTGCCGGAGCATCAATCCACGGGTAATGGCCCCAGCCGGGCTTCAGGCAGATGGTCAGGTCGGCGCGGGCCAGAATGGCCGACCAGGCCGCCGCTTGGGCGATGCCCAGCACTTTGTCCTGATCGCCCCAGACCAATTCAACCGGGTCGCTGATCCATTCCAGCAACGGCAACGCCGTGTCGGCGCGCACCAGGTCCCAATGCGGCACAAAGGCCCGGCAGCGAGCATAGCCGGCGCCCATGCGCTGATACTGCGCGGGCGTCCAGGACTGGCTGGAGAACTTGCGGGCGAACAACGTCGGCTTGTTCGCCAGCAGCCAGTGAATGGTCTTGCGAATCGGCAGTGGCGACATCAATGCCGGCAGCCGCCGCTGCCACAAAAACGCGCCCACCGGCGCCAGCAATACGCTGCGGCAAAAGTGCCCCGGCTGGCGTTGCAAGGCATGCAGTACCAGCAAGGCGTTCACCCCGACCGCCATAATCGCGCTGCCCCGGACCGTCGCCGCCAGCAACGCCTGGGCGTAGGCCGCAAGGTCTTCGCAAGGCGCCTGGGGGTTGTTGCCAAAGCCGGGCAATTCCAAGGGCAGCACATCGTAGTGTTGGAAGTGTGGCAAGGCGTCGTCCCACCAATCGGCGGCGCTACCGTTGCCGGCCAGCAGGTACATCCGGGGTTTGCTCATGGACGGTCCTCAGGCCAGGTCGCGCAGTGCAGCGTCGAGGGTCGGATAACGGAACGTATAGCCGGCCTCGACGAGACGATTGGGCACCACGCGCTGGCCGTCGAAAAACAGCTGGGCCATTTCCCCGGCCAGGGCACGCACCGGCGCGGCAGGAATGTGGAACCACACCGGTCGCTTGAGCACCTTTGCGACGCTTTCGGCGAACAGTCCCTGGCTGACCGTCTCTGGCGCCACCAGGTTGTAGGTGCCGCTCAGGCTTTCGTCTTCGAAGGCCCTGGCAATCACTTGGATGACATCGTCGCGGTGCACCCAACTCATGATTTGCCGACCATCGCCCATCCGCCCGCCGAACCCCAGGCGAAACGGAATCAGCAACGGCAGCAACGCACCGCCCGGGCCGAACACCACGCCCAGGCGCATCACCACCTGCCGCACGCCCAGTTCCGTGGCGGGCCGCGCGGAGGCCTCCCAACACGCACAGAGTTCAGCCATGAAACCCTCGCCCCGGCTGGCACTTTCATCGAGGCTTTCGCTGGCGTCACGCACACCGTAAAAACCCACGGCCGAGGCCTGTATCCACAACGCAGGCTTGTGCCGGGCGTTCTTCAACCAGGTCATCAAGGCTTCGGTGGTATCGACCCGGCTGGCAATGAGTTGCGCCTGGCGCTTGGGGCTCCAACGCGGCCCGGCCACCGGAGCGCCCGCCAGGTTGATTACCACATCGAAGGTTTCGTCATGGCCCAGCCTGCCCAGCGAACGCAGGCATCGAGCGCGACCATCGAACAGATAAGCCGCTTTCAACGGATCGCGCGCCAGCACGCTGACCGTGTGCCCGGCGTCGAGGAGTTGATTGACCAGTGTTTCGCCGATGAATCCAGTGCCGCCGGTGACCAGCACACGCTTATAGGCACCGCCGGCAAACGGATTGGCGGGCGTGCCTTGTCGCTGCATGCGCAATGCGGCCAAACCGTCGCGAATCCCCGAGGCCGTGACGCCGATGGCGAACAAGGTCAGCAGCCAGCCACGCCAACCGAGGTCGATCGCGCCGAGACCGGTTGGCAAACTCGCCCACTGCGCCAATTGCACGCCGTACAACGCGAAGAACGCCCCACCGTTGACCGCCAGCACCGTGTGCATGATCCGCTCGATGGGCGGCAGTTTGCGGCTGCGGTCCTCGACCACGAAGTCCCAGAGCGTCAGGCAGATCTCCAGGGCGAACAGCAGCGCGATGACAACCGCCCATGTCCCCTCGAAGGATAGATGCGCAATGCCCAGGAACAGGATCCCGTAGAAGCATGAGCGCAAGGCGTGGATCGATAGCTCCAGCCGCGCACTGTGGCGATAGGGCAAGGCGACGGTGAGTTCGTGGTGATACAGAGTGTCCAGCGCACCGAGGATTGCCTGGGCGATCAGCAGGGCGATGGCCCAGTCCAGCAATGAAAAATCAGCCATGGTTGGATTCACTCGACACGTTGTCGGTCAGGGAGGGGCCGCGGTCGTGGCGACAGAGCCAGAACAGGGGCGGCAGTAAAACCAGCAAGGCAACGCTGTCGAACCACAGGTGCGACCAGACCCGTGCCTGGGCGGAAATCCACATGTCCTGGGGCGCCCACAGCAGAATGCCGACGATGAGCCAGCCCCACGGCATGGCGCTCCTCAATCGATTGCCGATGTGGACGAGGGCGAGCATGTACAGCGCGTAGCTTTGCAACGTGGCGCCGAACAAGGCCAGCCACCACACCTGTTGCGCGCGGGCCGTGGCGGGCACCGGCTCGGCGCCCCAGAAAGTCAGTTCGATGGTGTTCAAGTAGTCATCGAGCAAGCCGGATTGACCGACCCAGGCCAGCGTGAGGCCGGCGAGCAGGTGCATCACCGCCGCCGCGTACAACCAAACGACCAGGGCTTTGCGAAGGGGGCTGGGAGGGACTGGCATTCCGTGTCCTGAAGGCTTGCTGGAGGCGGCAAGTCTAAAGGGCTTTACTTCGCTGATGGGCAGGCAACGACAATTAAATTCAACAACGAGACCTGCTTCGCAGGCCAGCGGGAGCAAGCCCCCTCGCCACGGGTTCCAAGGGATCTCAAGAACGGCTCAACGCTGCATCCCCCAACGCTTCACCGTCACCCGCTCCAGGCTGTCGAACACCAGGTTCTCCACCAGCAAGCCAATCAGGATCACCACCGCCAACCCGGCAAAGACCTTGTCGGTGTAAAGCTCGTTGCGGTTCTGGAAGATGTACCAGCCCAAGCCGCCCTTGCCACTGGTGGCGCCAAACACCAGTTCGGCGGCAATCAGCGTGCGCCAGGCGAAGGCCCAGCCGATCTTCAGCCCGGCAAGGATTGACGGCAGCGCCGCCGGGATCAGGA
>Ga0307412_10001893_pt1 | contig 11575 bp, 12 predicted proteins | sample DK1Cmetagenome_3_FD_203823 | JGI IMG/M metagenome (GOLD analysis project Ga0307412, IMG submission 203823) | Maize rhizosphere microbial communities from greenhouse at UC Davis, California, United States - DK15-C-1 | ecosystem: Host-associated > Plants > Roots > Rhizosphere > Soil | place: USA...
TCGCCGCAGGCCAGGACCATGGCGGCCCAGGTGCCCTTCCTCGCGGAAGCGGCGTGGAGCTATGCGAAGAAGGCGGGGGCCTAGCCCTCAAGTAGCGCGAAGCGCGATAGGGCGACGAAAGACCTACCCCGGCTCCCCCACCAGCGTGAACGCCGCCCAATAGGCCGGATGGGACCAGCGGCGTTCGGCGCGAACGGCGCGCTGGCCCGCCTGCAAGGCCCGGGCGCGGACGCCGGGATCGCCCGCCGCATGACTGTCCAGATCGGCGAAGGTGGCGGTGATCAGGGTCGTGGTCGCCGCGTCCGACACCTCCCAGTGCGAGACCATCACCGACCGTGCGCCTGCATAGAAGAAGGCCCGCGCCAGACCCGACAGCCCTTCCCCGCCCGGCCGGCCGTCGGAGGCGGCGGTGTTGCAGGCGGATAGGACCACGAACTCGGCGTTCAGCCTGAGTTGGGCGGCCTCGGAGGCGCTGAGATAGCCATCGTCGGCCTCGGTCGCCTCGTCCGGCGGGGTCATGACCAGCCCCGGCTCGGCGGCGGCGGAACCCGCCATCAGGCCGTGCGTCGAAAAGACCACGAAGCGCGCGCGAGACAGGGCGTCGTAATCGGTCGCCCGCACCGCGTGCTCGGTCGCATCCGCTCCAATGCGGACGATGGAGTCGGGATAGCGGGCCTTGAGCGTCTCCAGTTCCAGCCGCGAGCCGCGCAGATAGGGCAGGGCCTTGAGCCGGGCCACGTCAGCCAGGCGGCCGTCCATCACCGTATCGGCGGCGGGCGCCCCGCGCGTCGAATCGGCGGGGGCGCCGCTCAGCAGGGGCGCACCGAAGGCGGCCAACCGCAAGGGCGTGGCTGAGCCCCTCCGTCGCGGCGCGGCCGTCGGCATGGCCGGACAGCCGGGGCTGCGCGCCGCCGGATCGGCGACCAGATAGCAGCGCAGGGCGCGCAGGCTCGACACCGCCGGCAGGCTGACCAGGGCGTAGCGGTCGGCCAGCCAGGGCGTGGCCGCCAGCGCGTCCAGATCGGCGTCCTCGCCCCTGGGCGGCGCCGTGGTCAGCACCGACAGCGGCAAAGTCGACAGGGCGCCCGTGGTGACGGTGATCAGGGTGGTCTTGTCCTTGAAGGTCTCCTCGACCGGCAGGATCAGCTCGGAATAGAGGCGATAGCTTTCGGAGCGGTCGAAGGGCGCCGGCCGGCGGCCCGCGAACAGCGTCGGGTCCACATCGTCGCCGCGCGGCGCGGCGGTGGCGCTGAGCGACAGGCGCAGCGTGTCGACCGCAGCCCTGAGCCGCGCCTCGTCCAGCGCCTCGGACCGGGTCCAGGCCACCCGCTCGCGGGTCACGGCCCAGACATAGGTCGCCTCGGGATTGGCCAGCACCAGCAGCAGGCCCTCATCGGGACGCAGCAGTTGCTGGGTCTCGGCGATCGACAGGGCGCGCGGGCTGGTCAGTTCGGAATAGGCCGGAAAGCGCGCCTCGATCTCGGCGTCGATGACCCCCAGCCGATCGGTCGCCGCCTCCCAGTCCGACTGGGTGCGGGTCCGCACGACGAGGTCGGCGGGGTCGGTGGAGGCGTAGTGGCGCTCCAGTTCGCGCTCCAGCCGGTCGCGGCGCACGATCAGGTCCTCGCGTTCCTCGGCCAGCCGGCCCAAGGCGTCGTCGCCCTGGGCGAAGCGGGCGGACACCCGGGCCAGGGCGTCGGCGGCGTCGGAGGCGATGGCCCACTGGGCGGCCTCGAAGGCCTCGGCGCGCAGGGCCTCGGGCGTATCCGGATCCGCCGGAGCCGCGCCCGCCGCGAACAGCAGGCCGACCGCCGCCAGGACCCCCGCCCAACGCATCAGTTGCTCAGCACCTGAATGCTGGTCCAGACATCGCCCCGGTTGGAGATGGCGACACGCATCTTGCCTCCGGTGCGCGAAGAGACGGTGCAGACCGGATAGTGGTCGCCGAAGCCGTCGCGGCAGACCGTGGCCCCGCGATGGTCGCGGATGGTCAGGTCGATGTCGGTGTCGCCGTCGCCGATGGCGGCGACCCGCAGCACCTCGCCCGCGCGGGCGTCGACCTCGAAGCCCCAGCTTTCGCGGGCCTGAAGCTGTTTGACGGTAAACACCGGCCCGGCGCCGAACGGAGAGGAGCGGACGCCCCGCGTCATCGGCTCGCGCAGGCGGTCGATGGCGTCGATGATCGGCTGGTTGCCCGCCGACAGGGCCGCGGCCTCGTCCAGCAGGCGACCGGGGGTCAGGATGGGTTCGGGCCCCTCGCCCTGGCGGACAGGCACCTCGGACAGCAGGCGGGCGGCCATGATCAGGGCGCCGGCGTCGCCGCGCTCGCGGCCCCAGGCGGCCAGCTCGGCGGCGGTGACGGCCTGGGCGACCCCGCGGGCCTCGGGCGAAACGGCGGACTCGGGGTCGGAGGTGAAGGCGCCCGCGCCCACGGCGGCGGTCAGGACGGCGGCGACCGCCAGCCCCTTCAAGACAGGCTTCATGCCGACCATGCGCGGATCCCCCAATGCCGTCGCCCCGACGTCTCGAGGCCGATCATGCACTGTGCGGGCGTGGGAGAGAACAGGGTACTGATCGAAGCTGACGACGGGACCGGCTCCGGAGGTCAGCGGCTCTCCAGAACGGCCCCGTTCAGGATGCGGCGGTCCGCGCGCGACTGAACCAGGACCGCCACGGCCTGATCCGGCGACGGGGCGCCCGGCAAGGCATAGAGGACCGGGCGGCCCGCCCACGGGCCCAGCACCCGCACGGACCGGACCACATTCACGTGCCGGACCTTCTGGCCGCGGTTGTCGCCCGAGGCGATCTCCACCGTCTGCGGACCCGGCGTGTAGAAGACGGCCACGACCTCGGCCCCGCCCGACGGGGGCCGGCCCGAGCCGACGCCGACCCGGTCTCCGGTCTCGCGAAACTCGATCTGGGGCGGGAAAGTGCGACGCAGTCCCTCCTCGTCGATGGCGGCCTGCAGCGCCTCGGCGGTGGCGGGGGCCTGACGGCGGCCGTCGATCACCACCTGCGGCGTCGAGACGTTGCGCAGGCGCAGGGCATGGCGATAGTCGCGCTGGCGCTGGGCGAACTCCGGACGGGCGAAGGTGTCGGCCCAGCCCAGATAATCCCAGTAGTCGACAGCGTAGGTCAGGACGATTACGCCGGGCTCGGCGGCCACGGCCTCGACATGGGTGTTGGCCTCGGGACAGCCGGCGCAGCCCTGGGCGGTGAACAGCTCGACCACCACCGGTTCGGCCGGCGTCGCGCGATGGCGCACGCGCGTCGCCGACGGCTGGGCCGATGAGGCCGCCGCGAGCAGCGCGGTCAGGGCGACCGCGACAGGAAGTGTCCACCCCCGAGTGCGCATGCCGACATCTTAATCACGCCGGACCCGCCGGGGGCGGTCATTTTCGCGTGAGCGGCGCGTCAGAACGCCCCGTCAGACCCGGATGTCGAGCAGGCTGCCGGGGCGGGGCGAGCGCAGGGCGGCGTCGCCGTCGGCGGGCCGGGCCGCGACCGAGCGGACCGGGATGTCGCGCACTGGAGCCGGGGCCACGGACGCGGCGGCGGGCACGGCGCCGGCCGCGGCGTTCGCCAGGGCGGTCTGGAAGAAGGCCGAGCGCGAGGTCTGGGCCGGTGACGCCGGCGTCTGCGACGGGAACAACGGCGACGGAACGGGCGGGCGAATCGCGTTCATGCTGACAGGGTTAATGAAATCCGTCGGAAATGGGTTAACGCCCGCCCTGCAAGGGTTCTAGCGGCTCGTGGCCGTCGGAAGCGGGCGCGGCGGCGCCTGGATGGCGGCGACCAGGCGCTCGATCTCCGCGTCCTCCAGCATGGGACCCGAGAATTTCGCGACCACATTGCCCATGGCGTCGACGGCGAAGGTCTCGGGCGCGCCGGTGATGCCCAGATCCAGCCCGGCCCGGCCGTCCCGATCCACCAGGACCTTCGAATAGGGATTGCCCAGCTCGTCCAGGAAGGCGCGGGTGGCGATGGGATCGTCCTTCCACGCCACCCCGACGACGGCGACGCCCCGCGCCTTCAGGGCCATCAGCTTGGGATGCTCGGCGCGGCAGGGCGTGCACCAGCTGGCGAAGACGTTGATCAGCATCGGCCTGCCGACGCCGGCGGTCTTCAGATCCACATGGCCGGGCCCGGCCTGGGCGTAGGTCAGCATGGGCAGGACGGTCTCGGGCACGGGCTGACCCACCAGAGCCTCCGGCTTGACCGAAGGATCGCGCTTCAGCGACCAGCCGATGAACAGGGCCGTCAGGGCGACCAGCACCACCAGCGGAACGACGGCGAACCAGCGGCTCATTTTTCTTGCCCTAACGCGCTTTGCGCTGCTTGAGGGCGGTCCGCTTCTTGCCCTAACGCGCCTTGCGCGGCTTGAGGGCGGTCGTTGTCGTTCTCCAGCCGCTTCAGCTCGGCCGACCAGCGCCGGGCGGCCAGCAGGGCGCGGGCGGCGAGCGTGGCCAGCACCACGGCGCTGATCCCCCAGGCGGGCCAGACGTAGGCGGCGTATTTGCCCATATCGAGATCGAGCACCATTAGGCCTCCAGAGCCTTGCGGGCGCGGATGGACAGCACCCGCCGGCGCACGATCTCGGTGCGGATGGCGGTGATCCAGACCGCGAGGAAGAAGATCAGATAGGCCGCCATCATGAGCAGCAGCGGAACCAGCATTCCCTCCGCCACCGACGGCCCGTCGGCACGGATCAGCGAGGCGGGCTGGTGCAGGGTGTTCCACCAATCGACCGAGAATTTCACGATCGGCAGGTTGATCAGGCCGACGAGGCCCAGAACGGCGGCCGCCCGCGCGGCCTTCGCCTCGTCATCGATCGAGGCCCGCAGCGCCATATAGCCGATGTAGAAGAGCAGCAGGATCAGCTCGCTCATCAGGCGCGCATCGCCCCATTCCCACCATGTTCCCCACATCGGCTTGCCCCAGATGCTTCCGGTCACCAGCGCCAGCAGGGTGTAGGCCGCACCCGGCAGGGCGGAGGCGCGGGCGGCGGCGTCGGCCAGCGGGTGGCGGAACACCAGGGCGAAGAAGCTGGAGACGCCCAGCGCGCCGTAGATCATCAGCCCGACCGAGGCGGCCGGGACATGCACGAACATGATCCGCATGGCGTCGCCCTGCTGGTAGTCCTCCGGTGCGGTGAAGGCGAACCAGGTTCCGGTCAGCAACAGCACCAAGGCGGCCGCCCACAGCACCGGAACGAGCGGGCGCGTGAAGCGGGCGAAGCGGTCTGGATTGGCGAGGCCGAACATGATCGGGGTCTTTAGTCGCCTATCGCGCGTCGCGCTACTTGAGGCGTTGCGGAGACCATGTGCTAGAGCGTCGCGCTCAGACGAGGATCGACCATGACCGACGACGTGACCAAGGATTCCAACGGAAACATTCTCGCCGACGGCGACAGCGTGACCCTGATCAAGGACCTCAAGGTCAAGGGCTCGGGTGGGGTGACGCTGAAGCGCGGGACCCTGGTCAAGAACATCCGCCTGACCGGCGACACCGACGAGATCGAGGCCAATGTCGAGAAGGTGCGCGGCCTCGTCCTGCGCACCGAGTTCGTCAAGAAGGCCTGACCAACCTTACGAAGGCTTAAGTGGCGGCCCCCTGCCGGCGCGGCTAACCCTCGAAGCGAACCGAGGGATGTTGATGATCGCCACCGCCCGAACCCTGCTGGCCGTCGCCGCGCTGGGTCTGATCGCCGTCTCGCCCGTCCACGCGCAGGAGGCGGCCGCCGCGCCGTCCATGACCGCCGAGCGCGACTGGTCCGTCGCCCTGGTGCGGGACGCCACGGCCCTGCACGACATCATCGCCGACAGCCATCCCGGGATGCACGATCCGCTCAACCCCGGCTTCCGCGCCAAGGTGGACGAGGGGCTGGCCCTGGCCCTGCGCCGGGCGGAGACGACGACCGACGCCGGCGGATGGTGGTGGGCGTTGCGGGCCTACATCGCCAGCTTCGACGACGGCCATGTTCAGATCCGCCTGAAAGATGGGTCCTATGGCTTTCCGGCCCGCTGGCCGGGCTTCCTGACCGCCTATCGGGGCGCGGACCAGGTGGTGGCGGACCGTCTGGCGGATGACCCCGCCGCCCCGCCGCTGGGCGCGCGCCTGATCGATTGCGACGGCGTGGACGCCGCCCGCCTGGCCGAGACCGGGGTCGGCGGCTTCCGCGGCCGCTGGTTCCTGCAATCCCAACACGCCCTGCTGGGCGACTGGCTATTTCTGAACGCCTCCAACCCCTGGATCACCGAGATGGGCGAATGCCGCTTCGAGAGCGGCGGCCAGACCCGATCCTATGCGCTGAACTGGCGGGCGATCGAGCTCCCCGACCTGTCCGCGCGCCGCAATCGGCTGAACCAGCGTTTTTCCCCCGAGTTCGGCCTGAAGACGATGGACGACAGCGGCCTGTGGCTGTCGATGCCCTCGTTCAACAGCGAGCCGGGCAGCAAGGCCTATGTCGCCCTGACCGCCCTGCTGGCCGAGGCGCAGACCAAGCAGGAGGCGCTGAGGACGGCGCCCTGGATCGTGCTGGACCTGCGCGGCAACGGCGGCGGCTCTTCGTACTGGAGCGACAACCTGGCGACGCTGCTCTGGGGAGACGACTGGCGCCGCACCCATAGCCTGCCCTCCAGCGATGCGGTCGACTGGCGGACGTCGGACGGCAACATCGCCGAGGTCGTCGCCTTCATGGATCAGTTGAAGACGGCCGGCGGCAACGCCGACGTGATCGCCTGGGGCGACCGGGCGATCGCGGGCATGCGCGCCGCCCAGGCCGCCGGACAGGTCTATTGGCGGGAAGCGGATGACGAACCGAAAGACGCCTCCGAAGCCTCCACTGCGGCAACCGCCCCGGTCAACCCGATGCGGGGGCGCGTCTTCGTCCTGACCGATTCCGGCTGCGGCTCCGCCTGTCTGGACGCGGTCGATATCTGGAAGGCGGCGGGCGCGGTCCAGATCGGCCGCGAGACCTCGGCCGACACCGTCTACATGGAGGTCCGCGACGCCGACCTGCCCAGCGGTCTGGCCGGCATCGGCGTGCCGATGAAGGTCTATCGCGGCCGGGCCCGCGGCAACAACGAACCGCAGCGCCCCGCCCATGTCTACGAAGGCGACATGAGCGACGACGCCGCCTTGGCCGCCTGGGTGAGATCGCTCGGCTAACGCGAACTTGTGGCGCGCGCCGAACTCGGAAAGAACACGGGCGCCGGAATCCGGCGCGCCTTCCGCGAGGAAGAAGGGGACATCCAATGAAGACCACGGTCGCCATCGTCGCCGGCCTTTGGGCCGTCCTCGCCGCCCCCTCCATGGCGCAGGAGGCCGACCCCCAGGCGTGGATGGCTGAACCCCGCGACTGGTCCGCCACCCTGGTCCAGGATGCGACGGCGCTCCATGACATCGTCATCGACAGCCATCCAGGCGTTCATGACCCCTTGAACCCCGCGTTCAGGGGTCGGGTCGACGCCGGCCTGGCGCTGGCGCTCGAGCGCGCCCGGACCACGACCACCGGGGGCGGCTGGTGGTGGGCCATGCGGTCCTACGTCGCCGGCTTCGATGACGGCCATGTGCAGATCGGCCTGAAGGCCGGCGCCCTGCCCATGCGCTGGCCGGGCTTCCTGACCACCTATCGGGGCGCCGATCAGATCGTGGGGGACCGCGACGAGACCGACCCCGACGCGCCGCCCCTCGGCGCCCGCCTGATCGACTGCGACGGCGTGTCCGCCGAACGCCTGGCCGAGGAGCGCATCGGCGCCTTCCGCGGCCGCTGGTTCCTGCAGTCGCAACGGGTCACCTTCGGCGACTGGCAGTTCCTGAGCGCCGCCAATCCGTGGGTCGCCGAGATGCGGACCTGCCGCTTCGAGAGCAACGGCCAGACCCTCACCCATGCCTTGAGCTGGCGGTCCGCCGACGACGTGAACCTGCCCGCCCGCCGGGCGCGGCTGTCGCAGCGCGCCCAAACCGCGATCGAAATGAAGACGCTGGCGGACGGCGGCTACTGGCTGTCCGCGCCCAATTTTGACGGCGCGCCAGACAGCGAGGCGTTCCGCAGCCTGACGGCCCTCATTGACGAGGCCCTGGCGAAACAGGCCGACCTGCGCCAGGCCCCCTATGTCGTGCTGGATCTGCGCGGCAACGGCGGCGGCTCGTCCCGCTGGGGCAGCCGGCTCGCGGTTGTCCTGTGGGGCATCGACTGGGCCCGCGCCCACAACCTGGCGCCGATCGAGGCGATCGACTGGCGAGCCTCCGAGGCCAACCAGGCCCGGATGCAGGCCTATGCCGACGAAGCCCGGGCCGCCGGTCAGGACGCCAAAGCGATCGCCGACTTCGAATCCACCGCGGTCGCGCTCGGCGCCGCCCGCGCCGCGGGCGAGGTCTACTGGCGCGAGGCCGGCGGCTCCCCCCAACCCCGGCCCACGGTCGAGCAACTGGTCCGGGGCCCCGTCTTCCTGCTGACCGACCCGGTCTGCGCCTCGGCCTGTCTGGACACCGTGGATCTGTGGAAGGCCCTGGGCGCGATCCAGGTCGGCGCCGAGACCTCGGCCGACACCGTCTATATGGAGCTGCGCGCCGCCCCCCTGCCCAGCGACCGGGCCGACGTCGCCATTCCGATGAAGGTCTGGCGCGGCCGGGCGCGGGGCAACAACGAACCGCAGCGGCCCGTCCACGTCTATGCCGGCGACCTCAGCGACGACGCCGCCGTCCAGGCCTGGATCGCGGGTCTGGCCCGGAACTGACGCCCTAACCCTGGGCGTTGCGGATCGCCGCGGCGCCCGCGAAGGGCGTGATGAGACCGGCGAACAGGACATAGGCGACCAGGAAGGCCAGCGCCGGGGCGGGCGACAGGCCGTTGGCGGCCCGCTCCAGCGCGCCCGCGCCGAACACCACCGGCGGGATGAACAGCGGCAGGACGACGACCGCGATCAGCAGGCCGCCCCGCTTCGAGCCCAAGGCCAAGGCCGCGCCCAGCGCTCCGGTCAGGGCGAAGCCGAGACCCCCGATCAGGGCCGCGAGCGCCGCCAGCGGGGCCAGCGACGGCGGCAGGCCCAGGGTGATGGCCGCGACCGGCGCGGTGAGCGCCAACGGCCAGCCGACCGCCAGCCATTGCGCCTTGGCCTTGGCGATGACGGCCAGTTCCAGCGGGACGGGACCGAGGGCGATCAGATCCAGCGTCCCGTCCTCGAAGTCGCGCTCGAAAAGCCGTTCCAGCGACAGGATCGACGAGACCGCCAGCGCCACCCAGGCGATGCCGCCCGCCACGGGCTTCAGCCCCGCCGGGTCGCCCCCGGCCGCCAGCGGCACCAGCACAGTCAGGCACAGGAAGAAGCCGCAGGCCAGCAGGGGTCCGCCGCCCCCTGCCCAGGCCAGCGACAGTTCGCGCCGCCACAGGATCATCAGCGCCGTCACCGACCCGCTCCGATATCGAGCGTGCGATGGGCGACCGGCAAGGGATCGTGGACGGCGGCGATGATGGTCCCGCCCCGCTCCACATGAGCCTGCATCAACACGCCCAGCGCGGCGCGCCAGCGGGCGTCCAGCGGGCTGAGCGGTTCGTCCAGAAGCCAGATGGGGCGCTGCACGGCGATAAGCCGCGCGAAGGCCAGGCGGCGGCGCTGACCGGCCGACAGCTTGCGCACCTCCAGATCCAGCAACGGCTCCAGCGCCAGCACGTCGACGGCCGCGGCGACGCCGTCGGCTCCGGCGCCCAGCCATCGCGCCTGAAAGGCCAGCTCTTCGCGTGCATGGCGCGCGCCCTTCAGCCCGTCCAGATGGCCGAGCCAATGCAGGTGTTTTGTCCGCGCCTCGACCGGATCGACATCGGCGAAGGTCACAGTCCCCTCGTCCGGGCGCAGGAAGCCGGCCAGGGCGCGCAGCAGGCTGGTCTTGCCCGCACCGTTGGCGCCGGTCAGCGCCAGGACCTCTCCGGACACGGCCGAAAACGACAAATCGCGGAACAGGACGCGCTCGCCGCGGGACAGGGTCAGGCCGTCGACGGCGATCATCAGGCACACCCCCAGTTGCGAACGTCTCTCAATACCCATGTCGCCGACATGGATTCATGGACGGACAACGGAACCATCGCTATATGCGCGGTCGCCGCAGCAGGCGTTCGCCGCGCGCGTCGGGGACCTGTGCGCCCCGCCGTCAGCCGCGCGAGCGTGCAACCGGATTGTCGGGCGGCGTTGACCAGAGGAAGCCTCTCCATGCCGTCGAACGACAGCCTCAAGACCCGTCAGGACCTTTCCGTCGGGCGCAAGAAATACGCCTATTACAGCCTTCCCGCCGCCGAGGAAGCCGGTCTGGCCGGGATTTCCCGCCTGCCGCGCTCGATGAAGGTCCTTCTCGAGAACCTTCTGCGCAACGAGGACGGCGTCTCGGTCACCGAGGCCGACCTGCGCGCCGTCGCCGCCTGGATCGACAACAAGGGCTCGGTCGAGCACGAGATCGCCTTCCGTCCGGCCCGCGTGCTGATGCAGGACTTCACCGGCGTTCCCGCCGTCGTCGACCTGGCCGCCATGCGCGACGCCATGTCGGCGCTGGGCGCCGACGCCTCCAAAATCAACCCGCTGAACCCGGTCGATCTGGTCATCGACCACTCGGTCATGGTCGACCACTTCGGCACCGCCGGCGCCTTCAACCAGAACGTCGAACGCGAGTATGAGCGCAACATCGAGCGCTACAACTTCCTGCGCTGGGGCTCCTCGGCCTTCAACAATTTCCGCGTCGTCCCCCCCGGCACCGGCATCTGCCACCAGGTGAACCTCGAGAATCTGGCCCAGACCGTCTGGACGCTGGAAGAGGGCAAGAAGACCGTCGCCTATCCCGACACCGTCGTCGGCACCGACAGCCACACCACCATGATCAACGGCCTGGCCGTCCTGGGCTGGGGCGTCGGCGGCATCGAGGCTGAAGCGGCCATGCTGGGCCAGCCGATCCCGATGCTGATCCCGGAAGTCATCGGCTTCCGCCTGACCGGCGCGATGACCGAGGGCACGACGGCCACCGACCTGGTGCTGACCGTCACCCAGATGCTGCGCAAGAAGGGAGTGGTCGGCAAGTTCGTCGAATTCTTCGGTCCCGCCATCGCCGGCATGACCATCGAGGACCAGGCCACCATCGCCAACATGGCCCCGGAATACGGCGCCACCTGCGGCTTCTTCCCGGTCAGCCGCGCCACGATCGACTATCTGACCGCCACGGGCCGCGACAAGGCGCGCGTCGCCCTGGTCGAAGCCTACGCCAAGGCTCAAGGGCTGTGGATCGACGAAACCTCCGAAGACCCGGTCTTCACCGACGTTCTGGAGCTGGACATCTCGACGGTCGTGCCGTCGCTGGCCGGTCCCAAGCGTCCGCAGGACAAGGTCGAGCTGACCACCGCCGCGCCGCAGTTCGAAACGGCGCTGGCTGAGGTCTTCAGCCGTCCGGCCGACGCCCCGCGCGTCAAGGTCGAGGGTGAGAAGTTCGACCTCGGCGACGGCGACGTCGTCATCGCCGCCATCACCTCCTGCACCAACACCTCCAACCCGTCGGTCCTGATCGCCGCCGGCCTGGTGGCGCAGAAGGCGAACAA
>Ga0307412_10001896_pt1 | contig 11561 bp, 8 predicted proteins | sample DK1Cmetagenome_3_FD_203823 | JGI IMG/M metagenome (GOLD analysis project Ga0307412, IMG submission 203823) | Maize rhizosphere microbial communities from greenhouse at UC Davis, California, United States - DK15-C-1 | ecosystem: Host-associated > Plants > Roots > Rhizosphere > Soil | place: USA...
GTCGTGAGAGCCTCGTTGCCTGCGATCACCATGATGCAGGATAGGCCTCTGCGGAAGCGCATCCCTCGTCCCGAGTAGTTGCGCGGAATGATCTCCCATGATTCGTCGTGGTAGTAACAACCAACGATTTCTGACCAGTGCAATTGGATGCCCGCGCCCATGATGCCTAAAGGGGTCAGGCAGAAAATTTCTACCTGGGTTTCCTGCCCAAGAGGTACAGCGTAAACCCGACCGTTTGGTGCAATGGGTGGGAAGTACTGCCCGTTACCGAGGTGACGAAATTCCATGGTGGTGCTCCGGGTAGATGAGGTCGCTAGACACTCTCCGGTAGCTTTCGGAATACCCAAGATGAGATGTTGCCTGCGAGTCGGCGCACGAGTTTTAGCGTACTGGGCAAGTTAGCTCGCCACATGGGGGGCGTGCATGTCGTTGATCTAAACGCTTCGGTGCTCCGGTCACTTTCGCTATGGTGCGGAAATTAACGGCCCTTCCGAAGTCACCCCGTGACCTTATAGGCTTAGGAAAAAGCTGCGTATCGCAGCGGTCGGGTGCCTTGCGGATGGATTATGGTAAGCGCCCGCTGCCAAGGGGCAGCGGACAGTTTGTTGCAGGTATCCGGTCGTTCCGCTGAAGGCTCAATCGTTGCCGTGCTTCTTGTCCAGATATGCTGCGACCATGTAGCCAATTACACCTGCGATAGTCAGCGCACTGATGACGGCAAGCACGGCATATACAAGCAATTCAAAACGATCCATACCCTGACTCCTTTGATTCGAGCTCTGCCAAGGTTAAGGGCGTATGATCTAATCCCAAATCTGCTGTGTGATGGCTTAGCGACTGGTTGCGGCGGCTTCCTTCCGCAGGTTGGCTCGGGCACCGACGTACGCATCAGTTTCCCAGATACGCAAATTCCCGAGCTCGTAGGCGACGTGTTCCCGCGCTTCTAGATCCTCGACATTGGGAGCGCGCCCTCCAAGAATCGTGGCTTCATGACCGGACCACTGCTTGTACAGCTCACATGCAAGCGCTGCTCGGCAATCACAGAAGCTCAGCCCATGAAAAAGTAAAATCTCCTTGGCAGCAGGTAAGCTGTTCTGCTTCCAGAGCCGCCATGTCTGCTTTGATTGTGGATAGCGATGAACATCTTGAACGGCGGATGCCGTCTCCAGAACGGTGATCTGCTTTGGCATCGAGATGTTAATTATCCTCTGTGTGTGCGGCCCTTCTTTGCCGCTTTCCAGGGAAATACATCCATCCCCCTTGGCTGCCTCTAGAGCCGCTTGGGCGTCGAAGAAAACAGCTTCACGTAGCGAGATGCCGAGGTGCCGCACTAACATCAACACCACCGCCAGATGCTCTGATAGGCGGGCCTGAACGTCTTCCACTGCGGCTTCGAACTTCGCTTGATCAAGGCTGTGTGGGGCCGTAATCCGTGCATGGCCAGGAAAGCCAATATCAGGCATCACGACTTTCCAGTCACCATTGGTCGCGAGGGCCATAACCGAGCTCACGGTTTCAAGAAGGCTCACCGCGCCATGCTGCGAGATATTCCCGTGGTACACCTGGATACAGAGTTCTTCGCTGTATTGCCGTATCAGTTTTTTATTGACGAGCTCCAGGATATCCACCTCATGCGACTCCTTGGCGTAAATACTAAATTGGGCCCACTGCTGGTCGTGGATCATGGCCTCGTGTTGACTGAGGAGGCCGCGCCGGACTGCCTCCCGAAGGATCGCCGAGCCGGCCTTGCTCAAGTCCCGATCAAAATGTAGATGGAAGCTCTGCTTCATGGTCACTCCTCCAATCAGCTCAGGTGCTGAGCTGCTGTAGGGAATGTTGAGCGAGAAGAAATATCCTGGGGTTCGTTTTCGGACGCTTTCAGCGCCTAAAATTGAGGAGGTTGTCCGTTTGCAAGGAGGGCGAAAATTTGCTGATGGCTGTCAAGTGACATTCAAAGTTATGCTTTGCTTGTCCGCATAATTCACTCTTATGCAAAGTCCAACTCTAGGGGATGAGTCAGGGAATGAGTAGATATAGAGAACAACGAGATCGCCTGAATGACCGAGTGGCAATGGCCTCCAAGCTGGGAGATCATATACATCAATCAAAACCAGGCTCCTTGGAACATCTGTTATTGGTTGAAGTCCTTGACGTTTTTCTGGCGGCAAATGGACGTATGCATAATGAGCTTGAAAAATTAAGGAGTGCCGGTATGGATAAAACTGTTTTTCCTGAAAATGAAATCTAAAAAAGAGAGTGCACTTTCGCTCTGCAATATTTCAAATGTTATTCATTTTTTTGAAATAGATTCTTGAGTCCTGCGCTTTTCTCATTTGCCAGATTGATTTTTAGGAGCCGCAAATATGGAGTCATCAGTAGCAACATGGAGATCGTTCGAAGGTCTCGTTTGCGATATCTTAGAAGCAAATAACTTTAAAGTTAGAACTAATAGTGTCAGAGGCGATCCTGGGTTTGATCTGCTGGCGGATTTGGGAGGGGAGCGTTGGGCTATAGAGGTAAAGTACTATCGAACTATGCGTGCTCAGCCGACTCTCATAGATGCTGCAGCTGCTCGTTTAGCACATAATGGATTAACAGCACAGGCTCAAAAGGGAATGTTGATAGTTTCATGCTTTCTTCCGGCGGAACTTAGGGGAGCGCTTGAACAGAAGTTTAGTATTACCTTTGTAGACCAAGTTGATCTGAGAAATTGGTGTGTGACGAGCCCCGGTTTGGCAGAGAAGCTGGATGCGCTATTGGAGTCTAATCCAAGCGAGCCTCAGTCAATACACCCCGCGCGTTATAATCCTATACGAGATAGCAAACCTCTCAGAGGCTTAGCTCCCCAAGTTCGAGACACCCATGGTACTGAATTGTGCGAGGAGCTCAAGAAGATCAAGAAGGGTAAAACTTCGTGGGCAAAGTATGAAAAGGTATGTGAAAAAATTCTTAAGTATCTATTTCCAAACGATCTTCATGGTTGGCATGCCCAAATGCGAACTGATGACGGGCTAAATCGTTACGACTATGTATGTCGTGTAAGGCCGACTACAGAGTTCTGGAAGTTTGTTATCGATCATCTTGATAGCCGTTATGTGCTTTTTGAGTTTAAGAATTATACGGGGGAAATAAAACAGGGGCAGATTCTCACGACTGAGAAGTACCTTTTAGAGCGCGGCCTACGACGTATGGCAATTATTATGACCAGAGTTGGTGCTGACTCACATGCGGTTGCAATGACGCAGGGGGCGATGCGCGAACAAGGCAAGCTGATGCTTATCGTGAACGATGAGAAGGTATGTCAGATGCTCCACATGAAGGAGCGTGGTGAAGATCCTACAGATTGTCTTTTTGAAATTGCCGACAACTTTTTGCTGACACTACCCAGATGAGTTCTAAAAATCACCCCAGCAGACCGTATCTAGCGCAGGCTGGGGCTCAGCGTTCGCGGCTTAGTAGGGAGGAGGCACCGTTCAAAAACGGTCGTTTATGGGACATCTATTCCAAGTGAGCTTTTGGGCTTGGGATTTTCCGTTTTCCTGTCACTTTTCCCGTACCTAAATCAGTGTGAGAAAAACGTATGGGAAAGCGGATTGGGTACGCCCGAGTGTCGACTGATGATCAGAATCTCGACTTGCAGCGAGATGCACTTGCTCTGGCAGGGTGCTCAACAGTCTACGAGGAGACCATGAGCGGCAAGTCGGCGGACAGGCCGGAGCTGGGGCATTGTCTCAAAGCTCTGCGTAGTGGTGACGCTCTGGTTGTCTGGCGACTGGACCGCCTCGGTCGTTCTTTGCCTGACTTGGTTGGGATTGTCAGTAGCTTGGAGCGGGAAGGGGTGGCCTTCGAATCCATAACCGAACGAATCGAAACCACCAGCGCTGCCGGCAAGCTGATCTTTCACGTGTTCGCTGCCCTGGCGGAGTTCGAGCGCAACCTCACTCGAGAGCGAACTCGTGCAGGACTGGCTGCGGCTCGTGCCCGTGGGAGAAAAGGTGGACGCAAGCCTGCGCTGGATGATCGTCAGGTACGTGAGATACGAGCTCTTCTCAGAGATCCTGAGATACAGGTAACCGATGTTGCCCGACGGTATGGCGTTTCTCGAACAACGCTTTACCGCTACGTCGGTTCGCCGAAATCATCTGCGGTCGTTTAAGTGGTGGTGGTATTTTCCGCTGAAGTTGCCCAGATAATTTTGGGCGCTATGACCTGGCAGGCAAGTGAAGGATGTCTCCGGCGTACTACATGTGCCGGACTTCCACGGAATAAATAGGGAGTTTTCATGTCGATGCTTTTTTCTGTGAAGGGATGCGTTGGTACCTTGCTGTTGGTTGCGCTGGTTGGTTGCTCCAGTACCCCGAAGGTCACGTTGCCAGAACCTAAAGATGTTCCTCGCGAGAAATGGTCCGATGCCATGCTGGTTCTGGAAGCCATGCGCATCGATGGTCAGCGCGATATTCCAAGGGAAATGGTTGGGAGTGAAGTAGATAACCTGAGCGCGACGCGGTCTTCGGGAGGCTCTGGAGGTCTAGCGACGGCAGGTTTGGGATACGTGTCACCTCCAACTGGTTTTAGCAGCGCAGGAGCAGCCTCTCTTGGCGTCGGGTTGTTCTTGCTGGGTGGTGGCAGCGCTGGCCCTGTCTATCACTACCAGGTTGCTGCGTGGGTGCCTGAGGAACTCGCGTCTAACCCCAATCAGGCATCTGCGATGGTCAGGTCGGCCTGGCTGGATGCGAGAGAGAAATACTTCGGTGGAAAAATCTCAAAGTTGCGTCATGAGCCGGCTAAGTACGCTGACGGATCAGGCAAGAAATACGACAGGCTTGCAGATTTGGCTGCTGGGAACCCCGCGCCGTTCGACGCTCCGGCGAGCGCTGCGCCAGCATTCATTTCGGCCGAGAAAGCCTACGGCCCGATTTTCCTGACCGATCCCTCAGGCGAACTATTTGCTGACGCTAGCAGAGCTGATAAGGACGGCATGGATGCGCTGGCGGGTATTGCTCGTCACCTGCCCGAATGGATGTATGCATACTATCCTGGACGGAATTGGCCTAAGGACTTCCGACCTGCCGCGATTTACAACAAGAACGGCAATCTCTATTTCATTGGGAAGTAGTCGTGGTTGACCTGTGCGACTGGCGTGCCGGGATTTTATCTGCGGAATCAGGCATACAGACTCTCTCGCGAGTCGAAGGCGTTCAATAAAAACGAAGGTGCTCAACACAAGTATTGAGCACCTTCGACGTGCGTTGAGCGCCTTCAGGGAGCGGTGGGAAGCTCCCATGCCCATCCGCCCTGCATACCTGTTTTGTGTGAACGTATACCTAGCTGTTTCTGGGCTCTGCGAAGTGACGCCGAAGAAATGCAACGTTCTTCAGCTAAAGCCATCAACGCATTGATTGCAACAGGCCCAGCTTGCAACGTCTCCTCAAGAAAGCTGCACGCCTCTTGAGTAGCTGATGCTGGTCTTTCGCCGTCCGCTCGCTCGATATCCGCCAAAATAGTTTCAGCACTACCTTCGACGCCCTCTCCCCACCGGATGCAGGTTGTTTCCAACTGCTCTTTTATCAATAAGGGCTCAACGAAGTACTCTATCCCCCCACTATCAATCGAGACGTTGGATTTCGGTCGGACAAGTACTCGCGCTTCGGAATTTTGAGCTTTCCCAGCCACCAGTACCGTGCGAGCAAGTGCTGAGAATGCCTGGCTGCCGATTACGCGATCAGCTACGGATGACTGGGATGTACCTTTGCTCAGGTGAGATATACCGAGGACAGCGCAACAATGCTGCTCTGCGAAATCCACTACCATTTGTAGCCCCTGCCGAACTTCGTTTGCCCGGTGCATATCCCCACGAATGAGATTGATCAGTGGGTCGAAAACCAGCAATGACACACCGTCAATCCTTGCGGCTGCTTCATCCAAAAGGGAAAAGTTGGCTGCAGGATCAAACTGTCGTCTGTTCCCACGTTGATCTCTGAGCCCCTCGATAATGTGCACGCGGGTTAGGTCTGCATCTGCAGCCGTAAGGCGGGGAATGATCGTGTCAGCGATACCATCCTCGCCGCTCCAGATGACGATGTTGCCTGCTGCCTCACATTTGCTGCCGTCTGGCCAGTCACCACCTCTGCTGAGCGTGGCGGCCAGCGAGATTGCCAGCGTGGTTTTGCCGCATCCACCTGCGCCGGCAAGAATGGATAACTTTGCCTTTGGCAGCCAGCCTGGCCAAATCCACTGGATTTTTTCCGCTGGAATATCGACCGCTGCTGTGAGTTCTATCATCCAGCCCGGTTGTTGAGGTGTTCGGCGCTGCATTACAGCGCCTCCCTTTGCCGAATCCAAGCCTGGACTTCGCTGTTACGCCAACCGACGCTGGAGCCGCACAAAAGGCGCTGTCGCGGGAAAAGGCCTTCCGATATTTTCCGATAGATCGTTGAACGTTTTAGGCCGACGATTGCTTCGACATCGCGCAAGCGAAGAATTTTGTCATCGTCGCCGACGTCGTCAAAGTTGCTAACGTGCATTGCCATAGGTTTTGATTCCTAGGTCCTGAAGCGTGGGGCAGCGTCCTCCGGCACTACTGCTAAAAGGGTAAAGGCGGATATCGGCTGGCTATATAGCGAGCACGGGCATTTGCCATACGCATAGGTCTATGCGCGTTTCCGAGATTAATGTTCGGTAGCATCGGAGGTCGTTGTGGGCTACAGAAGTTCTAGGGCCCTAAGGCATCTAGTGGCAGAACGAGCTGGGAGCGTTCTGGCCAGATACGCAAATCAACCAATAGCAGCTGATGCGGCCCGTTCAGCGGATGTGAACGAGGCGAAAGTTTTTAACGTCGTTACCAGGGCGACGTGGCGGACCGTTGCGGATCGATAGGGATCGCTTGGGACGAACACTATTTAACATGAGAGTACCGGGCTGGCAATCAGCAGGTGCTCTGCCTTGGTTGGGGTAGGGTGACCCAACCAGGGCAGTAGTTGACTGAATGCTCCGCGTTACCGGACTCAACTAGTTATCTGTAGCGATATCGAGTTTGGGCAGCGCCTTGACGATTTTCTGGGTTTCCACGCTCACTGTGACCACGCGCTGGAACAGTTCCAGTGGGTACTTGGGGTTGCCCATGGTTTCCACTGCCCAATCGTTAGCATCGTTGACGATGCCGCTGGCCTTGTCGGTACGCACCGCTTGGCGATCCATCACCCAATCCAGTGCTGCCTTGCCGTTGACCACGTATTCCCAAGCTGCCTCGGGGATCCCCTTGAGGGTGATGCGGTGGTTGTAGATGACTGTGCTTTTGTCTCCTTTCTTAGCGAACTTCATCTTTTCCACGCGGTAATCGTCGCCAGTCAACGTGCCCTTGGCCTCGATGGTCAGGGGGTAGGGTTCGACGGTTTCGTAGTTCAGGTGGAGGTCGGCCAGAACACGGCCAGCCTTGCTGAATGCCCAGAAGTCGGAGAACGTCTTCACCGCCGGAATGCGCGGAAGCTCCTTCCCCAAGTTGTCGGCATAACGTTCGCGGTAGTCCTGCGAATGCAGAATGCCGTATACGTAGTAGAACAGGTCTTCCTTGCTGATCTGCTCACCTGGGTAGGCCGCCTGGAAATGTGCCAGCCCGTCATCGGTGATGGCATCTCGACGACCCAGACCATCCTCTGACTGATTTGCAAACAGATCGTGGGCTGCCTCTTGGGAAACGTCATCGTATAGATAGAGAGGGAAACATTGTGTTCCTCCATCTCCCATGATTTTCAAGCCAGGAATGAAAGAGAAAATGAATGTTGAGAAGGCGACCGTTCCCCCAGAAGATGGAACACAGATCACCTGATTCTTCTTGGCCGCATCAGGGAAGATGCGCGGCATCTGTAGAACACGCTCATTGAAGACTCGGTTGAAGTACAGCCATTGCTTTGCAAATGGGCGGTAAAGACTGGGTACCATGTGCACGGCTTCGAACGCATGTTGCCGGTTTCTGACCAGCTCTTGCTTTAGATTAACCGTCCAACTGATTCGACTCGGGTCAGTGTTTATAAAGCCGCCTACTCGCTCTTGCCTTGTCTTGCCATCCACCCCGTGATAGCTATCATTGAAGCGCACCACTTCGGCATTGTAAAAATCGATCATCCCGGTCATGTTTTCGGCCAGTTTTTTCTTGCTGGCGTTGTAGGTCCAGGCGTCACGGTTAGTCACGATTCCGAGCGAGAAATTATCGAACAGCTTGGGCGCATCGCTCTTCTTGTCTCCCAGCACAATGAATTGGCTAAAGCTGTTGTCGCGCTGCTTCAACCAGTCCCCATGCTCGTCAGGGGTAATGTGTCGCCACTGATCAATACCGGCTACGCTCGCATAACCGGCGATTTTTTCCAGCTTCTCCTCACGGCTGAGATAGTCACCAATATCGTGGAAATGAATCTGCCCATGTGTGCTAGCTTCGGGATTCTTGACCAGCATTGATATGGCAATAGGGGCGCGACTACCACTGCCGAAGATCTTGCCTCCTTCCTTGCGCGAAGTTTCACCGCTAGTGCGTTGGTTGCCCCGCAAGTGAAACACATAGAGGCTTGAAAACTCATTTGCCAGGCATTTTCGCAGACCGTCTGCAGTATTGGCCTCGACAAACCCGGCGTTTGTAACAAAACCAATCACGCCAGCATTGCCGATACGGTCACTAGCCCAACGAATCGCCCGTATATAGCTGTCGTATAATCCTTTGGACAAGGTCGCCTCGGAGCGCGCAACGTAGGTTTCTTCAATGCGCTTATCCAAAGCAGGATAACTAACGTTCTGGTTGTTGTCGTTCTGGCTGCCTTGGCCGATGGAATACGGCGGATTGCCCACAATCACCCGAATATCAAGCGCTTTCTGCCGCTTGCGCCGGGCGCTGTTATCCACCAGCAAGGCGTCTACCAGATCGTCTTTTTCATACATCTGAAAGGTGTCGGTCAGGCAGATACCTTCAAACGGGCTGTACTCGTCGATCACTTCACTGTGGTAGGCCGCTTCGATATTAATGGCGGCAATGTAGTAGGCCAGCAGCACCAGTTCATTGGCATGGATTTCATGCTTGTACTTGTGCGGCAGCTCTTCGGGCTTGATTAGGCCCGATTGCAGAAGGCGGGTTATAAAGGTACCGGTGCCAGTAAATGGATCGATGATATGTACGCCCTTGCTGCCCAAGGTCTGGCCGAACTCCTTCTGCAGCAGGTGATTGACGCTGTGAAGGATGAAGTCCACTACCTCTACAGGGGTGTAAACGATACCCAAGCGCTCGGTCATCTTGGGGAAAGCGTTGCGGAAGAACTTGTCGTACAGCTCGACAATGATCTTCTGCTTGCCTTGGGCGTTGTCGATACCGGCAGCACGCTGACGCACGCTGGCGTAGAACTTCTCCAGGGTATCGGCTTCCTTGGCCAGGTGATGTTCATGAAGCGCGTCCAGCACGCCTTGCATGGCCTTGGACATGGGGTTGTGACTGGCAAAGCTGTATTCATCGAACAACGCATCGAACACTGGCTTGGTTACCAGATGCTGGGCAAGCATTTCGACGATCTCGCCATCGCTGATGCTGTCGTTGAGATCATCGCGCAGCTCAGCGGCGAAGGCCTCGAAAGTCGCTCTCTCCTGGGTATATTCAGGGTTCTCCAAAATTCCCTGGATACGGTCGATATGGGTGCGGGCGATCTTGGCGATATCGTTGGCCCAGTCTTCCCAGTGGTGGCGGTTGCCGCACTTGTCGACGATCTTGGCATAGATGGCCTTCTCGATTTCCCCCACCTCATACGCCAGCTCGGCCTGCTGGGTCATCTGGCCTTCGACATCGTACTTAGCGCGTTTCTCACCAATGCCGTACTGGCCTTTGCCTGCCTGGCCGTTGCTGGTGCCGCTAGCTTTCCTGGCCTTTTTCTCGGCCTTGTCGGTGATGGCGATGACTTCCATCTTGCGCGGGTCAGAGCCGATCAGGTCGAGCTTGTTGACCATGGCGTCGAAGCTGTCGTCGTGCGAACGCAGTGCCTGAAGCACCTGCCAGACCACTTTGTAGGTCTGGTTGTCATTGAGCGCTTCGTGGGGCTCCATGCCGGCCGGAATGACCACGGGCAGCACCACATAGCCACGCTTCTTACCCGGTGCGTTGCGCATTACCCGGCCAACGGATTGCACCACGTCCACCTGGGAATTACGCGGGGTGAGGAAGAGAACGGCGTCCAGCGCTGGCACGTCAACGCCTTCAGACAGGCAGCGTACGTTGCTGAGGATGCGGCAGGTATTGGCTGGCGGTTCTTCTTTGAGCCAGTTGAGCTTGGCTTCCTTGGCACTAGCATTCATGCCGCCATCGACGTGTGCGGCTTCGCAGATGATGCGTGAGGCCTCCTCGATATTTTCGGAGTCTTGATAAGCCTCCACCACTGACTGGAACATGCTGGCGATGTTGATCGAGCTGACCTTGTGCTTGGTGCCCTTGTAGTTGGGCGAGATGACTTGGCAGAAAGCTACAGCGCGCCTCATGGGCTGATCATCACCCACCAAGTTTTCGGCCAATCCCTGCTTGGCCAGCGCCTTCCAGCAACCGACTATCTTGGCCGCGTCGTCTACCTTGAGCTGGTTGTTCTCGTCCTTCAGCATCTCCTGAAGGCGGCGGCTGATGGTGCTCTCCTCGACGGTGAGTACCAGCACCTTGTAATCGGTGAGCAGGCCGCGCTGAACGGCCTCGGAGAAGTTGATAACGAACAGCTCTTTGCCGTAGAGCGCTTCGTCATCCATCGAGCACAGGGTGACTTCGCCGGACTCGGCCTTGAGCTTGGCGTTGTCACCGTAGATACGCGGCGTGGCGGTCATGTACAGACGTTTGGTGGCGCGGATGTAGTCGGCATCGTGAACGCGCACAAAGTTGCTTTCGTCATCGTCGCCAAAGGTGGCACCCGTGGTGCGGTGCGCTTCGTCGCAGATCACCAGATCGAAAGCGGCCAGGCCATGATCAGCCTGGGCACGGCTGATCACATCGATGGAGTGATAGGTGGAGAACACCACGCTCATGTGTTCGGCATCGTGACGCTTGAGCATTTCTGCCGCGAGGCGATCTGCCTTGGTAGTGGCCGGGTATCGCAGTTCATGGGTGAACACCTGAACCGCGTCATCCTCTGCTTTTCGCTTCTTGCCTACGTCACTATCGGAGCAGACGGCAAAGCTGTGGAGCGGGGTGGCGCTTTCCTGCGTCCATTCGGTAAGGGTCTGCGATAGCAGCGACAGGCTGGGCACCAGGAACAGTACACGCTTACCCTTGCCGGCCTGCTGCTCGGCAATTTTCAAGCTGGTGAAGGTCTTGCCGGTGCCGCAGGCCATGATCAGCTTGCCGCGTTCGGCGTCCTTGAGGCCAGCGGCCACGGCATTCAACGCGGTTTGCTGGTGCTCGCGCAGCTGCTTTTTGGCCTTGAGAGCGACTGCCTGATTGGGCTGGTACTTGGCCCAGTCTATCTGGCTGTCTTCCAGGGCTTGCAGGTCGATTTTACTGACCGGAGGCTGCTGACCCTGCAACGCGTCCTCGGCGTGCTCGCTCCAGTTGTTGGTGG
>Ga0307412_10001897_pt1 | contig 11559 bp, 5 predicted proteins | sample DK1Cmetagenome_3_FD_203823 | JGI IMG/M metagenome (GOLD analysis project Ga0307412, IMG submission 203823) | Maize rhizosphere microbial communities from greenhouse at UC Davis, California, United States - DK15-C-1 | ecosystem: Host-associated > Plants > Roots > Rhizosphere > Soil | place: USA...
TTTGGAAATGCCCGATTTGAACAAAAGGAGCCTTATCCGTCCTGTTAAAGTTACCGCTTCGAGTATAAGGAAGGATGCCGTAATCAAAGCAACTATCGATACGGCAATTGATAAGTTACTAGCCATACCTTCCAAATTTGCTGAAACGGAAGTTGTCAGGGCTCAGCGTACAATGGATTTTAAACCCGAAAATGCCATCGACGGCTCAAACGGGACCTTCTGGATGGCCGACAATGCCGACAAGCAACCCTGGTGCCAGATTGATTTGGGTGTGATAAAACGGGTGAATAGCCTGGAGCTCTTTTTCGTAAAATCCACCCTCGGCCATAACTTTAGAATCGAAAAGTCGGAAGACGGCCTGGCATGGAAAACAGTAGATATCTCCGAGTCGGAGTTAATTCGTTCCCCTGAAGTCATTCAGAAAATAGGTAAAACCCGTTTCCTCAGATTGACGATTTTGTCGGGTGCGCCTGGTTTGTGGGAGCTTAAGGTGTATTGACATGATTAATAATAAAATCAGGAGTTTGATTCACCGAACACCTATCAAATGGTAAACTCTTAAATTATTAAGAGGATGCGAAACCAAAAATTAAAATGGATCATCTTGTGAGATCAAAATAATAACACCAGTAAAAATCCGTCATTGCTGGCAGATTGGCGAGGAGTTGTTATACTTCCCCCTAATAGTTCCTTGCTAAAATTCTGAAAAAAGTCTTTCGCCCGGTGTATATATCGATCTGCCTTCATCGAGGCTTCCACAAAATCCACAGGTATATATTCCCACAGGTTTAAAGCTACCGGGCTTAGGATTAGCTTCTGGGATAATGTACGCAATAGTAAAAAGCCAACTAATCATCTTTTTTACTTAACTTTCGCAGATTGATGCGATGCTTTTACTGGATGCTTCGATTATAATATTATTACATTTAAAATGAAGAGATACTGCGAAGAAAAAATGATAATACTATTTAGAAGAATATTTTTTGAGGATAAATAATCGCACACTATTGAGGTAATTGTTCGCGCCTTTACGTAGCTTGATGCTCATTGCCATACAATATAATTTATGTAACGACTAAAAGATATTGGTTAAAAAGCGTTTTATTTATAGAAAAAGTTGCGGACGAAGAGTATAAATTGAATATAATTTTGTCTTTTCAAATTCAAGAGCATAAGAGGAAGGAAGTATTGGTTGTCAAGTAGATTCTGAGATAAAGTTTTTACTAGAAATGCCAGTCTTGCTGCTTGAATCTATGCTCCTGCTTCCTAAGGGGTAAATAATGAAGAAGAGGATTTCGATTCAAGATATTGCAAAAGAACTGGGTATATCAAAGACCTCGATATCTTGGATAATAAATGGCAAGGCTAAGGAAAATCGTATTGGTGAAGCTTTGGAAAAACGGGTGCTCGATCACATTGCTAAAGTGGGATACCAGCCTAATCAGTTTGCCAGAGGTTTGCGAACTGGAAAAACAAATACGATCGCGGTGTTGGTAGAAGATATCTCCGATCCTTTTTTTGCCGGAATTGTACGAGTAATTGAAGAGTCGGTTTATACCGAGGGTTATAAAATAGTTTGTTCAAGTACAGAAAATGATACAAATAAAACGAAAGATATTATTGCTGCGTTTCGGTCAAGGCAGGTAGATGGGTTTATTATTGCCCCGCCGCCGGGAATAGAGGAGGATATCAAAGGCTTATTGTTAGATAATTTTCCAGTTGTGTTATTTGACAGGTATTTCCCTTCCGTTCCAACGGATAACATTACAGTAGACAATTACCAGGGTGCTTATGATGCGATGTCGTATTTTTATGAATGCGGACATAAAAACGTTGGCTTTGTAACGTTGATATCTGATCAGATGCAGATGCAGGCACGTTTGAACGGCTATATGAGGGCTACAGATGATAATAAAGCTGATTACTATATCAAGCGCATCGGCTTCGATCAGGATTTAGAGTCTACAGTAATCGATATTAAGAAATTTATATCATCAAATAATGCGCTAGATGGTTTATTCTTCTCAACCAACTATTTGGCATATGCAGGGCTAGAGGCGATTCAAAGCCTCGGATTAAAAATGCCGGATGAATTAGGGGTGATTGTTTTTGATGACGATTATTTCTTTCGTTTATTCAATCCTCCAATTACTGCAGTTGAACAGCCCATCAGGAAAATTTCGGAGAATATTATTACTCTAATGCTCAATAAGCTCACAACTCAGGGCAAAAAGATAGAACCAAAAAATATTGTATTACCGACAAACCTAGTAGTAAGAAAATCAACAAGGAACTACGACGTGGTAAAGCCCATCCTAAACGAAAAATTCGATGAAGAGCGACAGAAGGTTTAAAGGGATTTTCAAAAATCTCTGAATAAAGATGTCAGTTTTGTTCTCTTATGAAATAATCCTTCAATTGCAACAATAAACCGGACAAAGGATTAGCTATTAAATTATCATTTAAGTAATCTTCAAATGTTTAGGAGATCTTTATCCTTAAGTCAAGTGTCAGCTTTTTGTATTGTACCAGATTTTCAATATAATGGAAGATAGAAATCCAGCCGTTCGGTAGCCTAGAGGATTTTACTGAGATACTCATTCTGTTGTTAGGTTTTGATGAAGAAACGTTGTCCAACAACATCAGCCAGGAATTTTCAGAAATTCCTTTTCTACCCATACTGTTTCCCCGAAAGAATAGGTGCTCAATAGGGCTTTAGATTCATCGTAGGCATAATGTTCTGCCTACGAGTAAAGGTGAAGCCCCGCTTATGGGCTCTGTCTTAAACTTCGAGATTTTTAGAACGGATTTCGTTCAAACCGGAGGTCCTTTTAGGCTCAGGTAGAATTGGATTCTGGGAAAGCTCTCCGTTCGAAGCGGCCGAAATGGCTTTTTAATAACAAATTATATAACGGATTTATATTCAAAAACTTTAACTGTTTATTTTCCAATCCGAAGTTGCTTCACTTTTTTTTATAATTCAGGTATTAAAGTTTCTTTTTCCTCTTAAAAAGCCCGATAGAGCTTAAGCAGACAGAAAGAGAAGAATTTTTTGATTAATCGATTCAGCAATATTATATTTAAATAGATAATTATGAGTTAAACTATCAGGATGTTCTTCCCTATAGTGCTTAAAAATTGGGGGTGTTTTAGACATAGGAAAAAGATAAAGTTCTGGGAAATTAGAGCGATGAGAGATTGTTTTTAGACGACTATTTAAATAGTTAATATTCAGATGTAAAACCTGTTTATTTTCCGATCCAGCCTTGCTTTATAGTTCATAATCCAAGTATCAAAGCTTTCCTTTTCTGCCGTAAAGGCTAATAAAGATTAAGTAAGTAGAAAATTAAAAAAAAATCAAAAAATCACTTGCTAAATCGATTAAGTAACTTTATATTTGAATAACTAATCAAGAATTAAACTTTTTAGCGTCTCTCTTAGCGTATGGTGTTTTCAGAAAAGTCTTAGTTAAAAATTCAAGGCGCTTATAGTTATAAAAAAGAGAGAGTTCTGGGTAGTAGTTGCAAAAGGAAGTAAGCCATGCTTTTAATTCTTTTAATAAAAAGAGAATAATTGATTATTAACCTGTGGTTGAATTATGGGCGTCTATGAGGTGTTCAGTAATTTAATCAGTATCAAAAGCTAACCAAGGGTAATGCACTATTAGCAAGTATGATGGCTCGGTAGTGTGTATTAAATATGTTTTAAAACTATAAATTATGCGTTTCAAGGTTTTTTTATGTATGTCTTTTTTTGCTTGTTTTTTTCAGGGTTATGGAAAAAATAAGAGCAAGGCATCTCCGGTGTTTCTACGGCATTACACTGATTCTTTAAGTGCAGATTCCGCAGAAAGAGAAATTAACGTTCCAGGTAAGAAACGTTCTTTAGGAGATTCATTGCAAAATGTTCTCAATTCAGTTAAACCTGCTCAATTCGATTACTTTCCGGGTGTTTCTCTGCAGCAATATTTAAAGGGGCAAGCTGCAGGGGTTTATGTACAGGAGCCAAATGGTGAGCCTGGAACCGAGCAGAATATTTTTATTCATGGTGCTTCAATGCCTATTTTATCAGCCCAAGACTTATTCAACTCACAGCCTTTAGTCGTCATTGATGGGGTGCCTATTATTTCAAAAGATCATCCTTTCGCTTATGACATTCAGTATTACGATTTTAACCGAATAGGTTCGGCAACAAATCTTTTGGCTGGCATTCAGCCTGAGAATATTGCTTCTATACAGGTTTTGACTGATCCTGTTGAAATAGCCAAGTATGGAGCACGGGCAACAAATGGTGTAATTTATATTAAAACAAAGCCGTCTTCGGGTAACAGGCAAATTAGTATCAATTCTTATTTTGGCTTAGCAACTCCTCCGACTGTAACAACGATAAATGGTGCTTCAGAAAATAAGTTCAGAGCTCCTTTTTATCAACGATATGCGACATTCGAACAAACACAGAATATTCCGTCTTATTTAAGTGATTCTTTATATAATATTTACTACGGTCCATCAAACTGGACAGACCTTTATTATAAAAAATCACTGGTGTATGGAATAGATGCTAATGCAACTGGTGGTAATTCCCGATCAAATTTCAGGGTGTCTCTGGGAAATCAGCGGAGTGGTGGAGTTGCCGATGGTACTGGTGTAGATCGCTACAGTGCTGCTTTTATAATGAATATGATTCCGCTAAAATGGCTAAACGTATCCACTTCTATTAACGCAAGTCAAATAGTTAGGGAGCGTAACAAATATATGAGAGACCGTTATGCAGAAATACGATATTTTCCCAATCTGGTTAACCCCCCAGCACCTAACAAAGAATACTTTGGAAAGTACTTAAGGGAGTATGATAAATCCTTTGACAAGAACCGTAATAATCTTATTAATGGTTATCTAAATGTTGATTTAACATTCGGTAAATTCCTTGTAAACAGCAAACTTGCTGTTGATTATAGTGAAGGTTACAGAGATGTGTTTTATCCGAGCACATTAATGGAAACCAATAGTTATGTTTCCAATTACTTTGGCTACAATCAGCGTTTATTAGCGGAGAACTCTATTTCGTACGATTTAACCCCGAATAAACAATCAAATCTGTCCTTTGAGGTTGGGCAATCTTTACAATGGGATACCTACCAGTACAGTTATGGGAATGCATACAGAGGTTCCAGCGATTATATAAAGATCAATTTATTAACCGAGCCGACGGGTAACTACACACCCGCTGTTTTTACTTATAATTTGGTTGGGGGCGTCGGAGGCTTTTTAAATAGTTTAACCTACCGATATCTGGACAGGGTAAAAAACAACCTGGCATCATTTTATGGTAAATCATCTTATTCTTATAAAGACAAGTACTTCTTATCCGTAATGTTAAGAGAAGATGCTTCCTCTACTGCGCAGCCAACCAGCAGATGGTTTTTCTCTCCAGCAGTTTCTGCAAAATGGAATGCTAAAAAAGATTTCTTTAAGAATAGTAAAGTTATTTCTGATTTAGACTTTAATGGAGGCTACTCTCGGCTTGGGCGAGTGCAAACAGATGATAAATTTTCAGCTGGACCGCAATATACTATTGATATTGGTTACTCCGGAGAGGCACGCATTGGAAGTTTTTCAAACAATGCAACTCTTAACAGGCCATATTCTACCGGGTGGATTGGTTATGATATTCCATGGGCATACTCAGAACAAATAAACGCTGGTGTGTCAGTTGGATTATGGAATAACCGCCTAACCAGTTCCATTCAGTTTTATTCCAAATCGGATAAAGACCAGATTCTGGGTATTCCAGCGTATGCAGAGTATGGGTATGAAAGATCTTTAGCAGCAGGATTAGGGGTGAATAATAAAGGAGTTGATGTGATTATTTCGGGTAACCCACTTAATTCTTCAAACAAACTTAAATGGACGTCTTCCATTAATCTGAACTTCAACAAGAACAAGCTGTTGGCTCTGCCAGGGGGCTATCAAGAGCTATCGATTGGCAATAAGCTCCTAAAAGTTGGCGAACCGATTGATAGCTACTGGTTATACGTTAACGAGGGGATATATACCAGTGAATCTCAAATACCAGTTAATCCGTCAACCGGCAATAAATTAAGTATCGAAAGTATTCAATTTGATGTAGGAGATCCTAAGTGGAAGGATATTAACGGAGACTTTATTCTTGACAACAGGGATAAAGTATTAAAAGGGCATACTTTACCTGTTGTGGCCGGTGGTTTTACAAATGACTTAAGTTTCAAAAGAGCAAGCTTATCATTCAATTTCTATTTCAACCTTGGCAGGGATATTATTAATGAAGAAATGTCAAGAAGATTCGACTTTGTAAATAATCAAAGTGTGAATGATATCACCTCTGTAAAAGAAGTAACCTTCTGGGAAAAAAGAGGAGACTATTCGAAGTATCCGATCTATAATCCGTGGAGTGGTGTGATTCCTTACCGTGCAGATCAAGATTTGTTTTTAGAGAACGGGGCTTTTGTGAAGCTGCGTGCAGTAACGTTCGGATATGATTTTATTGATGTGCTAAAAAGAAAATCAAATAAAGGCACCCATCTTCGAGGTTATGTAACGGTAAATAACGTGTTTACCCTGACACCGTATTCGGGCCGAGATCCTGAGTTGGTTAACTATGCCGGTTATGATACAGGCTATGGTTTAGCCATACCACGCACCTTTACTATGGGCTTTAAGTATACTTTATAATAGTGATGATTTGTCGAATAAATAAAATATTAAACATGAAAGTAAGAATTGTTCTACTTGCAGTTTTCAGCATACTTTTTTCATCCTGCGAAAAAATGCTGGATGTAACTTCATCTCGCCTGGTTTCTGAAGAGAATATGTGGCTGAAACAGGAGGATGCAAGAGCAGGGATTATGGGCGTTTATGGCCTGGCAAGAGCTGCTTTGGGAGATAATACCAGGCATTGGTTATATGGCGACGTTCGGAAAATTAACGGAATGGGGACTGATTTTAAAAGTACAGTAAGGTTAGATATTAGAGCAATTGCTGATAACAATCTTAAATCCTCGCTGCCGGTAGTAAAATCTCTGGCTAACTGGAGACGGTTTTATGCTGTCATCAATGCTGCAAATATTTTTATAGAGCGGGCTCCTAATATTTTAAATACAGATCCAAGGTACCTTCCGGTTGATTTAAGATTGGATATAGCCCACGCCAGATTATTAAGAGCATTCACTTATTTCTACCTGGTAAGAATTTGGGGAGATGTACCCTTTATTATTTCCTCTCACGGTGCACAGTTTGAAAACAAACCAAGAGAAGACCAAAAAAAGGTATTGGCTTTTGTGGAATCGGAGCTTTTAAGTGCTGCCACTGATTTACCCTATGCCTACGATAAAGGGAATATAGAACAACCCCGCCCTTCTTATTATGCCCCTGAGGAAGAACTAGCAAGGAAATCTTCTGCGTACGCCATCCTTGCCCATGTATATGCCTGGGAAGGGAAATATGCGGAATCCGCCTACTGGTCAAGATGGGTGATAGACAATATGACGAGCCCTTATATGGGCGGTCAGAACCAGTTCAGAAATAGTGTTGACGGGGTAAGGAAAATGTTTCGTGGAGAGTTTGGCAACAATCAGTTTAATGTGATTTTCGGTTTTAGCCGAATGTTTTATAACGGTGAGACGTTTATAAATGGCTCCTTAGAGGAACTTACTTTGGCTGCGCCTTATATTTTGAATAAAAGCCTTCCGGCCATTTATGTTCCTAAGGATTCTATTCGTGCTATTTATAATGAGGCTGGAGACTTAAGGTTCTCTATTAACGCCCTTACAGGAACACCATTATCTGATGAAACCTTTGGTGCTTTTGACCGGACCATACCAATCTTTACTAAAGTATTCATTGTAAGAGACAACTTTGCACCGGTAAATACCACAACTGGACCCGGATCTGATGGATCAATTGCCACATTCGGAAGTTCTACGGTGTTTACCAGACCAGAAGATATGTCATTGCTGTTAGCTGAGGCTAGTGTAGTTCTTGGTGACTATGAAACTGCCAAAACACAACTAAATGAATGTCGCACAAGAAGAGGCTTGGTTGCTTACAATGCACAGGTACACGGTTCTTTAATAGATGCCATCTTCACAGAGCGTCGTAAAGAACTTATTGGAGAAGGATGGCGCTGGTACGACTATATTCGGTATAAAAAGATTAAAAATGACGATCCCGCTTTTGGATCTCTTATCAGCAGCGGCGCGATCTATTGGCCAATTGCAGATGACGTTATGAGTCAGAACCCATTGCTAAAGCAGTATCCATATTGGAATAATAATTAAAGCCTGATGATGAAAAAAGTACTAACCATGTCTGGTATAAGCCTTGTTGCGGCTTTACTGATGATTGTAAGTGGATGTGAAAAAACACAAGGAGATTATAACGCTGTAAATGAAAGTAATCAGACTTTTGCAGGCAGTACGTATGATTATTTAAAAAGTCGTCCGGGCGTTTTTGATTCATTAATAAGTGTAATAGACAGGTTAAAGCTTGCCGATACGCTTAAAATGCAAAATGTTACCCTTTTTGCCGTTACCAATGAAGGTTTTCAGCAAGTAGTGAGCAAGTATAACCTGTCTCGTAAAATTCGTAACAGGCCGCCAGTTTATCTAAACGATATGGCTTATAATTTTATCGATAGCTTGGTAACCAGGTATATCATACGAGGAAGCTACATAGCCGACGATTTTAATTATATAGACGGAAAACCGATAACGAGTGTTAGATGGAATTATCCAATGGTGGGCAAATTAGGTACATCCAATGCCAGCGGATTCATGAAAGGAGGTCCGGCTTATCTCGATTTCTTTTTTACCAAAAAAAGCATCTTCAGTAAAGATTGGGTGAAGGGCAGTACAATGGCCATTAACATAAAAACCTCCAACGGGATAGTACATATCATGGAGGCGGTACATCCTTTTGGCTTTGGTAAGTATAATGAAGCAGTTACCGAACCTTATGATAATAGTTTGTATAGACCTGCCGGAGTAAGCACACCATGGGAGCTGCCGTCTGTAATCGGACAATCAACATTAGTGGAAGCTGAGGATTTTGACTTAGGAGGTCAATTTATAGCTTATTATGATGATCCCTCTACTAATGGTGGTAAGAATTATCGCCCATCGGATGTAGATACGGATATACTGACCAAGGGAAAAGGAAAAACAGATGTAGGAGGAACATACGGTGATAGTTATTCGATCGGATGGACCAAAGCAGGTGAGTGGCTGAATTATTCTATTTATGCACCTGTTGAAGGCGACTATGTAATCACGTCCAGGGTTGGAAACGGAAACAACACAACACCTTTGAAATTCCACTATGATCTGGACCTTAAAAATGTAACGGGATCATTAACGTTTGTTAAAGGCCCCGGGGGGTGGCATGACTGGATACCTGTTCAAAGTCCGACAATCCATATTACGCAAGGTAACCACGTACTTCGTTTCTTTCACGAGACTAACGATGTACAGTTTAATAACTTCACTATCAAACGCGTAAATTAATTATGAAAGTCAGAATAAAATATAATAGATTCCTTGCAAACGGGGCATGTGTTTTAGCGATGCTCAGTTTAATCATCACCAGTACGGGATGCAAAAAATGGTATGGAATACCAGAAGACAAAGATTTTTTAAGCGATAAAGCCGATCTTAAAACTAAAAATTACACGCCCGTTTTAGGAAGGACAACCATTATTTCGGGCAACCTCGATGCAGACGGTTCCACAACTCCTTTAAGTTACGAGATAATTAACGTAAGGAACAGTGACGGTACCCCTACAGATTCATTAACCACAACAAGGCCTACTTATGTTTGGATTGATGATTATGATGGAACCGAGCAAAGTATTGAGGAAATTGAAAAGAAAAGAAAACTGGAGAATCGTCCCGCATTTGAGGTAAGAAGGTCTGGTGAGTTTTATTTGTGGGCTTCTGCTACAAATAGTGTACTTCAAAACTATCAGGGAGCGATAGCTCCTGCATTAAGTGCCGGCTATCTATTTGATGTTAAGATATCAAATTCCGGAGGTTCCCGTGTATTGAAAGATTTTACACTGCGCCCTTTAAGAGAAAGGCCGTATGAACCATCTGAAAGAGACCCTTTAACTGGCATACAAACCGCTCCAATAACTCCATCCATTAGCAACATTATTGGTGCAACCTCCAGAAAACCGTTATCTAATAATTACTCGGGCGCAGACACAATAAAAAGAGACGTTCGGATTTTATTTAGGAAAACAGGAAATGGTAATTCTTTAACCTTTAAGTTTTTGGATAAATCATTTAAAACGATTGATCCACATTTGTTCAAACTTACCGATTGGGCAAACCTGGTTCATGGTTTCAACTGGCACTTTGTGGGGACCGAAGCGGTTAAATATGATGTTGCTTATCCTATCCCATTAACAAATAGACCGACTGCATATACCACATCAAATGGTGCTCAGGCAAGCGTGAGATTTGGGTATGACCGCCTGGGCTTTAATGGTATTAAGCAAGATGCTTACATAGTTTTTGCATTTAACATATATGAAAAAGGTGACTGGGAGATTGCCGTTCAGTTCCGTAGGGAGAATCCAAGGTTTGAGAATGAATAATTATTCAGAATAGTTTATATGAAAAAAATACTTTTTCTTTTGTTTTTTTTAAGTTTCCTAATTTCCGTAAGGCTTCTTGCTCAGGAAGATAAGATCACTGTGCGCGGTGTCGTAACAGACAAGGAAACCGGAGAGTCTTTAATCGGGGTAAGTGTATCTTTAGATGGGAAACCTCCTAAAGGATTAGGGACAACCAATGGCAGAGGTGAATTTACTGTGTTTGTGCCCGCCAGATCTACTTTACTTTTTAGATATATAGGATTTTCCGATCAAAGAGTGACGGTTAAGCCTGGTGAAACCAAGATCGAAGTAAAGTTAAATATCGCCAAAAATATGATGCAGGAGGTGGTAATCAGAGGGTATGCCGCCCGTACGAAGGAGGTTACTACAGGGGCTTCATTGTCAGTAAGTGGTAAAGAGATTCAGGATATTCCTGTAGCCAATGCTGAGCAATTGCTTCAAGGAAAGGTTCCTGGGCTTAATGTTCAGGTAAATACAGGTGCTCCTGGCTTTAGAGGTTCAGTATTGCTTCGCGGGATTTCTGGTATAGGTGTATCTGGTAGTGACGAGTCATCGTTCTTATCGCCAACATCGCCGTTATATGTAATCGATGGTATTCCGATTGATGCCGATGCTACTTCTGATTATGGGTTTAATACTACAGGTCCGGCGGTAAGTCCATTATCATTAATTCCGCCAGAAGATATTCAAAACATAGAAGTTTTGAAAGATGCGCAAGCAACATCACTTTATGGATCAAGAGGTGCTTATGGGGTAATTATTATTACTACCAGAAGGGGAAATTCAAAAGTTCCGAGGGTTAGGTTTGACTCTAAATTTTATATGAACGCAGTTCCTAAATTAAGGGAAACCCTTGGAGGCCAGGCAGAACGGCAGGCGAAGCTTCAACAGATCAGGAATTTTGGA
>Ga0307412_10001898_pt1 | contig 11556 bp, 13 predicted proteins | sample DK1Cmetagenome_3_FD_203823 | JGI IMG/M metagenome (GOLD analysis project Ga0307412, IMG submission 203823) | Maize rhizosphere microbial communities from greenhouse at UC Davis, California, United States - DK15-C-1 | ecosystem: Host-associated > Plants > Roots > Rhizosphere > Soil | place: USA...
TCGGTCAGGTTCTGCGCCGGAATGCGGATCAGCGCGATGTCGGTGTCGCGGTCCGAGCCGAGGAACTCGGCCTTCACCGTGCGCCCGTCGGCCAGTGTCACCTGCACGTCATCAGCGTTGTCGATGACGTGGTGGTTGGTCAGCACCAGGCCTTCGGTGGCATCGATGATGACGCCCGAACCGAGTGACTCGTTGATCCGCTCCTGCGGGATGTCCGGGAACAGGCGGCGGAAGAACGGGTCGTTGAAGAACGGGTTGCGTACCCGCACCACCTGCTTGGTGTTGACGCTGACCACCGCCGGCATCGCCTTTTCCAGCATCGGTGCAAGCGAAGGCACCGCCTGCCCGGCGACCGCGGCCGGCAGCGCTGCGGAGGTGGGCAGTACCGCCGGCAGCGGAGCGGCATCGGCACGGTTGTCCAGGTGCGCATTGAGGCCGGTGGCAACGAAGCCGCCGAAGGCAGCGGCGATTGCGAGCGTAAGCAGGGTGGGAAGCGGTCGCATGGGAGTCGGTTCGCAGGCTGAGGTTGGGGCCGTTGACGCATACGGTAGAACAAGCTGAATGAGTGTGTCGCGATCTGGATAAATGCCCCATGAAAATCCGACCCTCACCGCAGGCGCCGGAAAGCTGACGCGCGCACCACAATGCTGTTCGCGACAGCCGCGAGCGAGTGCCGCAAGGCACGCCGGCAGCGCCCTGATACACCGCGACACTTGCGCAGTTCCGCGCATCCCGACCTTGCGATGACGCTCAGTGCTGCGCGGATGTGTGGCTGCTGCTAGTGCCTGCATCGGCACGCCAGCAGCAGGCAGGCTGCGCAGCACACTGCTTAAAAAAAGGGATTTCCTGACTGCGGGGCACGTCCGCCGCCGCTATCGCTTACTCCAGTTGCGTCGCACCGGATGCGATTGGCCGGCCGTGCCCGTTCCACGATAGCCATTGTCGGTATAGCATCGCCCCGTTTTGACAATCCAGGCCCCCAGGAGGGCAACATGAGCAACGGTAATGGTGTGTCGGTCGTGACCGACGCCGTCGAGAACGTGAAAGAAACCGCCACCAACGTCGGCGAGACCATCGCCCACGCCGCCGAAGACGCAGTGAAGTCGGTCAAGAAGACCGTCAAGCGCGCCCGCAAGGCTGCCACCACCCGCGTCGCCAAGGCCAAGAAGGTCGTGGCCAAGGTCGAGAAGACCGTTGCCAAGAAGGCCGAGAAGGCTGCCAAGTCGGACGCCAAGAAGAAGCTGGAAGCGGCCAAGAAGAACGCCAAGGCCGAAGCGGCTGCCCTGAAGAAGGAAGTGGCCAAGAAGAAGGCGGCTGCCGGCAAGACCGTGACCAAGAAGGCTGCTGCTGCCAAGAAGACCACCAAGGCTGCCGGCAAGAAGGTCGCTACCGTGAAGAAGGCCGCCACCAAGAAGGTTGCGACCGCCAAGAAGGCTGTGGCCAAGAAGACCGCTGCTGCCAAGAAGGTTGTCGGCAAGAAGGTCGCTACCGCCAAGAAGGCTGTGGCCAAGAAGACCGTGGCCGCCAAGAAGGTCGTCGGCAAGAAGGTCGCTACCGCCAAGAAGGCTGCGGCCAAGAAGACCGTCGCTGCCAAGAAGGTCGTCGGCAAGAAGACTGGCGCTGCCAAGAAGGTCGTCGGCAAGAAGACCGTCGCTGCCAAGAAGGTCGTCGGCAAGAAGACCGTCGCTGCCAGGAAGGTCGTCGGCAAGAAGACCGCCACTGCCAAGAAGGTTGTCGGCAAGAAGACCGCTGCTGCCAAGAAGGTTGTCGGCAAGAAGGTCGCGGCTACCCGCAAGACGGTCGCCAAGAAGGCTGCACCGCTGAAGAAGGCCGTGGCCAAGAAGGCTCCGGCCAAGAAGGCCGTGCGCAAGGCTGCCAAGCGCAAGTAATCGCGCGTGGTTCGAAGGCCCTTCCGCTCATCGGGCGGGAGGGCCTTCTGCGTTTTCGGGGGGGGGACTGATCATTGCCTGGCGTGGATCTGCGGCAGCAGCCTGGGGCAAGATGAAGGTCTTCCGCAGGAGCCCTGACCATGCGCGGCATCGATTTCAGTTCCTGGCAGGGCGTGCTGTCCACCCTGGCCGGGTTGGTCCTGATCACCCTGCTCGGCGTGGGCATCCGCCTGCTGGTGATGCAGACCCTGCAGCAGCGCCGCGAACGAGAGAACCGGCAGATCAATGAGCGGCTGCGTACCTTGATGGCGGCCTACAAGACGCTGGGCGGCTCCTTCACCGGTGAGCTGGGGGTCGATCCAACCCACCTGCGCGACCTGCGCCAGCGGGCCCACGAAGAAGGCATCGCCGAGCCGGGCTCGGATCGGGCCCGGCGCATCCGCGATGCGGTCGAAGCGGCCTTGTCGGACATCCTGCTGCTGGGCACCGACGAGCAGGTACGGCTGGCCGCGCGCGCTGCCAGTGAACTGGCACAGGGGCGTGCGGTGCACACACACGAACTGGTGATCTCGCTGCGCGACTTCGTCCGCGAGGCGCTGGACCTTGCGCCGGTACCGGCCGACCTGGAGATCCCGCGCCAGGGGCCTACCCGCCCTGCGGGCAGCGGTGGCGGAAGTGGCAAGGGCCGCAACGAGGGCGACGCCAAGGGCGGTCGCACCGGTGGAGGTGGCGGCGGTGGCGGCGGCATGGGTGCCGGAATGGGCGGGCTGGGTGTGGGTGCCGGTGCTGCGCTGGGTGCCGGCCACGCGGCGGGTGAGGATGAAGCGGGCGCCCGCTGAGGACGCCCGCCCGGGTCAGCGCTTGAGTTCGAAGATCGGCTCGAATCCGCCGTAGATCATCCGTGCACCGTCGAACGGCATGGGATTCTTCGACGGGTCCAACCGCGGGTCTTCCATCATTTTCTGCATGCCTGCATCGCGGGTGGCCTTGTCCGGCCACTCGATCCAGGAAAACACCACGGTCTCCTCCGCCGTGGCTTTCACCGCGCCGAAGAAATCGGTGGTCTTGCCGTGCGGCACGTCATCGCCCCAGCACTCGACCACGCGCAGCGCGCCGTGTTCGAGGAACACCACGTCGCCGCTGCGCGCGTGGGCGAGGAACTTCTCCTTGTTGGCGGTGGGCACCGCCAGGACGAAACCATCGATGTAGCTCATCGCTTGCCTCCGGAATGGACCGTGCCAGGTGCACGGCCTTCATTGAGTCGACGCTTCAGGGCGCGGCAAATCGACATCGATTGCCGCGCCATTGAATCGAAGCGCGTGCGCGTACCGCGCGCGTATGCCTGAGCCTTGCTGAATCAATGCAAAAAATTCAGCAATGCGAAGACCGCTGTTTTCAGGGAGCGTTGTGGCGAATAACGGAGAATTTACATTCCCGATGCGATGGCGCCCTGGCGCTGCTGCACACCATAAGAAAGTAAAGGTGTACCCCCATGAAGAATTCGCTGATTGCTCTGGCTCTGGCCGCTGCCCTGCCGTTCACCGCTTCGGCCGCCGAGAACCTGTCCTACAACTACGCCGAGGCTGACTACGCCAAGACCGACGTTGACGGCATCAAGGCTGATGGCTGGGGCGTGAAGGGTTCCTACGGCTTCCTGCCGAACTTCCACGCTTTCGGCGAGTACAGCCGCCAGGAAGTCGACCACACCAACATCAAGGTTGACCAGTGGAAGGTCGGTGCCGGCTACAACGTCGAAATCGCTCCGTCGACCGACTTCGTTGCCCGCGTCGCCTACCAGAAGTTCGACCAGAAGCACGGCCTGGATTTCAACGGCTACAGCGCTGAAGCCGGTATCCGTACCGCGTTCGGTGCCCACGCTGAGGTCTACGGCCTGGTCGGTTACGAAGATTATTCGAAGAAGCACGGCGTCGACATCGACAGCCAGTGGTACGGCCGTCTGGGTGGTCAGGTCAAGCTGAACCAGAACTGGGGCCTGAACGGCGAGCTGAAGATGAACCGCCACGGCGACAAGGAATACACCGTCGGCCCGCGCTTCAGCTGGTAATTGCATCTACGGCGCGCCCGCGCGCTGTTCGTGCTGAAACAGGCCCGGCATTGCCGGGCCTGTTGCGTTGTGGGGAATCAGAACAGAGTCTGACTGCGATGCGCGGCGTCATGTTGCATTGCAATGAATTGGATTCCGCCACCGCCAGCGGCGCCCTACGGTGGATATCCCGTGCTGCCGGATACACCGCGATGCCGCCCGTACTCCCACCGCTGCTCCCCGACCGGCCGCGCCGTCTGGCGCTGCTGGATCCGCATCCGGTGCTGCGGCTGGGGGTGGAAGTGCTGCTGCACCAGCACAGCGGCGTGCACGTGCGCGGCAGCTACGCCAACGAAGATGACCTGGTGGAACTGCTGCAACGCGAACCCGGCTGCGTTGACCTGCTGGTGATCGATGCGCTGCCGCTGGGGGATCTTGGCGACGGGTTGCAGCTGCTGCGCGGATTGTCCCGGCGCTGGCCCAGCCTGCCGATACTGGTGCTGTCGGCGCACTGCAATGCCAGCACCGTGGCCACGACGATGCAGGCCGGCGCACGCGGCTTCCTGTCCAAGGCGACCACGCCGGAAATGCTGCTGCGCGCGGTGGACGTGGTGGCCCGCGGTGGGCGGTTCGTGCCCCCGGAGCTGCGCACGCAGCTGAATCGATCGCGCGCTCGGCGCATGTCGGCGCCCAGCCTGACGCCACTGAGCCGGCGTGAACGCGAAGTGCTGCGGCTGGTGCTGCAGGGGTGCAGCACCGGCGAAGTGGCCCGGCGCTTCCAGCGCTCGGCCAGCACCATCAGCACGCAGAAGAAGGCGGCCTATCAGAAGCTCGGCATCCGCAGCGATCTCGAACTGTTCCGCATCCGCCACCTGCTGGAGTGTGGCTGACGGGCGCGCTTACTCGCCCTGGTACTGCTTTTCCTCGACCAGCGCCGAACCGGCAACACGGTTGATCTCGTTCTTCACCTGCACGCGTTCGCCGTTGGTGCCGTACACGCCGCGCGCCAGCTGGATGAACGCCTCGTCGAATACCTGCGCCGCTTCCTTGTCGCGCAGCTGGTCCTGGATCTCCCACATGCGCTCGTTGATGGCCTTCAACTGCGTCTTCAGCGCGGCCAGGGCCGGCTGCGCGTCAAGCTGCTGCTGCAGCAGCGGCAGCAGGCCGTCAAGCTCGGTGCGCACGTTGGCCAGCTTGGTCGCATCGTCGATGCGCTCGGCCTTGATCTCGAGAATGGTGATCTTGTCGATCAGCTCGCCGATCGATACCGGGGTCAGGATGGCGTCCACGTGGTTGGTTCCTGGAAATAGGCCCGCATGATACCGCGCCCACCGCAGCGCGGATTTACGCTGAATTTGCGCTGGCACGGCAGCATCGCCATCGAACCGTTACGGCCCTGCCATCGACACTGCCGTCCCGGCGGACAGACCGCCTTCGACGAGGAAGTGAGTGCAGTGAAGAGCAAGGGGATGATCGTGGCCAGCGCGGCCGCACTGGCGGGGCTGCTGTGCGCCGGCAGCGTGCAGGCGCAGGTGCAGGTGCAGGTGAGTGGCACGGCGGCATTGACCAGCGACTATGTCTGGCGCGGCAGTTCACAGAGCGAGGGCGATCCGGCCGCGCAGGTGGGGGCAAAGGTGACGGTGGGTTCGGGCTGGTATGCCAGCGCATGGGGATCGAATGTCTCGTTCACGCCGGACAGCGGGGCACGCAGCGAGTTCGATCTCGTCGCCGGCTGGTCCGGCGCGCTGTCGCCGGACTGGAGCCTGGATGCGAACCTCACCCGGTATGTCTATCCGGGCACTGGCCGCGCACTGGACTGGACCGAACTCAATGTCACCACCACCTGGAAGCAACGCGCCTGGCTGCAGGTTGCCCACTCCAACGATGCCCTGGCCGGCGGCCGTCGCGGCACCTACGCACAGCTGGGCGTGCGGGTGCCGTTGAACGAGCGCGTGCGGTTGGAAGCGGCGGTGGGGCAGTACTGGCTGGCCACCGCGCAGGGGCCGGACTACCTGCATGGCCAGCTCAGTGCCATTGCTACGTTGACGCCGGCCTGGGAACTGCGCGCCACCGTGCATGACACCGACAGCGCCGCCAAGCGTCTGTTCCCGGGCAATGCCGGTGGACGCTGGGAACTGGCGCTGCAGGGCAGCTTCTAGTCGGCCGACGCGGCCTGGCGGGTGCGCCAGGCGCTGGGCAGCCACACCAGCAGGGCCAGTACCGCCACCGCGGTACCGGCCACGCACACGCCGGTCCAGCCGAAACGCTGGTAGACCTGTGCCGACAGCAGCGAGCCCAGCGAACCCCCGATGAAATAGCCGGTCATGTAACCGGCATTGAGGCGGTTGCGTGCCTCCGGCTGCAGTGCGTAGATCAGGTTCTGGTTGCTGACATGCAGCAGCTGCGCGGCCAGGTCCAGCACCACCACGCCGACCAGCAGCGCCAGCAGCGAATGCGCCGAGAGCCCCAGAGGCAGCCAGGACAGCAGCAACAGCACCAGCGCAATGGCCGTGGCCCGGCCGGTCTGGCCACGATCCGACATGCGCCCTGCAAGGCCGGCAGCCAGCGTACCGGCGGCACCGACCAGCCCGAACAGGCCGATGGTGGCGTCGCTGTAGGCATACGGCGGCTGCGCCAGCAGGAAGGCCAGTGGCGTCCAGAAGATCGCGAACATCGCAAAGCTGCACGCGCCGAGCAGCGTGCGCCGGCGCAGCACCGGTTCCTGCACGAACAGCGTGCCGATCGAGCGCAGCAGCGCGAAGTAGCTCAGCCCGGCGCTGTGGTGGAAACGCGGCAGGCCGCGCTGCAGGGCCAGCGCGGTCAGCACCAGCGTACCTGCAGCGATCGCATAGACCAGGCGCCAGTCGCCCAGGCTCGACAGCAGCCCGGCCACGGTGCGTGCCAGCAGGATGCCCAGCAGCAGCCCGCTCATCAGCGTGCCGACCACGCGGCCGCGATGCTCCGGTGCGGCCAGGGTGGCGGCGAACGGCACCAGCACCTGCGCCACCACCGAGAACAACCCGGTGATCGCGGTACCGGCCAGCAGCCATGGCAACGACGGCGCGCACGCGCTGATCACCAGCCCGCTGGCCGACAGCAACGTCATCACCACGATCAGCCGGCGGCGCTCGAACAGATCACCCAACGGCACCAGCAGGATCAGGCCAGCGGCGTAGCTCAACTGCGCAGCGGTCACCACCATGCCGACCTGGCCGAAAGGCACGCCGAAGGCATCGGCGATGGTATGCAGCAACGGCTGCGCGTAGTAATTGCTGGCCACCGCGATACCGGTGGCGACCGACATCAACAGGATCTGCCAGCGCCGGAGGGGAGGAAGGGAAGGGGACACGCGATGTTCCGTGAAGCAGGGCAGCACAGTGTCCGCCTGCTGCGATCATGATGGAAATGAATCATCATCATCGCTGTCATCTGGAATTGAGATACGGCTGTGAACCTGAAGCAGCTCGAGTTCGCCGTGGCCCTGGCTGAAGAGGGCAACTTCACCCGTGCGGCCGCGCGCTGCCACGTCGTGCAGTCCGCCCTGAGCCATCAGATTGCCCATCTGGAGCAGGAGCTGGGCTCGGTGTTGTTCGAGCGGCTGCCGCGCCAGGTGCGCGCCACCGCGGCGGGAGAGGCGTTGCTGGTGCACGCCCGGCAGGTGCTGGCCAGCCTGCGCCACCTGCGTGCCGACGTCGCTGCCGTCAGTGGTGACGTGCGCGGGCTGCTGGCGATCGGGCAGATCTCGTCGCTGACCGGCGTCGACGTGGTGGCCATGCTGGCTGCCTTCCAGCAGCAGCACCCGCAGGTGGAGTTCCAGTTGCGGGTGGACAAGAGCGAGACCCTGCTGCAGCAGGTGCAGTCGCGCGCACTGGACGTGGCGCTGGTGGGGCTGGCGCCGTCGGCCCATCTGGAGGGCGTCTGCCACCAGATGCTGCAGGAAGAGGATCTGGTGGCCGTGCTGGCGCCGCAGCATCGGTTGGCCACGCGCCAGCGGTTGCCGTTGGCGGCGCTGCAGGATGAGGCCCTGGTCGATTTCCCGCGGGGAACCGGCGCGCGCCGGCAGACCGATGATGCGTTCGCCGCAGCGGGCCTGCCGCATCAGGTGCGTTTCGAGGTCAACCTGATGGAACTGGTCGAGCGCTTCGTCCGCCACGGCCTGGCGGTGGGCATCGTGCCGGTGCGGATCGCCGACGGTTTCGAAGGGGTGGTGCAGGTGCCGCTGCAACCGACCCCGACCCGGCGCGTACATCTGGTCTGGCAGCGCCTGCCGACGCCGGCCGCACGCGCCTTCGTCGACGCCGTGCTCAACCGCGCAGGCGCAGGCTCAGGCCCTTGAGGAAGTTGCGCAGCATCTGGTCCAGGCAGCGCCGGTAGTTCTTGTGGCCGGGCTGGCGGAACAGCGCGCCGAGTTCGGATTTGGAGACATTGAAGCCGATGCTGGTGAAGATCTCCATCATGTCGACATCGCGCAGCTGGAAGGCCACGCGCAGCTTCTTCAACACCAGGTTGTTGTCGATGCGGGTTTCCACCGCGCGCGGCGTCTGGCCCTCATCGTGACCGCGCAGGTGCAGGATCAGGCCATCGAGGAAGTGCGCCAGCGCACTGTCACTCATCGGCTGGAAACCCGGCTCGTCTTCACGCAGCAGCCAGGCCTTGGCCTGGTCGACATCCACTTCGAACGCCGGATCGGCCATCTGGCACAGGGTCACCACGTGGTGGTCGCCGAGGTCCAGGGAATAGCGCACGCTGCGCAGTACATCATTATTGATCATGGCCCATTGTACCGGCCCTGCGGCTGTAACCGGACTGTCACCGGATTGCAGCATCGTGAGCGCTGTTCTGCAGAGACCCTCTCCAATGCGCCGGTACCTCCTTTCCGTTCTGCTGGCCGCCAGCAGCTTCGCCGCCACCGCCCAGGACCGTTTCGTGCCCGTGGAGCAGCGTCTCAGCGCGGCCCAGCTGGCCGAAGTGGGCCTGGACGCGACCCAGCTGCAGACCCTGAACCGCGTGCTGCGCGAGGCCGAGGCATCTACGCCCGTACCCACGCGGGCGGCGGTTGCGGCCAACACCGGCGCGCCGTTGCCGGCCAACGTTCCCGCCCCGGCGGCGATGCACCTGGGCCTGGAAGAGGGGCCAGTCAGCGCCCGCGTGGTCGGCGACGTCGCGGGTTGGCAGCCGGGCTCGGTGTTCACCCTCGACAACGGTCAGCAGTGGCAGGTGATGAAGGGCCAGATGAAGCTGCGCAAGACCCTGCAGGCACCGCAGATCGAGGTGATTCCGGGTATCGCCGGGCGCTGGTTCCTGCAGGTCGACGAAGATCTGCCGAAGGCACGCGTGTTCCGCCTGCGCTGACCGCGCGCACCGCAGCGGGCCGATCAGGCAACGCAGCCGTGGGCCGACGGTGCCAGAATGGCGGTCTGGTTTCCCACGGAGTTGTCTGATGACCCGAACCGTCCTGATTACCGGCGCCACGTCCGGCTTCGGCGCCGCTGCCGTACACCGCTTCGCCCAGGCGGGCTGGAAAGTGATCGCCACCGGCCGTCGCAGCGAACGCCTGCAGCCGCTGGTCGAGCGCTACGGCAAGGAGGTGGTGCACGCGGCCGTGTTCGACGTGCGTGATCCGGTCGCGATGGAAGCGGCACTGCTGGCGCTGCCGCCGGCCTTCGGTGACATCGATCTGCTGGTCAACAATGCCGGTCTCGCCCAGGGCACCGCGCCGGCGCAGAGCGCCAGCCTGAAGGACTGGACGACGATGATCGACACCAACATCACCGCGCTGGTCACCCTGACCCATCGCCTGTTGCCGCAGCTGGTGGAGCGCAAGGGCGCCATCATCAACATTTCGTCGGTGGCCGGTGTCTATCCGTATCCGGGCGGCAACGCCTATGGCGGCACCAAGGCGTTCGTCAGCCAGTTCTCGCTGGGCCTGCGTTCGGACCTGCACGGTACCGGTGTACGCGTGACCACCATCGAGCCGGGCATGGCCGAAACCGAGTTCACCGTGGTCCGCACCCATGGCGACCAGGTTGCGTCGGACAAGCTGTACACCGGCGCCAACCCGATGACCGCCGAAGACATCGCCGAGCAGATCTTCTGGGTGGCGAGCCTGCCCCCGCACCTGAACATCAATCGCCTGGAACTGATGCCGGTCAGCCAGTCGTTCGCCGGTTTCCAGGTTGCCCGCGAGAGCTGATCCGCTGTCTGCAGCGTCGAGCCCGGCGCTGCACGGGCAAAAAAAAGCCGGGCAATGCCCGGCTTTTTTCATTATGCCCGCACGCTTACTGCGCCTTGATCGCCATCGCCTGCAGGCCGGTGCCATCCAGCTTCTGCTTGGCTTCGGAAAGCTCACCGGCGGTGCCATAGGGCCCCATGCGTACGCGGTACACGGTCTTGCCGTTGATCTGCGCCGACTCCACGCGTGCGGCCAGGCCCATCATCGCCAGCTTGGCCTTGGTCGCTTCGGCATCGCCGGACGCGCCGAACGCACCGGCCTGCAGGATGTAGCGGGCGTTGTCGGCCGGTGCCGAGGCTGCTGCAGTGCTGGCGGCGGCCGGCGCGGTTTCGCTGCGTGCCGCAGGAGCGGCGGCAACGGTGCTGGTGCTGGCCGGCGCGGTGGTGGCCGCTGGCGCGGCGGTCGTCGGGCGTTCACTCACCGGCGTCGGCAGCGGACGGCTGGTGGCGGTCACCGGCGCGGTGCTGGCAACGCTCGCCGTCGCCGCAGGGGCTGCGGCCGCAACCGCCGCCGGCACGGGCTTGCCTTCCAGTGCGGCCTGCGCGCGCTGCGCTTCGGCCTTGCTCCGGCGCTGTTCCTCGGCGCGCGCGCTGGCGGCCAGTTCGGCGTCGGACATCTCCACTTCCTTGCCAGGCAGCAGGGTGTAGAAGTCGTACTGGGTGGCCGCCGGCTTTTCCGGCTCAGCCGGTTTCGGCGTGGCCGGCTGTGCGGCCGGCTGGGTGCCGACATCGCCTTCGCCATCGGCCACCGGCGCCGGCTGCGCGTTCGGGTTCGGCTGCGGACCGGCGCGCAGGAAGCCATCGCCCTCGCCCTTGAACAGGTTCGGCGCCGCCAGGAACACCACGGCGGCGATCGCCACGCCGGCAACCAGCCACACCCATCCGGGCGTGCCTTGGCTGCTGTTGCGCCGAGCCTGTGTCTTGCCGCGTCGTGCTGCCATGTCTACTGCGTCTCCTGAGGCTTACATTTTTTCCGGGGCGGAAACGCCCAGGAGGTCGAGGCCGTTGGCCAGTACCTGGCGCGCCGCGCAGGCCAGGGTCAACTTGGCATTGCGATCGGTCGCGTCGTCCACCAGCACCGGCGTCCCGTGATACCACGTGTGGAAGGCGTGCGCCAATTCGCGCAGGTACTGCGCGACCAGATGCGGTTCCAGCGCCACGCCAGCCGCTTCCACCACTTCCGGATAACGCGAGATCTCGTTCATCAGGGCCAGCGATGCGTCATCGGCCAGGCGGCCCAGATTGGACAGGCCGGTGCCCTGTTCGTAGACCAGACCCTTCTCCTGCGCCTGGCGCAGCAGGCTGCAGACACGGGCATGTGCGTACTGCACGTAGAACACCGGGTTGTCGTTGCTCTGCTGACGGGCCAGGTCGATGTCGAAGGTCAGCTGT
>Ga0307412_10001899_pt1 | contig 11552 bp, 12 predicted proteins | sample DK1Cmetagenome_3_FD_203823 | JGI IMG/M metagenome (GOLD analysis project Ga0307412, IMG submission 203823) | Maize rhizosphere microbial communities from greenhouse at UC Davis, California, United States - DK15-C-1 | ecosystem: Host-associated > Plants > Roots > Rhizosphere > Soil | place: USA...
TCTTCCAGGATGCCGACGGTCTCGATGACGTTGAAGCCCTGACGCGCACACGACGGGCAGGCGATGATGTTCACCCCCCGATGGCGCAGACCCAGCGACTTGAGGATGTCGAAGCCGACCTTGATCTCTTCCACCGGATCGGCGGCCAGCGACACGCGGATGGTGTCGCCGATGCCGGCCCACAGCATGTTGCCCATGCCGATGGCGGACTTGATGGTGCCCGAGCGCAGGGGCCCCGCCTCGGTGACGCCCAGGTGCAGGGGGCAGTCGATGGCGTCGGCCAGCTGCTGGTAGGCGGCCACGGTCAGGAAGGGATCGGACGCCTTCACCGAAATCTTGAACTCGTGGAAATCGTGGTCCTGCAGGATGCGGGCGTGGTTGAGCGCGCTTTCGACCATGGCCTCGGGGCAGGGCTCGCCGTATTTCTCCAGCAGCTCGCGCTCCAGCGAGCCGGCGTTGACGCCGATGCGCATGGAACAGCCGTTGTCGCGGGCAGCCTTGATCACCTCGCGTACGCGGTCGGCGTTGCCGATATTGCCTGGATTGATGCGCAGGCAGGCGGCGCCGGCCTCGGCCGCCTCGATGCCGCGCTTGTAGTGGAAGTGGATGTCCGCAACGAGCGGCACCTTGGCCTCGCGGGCGATGGTGCGGAAGGCGGCGGTCGACTCCTCGTCCGGGCAGGAGACACGGACGATGTCGGCGCCGGCCTCTTCAAGCTGACGAATCTGGCCGATCGTCGCATTGGCGTCCGAGGTCGGCGTATTGGTCATCGACTGGACGCTGATGGGCGCATCGCCGCCCACGGCGACATTGCCCACCATGATCTGGCGGCTCTTGCGGCGCTCGATATGGCGCCAGGGGCGGATGTGGGTGTGATCGAGGCTCATGCAGGAGACAACATAGGCTCACGAATGCGGCATGGCCACGACACGCAACGCCGCGCCGTTCAGCCGCCCTGTTGCACCGGGGCCGGCGAGGCGGATGCGGACGCCTGCAGCGCCACCGCCTGAAGCTGCGCCTGGGCCGCCTGAGCGGCGGCTTCGGTGCGGGCGGCGACCTCGGAGGCGGCCTGACGGGCCAAGGTCTGGGCGCGGATGTTGAGCTGCGACAGCGGCGTCTGCGCGGCCTGCAGCGCGCCGCCGTGCTCGCCGTTCAGATAGACATCGAAGGCGGCGAAGTCCGAGGCGTCGATCACCGCAGCCACGCCCGCGGGCGCGCGCCAGGCCTCGCCGGCGGCCAGCTGGCGGGCGAACAGCACCCGGCCGTCGCCCATGCGCACGACCAGGGCCGCGGCCTTGCGGGCCTGGATGATGACGTCCGAGGCGCTGGCGGAGGCGCCGTAGATGGCGCCGCGCGGGTTGAAGGCCTTGGCGACCGGGGTCGCGGCGGCCGCGGCCATGCCCTCGGGCGAGGTCGGATCGACGCCCGTCAGCTGGGTCTCGAGACCCGGAGTGACGTAGAGCGCGGGAATGGTCTGGTCGGGCGGCGCCGGGCGCGGCGCGGTCAGGCGGATGACCGCCTCCTGTCCGGGAACGGTGCCCAGACGCCAGGTCTCCGGCACGTCGGCGATGTCCGAGGGCTGGGGCGCGCGCATCAGGCTGACGCGCTGGAAGACGTTCCAGCCGACCACGGCGATCAGCAGCACGGCGCAGCCCGCAATCAGGCGAGGCGAATAGCGCTTCACTTCCTCGAAGGCGACGCCGACCGGCGGCTGCAGCGGCACCGACGGATCCGGGCTCTCCCGCTTGAAGCGTTCGACCGCCAGCTGCTCGTCCAGACCCAGGGCGGCGGCGTAGGCGCGCACATAGCCGATCGAGAAGACGCGATTGGGCAGGACCGAGAAATCGTTCTGTTCAAGGGCGGTCAGGTAGCGGCTGGGCACCCGCGTGACGCTGGACAGTTCGGCCAGCGAGCGACCTGAATGGTCCCGCGCGATCCGCAGGCCTTCGCCCAGAGTCGGAGCATCCGTGACGGAAGGGACCATGTCCTTCCAGTCAGCCTGCGCACCATACTCTTCCGGGCCCTTGCCCGCATCCAGCGCCATAACGCCCGACCCCACACTCGGCGACGCGTCATCCACGCCCGCCGTACTCGAACTCGGCCCCTGTATCATATCGGGATGACAGTCTGAGCCTGCCCCCGCAGACCCGCCGAACTCGCCTTGTGGATAACTCATAAGAGTCGACCGATCAATGATTTGTTAAGCACCTGGGCCGTTCCGGCCCGGCACAGATCAAACCGCGACGTTCAACTTCCGGGCCAGAGTTTCGAGCTCGCCGCGCACCGAGCCGGAGGACGAACCGAGCAGGCTGGTCATGCCGCGGCGGGCGGCGGCCAGGTCGGTGGACAGGATCATGCGCTTGACCGGTCCGACCCCCCCGGCCGGGGCCGACAGGCGGGTGAAACCGAGGGTCAGCAGGGCGAAGGCCTCCAGCGGCCGTCCCGCCAGCTCGCCGCAGATCGAAACCGGCGTGCCGGTGTCGGCGCATTTGCGCTGGATCTCGGCCAGGGCCCTCAGGGCCGGCGGCGACAAGGGGTCGTATCGATCCGAGACCAGCGGGTTCGTGCGGTCGGCGGCGAACATGTACTGGAACAGGTCATTGGTGCCGACGGAGACGAAATCGGTCAGCGGCAGCAGGGCGTCCAGATGCCACAGCAGGCTGGGGCATTCGATCATGGCCCCGACCCGCAGCAGGGCCGGCAGTTCGCGGCCCCGACGGCGCGCCCAATTGCATTCGATGTCGACCAGTTCGCGCGCGGCGCGGAACTCGTCCACGGTGGCGATCATCGGGAACATGACGCGCAGTTCGCGGCCCGCCGCAGCGGTCAGCAGGGCGCGGAGCTGCAGGCGCAACAGGCCCGGACGGTCCAGCCCCAGACGGATGGCGCGGCGGCCCAGGGCCGGGTTCTCTTCCCGCTCTGTCTCCAGATAGGGCAGCACCTTGTCGCCGCCGATGTCGAGCGTGCGGAAAGTGACCGGCCGGCTTCCGGCGGTGTCCAGCACCAGCTTGTAGAGGGCCGTCTGGCTATCGAGCCGGGGCAACTCCTCCGAGACCATGAACTGGAACTCGGTGCGGAACAGGCCGATGCCCTCGGCGCCGGTGGCGTCCAGGTTTTCCAGATCGACGGCGAGGCCCGCGTTGGTCAGCAGGCTGATGCGTTGGCCGTCGGCGGTGACGGCGGGCGTGTCGCGCAGCTTGGCGAACTCGGCCTGCCGTTGGTGGCGGACCTCCATGCGTGATTGGACCGCCGCCAGCATGTCCGGCCGGGGCCGCAGATAGGCCTCGCCGGCCTCGCCATCGACGATAACCAGATCGCCCTCGGACAGGCGGTCGCGCAGGCCTTGCAGACGCCCGACGCAGGGGATGCCCAGGGCGCGCGCGACGATGGCGGCGTGGCTGGCCGCCGAGCCTTCTTCCAGCAGCAGGCCCCGCAACTTGTGGCGCGGATACTCAAGCAGGTCGGCGGGGCCGAGGTTGCGGGCCACCAGGATGGCGTCATCGGGCAGGTCGCGCTCGCCCGGACGGTCGCCGGCCAGCACGCGCAGCAGCCTGTTGGCCAGGTCCTCGAAGTCGTGCAGCCGCTCCTTGATATAGGGGTCGCGGGCCTTGGCGAAGCGGGCGCGGTGTTCGTTGCGAACGCGGTCGACGGCGGCCTCGGCCGTCAGGCCGGTGCGCACCGCCTCCTCCAGCGACCGGTTCCAGCCCCGATCGTCAGCGAACATGCGGTAGGTTTCCAGCACCTCGAACGACTGGCCGCCCAGCTTGCCGGCGCCGCCTTCCAGCATGCCGTCGATATTGGCTTTGAGCCCCACCAGGGCCTCGCGAAGACGGATCTCCTCCACCTGCTGGTTCTCGGCCAGCAGGTTCTCGGGCGCGACCGGCGCCTCGTGCAGGACGACGTGACCGTAGGCGAGCCCTTCGGCGAAGCGCTGGCCCTTGAGCCGTTCCGGGCGGTGCGGCGCGACTTCGATGTCGCGCAGTTCGTCCTGACCCAGAAGTTCGCCCGAGGCCACGGTCTCGGCCAGCACCATGGCGATGGTCTGGATGTCCTCGACCTCGTCCTCGTCATAGCGCCGCTCGGAGCGGTTCTGGACGACCAGCACGCCAATGGCCCGGCCGCCGCGCAGCAGGGGGGCGCCGAGGAAGGCGTGGTAGGGGTCTTCGCCCGTTTCCGGACGGTAGGAGAAGCTGGGGTGCGACGGCGCGTCCGACAGGCTGATCGGGACGGCGCTGCGGGCCACCTCGCCGACCAAGCCCTCGCCGGGGCGCAGGCGGGTGTTGTGCACGGCGTCGGGCCTCAGGCCCTGGGTGGCGAACAACTCCAGCTCGCCGGACGCGCGGCGCAGATAGATGGAGCACACCTCGGCGACCATCGATTGAGCGATGATCCTGACAACGGTGTCGAGCCTGTCCTGGGCCGGCGCGGCCCCCGCCATAGCCTCGCGGATCTGGCGAAGGAGGTTACGCGGCCCCCTCGTCGTCAATCCGCCAACCGGCATGCTGTCCTTGCTCCCCTACAACTTGACGCCGGCGCGCGCCGCGATCGCAACAGTCAGTCCATACAGGACAACCGTCAGGACGCAGCCCGCCGCCAACGCCGGCCAGAATGCCATTCCACGCCTTAGCAGTACGGGAATGAGCAGGAACATGGGAAGCGAAGGCAAGACGTACCAGAAGGTCGCCTCGGAATGATCCGCAAGGCGCGCCGTGTCTCCCGTATCACGCCACAGCCAGATCATACCGAGAACCGAGACGAGAGGCAGGGAGGCGAAAAGGGCGCCGAGGGCGGCGTTTCGGCGGGCAGTCTGAGATACGAGAGCAACGAGCAGACCCGAGATGAGAGCCTTGACGGCGGCGTACAGCATGCCCGGCTCCCTCCCCGTCGTCCGTCAAACCGATTCCAGCCCGTAAGCCGAATGAAGCGCACGAACGGCCAGTTCCGCATAGGCGGCATCGATCAGCACGCTGATCTTGATCTCCGAGGTGGAGATGGCCTGGAACTTCACGCCCTTGTCGGCGAGCGCCTTGAACATGGTCTGGGCGACACCGGCGTGACTGCGCATACCGACGCCGACGACCGAGACCTTGGCCACGTCCTCATCGACACGCAGTTCCTCGAAGCCGATCTGGGCTTGTGCGGCCTGCATCAACTCGGCGGCGCGCTGGGCGTCGCGGCGACCGGTGGTGAAGGTCAGATTGACCGTCCCGGCGGTGCGGGCCTGCGACTGGACGATCATGTCCACGTTCACATTGGCCTCGGCCAGGCGAGTGAAGACGTCCGCGGGGGCGTCGACCCGGTCGGACAAGCCCAGCAGGGTGATGCGGGCCTCGTCGCGGCTCATGGTCACACCGGACACGATGCGCTTTTCCACGATCTCCTCCTCGTCGCAGATCAGGGTTCCACCCTTGTCGGGCATGACGCCGTTCGCGTCGGGTTCGATAAAGCTGGACAGGACCCGGACCGGGACCTGCTTCGCCATGGCCAGTTCGACCGACCGGGTCTGCAGCACCTTGGCGCCCAGGGACGCCATCTCCAGCATCTCCTCATAGGAGACCTTTTCGAGGCGCCGCGCACGGGATTCGATGCGGGGGTCGGTCGTGTAGACGCCGTCGACGTCCGTATAGATGTCGCAGGGGCACTCCAGCGCCGCCGCCACCGCCACCGCCGAGGTGTCGGAGCCGCCGCGGCCCAGGGTGGTGATGCGGCCGTCGCGGGTGACGCCCTGGAAGCCGGGGACAACGGCGATCTCGCCCCGGTCCATGGCGGCGCCCAGAACTTCGCCCGGCACGTCCTCGATCCGGGCGCGGCCATGGGCGTCGTCGGTCAGGATGGGGATCTGCCAGCCCATCCAGCTGCGCGCATTCAGGCCCATGTTGCGCAGGGTCAGGGCCAGAAGGCCTGAGGTCACCTGCTCGCCCGAGGCGACGACGACATCGTATTCGTCGTCGGAGAGTTCGATACCCGCGCCGGGACGGCCGGCGCCGTCGGTCCAGGCGACCAGCTCATTGGTCTTGCCGGCCATGGCCGAGACCACGACCGCGATCTTCTTGCCCGAGGCGGCCTCGGCGGCGACGATGCGTGCGGCGCGACGGATGCGTTCGAGGTCGCCCATGGACGTGCCTCCGAACTTCATCACCAACCGATCTGACTCAGGCCGCGTCATCTTGCGCAGGTCGCTCCGTCTTGCGTGAAAGGGCGCGCGGGTTCATCGCTACGACCATGACCGCTTCTAATGGCGCGAGATCGGCGCGGGAACCCCAAGGCGCCAAGGAATTCAACGATCAGGCGGCGGGGCCGTCGATCGATCCCGCGGACGTGGCCCGCTTCTCGGCGCAGGCCGCCGAATGGTGGGACGCCCGGGGACCGTTCGCGCCCCTGCATCGCTTCAATCCGGCCCGGCTGGGCTTCGTGCGCAACCGCGCCGCCGAGCGCTTCGGACGCGACGTGAAGACCCGTGAAGCCTTCGCCGGCCTGACCCTGCTGGATGTCGGCTGCGGCGGCGGATTGATCGCCGAACCCATGCGGCGGCTGGGTTTTGAGGTCACCGCCGTGGACGCCTCGGCTGAAAATATCGGCACCGCCCGGGCGCATGCGGCCCAGCACGGCCTCGACATCGCCTATCGGGCCGCCACGGTCGAACAGCTGGAGGCCGAGGGAGCCGGACCGTTCGACGTGGTCCTGACCATGGAGGTCATTGAGCATGTGGCCGATCCGGAGGCCTTCGTGCGCGCCTGTTCGCGGCTGGTGAAGCCGGGTGGGCTGATGATCGTGGCGACCCTGAACCGTACCCTGAAGGCGCTGGCGCTGGGCAAGGTCGCGGCGGAGTATGTGCTGCGCTGGGTGCCCGCCGGGACCCATGACTGGCGTCAGTTCCTGAAGCCGGACGAAATCCGCGCCATGCTGGCCGCCGAGCCCGTGACAGTCACCGGACCGTTCGGGCTCGAGTACAATCCGCTCACGGATCGCTGGAGCGAGGGCGACCCCGACATCAACTACATGATGGTCGCCACCCGGGACTGACACGCCTTACGGCGAATTCACCCACCTTGCGCCCTTGTAACGGGATCACGGCGAGACCGTGTGCGACCCGTTGAGCATCAACTTCGCCTTGGGGAACACCACCATGAAACGCCTGCTCATCATCTCCGCCGTCACGGTCGCCGCCCTGCTGAACGCCGCCTGCGTCACCGTCATCGACGCCACCAGCGACTACGGCTGGTCGGGCGAGAACGCCCGGCCGTTCAAGGGCGCACGCGACGACTGCCGCGCCAGCGCGGGCCGCGACGAAGGCACCACGGCCTTCCTTCAGTGCATGGCCGACAAAGGCTGGACCCGCACCCGCGACTGAGGGCGCATCTAGAGCGGACGCACCATGTAGCGGGCGTCGGCGCCGTAGGTGGCCAGTTTGGCGGTCATCTCCGGCGTCTCTCTCGCCACAAAGCCGTGCCGGCCCCAGAAGGGCGCGGCGTCATTGACGGCCACCAGCGCCACAGCGGGCCAGCCCGCCCGACGCGCGTCGTCCGCGAGCCGCTCGACCGCCACGCCCGGATAGCCGCCGCCGCGCGCATCGGGATGCAGAGCCATGTCATGCAGGTACATGACCGTGGCGTCGTCGGGGATCGCCTCGATCAGGGTGTTCAGCGCCGGCGCGGCGTCCGCCCGCCACGGATAGGCGACCATATAGCCCTTCGGTTCGCCGTCGCCGTCGGCCAGCACGAAACAGCCGGACGGGTTCAGCGCCAACCGGTTCTCGAACAGGTCGCGGCCCTCGAAATGGTCTGGAAAGCCGAGCACGGCGATGGCGGCGACGGCGTCCAGATCGGCCGCCGTCATCGCCCGCCAGGTCAGGCCGGGCAGCGCGCGTTCAGTTCGGCCTTCTGGAACCGCCATCGGATCGCCCTCGCCTGCCCTTCGATCTCGCCCTCGATGCGGGCGTTCAGCACATCGCCGTCGCGTTCATAAATGACCCGCTGCGGGAAGTCGTGAGCCGACTGCTGGAAGACCACCCGGTTCGGAGCGGACTCGATCACCGGGAAGACGGTCAGGGCCTGCCCCTCGGGATGGGCGAAATAGGCGAGCGGCGCGTCGGCCCCGGGTTCGGTCGGCGCGATCCGCGACAGCTCCCAGCCGACCTGACCGTTGCGCAACGTGATCGAGGTTCCCGCCATCAGGTTCAGGCGCGGGACGCTCCAGGTCTCGGCCACTTCACGCCCGCCTTCGCAGGACAGCCAGTAGCCGGACATCCACCCCAGATCGGGGCGCAAATCGGCCTGCGGAGCGGCGGTCAGGGCCGCGGTCAGGATCAGGGCGGTCAGCATGGTCGGGTCTCTCCCTCGGGTTCGAAGGCAAGCTAGGCCGGATGGGCGGCGCCCGGCTTGTAGGATTGCGACGCGATGGCCCGGGCCAGGGCCTGCTGCTCACGCGCCCATTCGGTGGCGGTGCAGCCGAGGAAGCGGCGGAAGTCGCGCGCCATCTGCGGTTGGTCGAAATAGCCGGCCCCCAGCCCCGCTTCCAGCCAGCCCTCGGCCTCGGGACGGCCTGGATGGGCGGCGTGGTCGAAGACCCGTCGAAAGCGAAAGATCGACCGCAGCATGCGCGGCGACACCCCCACCCGGTCGGCGAAGCGCCGCTGCAGGGTCCGCTGGTCGGCCGGGCCGCGCGCGGGCGAGGGCCGATCTCCGGCGGCGGCCTCGACCTCGGCCCGGACCAGCGGATCCAGGGTCCAGTCGGCACGGCGACGCTGATCCGCCAGCCAACCGGTGAAGGCCGCGACCTGGGCCTCGGGATCGCCCGCCGGCGCCGAGAAGCCCTTCAGCCGATCGACCATATCCAGCCGTCGGTCGGTGGCTTGGGCCAGCGGCAGGCCCAGCCAGTCGCGGGCGCCGTCGGGCGTGAAACGGATCGCCACCAGCTCCGTCGGCCCGACCGGCCGCAGGGCCAGGGGCCGCGTCATCTGGCCGGCGAACAGGGCCGAGGGCTGCAACCGCCATTCGCCGTCCTCGGCCTGTTCCTCATAGGGCGCGCCGATATCGAAGATCAGTTCGGGGCAGCCGTCGGGCGCGATGCGTTGCACGACCGGAGCCGGGTCCGGATCGGCATAGGTCCAGATGACCCGGACAAAGGGCTTGAGCGCCGCGGGCGGCTCGAACTCCTGATAGCGCTCCCCGCCCCCCGGCATGCTCAGTTCACCCGGGATTTGTCGGGCGGCAGGACCGGCAGCGGAGCGCAGGGCACGCCGTCGTCGCGCAGCTTCTTCACCTCGGCGCCGGTGGCCTCGCCGTAGATTTCGCGTTTCTCGGAGCGCCCCTCGTGGATGTCGCGGGCCTCGCGGGCGAAGGCGTCGCCGACGTAGTCGAAATTCCGCTCGACGTGGGCGCGCACCTCCCGGGCGGCCTCCATCATCATGGTCTGCATCCTGGCCACCGTCTCTGGCGCGGCGGCGGACCTCTTCGTGCCCGCGACGGCCGGGGCCATGATCTGTTTGGTCACGTCGTGCGAGCCGCAGAGCGGGCATTCGATCAGGCCTCGCGCGGCCTGACCGTCATAGTCGGACGACGACCCGAACCACGCCTCGAAGCCGTGGCCGTGATCACAGCCGAGCGCGTAACGGATCATGCCGACAACGGAGGGGGCGGCGCGAAATCGCGGTCGTGGGTCAGTTGCGGCACCGCATTGCGGGCCTTGTCGACCGCATCGAAATCGAGCGTGGCGAACAGGACACCGGGCTCGTCGTTGTCCAGTTTGGCGATCACCTCGCCCCAGGGCGCGACCACGATCGAACGGCCCCAGGTCCGACGGCCGTCCTCATGCGTCCCCGCCTGGGCAGGAGCCAGGATGTAGGCGCCGGTCTCGATGGCGCGGGCGCGCAGCAGCACCTCCCAGTGAGCCTCGCCGGTCGGCACGGTGAAGGCGGCGGGGACGGCGATCATCTTCGCCCCGGCCTTGGCCAGCGCGCGGTGCAACTGCGGGAAGCGGACGTCGTAGCAGATGGTCAGGCCCAGTCCGCCCCACGGCGTCTGCGCCACCACGGCGGTCTCGCCCGGCCGCACCGAGGCGCTCTCGCGCCAGCGCTCGCCGGTCGGCAGGTCGACGTCATAGACGTGCATCTTGTCGTAGGTCGCGGTCACCGCGCCCGTGGCGTCGACCAGGAACGAGCGGTTGGCGGCGCGGTCATCGCCGTCATGGCCCGACCGCACGATGACCGATCCGATCAGCAGCCAGACGCCGAGCTCTTTGGCCAACGCCTTGAGCTTGCCCACCACCTCGTCGCGATCATCCGTGACCAGCACGGCCTCGCGGGCGGCGCGGTCCTGGATCAGGAAATTGGTGGCCTCGGGCGTCAGGATCAGTTTGGCCCCGCCCGCCGCCGCCTCGCGGATCAGCGGCTCGACATGGGCGAAAGCGGCCTCGGGCGAGGCCGGGGTGCGCGTCTGGATCAGGGCGACGGAAAGGGTGCTCATCAGGCGGCGAGCAATGAATCCAGCTCGCCCTTGCGGTCAAGCGCGTGCAGGTCGTCGGAGCCGCCGATGTGCTTTCCGTCGATGAAGATTTGCGGGAAGGTCATCCGGCCGTTGGAACGCTGGATCATCTCCTGCTTCTTCTGCGGATCGTTCGAGGCGACGATCTCGGTGTAGTCCACGCCCTTGCGGGCCAGCAGGGCTTCGGCCATCGCGCAATAGGGGCAACCCGGCTTGGTGTAGATGACGACGTCAGCCAATTTTTTCTCCAGCTTGATAGACCCCTATCGCTCGCCGCGCGGCGGCTCGCGGATTGAGGGGCTTCTTCTTTGCTCTCTACATAGTCAGTTCGCGCACGGTTCGCACGCGGGCGATGACCGCCAGGTCCACAGCGCGCGCCCCGGCCTCGAGCAGGGCCCGGGCGCAGGCCTCGGCGGTGGCGCCCGTGGTCAACACGTCATCGACCAGAAGGATGCGCCGCCCCTTGATCCGCCGAGCGCCGGCCGGGGTGACTGCGAAGGCCGCCTTCACGTTCAGGCGCCGCCCGCGCGCCGACTTGCCGCCCTGGCTGGTGGTGTGGGTCTGGCGCACCAGGGCGTCGGGCAGATAGTCGAGCCCCGCGCTCCGAGCCAGCGGCCGCGCCACCTCGGCCGCCTGGTTGAAGCGGCGCGACAGCAGCCGCCAGCGGTGCAGGGGCACCGGCGCCACCACATCCGCCTCGGCCAGCAGGGGCGCGGCTGCGCGGCTGAGCCAGTGGGCGAACAGCGGCGCGAACGGTTGGTGATCGCCGTGCTTGAACTTCAGGATCAGGCCGCGCGACGCCTCGTCATAGACGCAGGCCGCCCGCGCCCGGGCGAAGGCGTAGGGCTGGGCCAGGCACGCCGCGCAGCGCTCGGACGCGAAGGCCCCGCCGTCCATCTCGAAGGCCGCGCCGCAGCCGTCGCACACCGGGTCTTCGAGAAACACCACCCGGCTCCAGGCGTCGGCGGTGAGACCAGCCGAGGCGGTGGCTTCAGGGCTGTCATGGGCCAGCGGCGGCAACAGCAGATCGGCCACGCCGCGGCCCAGAAGACGGCCGAAACCGGCGGCGGC
>Ga0307412_10001903_pt1 | contig 11540 bp, 10 predicted proteins | sample DK1Cmetagenome_3_FD_203823 | JGI IMG/M metagenome (GOLD analysis project Ga0307412, IMG submission 203823) | Maize rhizosphere microbial communities from greenhouse at UC Davis, California, United States - DK15-C-1 | ecosystem: Host-associated > Plants > Roots > Rhizosphere > Soil | place: USA...
TCACCTGATCGCAGGCGCGGCTTTCTTGGAAGCTGGCTTGATTTCGGATCGATTGCGGGATTTGTGCTAGGCGCCGGCCTGGTTGTTGTCCTGACGGCTGCGATGAGCGAGGCAAACTTTTTGTCCTGGGGTTGGCGCCTGCCATTCTTCCTCGCGGCCCCCCTGGGTCTCATTGGCCTTTATCTGCGACATGCCGCTGAAGAAACGCCGGCCTTCACCGAACGCCTGAAGCGAACCGAAAAGGAGGATAAGCAGTCGTTATCTGAGCGGCCAATGATCCCCATAGTGGAAATCATCCATAGGCATCCACGGTCCTTGGCAATATGCATCGGCATGGTGCTTGTCACCAATGTCACCTACTACATGCTCTTAACCTACATGCCGACCTACCTGGCAAAGACACTTAGCTACACGGAGGATCATGGTGCATTGATCATTATTGCGGTGATGGTCGGGATGTTATTCGTGCAGCCGCTGGTCGGCTTATTGAGTGATCGCATCGGCCGCCGGCCGTTTCTCGCCATCGGCAGCTTGATCATCCTTGCCTTGTCGTTACCGGCGTTTCATTTGATAGCGAGCGGCAAGACGATTGGCATCTTCTTCGGTCTGTTGATCCTCGCGATTGGCCTCAACTGCCTTGTCGGGATCATGGCCGCAACGTTGCCCGCTCTGTTTCCGGCGCGGATTCGCTACAGCGCCCTTGCGATATCCTTCAACATCTCAATCATCGTCGCTGGTCTCACTCCCACTGTGACGGCGTGGTTGGTAGAAGCGACGGACAATATCTACATGCCGGCATACTACCTCATGTTTGCCGCGGCTGTGGGTCTTTGGACGACCTTTTTCCTGAAGGAGACGGCCAATCGACCACTTTATGGGGACACGCCGAATGCATCAAGCCGCAAGGAGGCAAGAGCTCTTCTTGCAGAGCACTACCAGTTTATCGAAGAAAGCGTCGAAAAGATTGACGAAGCGATCGCAGAGTTGACCGAGCAGATGCAACTTCTCCAGCAGAAGCGTGACAAGCTTGTGGATCAGCATCCTGAGCTAAATTGATCGCGCCCTAAAGATGCGGCCAACTTGTTGCCCGCTCGACCCGCCGTAATCGGCAAATAGAGGACAGTGAAAGCCCGACGTCGATGATCGCGGCCGTGTGCGATCGGAAAACGAAGCTTTGGCCAAGGCTCGTCTCGGCGGCGTCTGAGGAGCAATAGATCGAAGCGACCTCCTGAATAGTCGCGTTCCTAGGAGTAAGAGCTCTTCGAGCTCGAGCAGCACGTCGTACAATTTTTTTTAGCTTCGAGTGCAGCGATCTGGATACCCCTTCCATCTTCGACTTGTCGAGGTGCAGGCGCCTGTGAGGAGCCTTGGTTAGTTCCAGAGAGAAACCAGCGACGAGTGCATCTCACTTCTTTAAGCCAAAGGGAACTCCGGTTTCGAAACGAAGTTTGGCTTTGGTAGATGGAGGAGATCGTAATGTCCGTTTGTGGTAGCCAGCCTGCTGAAGGCTCGCGCAACGTGGCCGAACGTGCACTACGTCGTCCGCGCGAGACATCCAGCCCGACTGCCGGCGACTTTCTTAGAAGAAGACTACTCCTACCGAGTTCCTCCCAACGATTTACAGACGTCAGCTCATGACAAAAAGTCCTAGAAGATCCCCAAAGATTGGTTTTGATAGTGGTCCTGCCGGCGGGTGGGGATCAGCCAAATCCGTGAGCGAGGTGCTCTTGCGGGAGCACGTGCCCATTTCCGGCGCAGCGCTTCTGGCAAAGCAGAACAAACCTGATGGCTACATGTGCGTCAGTTGCGCCTGGGCAAAGCCTGCAAAAACGCACCCGCTGGAATTTTGTGAGAACGGTGCAAAAGCGACAGCGTGGGAGATAACCGGCCGTCGCGCCGGCAGGACCTTCTTTGCGGCCCACACGCTGACAGAGCTCGAGGGCTGGCGCGATCACGATCTGGAAGAACAGGGCCGACTGACACATCCGATGAGATGGGATTCATCCACGGACAAGTACGTCCCAGTTGGATGGGAAGAGGCGTTCGCTGAGATCGGCCGTGAACTGAAGGCAATTTCGCCGAGGCAAGCTGAATTCTACACCTCTGGTAGGGCGTCACTTGAAACATCATACATGTATCAGCTGCTAGCGCGCATCTATGGGACGAACAACCTTCCTGACAGCTCAAACATGTGCCACGAGAGTTCATCCGTTGGGCTCCCTGAGAGCATCGGCGCGTCGATCGGAACGGCGATACTCTCAGATTTTCAAAATTGTGACTGTATTTTTTACATCGCCCAGAACGTCGGCACGTCGTCACCACGGCTGCTTCACGACTTGCAAGACGCTGTCGACCGCGGCGTGAAGATTGTCACGATCAATCTGTTAAGAGAGCCTGGGTTAGAGCGTTTTATCAACCCACAGTCTCCAGGTCAGATGCTAAGTCTCAAAGAGACGCCAATTTCTTCGCAATACTATCAAGTCAAGAGCGGCGGAGACATCGCCGCCATCTTTGGCATCGCGAAGGCGCTGATCGAGGCCGATGATGCACTTCACGCGGCGCACGTTTCCAACGTATCCGGCTCCGACGACAACACTGAAGATTCGTCGAATGCTGGTGCGGTTGCCTTTGCGGCCTCGATTGCTGCGGCAGACAAAAAGCACGTGCTTGATCATGATTTCATAAGGGATCACACCGCTGGTTTCGAACAGTTCGCCGCCGCCGCACGCGGGCATGAATGGAGCGAACTCGAAAACGTGTCCGGCGTCACGCGGGAAGAGATGATGCAGGCCGCAGAGATCTACGCTTCATCTGATGCGGTGCTTATGGTGTACGGGATGGGGTTAACGCAACATCTTATGGGTGTAGAGAACGTCCATATGATCGCCAATCTCGCCCTGCTGCGCGGAAACATCGGCAAACCCGGCGCGAATATCTGCGCTGTACGCGGCCATTCGAATGTGCAGGGACAGCGAACGGTGGGCATTACAGAAAAGCCTGAGCTCGTGCCATTAGACAAACTGAAGGACCTTTATAAGTTCGAGCCTCCTCGTTGGGAGGGGCATACCTCGGTCGACACCTGTAAAGCGATAATAGCCGGCGAAGCCAAAGCGTTTGTCGCTCTGGGCGGCAACTTCTTGCGGGCAGCGCCAGAGACCCGGGCCTTGGAGGCGGCATGGCGCAGGCTGAGGCTGACTGTGCAGATTGCAACTAAGCTCAACAGAAGCCATCTCATTCACGGCGAGATTGCGTATCTGTTGCCTTGCCTGGGCCGTATCGAAATTGATGAACAGGCGAGTGGGCCGCAAGCGGTTTCGATCGAGAGTTCCGTCGCGCATTTCCATGGATCGCGCGGTCATACCAAGCCTGCCAGCCCAGATCTTCTCTCCGAACCCGCCATTGTTGCTGGGATCGCAAAGGCAACGCTTGAAGCTGCAGATGTGCCCTGGCAGGAATGGGTGGACGATTACTCAAAGATTAGAGACGCAATCGAACACACTTATCCGGAGACGTTTAAGGACTTCAACAAGCGTCTTTTCCAGCCCGGCGGCATTCCACGTCCACTTCCAGCACGCGAGCGAAAGTGGGTCACAAAAAGTGGCAAGGCAAATTTCCTGACGCCTGATCGTTTATTTCCTGATCTTCCACATGAGGCGCTTGCCAAAGATGTGCTACGCTTGTCCACTCTTCGCTCAAATGATCAATTCAACACGACGATATACGGCTATAGCGACAGGTTCCGCGGTGTCGATGGCACGAGACAGGTGATCTTCATGAATAGCAAAGACATAGACAGACTGGGCTTTCTGGTCGGAGACATAGTCGACCTCACGACGGCTATCGAACCTGAGACGGTCAGGAAAGTCGGAGGATTTCGTGTTGTAGATTATGCTATCCCGGAAGGATGCTGTGCAGCATATTATCCGGAAACCAATCCGTTGTTTCCGCTTAATCATCACAGTCCCAAAGCCAAAACGCCCTCTTATAAGCTATTGCCTGTACGTCTCACACGCTCTGATCAGGTACCTGTGAATTGAGCATAAACCATGTCGAGCATCTCGCATCGGAATTCAACGCTGTTCCTCTTGTGCGCGGCGATCGGCATGGTCGGATCGGCAGCCGAGATAGGATATCTGCGCGCTCCACGGCAATACCGAATTGATCCGCCGGTAGCTGCGAGCTTGCAAGCGCTGAAACTGATGCCGAACGGCATAGCCGGGGCTCCGCCGCCCGTCTATGTTGCCTTGGACAAACCGTATGAGAAAACGGCCTATGACCTTTCACAGGGCAAGCGACTTTATGGATGGTTTGGATGCGTGCAATGCCATGGAGAGGGCGAGGGTGGCCGAGGCCCGTCCTTTCTCGATGGCTGGTGGTATTATGGTCCATCGATGGTGTCGATAGTTGCCTCCATCCGTGATGGGCGGCCTCATGGCATGCCTGCGTTTAAAGACAAGATGACGACGGAGGAGATGTGGCAGCTATCCGGCTACATCAAGTCAATCGGTGCGTACTCCGCAAATATCAACGCGCCGGCACGCAATGACGACCGTCAAACTCGGCCGGCCGAAAACCGGGCGCCCGCGGCATCTCAATTTAATGAAGGGCCGATTCCAGTTCATGTCGATCAAGGGCCGTCGCCGTGAACAGGATCCCCATCTTGCTTCCACTCGCTCTTTGCAGCTGCACCGGAATCCAGTCCGTCCTGGATGCTCAGGGGCAGTCAGCGGTTCTTCTTAGCAACCTGATTTTTCTAATTGTCTTCATTTGCGCGATTGTTTGGCTGTGCGTTATGGCGATGTTGTTCCTGGCGCTTTTCCGCCGCGATCGGACGGCGAACCAGAACCCGACCGCGGAAAGGGCAATGGGCAGAGTTGTTGCGTGTGCGGTCTGCGCTACAGTCGCTATCATAGCTGGACTGACGGTTTTTAGCTTTTATACGACGCGGGGCCTCAATTCTCTAGAGGATGAGGAGGTGACAATTCGTGTGAGAGCGCAACAATGGTGGTGGCAGTTCATATACCACGACAGAGACCGACGGCGGATGTTTCAAACTGCCAACGAGATCCATGTACCCGTCGGGAAGACCGTGCGGGTCTTCTTAGAAGGCGTTGATGTCATCCATTCTTTCTGGGTACCAAGTCTAGCCGGCAAGCAGGACGCTATCCCAGGTCGGGAGAATGTACTGACTTTCCGTGCAAACAGGGCGGGCATCTATCGCGGTCAGTGCGCGGAGTTTTGTGGTCTGCAGCACAGTCACATGGCCTTCCTTGTGATCGCGGAGCCTGAAGACAATTATCTGCAGTGGGAAGACCAGCAGCGCGGTAATTCAATGGAGCCGAGAGAGATGGAAGCTCGATCGGGAAAAGAAATATTCATGAACAAGCAGTGCAGCGCATGTCATACAATTAGGGGAACGCTGGCTGCTGGAACGACAGGTCCCGACTTGACCCATGTCGGCAGCAGGCTGACCATCGGAGCGGGGCTCCTCGAAAGAACGCCGGGGTCACTTGCTGCCTGGATTGCAGACCCGCAGACGTTGAAACCGGGAAATAACATGCCGCTGGTTCCGCTAACTGCCCAGGAACTAAGGCAGGTAGCGGGCTATCTGGAGGGGCTAAAGTGAACCAAGAGCCCCCACCAAGACCTCTCGACTGCGAGCTTGACGAAGCTTCCGTGTCAGAAGCCTTGAGCAACACATGGCGCGCTAAGCCAGGGCTCTGGGGTGCAATTGGCAACGTAGATCACAAAGTGATTGCTCGACGCTATATCGTAACAGCTTTCGTGTTCTTGATTTTGGGTGGCTTTCTGGCGCTCGCCATGCGTCTACAGCTTTCCGGCCCCGAGCTACGCTACATCGGCCCAGATCGATATAACCAGATATTCACAATGCATGGCTCCAATATGATGTTTCTTTTTGCCGTGCCGGTCATGGAGGCCATGGCCGTCTATCTTGTTCCCCTGATGGTCGGCACCCGCAACATCGCATTTCCGCGTCTCAATGCCTACTCGTATTGGGTCTTTGTAACCGGCGGGATCTTGCTTTGGCTGTCGTTCATGCTCGATGCGGCGCCAGATGTCGGCTGGTTCGCCTACGTGCCTCTGTCAGGTCCCGAATTCAGTGCAGGAAAACGTACCGACATCTGGGCTCAGATGATCACCTTCACGGAACTATCAGCGCTTGCAATCGCTGTCGAAATCGTCGTCACCGTGTTCACTCAAAGGGCGCCGGGGATGTCGCTTGATCGTATTCCGCTCCTCGTCTGGGCGATGCTTGTCATGGCCTTCCTCGTCATCATCGCCATGCCTGCAATCATGTTCGCCAGCTCGACACTGATCATGGACAGATTGGTGGGAACGCACTTCTACAATCCGGCCGAGGGTGGAGACGTTCTTCTTTGGCAGCATGTTTTCTGGTTCTTTGGCCACCCCGAGGTCTACATCATATTTCTTCCTGCCGTCGGAATGGTGTCGACGATATTGCCGACGTTCGCGCAACGACCGGTATTCGGCTACCTGCCACTGGTGATGGCCCTCATCGCGACAGGGATCCTCTCCTTTGGCCTCTGGGTCCACCACATGTTTGTCGTTGGGCTACCGCGGCTAGGAGAGAGCTTTTTCACCGCTTCGAGCATGGCAATCGCCGTGCCCGCCGGCATTCAAATCTTTTGTTGGCTTGCGACGCTATGGGCAGGCCGCCCGATCTTCAAAGTCCCGCTGCTCTTCATAATAGGATTTATCATAACATTTGTGATTGGCGGACTTACCGGCGTGATGGTTGCCTCGGTGCCCTTCGACACTCAAGTTCATGACACATATTTCGTGGTTGCACACTTCCACTATGTGCTTGTCGGCGGTGCTGTGTTCCCGCTGTTGGCTGCCGTCTACTACTGGTTCCCGAAAATTACCGGTCGCATGATGAGTGAAACCCTGGGCGCCTATGCGTTCTGGCTTATATTTATCGGTTTCCATCTTACCTTTTTTCCAATGCACATCCTCGGTTTGCAGGGCATGCCCCGGCGCGTATACACCTATCAACCTGAGCTGCCCTGGGCGGATCTCAACCTGTTTGTAAGTTTCAGCGCGCTCGTCCTTACAGCAGGATTTCTGACCTTCTTTATCGACGTGATCCGAAGCTGGAGATATGGGCCGATTGCCGGTGAGAATCCGTGGAATGCATCTACGCTTGAATGGGCAACCGCATCACCGCCGCCGCCTTTCAACTTTCCTTTCATTCCCGTAGTCGACGACCGCAACCCACTTTGGGCACGATCTGGCCCAGAGATGCTTGTCTCTGCTGGCCTTAGAACCGATCGCCGAGAACTTTTGGTCACCAGCGTAGTTGAAGCACTGCCGGTTGCGCGAGAATCGTCCGCACCACACTCTGTCTGGCCATTCTGGGCGGCGATCGCCACGTCCATCATGCTCATATGGTCGATGTTTTCGCCTTGGGCGGTCGTATGGGGCGCCATACCAATAGCAATCTCGCTTATTGGTTGGTTCTGGCCAAAAGGAGCACCGGAGGAAGCAGCATGAGCCGACGTACCGTCCTAGACGTCTCACATCTGCCGCTACATGCATCCGGCACAGCAAGTCCGACATGGTGGGGGACCTGTGCCTTCATGCTAATTGAAGGCTCTGGTTTTAGCCTCGCTATAGCGGTTTACTTCTATCTCATGAGCCTAGCGCCGCAGTGGCCGATCAGCGCGCCACCACCTGATCTGCTGCCGGGTACCATGGTGACCGCCACTTTGATCGCGAGCGCTATCCCAAACGCATATTTGTCCCGCTGGGCAAGAAAAAAAGACCTGCGGCTCGTGCGGATCGGCCTGATTGTGATGTGCGCAATGGCAGTTCTGCCCTTGGGTATTCGCGTCTATGAATTTCCTGCCTTCCACGTCCTTTGGGATGATGATGCTTACGGTTCAATCACATGGACAATTCTTGGGTTGCATACGACCCATGTCGTAACGGACTTAGCTGATACTATCGTGCTGACGTGTCTGATGTTTTCGCGACACGCAGACAGCGCGAGGCGGTACGGCGACGTTCAAGACAACTGCCTGTACTGGAACTTTGTAATCGTGACCTGGGTACCTATCTACGCAAGCCTTTACTGGGTGCCGCGCCAATGAAGAGGCAATTGGTCAGGCTAACGGGATTGGTAATGGCGCCTATCGTCTGGGCGGTTAACATGCAGCTTGGGCAGATACTACCACATGTGGACTGTCGCTTAGGACTGAGCTGGACGACAATTGCCACGCTAGGCGCTGCATTCATTGCTGTCGGCACACTGCTCCTTACCTACCTTTCCAAAAGGGCCGACAGTTCCCGTGACGGGTTGTTCATAGCACGCCTGAGCCTAATGACCGGTGCTGCGTTCGCCTTCGCGCTCGTCTTGCAGGGAGCGGCAACCTTGCTGTTGAGCCCATGCGAGCGCTGATCGTCATTTCCGCTACCCTACTGTCGGCTGGCCGAGCGATGGGCCATGGCGTTGAAGCTCATGGATCAGGAGCGTATTGGACATTCGATCCCTGGGTGATCGCGCCACTGGCCCTGTTTGGAATTCTCTACGGTGTCGGCTTCCTCAGACTACGGGCGCGTTCGAGCCAACCACGGATGTTGACCCTGTCGGCCTGCTCCTTCTTTTGTGGTTGGCTCGTTCTTGTGATCGCCCTTGTGTCGCCCCTCCATTTTCTGGGGGAACACCTTTTTACTCTCCATATGGTGGAGCACGAGTTGGTCATGACACTTTCGGCACCGCTTATCGTCCTCGCACGCCCTATCGGGGTTCTTTTTTGGGGTATGCCGCGATGGCTTCGTATCGGACTGATGAGGATCCTCAAGGCGACACCGGTCGAGCTGGGCTGGGACCTCATGACAGCCGGGATCGCTGCGACAATGGCTCATGGAGCAGCGATATGGATATGGCACCTGCCGCCGCTCTTCGACGCCACCGTCTCGGACGTGGCCCTCCATCGTCTTCAGCATTTGAGCTTCTTCATCACCGGTGTGGTTTTTTGGTGGGCGATCATCTGGAAGGCGGGAAAGGGAGCTGGTGCGTGGTACTTGTTCATCACGATGATGCATACGAGCATTCTTGGAGCTTTGATTACGGTCTCACCGCGCGTTCTTTATATTTCACAGACACTGAATGCGCCTGATTGGGGGCTGACGCCGCTTGAGGACCAGCAGCTTGCCGGCATCGTGATGTGGGTTCCAGGAGGTGTCATCTACGCGGCAGCAGGCCTAGCTTTGCTCGCTAAATTAATCACCTCGTCGAGGAAGGAACGACGCTGTGCAAGCCTTTACTCGTAGGACCTGTCTCGCTGGGATTGCGATACTTGTCGCTGCCGCGGCTGCCGGCTTTGCCTCATCCTCGCTGCATAGTAAGCGCACACGTCACGACGTCGCAACTGCTATGACAGGGGGAGATGCAGATCTCGCTCCACCAATCTTGCGGAAGTATGGATGTACTGGTTGCCATACTATCCCCGGCATCCCAGGTGCCGATGGTAAAGTGGGCGGCTCCTTGAACGCCATCAAACAGCGAGTCTATATCGCTGGAGTGCTCAACAACACGTCAGACAATCTCACCCGGTGGATTGTGACGCCACCGGCGTTTTCTCCACGTACAGCCATGCCAGTTACCGGCATCAATGAAGAGCAAGCACGACATGTGGCGGCGTATCTTTATGCCCATTGAGCTACGGCCGGGGGGTCGGCCTTCCCGGGAGCGATTTCACATATCGCGCTATAGCGTCCCGGTCAGCTTGGGGAAGTCCGGCAGTATTGATGACCACGTCCGCCATTGACGAGCCGACCCGACCATGGTCGGGGGTTAAACCAACCTTCAGCAGCTTGGATAAATCTTCCGCTGTCCAAGTGCCAATTCGAGTCGGGGTAATATTAGGGACGAAACCAGTTCCCTCCGGATCGACGCCTCCTGCAAACCTTGTGTCTGGCCTCAGCGCGCCGAGGAAATTGCGGCTGGAATGGCATTCTGCACAGTGCCCTAGAGTTTCGACAAGATATGCGCCCCGCTCATCATGCGGGATAAGCGTTTGTTCTTCGTCAAAGAACGCGAGTTTCCATACGCCAATGGCCCGGCGGACACGAAACAATAAAGGGAGGTCATGGGGCGGCGGCTTTCCCCTCACCGCCGGCAATGTATGAAGATAGGCGTAGAGATCCTCGATGTCGCCGAGCTTCATTCCCGTATAGCTCGTATAGGGAAAAGCGGGATAATAGTGCTGTCCAGCTGGCGAGACACCCGACACAAGTGCGTTGGCGAGATCGGCCACAGACCACGCGCCGATCCCATCGGTCTGATCAGTTGATATATTTGGAACGCGGAACGTGCCGAAGCCGGACGCCAAGGCCAGTCCCCCTCCCAGTTGTAAAGGATCCGCTTGGCCGGGCGTTGCGTGGCACGAAGAGCAGTAGGCTGCGGAAAAGATCACGCGACCCCGCTCTGGGTCCCCAGCCGCAAGACCGTTGCTATCGGAAAAAATACGGCTAGGGGCAGTAAGCCAGAAGCAAAGCGCGGCGGATGCTCCAACAATCACTAGCCCCGCTAGTAGCGAGCTGGCAAGGCGGCTTCTACCACCGGAAAGCTCAGTCACTCGCATGACCATGATCGCAAGTCCCTTAACCGTTTGTCTTGGCAGCTAAAGGTGAGGCCGGCCTTGCTCGATTTCTTTTGCAACCCGGATCACTGGAGATCGACGGCCAGCTGCATTCGAGCGCGGTTCACCCGACTTTTCATGGTGCCGACAGGACACCCTGAGCGATTAGCTGCTGTCTCATAGCTGAAGCCCTGGATTATTATCATGTCCAAGGCGGCGCGGTATTTTTCGGGTAGGCGATCCATGGCGCCTTCTAGCTCATGACAAGCGATAGCCCAATCCTGACTGGCGGGCGTTGTTGGTCGGTCCCCAATATTCTCGTCGAGACCCACGCGTTCTCGCTTCGCCAGCTTGAAGTTGGTGCAGAACCGGTTGCGCATTATCGTGAAAAGCCATGACTTAAGTCGCGTTCCATCTTCGAATTTGTCCGAATTGGAAAGAGCTTTGACAATTGTATCCTGTACAAGATCGTCGATATCGCTGGACTTGGCATAGAAACGGCGTGCGAAACTACGCAGAGCCGGCATCAGCTCGATGAGCTGTGCTTGGAAATTGTCCTCAGTTTGAACCTCAGTCACATCAAATCCTCCGTTTTCTTATCAACAGCCAGGAGGAAACACCGTTCCACCGAGAATCGCTTTGTACGTTTCGTACAAAGCCGATGTGCCAGTGAGTTTCGAAGCGCGTTTTGCTGCAAATCTTTACCACAGCCGGAGCAGGGGCGGTTCGAACGCGACAAAATTCAAGGTGCTTGTTTAGATGCGAGATTTGCAGCCAGCCCTGCATCATTTAACTGCAAGACGTGATCTCCTTTTGAACGAACAGCTCTGCCTCAGCGTGATAGATTATCATCATGACACTGTTGACATTGCCCCGGCGCATGAACCTGGAGATGGTAGGGCCTAACGGCCA
>Ga0307412_10001904_pt1 | contig 11539 bp, 10 predicted proteins | sample DK1Cmetagenome_3_FD_203823 | JGI IMG/M metagenome (GOLD analysis project Ga0307412, IMG submission 203823) | Maize rhizosphere microbial communities from greenhouse at UC Davis, California, United States - DK15-C-1 | ecosystem: Host-associated > Plants > Roots > Rhizosphere > Soil | place: USA...
CCTCGACACGAGCGGTAATCCGCGAGGCGCCGCCCTCTTCAACAACGACACCATCGACGGTGTCTTCAAGAAGGTCCTCCACATCCAGTGGCGGCCCTGCTCGTGAAGGGTTCGTTCGGCGCCGGCGGTGCTGCCGCCGGCGCCGTTTTTCTTTCCATCACATACAAGGCTGCATGGTGAAATCGACGTCGAGCGCGGCGAGCCCCGCGCGACCGCCCGCCCGAGCCTGGCCGGCGTCGAGGAAGACCGAGGTCGTCACGATGACGCGCTGCGGGGTGCCGCAGCCGGACCACGTGGGCGAGGAATCCTTGAACGAGATTGGGGCGGCGCCGCGGTATGGCCCCTGGAGAATCCGGTTGGCCGCGCCGAGGGTGGCGCTGCCGGGCTGGAAATGGCGAATGATGAACCGCGCGCTCGCGCCCGCGCGCAGGTTTGCGTCCCCGAGCGCCGAGACGCCCGTCACGGACACGCGATAGCCGGGCGGCGGGGCGAGCGTGCCGACGAGGGTGCAGCTCCGCGCCTGCTTGGCCGGTCCGGTGGTGGTGTCGGCGGAGAGCGTGTTGAAGTCGACGACGATGGCATCGCCGCCTGCCGAGATCCCGGCGGAGGCCGCTCCAGCGCCGCGACAGCCACTGCCGGCGAGGACGACGTCGCGCAATGCGACGGGCGGGTCGGCGGGCGGGTCCACGGGATCGAGGACCGCAACGGACGCCTCAGGCGGAGCGACGAGATCGGCCGGCTCGACGCTCCACAGGCCGGCGGGCGCGAAGAGCGCGGGGGCGAGGGCCGGGAGAGCCGCGGCAATCGGGTTTTTCACGGAGACCTCCTTGGCAGGCGAGGGCCGCCTCGATGAACGTGCGAGCTTGCGCGGAGGGTCGCAAGCTCGCGGCGGCATTCGACAGGAGGTTACGGCTTCGGCGCGTTCGCCTTCTCGACGGGGTCTTCGGCGCTGTCGTCGGCCTTGTTCTTGGAGGGCTCTTCGGGATCGTCCTGCTCGTCGCGCTCGTCGTCGTCGTCGCTCGGGGGCACGACGTCGCTCGCGAGGGCCATTCGCTCGGCGAGCGAGCGTTCCGGGATCTCGATGAGCGAGCCTTCGCCGAGGTGCGGCAGCATGTTCAGATAGGCGTTCATCGCGTGGCAGACCGCGTCGGTGCGCACGTAGCGGTCCATCACGCTCCAGAACACGCCCCCGGAGGCCGCCTCGGGGTTCTTCAGCATGAAGCTGCTCTCGGGCGTGTACGTGTATTGCATGATCTGGCGAATGGCGCGGACGACGGCGTCCTTGTACTTGTCGCAGTCGCCCTTGCCCTTCTCCTTGCAGTAGAGATAAAGCTCGGAGTAAACCTCGGCCAGCCAGCCGGTGCCGCTGCTCGAGAGCGAGCCTTGCCAGCGGCCGTTGCGATAGATGTCCTCCGGCTTCTTGCGCTGCTTGCCGAGCAGCTCGCCCGCACAGCGCAAGACGAGGCTCTCGAATTTCTCGTCAGCGGTGGCCTTCACGAAATCGAGCAAGGACAGGATCACCCACGAGCTCGAGATCGGGTTCGGCTTGCGGTACTCGTCGCCGAGCCAGCAGCCCCCGTTCGTGACCTTGCCGGCCAGGTAGCCGGCGGTCTGGGCGGCGGCGTTGAGGTATTTGACGTTTCCGGTGGCCCGGTGCACGCGCGAGAGCGCGGAGAGCACCTGCCCGGTATAGAGCATCGATTCTTTCTTCGACACCATCCAGCGCTCGCCGCCCTTGTTGGTGAGGTACGAGCGCACGCTGCCGTCGGGTCGCTGCATGCTGATCAGCCAGTCGGCCGAGAGCGTCGCGGCGTCGAGGTACTTCTTGTCCTTCGTGAGGGCGTGCAGCTCGAGCAGGGTGAAGATGGTCTTCGACGACGTGCCCACGACGAGCTTGCGCTCGGGCTGCTTGCGCTGCAGGTCGAACGTGTAGAAGAAGGCGCCGGCCGTGTGGTCGGCCTCGTTGTGGCTCTGCATGCTCAGCATGAACTCGGCGGCGCTCTTGGCCTTGTCGAGCAGGCTCTTGTCGCCGTTGTAGGCGTTGAGCTTGATGAGCGTGAGCCCCGTGGACGCGGTGTAGATCGTGTGCAGCTCGGGCTCGAACCTGTCGGCCTGCGCGTAGTAATACTTGTGGACGCCGTTCCTCTCGGCGTCGAAGACGCGCATCAGGTAGTTTTTCCCCTCCTCGATGCGCTTCGTGAGCAGGGCCTTGTCGTAGGTGCGGGGCGGAACGAGCCCCTGGACGAGCTCGAGGCCCTTGCCCTCGAATTCGACGATCGATTCATTGTGATCGGGCAGATCGACGACGAGGCGCGAGCCCGCGAGCGAATCGCGCTCGCCGCCCGCCGCTGCCACGGCCTGCCGGGCAGCGTCCTTCAAGGCCACGCAGAGCGATCCGTCCGAACCTTGACCGCGGGCGATCTGCTCGCCCTGCTTGTAGGCCCAGACCACGGCCCGGAAGGGGCGCTTCGATTGCAGCGGCAGCTCGCACTGGACCTTCTCGGGGCCCGCGGCGACCTGCCGGATGAGACCCACGACGCGGCTGCGGAAAGCGGCGTTGTCGAGGTCGGGGCTCTGGTTCTGGGGCGATTCGATCTTCGGGTCCGGCACCTTCGCGATGTTGGCCGCGATCTTGGCCTCGAAGCGCGCGGCGTCGGCCTTTTCGGAGCTCCGGTCGATGAGCGGGCCCCTTTGCTTCTTGTCCTTCGCGCCAGGCGCCGGCACAGCCGCAGAAGCGGTGGGCTGGCTCGCCGCAGACTGCTCGGCGGGCGACTTGTTCTGACAACCGAGGATGGGCAGCGCGGTCAGGGACGCGAGCGCAGCCAGATACGAAATCGATAGGTATCGAGCAATCCGCATAAAGCTCCCGACGGATGAATTTCGGCGGCTACCATCGATACCAGGCATTACCAGCCATCGCAAGGGCCGGTGATGGCGGAATTGTGCGCCGAGAGTCTCTGTGTGCGCCCGCGCCCAGGGAGGTGGCGAGCGGACGGCAGGAAGGAGGAGGGGGACCGGCCCTGTCTTCCTCTTGAGAGGCTCAGCCGGCGCGCCGGCGCCGCAGGCCCACGATCAGCATCGGGACGCCGATCAGCGTCATCGTCCCGAAGAGCAGCAGGAAAGCCGCATTGAACGTGATGCAGCTCTCGTTGATCTTGGAGAGCGCCTCGTGCCCCTTTGCGACGCGCTCGGGCGTGACCGCGAGCCCCTCGTCGAACGTGAAGCCGTGCTCGACGTAGAAGGGCACGCTCGCGGGGTCGACGTCCTTCTGGGTGCGCGGGACGTCGAGCTTGACGGTCTCGCCGGTCTTCAGGTTGTACGCGTCGGGCCCGTCGAGCTCCGGATAGCGGCTGTAGAACCAGTCGCCCTTCTGGAAGTTCGCCATGTTGAAGATGCTGCCGTCGAGATCGCACCTGCCGCACAGCGGCCGGAACGGCGGCATGCCGCTCTTGTACTTCACGATCGAGACGAAACCGCCGTGGACGAGGAAAGCGCGCGTCTCGTCGATCTTGTACAGCTCGCTATCGTGCTCGCGCCCGAACGAGGTCTCCGCGCCCCCGATCTGAATGCCGCCCGCGCCGAGCCGATAGGCGAGGTTGAACGCGACGAACAGGCCGATCAAAAGCAGGCCCACGGCGCTGTACCAGCCGGGGACGAGCGGGGGCTTCGGCTCGGGGGATCGCGCGGTCCGCGTCATTCGTCGTTCGCTCCGTCGCCCGCCGGGTCGCGCCCCTCGATGACGATCGTGCCCTTGCGCGGCTGCGCCTTGCGGGGCGGGGGCGAGGGGTTCGTCAGCGAGGCCAGAAGCTCGGGCGCGGGCGGGCCCTCGATGGGCAGCAAAAGCTCGCGCGCCTGGCCATTGCGATCGTAGGCGACCCGCAGCTCGGTCGCGGTGGCGAGCGACGTCCACGCCTCCCAGACCTGCTCGGGCGTCTCGAGCGGCTTGCCATTGACGCGCGTGACGCTGTCCTCGGGCCGCAGGTCGAGCCCGGTCCACTCTTCGGGGATCGCCACGAGGCGCCAGCCGACGAATTTGCCGTCGTGGAAGACCTCCTCGGGCCACACGCGCCGCAAAAGCCACGGCAAGCCGCTCGGCAGGACGGTCTTCAGATCGTCGCGCCGCAGCCGATCCGGCGGGGTTCGGGGCGCGCTCGCCGCGGCCTCGCCAGCCTTTGCGGGCTTCGGGGCCGGGGCGGGGGCCTTGGCCTTGTCGCCCTGAGCCTCGGAGGCGCCGCAACCGGCGACGAAGAGCGCGAGCAGGCCGAGAGCGCGTACCGGCAGGACCATGCCCGGACTATGCGCGGAGCGAGCGCGCCTTGCCAAGATCGCGGTGCGTGGGCGCTCGGGACCGACCGGACCGAGGTCCTGGAGCTTCGTGAGCCAACCTGCTTGACACGCCCCGTCCGCTCTTGATAATGAAAGTTGTATTCAATTTCTAGAGGGACAGGGCATGAACTTGGCGCTCGCTCGTCGCAGGCGCGCGGCCGTGATGGGCGCGGGCGGCGGCGCGCTCGTCGCGGCCTTGCTGTCGTGCGCGGCGCAGGCGCGCGCGGGCGAGCCCTCGGGAGGCGAAAAGCCCGAGGAAAAGGCCGTCGAGGTCACCGTCACCGGCACGCGCATGCCGGAGGGCAGCCAGCGCTCCACGGTGCGCGTCGACGTCGTCACCCGGGCCGAGGCCGAGCGGCGCGGCGCCACGAACGTGGCCGAGGCGCTGCAGGGGCAGCTCGGCGTGCAGGTCAACCCGTCGGCGTACGGCGAGATCGGGGGCCCGAGCGCCATCCAGATCCAGGGCCTCGACCGCCAGCGCGTGCTCGTGCTCGAGGACGGCGAGCGCGTGATCGGCGACGTGGGCGGGGCGATCGATCTGTCGCGGATGCCCCTGTCCGACGTGGCCCGCGTCGAGGTCGTGGCCGGCCCCATGAGCTCGCTCTACGGCACGAGCGCGATCGGGGGCGTCGTCAACGTCATCACCGGACAGCCCCTCGAGCCGGGCCTGAGCGGGAGGCTGCGCGTCGAGGGCCGCAATCGGCGCGGCGTGATCGCGCAGGGAGGCGTGGCGCTGCGCGGCGAGCGCGTCTGGGGAACGGTCGACGGCAGCTTCGTGCGTGGCGACGGGGTCGCGCTGCGCGAGGGGGCGATCGATCTGGCGATGCCCGACCGGCAGCAGGGCATGATCGGGCTGCGGTTTGGCGCGCAGATCGGGCCGCGATCGCGCGTGCAAGCGCGCGCGCGCTGGATGCACGACGCGTCGGACGGGCGACAGAGCCAGGTCGTCCCGGGGCTCGGCACCTACCAGATCGATCTGCCGCAGCGGACGAACCGCTTCGCCCTGCACCTGGTCGAGTTCGTGGATCTCGGCCGCGGCTCGAGCCTGCGCGTGGCCCTCGGCCAGCAGTGGGCGTTCGACAGGACGGGCAAGGATCGTCATGAATCGCCGCTCGACGAGGAGCGCGCGCGGGCGGCGTCGCTCTCGAGCGCGGAGGTGACCGGCACCCTCGCCGATGGCCGCCGGACGTGGGTCGTCGGCGCCCGGGCCGAGGTGGAGCGGCTCTCGCAGAGCCTGTCGCGCGCGGAGCTCGTGAATGGCAGCGTGCAGACGACGACCGCCGACGAGCTATCGCCCACGATGCTCGGCAGCGTCGCGGCCTATGCGCAGCTCGGCTGGAAGATCCTCGACAGCCTGACCGTGCTCGGGGGCGGACGCGCGGAGGTGCACCTTCGTTACGGGAGCGTCGTGGTGCCTCGGGTTGCGCTCGCGTACCAGCCCTCTCCGCGCTGGACCTTGCGCGCGTCGGTCGGACGAGGCTTTCGCGCGCCGGCGGCCAAGGAGATCGGGTTTTCCTTCGACCACGGTGCGCTCGGTTATCGCGTCATCGGCAATCCCGACCTCGGGCCGGAGACGTCCTGGGGCACGAGCGGCGACGTGAGCTTCCGGCCCGTCGGAGGGCTCCTCGTGCGCGGGGGCGTGTTCGCGAACTGGATCGACAATCTCATCGACATCGATATCCAGCCCACCGCGAGCACGGGCGGCATCGACGATTATACGTACCGGAACATCGGCAAGGCGCGCACCTTCGGCGCGCAGGCGGACGCCGCATGGACGATCTCGAGCGCGCTTCGCTCCGAGGTGGGGTATGCCTATCTGTGGACGCGGGACGACGAGAATCAGCGCCCGCTCGAGGGGCGCCCGCCGCACACCGTCTACGCCGCGCTCCGGGCCGCGCTGCCGCTCGAGATCGAGCTGGTGCTCCGCTACCGCATCGTCACCGACGCCTTTCTCGACGAGGGGCTGCGGACGCCCGGGTTCCAGACGCTCGACGCGCGCCTCGCGCGCCCGCTCTGGCCTGCGGCACAGATCTACGCCGGTGTGCTCAACGCGACCGGCGTGCAGAGGGACCCCGACAGGCTCGGCGATCAGCGGCCGATCCCGGGGCAAACGTTCTATCTCGGCCTGACCGCCGAGCTTCCCGCGGAGGAACCATGAATCGATTGCTCTTCGTCGCCCCGCTCGCCCTGCTCGTCTGCGCATGCAGCGAGGAGGTGGGCAAACCCTCGCCCACCGGAGGCGATCCCGTCGATGATCCCGGCGTCTCGCTCGACGTGCCCGTCCCCGCCGAGGGGCGGGTCTACATTGCGCTGAAAGAGCCCGCGCTCGTGACGCCGAAGGGCGATCCGGCCGTCTCGACCGACTGGGATCTCGCGTTCGAGGGGTGGGACGTCTACACGAACAGCGGCGAATCCGGGGCAGGGGAGGGTGGGGCGTTCGGCCCGCTCGACGCGGTCACCTACGACGACGGCGTGGCGCCCGCGATCCCGTTCCTCACGCAGGACAAATCAGGCGGCGCATTCCGCGATTACTGGGCCTACGACCCGAGCGCGCACGTGCTCTGGGTGCGCTACCACGTCTACGGCGTGCGCGACGGCGACAAGCGCTGGAAGGTGCAGATCCTCGGCTATTACGCCGAGCAGCAGGGCGCGCCGGTGGCGGCCATTTACCGGGTGCGCTGGGCCGAGGTGACCTCGGCCGGGGTGGGCCCGACGCAGACGCTCTCGGACCTCGACGGCACCGCGGGCGGCTCGCAGGCGCCGGAGGACGTCGCGAGCGAATGCCTGGATCTCGGCACGGGCGCGCGGGTGATGCACACGCCCGCGGAGGCGCGGACGGCGAAGGACTGGCACCTGTGCTTCCGCCGCGCCACCGTCCAGGTGAACGGCGAGCTCGGCGGGCCGCGCGGGGTGACCGCGGTCGATCTGCACGCGTCCGAGACGAGCAGCGAGACGGTCGAGGTGGTCAAAGCCCGCACCGACGAGACGGAGCTTGCCCGCTTCGACGCAATCGGCCACGCCGAGCTGTCGGACCCCAAGCTGATCTGGCGCGGAGATCGCGTGATCAGCGCGTTTTCCGATTACTGGGTCGATCCCGCCGCGAGCCCGGCCGCGCCGGCGCCGCATTCGTGGCTCACGGTGTCGGCGGACGGCGTGGCGCGGTATTTGCTGGTCTTCGACGCATTCGAGGGCCCGACCGCCACGACGCCTGGGACCGTCTCGCTGCGGATCCGGCCCGAGGGGAAATAGGCCGATGTCGTACGATCCGTGGAGATTCGCCGCCGCCGCCGCGCTCCTGCTGATGGCGGGCTGCGCCTCCGGGCCCGAGGGGCGCGCGACGTCGCCTGGGCCCGCCGCTGCGCCCCAGGCGAGCGCCCCTGCCGCTTGCGACCGCGAGCGCGACCGCGCGGCCATTTTGCGGCTCGCGGGCGAGTTCTGGGTCGATTTCCATTTCGAGGAGACGGTCCCGCTGCGCGAGGGCTACACGCCGGCCGAGGCGTACGAGACGGCGGCGCGCGAGCTCGTCATCGTGGTGGAGAACAGCCCCACGCGCGTGGTCCTGCAGCACATCCTCGTCGTGGAGGGGGGCGGCAAATCCCTGGCGAGCAAGCACTGGCGAGAGGACTGGCAATTCGAGGACGACGAGCTCCTCGAGTTCCGCGGGCACCGGGTCTGGGAGCGCCGGCGGCTCCCCCGCGCGAAGGGGACGTGCGAGTGGAGCCAGGCGGTGTTCGAGGTCGACGACGCGCCGCGATACGAGAGCGTCGGGGTTTTCCGGCATGATCAGGGCGTCTCGACGTGGACCTCGGGCGTCACCTACCGCCCGCTGCCCCGCCGGGAGTACACGAAGCGCAGCGATTACGACGTGCTCGTCGGGACCAACCGGATCACGGTGACGCCCGAGGGGTGGTCGCACGAGCAGGACAATGAAAAGGTGAAGCTCACGAGCCCCCCGCAAAGCCTCGTGCGCGAGATCGGCGTGAACCGTTATGTCCGTTCGCCCGACGCGAGCTTCGCGGTCGCCTCGGCGTACTGGCAACGGACGAGCGGCTACTGGTCGGTGGTGCGCGAGGAATGGTCCCGCACGCTCTCCGGCGGGCGCCTGCAGATGAAGCGCGAGGTCGACGGCAAGCCCCTGCACGACCATCTCTTCAAGCTCGCCGACGAAACGCCCGGGCCCCAGATGCGCCCGCAGATCCGCGAAGCGATCGCCGCGTTCGTCGTGGCATCGCCGACGGCTGCGGATTGAGGGGGAGCCGCCTCCGGCCACGTCGTCGTCCACCTGGAACGGTTTTTTTTGCCAAGGCTGCGCTCTCTGGACGCGCGCACATTCGGGTTGAAAGCCGCCCGGTGTCCGTGCGAAGTTCCTTACGGTAAGAATGTCCCAGGGGCTGGGGACCGTGGAGACGGTGGGACCGCATTTGCCGCTTGTGCGAGCGAGGCGCCTGCTATCTTCCGGACGATCGTGCGGAGTGGACATGCCCGATTCGAAGAAAGTTCTGCTGGTCGACGACTCTCCCACCAACGTAATGGTGGCGCGAGCGCTGCTCGAGGGGGCGACGTGCGCCGTCCTCAGCGCGACGAACGGCCAGGACGGCGTGGAGGCGGCGGTCAGCGAGCAGCCGGACCTCATTCTGATGGACGTGGTCGTGCCGGGCATCGACGGCTTCGAGGCGTGCCGCCGCCTGCGGGCGATGAACGAGACGCGCGAGATCCCGATCATCCTGGTCACGACGCGCTCGAGCCCCGAGCACGTCGAGCTCGGCTACGCGAGCGGCTGCAACGATTACATCATCAAGCCCTTCGACGGCGACGAGCTGCGGGCGAAGGTCAGAAGCCTCCTCGGCGCCTGACATGAAGACAGCCGCCGTCGATACCATCCAGCGCGCCCGCAAGGCCGCCGCGCTCGCGCGGATGGACAGCGTCGTGAGCCCCCAGGACGGCCTCGTGGCCGTGCGGGAGATCCTCTCCCAGCTCCTCGGCTGCGAGCAGTTCGCCCTGCTCGCGATGGACGCGGCGCGGACGCGCCTGTCGCTCGTCGCGGCGTACGGCGTCGAGCCGGCCAGCGTGAAGAGCCGCTCGATCTCCGAGGGCCTCATCGGCCGCGCGGCCCGGCGCGGCGAGCCGTTCATCGCGGGCCGCTCGAGCCGGCTCGGCGCGAGCGCCGACGAGGACGCGCTCTCGGCCGCCATCCCGCTCCGCGAGGGAGGCCAGGTGGCGGGCGTTCTCGCGCTCTTCCGGCTCTTGCCGCACAAAAGGGGGTTTGTCGCGGGCGACTCCGACCTCTTCGACGTCCTGTCCGAGCGCGCCGCGATCGCGCTCGCGGGCAGGAGCGCGCCGGGCAGCAACGGGTCGCAGACGCCCTCGTCGCCGCCGCAGCCCGCCGCCGCTGGCCGGATCAGGGCCGTTTACCTCTATCCGGGCGACGTCTTCGTGTCCGACGCGCCCGCGGAGCTATCGGCCGTCGTCGGCTCGTGCGTGGCGCTGTGCTTGTGGGACGAGCGCCTGCGATTCGGTGGAATGAGCCATTATCTCCTCCCCGCGAGCCCCCTCGGCCGAGCCCCGTCCCTGCGCTTCGGCAGCACGGCCATCCCGGCGCTGATCGGCTCGCTCGAGCGACTGGGCAGCCGGAGGGAAGACCTGCGGGCGAAGCTCTTCGGCGGCGCCGCGGTGAACGCCCCGAGCGCGGCGAAGGTCGACCCGATGCTCGGCCAGCAAAATGCAGAGCTCGGCCGCCGCCTGCTCGCCGAGGCGGGCATTTCGATCGTCGTCGAGGACGTCGGCGGCACCGCGGGGCGCAAGCTGACCTTCCGCACGGACGACGGGTCCGCGCAGGTCAGGGTCATTGGCGCCGCGTGACGCCGCCCTTGCATTGAAGCCCCGCCCCCGGCCTTCGATCGCCTCTACGCCCCGTCCTCGGGCGGCGGCCCCGACGCCCGCGCAATCTGCTCCGGCCGCACTGCGCCGGGGTCGAACTTCTTCGCCGACGCGATCATCCGGTCCATCAGCTCGTCGAACCCGAGCCGCGCCCCTCGCTGGAAACGGAGCGGGTTGACGCGGGCGATCACGAACGGCTTCAGGTACGGGCTCTCGAACCCGCGCGCCTTGAGCGCCGCCGCCGCCGCCGTCACTGCGTCGTCCAGCTCGACGAGCCTCTCGGCCCGCCCTTTTCGGATCTCGAGCGCCTCCGCGAGCGGCGCGTCGAGGAAATCGTCCGTCGCGCGCAACAGGCCCTGGTACGAGCCGCCCGAGAAGCGCCCGCGCGCCTCGTAGCAGAGCCCCAGCGTGATCAGCGCCGGCTCCTCGAACTCGAACGCGAAGTCGCGCTCGCTCCTGTCGCTGCCCGCCTCCGCGAGCGAGCGCGCCATTCGGATCACCTCGAGCGCCTTCTCGCGCACGTTGTGCGCCTTCTCGGTGTTCAGCGCGAGGATCTGGTAGGCGACGCGCTCGTTCGGCAGGACGAGCGCCACGAGCGCGCGCGCGCCGAGCTGCTTCATCGCGTTGAGCCGGTGGTTGCCGTTGGGGGTCCAATATTTTCCGGCCGGCGTGCGCACCGCGATGATCGGATCGAGGAAGAGATCGATCTTGTCGAGCACGCCCGCGAGCCGCTTGACGTGCGTCTCCGACAGGTCGCGCTGGAAGGGCGTGGGCTCGACCAGCTCGATCGGCAGCCCCGCGAGCACGATGGGGTGCGACCCGAGCGGATCGCGGTAGGTGGCGAGCGCGGAGCCGCCATCGGCCTCGATCGTGCGCGCGAGCGCCTCGGCTTCGGGCGGGATGGGGCCGGAGAGGAGCGCGTTCGGGGGCAAACCTCGCGGGCCCGCCGCCTCGGTCTTCTTTCGTCGCGTCCGCTTCGCGGCCGGCGCGTTGTCCTCCGCTGCCTTCTTCTTTGCGCGCGGCGTCGCTGCGCGCTTGGTGCTCGTCGCCATGCCCCCGAGCATCCCCCGCGCGTTCGTCCTGGCAACTGGTAAAACGATGATCTGCACAGCCGCCGTGCCCGGCGCGCCCTGGACGGCTAGCATGGCGGCCTCGTGTCTGCCGACGCATCGTTCCCGATCGAGCTGTCCCTGCGCGTGGCGGGGCTCGCGCTGCTCCTGTCCGCGCCCGTGGGCCTTTCGCTCGCGTTCCTGCAAGCCCGGCGGCGCTATCCCTTGCGCGGCCTCGTCGACGCGTTGATCTTCCTGCCCCTCGTCCTGCCGCCGTCGGTCGTGGG
>Ga0307412_10001905_pt1 | contig 11537 bp, 9 predicted proteins | sample DK1Cmetagenome_3_FD_203823 | JGI IMG/M metagenome (GOLD analysis project Ga0307412, IMG submission 203823) | Maize rhizosphere microbial communities from greenhouse at UC Davis, California, United States - DK15-C-1 | ecosystem: Host-associated > Plants > Roots > Rhizosphere > Soil | place: USA...
CTCTTTCCATATCACGGTAGAAGTTGGACAGCTTTTCCTGATTTTCTTTTTCCTGTTCTTTGGCGGCATCTTCCAATTCTTTTTGTTTTTCCTTAAAAGCTGTATATGCTTCTTGATAAGCTTGAATAATAGCATCAAAGTTTTCCTGCTTCCAGGCGTTCATATAAGCATCGGAAAGTTTGCATGTAACTTCAAAATTGAAATTTACGGAATCAATATTGTGCCCCTGATACATAAAGTCATAAGAACCCGTTAGGTTTTGAGGATCGAAATCTGCAATAAGGTCAACAGAATCAGAATAAGTTTCAACAATTTGATTAAAACCTCCGGTGAAGTTACTTGTAAATAATCTTGCAATTCCTTTTACATCTTTTTCAAACCCGTACCACATTTTTACATGGCTTGCCTGATAATTATCTGGAATATTAATGGCAATATGTTTGTATCCGTTATCACCATCAAGCTTGATCCAGTTAACTCCTGTTGTGAATTTCTTCGTGGCTTCAATAAGCTCAGTTAATTTTACATTATAATAGCTTGCCCAATGCTGTAACTGATCTACAGTTGCTGTTTTTGGATCTACCATGGCCCATGGTTGCGGCGCAATTCTAGGATCAATAGGAGCTGTTAATGTTTCTGTTACGGTAGCAGCAGTTGCCAAACGATGTAATTTTGCCGGCTCTGGGATCATGAATTCAAACATGGTGCGTTTTCCATAATTGTAGATCTGATTCTTCATCTTTTTATCAACCCATCTGTAAACACCAATTACATGTTTGTCACCATTTCTATTATCAAAACCATGAGCATTGTTTTCCTCGAATTCTTCAATGATTTTTTCGATTCTTTCTTCGGCTACTTTCGTAAGAAGTCTTTCTGTTGCTTTTTCAGTGATTTCCTGAGATTTTGCAATAGCTTGTCTTGTGCTATTTTCTTTAGAGTTACTGGAAGCAAAACCACCACCTACTTCGTAAGGTAATTCTCCTCCTCCATATCTGAAATGAGCTTCTGTATTGATTTGATTTTGAATGATATTAGCAACTTCAGACTGCATATCATTTCTTGTGGTTGAGGTTGTATCACTTAAAGTTTCCCTTTCAGTAGATTTTGAAGTTGAGGTTTGAATTTCACTTCTTCTTAATTTTCTTGTAGATTTTTGTTTAAACTCTTTCGCCATTACATTCTCAATATGAGTAACTTCACCAGGAACGTAGGCATGAGTAGTTTGTACAACCTTTAGATAATCAGCAATACCCAATCTTTTTACACCGAAATGTTTAGGAACAAAAGTTCCCGGTTGAGGTGTTTGTCCTCCTTCAGGATTTTCGGGATCTTCTGTAGTTGATTCTTCGGTGTATAGAATTCCTGTGTAAGGCTGGCCAATAATAATATCTGTATATTCTACTGTTGCTTGTTTGCCATTATTAAAGAAAATCTGAATTTTTAATGATCTGATTAATTTTCCGAATTTATCTACTAAAATAGGTGGGAAGGTTACTTTATTATCTACAATTTCAATATTATAATAAGTTTCATCAAATGTTCCAAAATCTGTAGTAGCTGTTACTTTTGCAGAACCTAATCCGTAGGAGTTACTTTCTGCTTGATAATAAAAAGTAAATGAAGCCGGAGTTCTTGAATAAGTTGGATCATAGCTTGCCTTCAAATAATATGTTCTGGAAATAATTTGTGAAAGATTACTTCTTGAATTGCTTACAGGAACTAAAACATTCCCAAGGTTAAGATATTTCTGTTCCTGAAGCGGCGATCTCTGGAATAATTCCTGAGTAGTTGCAGATAATTCCTCATCCAATCTTTCGAAAACTTCAACGTAGGTATCGTAGAAATCAATCATTTCTACAACAGCAGTGCCTAACTGTAATTTTCTGTCAGATAATACTGTGGTATTTGAAAAATCAAATCCATCAGCAGGAACCTCTCCGCTTTCTAATTCAGTGAAAATATTGACAAATAATTTTAAAGAATCTAATGAAAGTTTAGCTTTAAAATCTCCAAAATTAAGTTGATCCTTATAAACAAACTCAAAAGGTGGAATGTTTAATGGCTGAAGTGCTTCATACAATTCGTCAATTTGTGTCTGCGTCATGCCTTCTGTGATCTGAGATCTTATTTGCCTTAACTGCGAATTGTAGGCATCAATTTCTTCTTTATATTGCTCCTGATAAGCTTTATAAGCCGTTTCATAAGCCTTGTTTTTAGCCTTTACATAAACAACCTGGATTTTCTCCAGTTCAGATTTCAACTTCGTGAGACCTTCTTTTTCAAAATTAAGTCTTGATAATTCTGAAATTTTGTCTCCTTCTGCTTTTAATTGATGTTGAATAGATAAAGGAATATCGTTTCCATTGATTACGCCTTCTCCAATTTGAGAAACATTTACCTGAAATGCATTATTGGAGTTAGGATTTGAAGGATCTGTGGGTGCGGTGCCTTCGTAGCCATCTCCGAAAAATTTCATGGGTAATACCACTCTTGCTTCTAGGGCTTTAGCTTTTAGATCAGCACCGTTGATTTTTGTTAATTCTTCAGTTACAGGTAAGTCGGCAGCGTATCCGAAATGAAGAGCTTTTAAAATATGAACAAGAGCTTCTTTTACATAGAAATTCTTTTCTGTAACGGTTTGATACATCAAATTATCCCATACTTCCGGTACTTTGCTTTGAATGCTGCTGCTGTTATAAAGGCTTTTTGCCGTGATTTCATCGGATGTAGAGAGTGTTTCTCTTTTGGCAATTTTTCTACCGATTTTTAAAGCTTCTGCTAAAAGACCTTGTTCGATAATTAATTCAGATTCATAACCAACGGGATTGAATTCTTTTGCAAGACGTTCCAAAGCCTGGAATTTTGCCAATGCAGAATCATTTGGGTTTATTTTATCATCAAAAGCACTGGGTAAAGTAGAAGGTCTTAGAATAAAACCTAGATTTTCTTTTTTAGTTGCTGTTAATTGCGGGTTTCTTAAGCTTACAAACCTGAATAAAGTTTGTGAAGCATTTTGTGTATTTTCTGTTGCCATTTTATATTTTGTATTTGTGATTTTTGGTTATTAATCTGTTGTTTTTGTGTATTCCAGAGTAAGAGTGAATGAATCGATTAATGAATAATTATAACCTAAATTTTTAATGTCTTCAATTTTCACCATATCGGGTTGTAAAGTGATAAATGCCTGTCCTCTCCATTGATTTCCGGCAAAAGCAACATCCATTGCATACCATTCTGTAAACATTTGATTGGAAACGATCATTTCTATATCTTTAAAATCAATAGTGATATCAATTTCACCGTTGGAAGGAATGGTGTCATAAACGACTGTTTTTCTGTAAATAGGTTTGTCATTGATCCAAGTTGCTCCCGTTTTTACTTCTGTGGCTGAATGGGATTGCTTTTTGTCTACATATTTCTTTTGAACATAATCTAAGTCTTCTATATTCTCTGTATAGTCAAAATGCCCGGAAAGACCTCTTGCATTGGGTTTATAGCAGCTAATGGTGAATTCTCCTTCTAACGTAGTGATTCCATATTTTGTAAAATCTGCTGTTCCCTGGTTTGCTTCTAGAAATTTTACTGAGGCAGTCGAAATAACAGTTCCGTTGTCGGATAAATCCGAGCAATAAATAAATCCTGGAGATAGGCGTGTATATGTTAAACTGTCTTTTACGTATATATCTCCTGTAACCGGTTTATTTATCGGGGCACCTTCTAAAGGAATATATTCCACCTTATTTTCCCATCCGAAGGTTCCGTCTGGTTTTGCGACAATATTTTTTGTAAAGCTTCCGTCTGATGAAGGCATCTGGCCTGGAGTTACGGAAAATTTTCCGTTGATATTGACGTATCTGTCGACAAAATCGCCTGAAATTAAGCCTTGCGATAATGTTGCAAAGCCCGGGGCATTATTATGGATAAATAATTTATTTTGTAAAATGGTATTCCCAAAAAGATTAAAATTTCCGATAATTGTGTTGTTATATGAATTAGAAGCCAATCCTCCGGAATTGCACCCGAGAATAATATTCAGACTTGTTCCTGATCCATATCCTGATCCTGAATAGGTTCCAACAATAGTATTTCCATAAGAATTTGTTGCATTAAGAAATGCATTATATCCAACAACAACGTTTTCGCTTGCTCCTTGAGCTTGTTGCATGGCGTAGTTTCCGACAACAACATTTCCAATGCTACTGCTGTCATTTTGGGTAATTGAAGAATATCCGACAACAACATTGTCAGTACCCGAGGGGTTTGCATTTTTACCAATTGCAATAGTGTAATTTGATTGAGAGTTTAATTGATGAACATCTCCACCAATTACAATATTTTCTAAAGAAGATGATCCTCCGTAAGAAACGCCTTGTATGTTTATAAATTTATCGGTGGAACTTCCTCTTTCCGTTACAGCTTGTAATGTTCCTACATCTCCTTGTGTAATATCGATGTATATTGTTCCCGTCCATCTGTAAATCTTATTATTATCAGTATTCACATAAATTTTCCCAGCTTCACCCTGTATCGGTAAGGCTGTAAACGAATTAAATTCTATTACATCATCTACATAGCTTGGAAGTTGTGCCGCAGGAACTTTTCCGCCAACTAAATCGGCTTTTTGAGAAAGATCAATATCAACTTTATTGGCTGGAATTTTTTCATCTTTATGCCAATAAGAATCCTGCCAATCCCAAAATTGTTGCTGATTGGGAATATCTCCGTTTTCGAAGAATTTTTTTATTTCTTGTTTTGATTTCATAATTATCTTTTATCTATATGTGATTGTGGCTGTTGCAGGAATTCCTGCGTTACTTAAATCTAATCCGGTAGGAGCGGAAACAGTTTCAAGGGAAGGAATTGCAAAAGCATTTTGTCCAACAGTTTGTACTGAGCTTGGAATGTATAAATTCTTTAAACTTATAGATTGAGAACCGCCAAATGCATAATCTTCAATTACTTCTAATCCTTCGTTTAAAATGATTTCATCTAGAGAGTCAGAATAATTGTTGACATTTGCCTGACCACCAAAAGCTCCATTTCTAATAATCTTCAATGACGAAGGCGTTTTAACCCTTTTTATGCATTGGGCTCCAAAAGCATTTTTGCCTATTTCCTCTAACCCTTCGCTTAAAATAACTTCTCTTACTTGATACATAAATCCATTATATACATAAGCAGCATCCGAAATCTTCTTGATACTATTAGATGTTCTTACGGATAAAAAATTTCCTTTGAACTCATTATTATCAATTAAAGGAATTACTCTTTCGATTGCTTCAATAGAATCTTGGTCAATCTTCTCATCCTTATGCCAGTAAGAATCCATCCACTGCCAAAATTGTTCTTGTGTCGGTTTATCTCCATTTTCAAAATAGAGTTTTAGTTCTTCTTTTGTTTTCATTTTAATATTATCTATATGCGATTGTGGCTGTTGCAGGAATTCCTGCGTTACTTAAATCTAATCCGGTAGGAGCGGAAACAGTTTCAAGGGAAGGAATTGCAAAAGCATTTTGACCGATAGTTTGAACAGAGTTGGGAATATATAAATCTTTTACAGTGCCTCTGGGACAATTAAAAGCAGCATCTCCGATTCTTACTAATCCTTCATTGAGGATAATTTCTTCTAAAGAATCTGAGCCATAAATTTGATCTACTTGCCCATCAAAAGCTCCATTATCAATAACTTTTAATGTTGAAGGAGTTTTAACTTTTTTCACGTTTTGAGCTTGAAATGCATAAGCTCCAATTTCTTCAAGTCCTTCATTAAACTTTACTTCAATAATTGGATAATTCATACTAGTAAATTGAAAGGCAGCTTGTTTGATCTTTTTAACATTTTTAGAAATCGAGATGGATGAAAAATGTCCCCAAAGAATATCATTAATAATTAGAGGAATTACTAATTCTGTAGAATCAATAGACTCTTGGTCAATCTTCTCGTCCTTGTGCCAGTAAGAATCCATCCATTGCCAAAATTGTTCTTGTGTCGGTTTATCTCCATTTTCGAAATAGAGTTTTAGTTCTTCTTTTGTTTTCATAATTTTGTAATTTGTTGTTAATTAATACTGAGATCTTTCATTAAAACTCATTTTTACTTATGTTTTTAGTTGTTAATTTTAAACACAGTTCCGGCTGTCCAACATTTTGTGAATGGTGAATTCAAAGGTGTTTTGAGAAAGTTTATCTGATTGGTTTTTGTGTTTTATTTATACCTTAAAGGTATGATCGGACAGCGACAGAACTTGACGTGTTTAAAAATTTAGTTTAATAAATAACTTCTTCTAAAATGTCGTTATCAAAATCTTCCCGAAAGAAATTTTCAATATCATTAAGATAGTTTTCATAATCTATCTCTGCGTTTTCGATGTCGCTCCATTCTATGGTGTAGAGCCCTTCATCGAAGATTGTATCTGGGTTGTGATTTGGTGTTTCCATGTTTTTGGTTGGTGTTTTTGTGTTAAAGTTTGGATAAAGTTCTGGCTGTCCAACATTTTTTGAATGTTGAATTTCAAAAGCTATTTTTAAGTTTTAATGATTGTTTTGTGCTTTGTTTTATACTTCAAAGATATAAGTGGGAAGCGACAAATCTTGACGTGATTAAAAAATAATTATTTTCTTTTTAAGTACTTTTTTGTCAGAATAAAAAAGAAGACGGAGACAATAAATGAACTTATTCCTGAATTAAAAATATTTCCGATAGGCATATATTTGTGTCCGTCTTCTGTAATTGGAGGATTTAGATAATCAAATAAAAAATATAAATTAATGTAACCAAAAATGAAAAATATAAAAAGTGATATTAAGGTTGCTTTCATTTGTTAATCATTTACATTAAATATAATCAAAAAGCTTATATTAATTAATTATAAGGTAAAAAGCTAATATTGTCCAATTATAGTCTTAAAAGCTTATATTTTGTTTTTAATCAGCTTCTGTACTATTTGATTTAAAACTTCTCTGTTGTCATCAATATAACTCAGTCCGGCCTGTATCAGATTTTCTATATTTGATCTTCTTACATTATCCATCGCGGGTGAAGCATTCTTCAACGAAGGATTTAGTCGATAATAATTTTTCTGATTTCTCAGTCCTAAAGTCTGGAACATCTGACAAAGCTGATAGTCCACCGTTTCAGCATTCGCAGACATTAAAATATCAATTATAGGATTTACCCAACCGATTTTTCCGGCTTTCTGCAGTTTCCTGAAAGAATAAGGCCTTGCTTCAATTCCTGTTCCTATGGAAACGATCAGTAAATCGTTCACTGTCGGATGATTCGCCTTCTGATGGTTTTTCAAAGCTTCAGCAAAGGGAATCTTTCTGGCTTCTGCATAAGCACAAAGTGCCGGATTATTAGCAAACATTCCGCCATCGATTAGGCTAAAAATCTGCCCATACATTGATTTGATCTGAACCGGACAAAAATAAGTCGGTGCCGCTGAAGTCGCTCTGCAGACATCTTTTACATAAAAATTGTCGGTGCTCAATCTGGCTTTCCATGAATTGAAAATTTTTGCCCTTCTGTTTTCGATATCATAACTTGTTATCAAACATGGTTTTATCAATTCTTTTAATTCTAAATTTCCAAAAAAGTCATTCAAATTTTTTTCAAGCTCGTCTTGGGAAATTTTTTCGTTAATCAATCCAAACGGATTTATCAATCGTTCCCAAAAAGAAACCTGGAATATGTCGCCACCTTTTTCAGCATACAATTCTAAACCTTTCTGGATAGAATATTTTGCCTTCCGGTGTTCATCGGGACATAGAATAATAGACGCAATCAGCCCTCCTGTACTGCTTCCTGCAACCAAGTCGAAATAATCGCCCAATTTTGCGTTTGGGTTATCATAAAACTGCAGCTGCTCTTCTATGTAACGCAGAATAATGCAGGTGATAATTCCCCTGATTCCGCCTCCGTCCAAAGAAAGAATGGTTGTCTTTTTCATGTGATTTTACTTTATTTTCAAAAAAACACTTGGCAATTTTAGACAACTAAAACCAATAGATTTCCGAAAAAATGACTATTGGTTTTAGTTTTATTTGAAGTTGCTTTTGGTGTTTTCTGTAAAGCAAATGTAGGCCGGAGAAGCGACAGAAGTTGTCGTATTAAAAAATAAATTCCCCGTCAAGAGAATTTATTTTGAAACATCGATTAACAGTATAATTACAGAATTACATAGCCATTTTTATCTCTCTTCATCTTCTGTAACGTCCTCCAACTCGTCTTTATCACCCCTTTTTCTGTTGGAATATTTTTCTTTTCAAAATGTGGAAGATCTTTAAAAGTTTTCCAGTTTCCGCCCCAGTCCCAACCGTGTTTTGCGAAAATTTTCACACATTCGTACCAATCGGCTACCTGATCATTATCCCAATCTTTTACCGTATCCCAACTCACCGTTTTTCCGTCAATCATCAGGCAGATGTCAACAGCTAATCCATAATTGTGGATGCTTTGTCCGGCTTTGGCGTTGGTTACTTTCTTTCCTGCCGTAATTCTTCCGATGGCGTACAGCTTTTCCTGTTCTTCAAAAGTTCTCAGGCCTTGTGTAATTCTTACTTTAGCTCTGCCTTTTAGAGCTTCGTCACATTCTTTAATAATTTGTTTTACTTCCTCTCTTACCAAAGGATGAAGCTTCTCGATTCTTTGTAATGTTACTTTATCCATATTATCAATTTTTTATGTGTTTTGGAAGACAAAATTAGATGCCCGGTGCGACAAAACTTGTCTTATTTGAATAAATTAATGGGCTATAAATCAAGTAATTAAATTTAATGTTAAAATTTAAATTAAACATAATAATCTGTTTTAAAAATTATAATTTTGTGTATTGAAATGTTCAGATTTTAATCATGTATGCTTTAGTAGATTGCAATAATTTCTTCGTTTCCTGTGAAAGAACGCTCGATCCGGAACTTGAAAACAAACCCGTTGTGGTACTTTCCAACAACGACGGATGTGTTGTGTCCCGAAGCAAAGAGGCAAAAGATCTGGGAATTCCGATGGCGGCTCCTGCTTTTAAATATAAAGAGCTTTTTAAAAAGTATGATGTAAAATGTTTTTCCGCAAAATTTGAATTGTATAATGTAAAAAGTCAGCGTGTTATAGAAATTTCAACGGCGTATGTTGATAAGGCGGATTTTGAAGTTTATTCAATTGATGAATTATTTCTTGACCTTAAAAGTTTTAAATACATTAATATTTATGATTACTGTGTCAATATTAAAAATGAAATTCAAGAACTAGAAAATCTTCCCGTAAGCATCGGAATTGCGCCCACCAAAACCTTATGTAAAGTAGCCAATAGAATTGTAAAAGAATTTCCAGAAAGGTTTGGAGGAGTTTATATTTTAGACACCTCAGAAAAAATTGAAAAGGCATTAAAATGGCTCAACATCGATGATGTCTGGGGAATTGGACGAAGGCTGGCCGTAAAAATGAAGGACAATGGTGTTTATAAAGCCTGGGATCTTCTCCAAAAACCTGAAATGTGGGTTCGCAAAATTATGGGAATTCATGGGGTGAGAATGGTTAACGAATTAAAAGGAATTCGCCAGCTCGAACTGGATGCTCCGTCTCCGAAAAAATCTATTGCTGTAACAAGAAGCTTCATGGAAATGCTGACCAAAAAAGAAGATGTCCGCGAGCGGGTAGAAACCTTTGGAATGTATTGCTCCGAGCGATTGAGGAAGCAAAATACCTGCTGTAAAATGGTAACGGTTTTTGTTCAGACGAACCGTTTTCGGAAAGACTTGCCGGAGTATAGGAATGCTGTGACAAAGATTCTTCCTAATCCTACAAACTCGTCAATTTTGATAGGCAGGGTAGTGAACGAACTTTTTGAAAAGATCTTTAAAGAAGGCTTTTGCTACAAGAAAGCTGGGGTGATCGTTAATGATTTTGTTCCTGAAGATCAACGATTAATCAATCTTTTTGAAGAAGATACTCAGAATCAGCATTTACCTGTAATGAAAGCGATGGATGCAATGAATAAAAAATACGGGAAAGATAAAGTCCGCCTCGGAAGCATGAGCGGAGAAAATACTTTCGGACGAAAACAACTGTCTCCGGAATATGAAGCTTTTCTTAAAAACAACACTCTCAAAGAAGCTAATTTCCGATTCCACTAAAATTTTAGTTTAAGTAAAAACATAACTCCATAATTCATAACTCAAAATCACTTTCTCTCATATTTCCAGTTCCGTCCTTTTCCTTCGGAAATCCATTCCAGAGCCTGTTCCATTCGTTTATTTCTTGTAGTTTCGGTTTTTGCATCGAGAATCCACGTGATGTATTCTTTTCGGAAAGAAGGTGAACCTTTTTCGAAAACTTCAAGCGCTTTTTTATTTTCATTTAAAGCATTTTGAAAATAATCCGGAACTTCAATTTCTATTTTGGACGGAGCAGCTTTTTTAAGTTTAACGCCCATATCCGTTAATTCCACTGCTTCCTGAATGATTTTTTTGAGCTGAGGTTTTGAAGGAAGATCTTCAATTTTAGTAATTTTTCCTAAGCTGAACATATTGGTTTTTTCAACTGTAGTTTCTATTTCGTGTAATGTTTTTATCTCGTCATGAAGCCAAAATCCCATGCTGCAGTATTGTTTAAACGAAACTATAGAACAAAGAATTTTCCCTTTATACATGAATGTAGGAAATTTCCACTTGATCGCTTCTTCGCAATCCGGACAAAATTCATGAACAACTTCGCGGAGATAATTTAAAATAGGTTTTGCAAAATCTTGCGATTTTTCAATGTATTCATCAACTTTTATGCTGTATTTTTCCATAATTTTATTGAAATAATTTTACAGTTTCATTCACAAGAAATTTCACCTGATCAGGTCTTCCTCTGTCGGTTTTAGGCAGATTATTATAGCTTCCTGTTCTTACAATTACCATATTATGTTCAGGAATCATAATGATATATTGACCTTGAAGTCCTAAAAAATAATAATGTTTAATAGGATTATCATTATTGATCCAGAACCCCATTCCATATATTTCTTTAGATTTTTCTGTGGGAGTTCTCATTTGATTAATAAAATCAAGATTTAAAATTTGTTGGTCCCCAACTTTTCCGTTGTCTAAAAATAACTGACCAAGCTTAGCAAAATCCCTTGAGTTGGAGTGGATACAGCAGTACGTTTTTTCCATTCCGCTTTCATCGGTACTCCATTCTGCATTTTGTTCCATTCCTAGCGGAATCCAGAATTTTTCTGATAAATAGCTTGCCAATGATTGCCCGACAGCCTTTCTCACAGCAAATCCTAAAAGTTGTGTGGAGCCGCTTTGATATTCAAATTGTTCTCCCGGATTGTGTTTAAATTTTCTTGAAAAAGTAGCGGTTTTGAGACTTCTTCCATAATAAGCTTTGGCGTTGGGAAGAAAAGGGTTTTTGTAATCCTCATTCCAGTTTAGCCCGGATTCCATTTGAGCAAGATTTCTTAAGGTTAAATCCTTTCCGAATTCTTTTTGCTTAAATTCATCAAAATAATCTGAAAATTTTTCATCAATATTTTTGATTTTCCCTT
>Ga0307412_10001906_pt1 | contig 11525 bp, 13 predicted proteins | sample DK1Cmetagenome_3_FD_203823 | JGI IMG/M metagenome (GOLD analysis project Ga0307412, IMG submission 203823) | Maize rhizosphere microbial communities from greenhouse at UC Davis, California, United States - DK15-C-1 | ecosystem: Host-associated > Plants > Roots > Rhizosphere > Soil | place: USA...
ACGTACTCGCGGCTGCATCCTAACACGAATCGCTCTGAGTCCGGCGCCTATTCCACTCAACGCCATATCTCATGCTCGGCTCTGGTCGACCGCTGCCGGAAGCGAACGCTATCCCATCGAAGGAATCGGTGCGGCCACCGGGAAGCCGATCGTCCATGTGGTGCCACAGGTGGATACCGTCTCAACGGTGCCACGAACTTGCTCGACAAGCCGCCTGATCAACCCCAGCCCATGCCGCTTGCTCTCAGCTTGAGGCTCAAATCCGATGCCATCGTCTGCGATGATCATCGTCGCGTCAGCACTTCCTTTTGCGTGGGCGAGCGTCACGCTGATTGTGCCGATCTCATCGGGAAACGCGTGCTCGTAGCTGTTGGTAACCAGTTCTGTGACAACGATGCCCAGGGCCGTGATAACGTCGAGATCCAAGATGATCTCAGCGCCGTTGCAGATCAATGAGATGTTTGGTCTTCCATCCTGAATCTCTGCTAGATTCAGCGTTAGAGACTGGACATAGCCGCAAAACTCCATCGTCCGCGTCATCTCTGTGCCGAGCAACTGGTCATAGACCTGTGCTAGTGTTGACACCCTGCGCGCAATGGCTCTGAGGCCGCGCTGCCCTTCTTCATCGATCGTCTGGTCAATCTGCATGGCCAGCATGCCGTAAACCAGTTGAAGGTTGTTGCGCACGCGATGCTGCAACTCCTGAGCCAGCACATTTTTCTGATCCAGTAACCTGTCTTTGTCCCTCATCAATACATGCATATGCGAGATCGTGGCTTCCAGAACGAGGGTGCGTTCAGAAGTAGAAACGGCTTCTGCCAACACATTTGCGAAACCGGTCAGGAAGGCTACGTCGTGCTCATCAAAATCGCGCTGTATCTCACTATCGATTTCGAGGACGCCGTAGGGGTGGTTGCTACTGCCCTTGATGATCACGTCTATGGTCGAGACTATGCCGTGCTCGGCATAAAAGGGAGGTAACGCGAATTCATGTTCTTCCCGTATGTCGCCACAGATGGAAGGCTCCGCAGTCATAAACGCCCGTCCTTGCGGCGAGCTCATATCGGCTCGCGAGACGACGTGCCCCACCACGCCATCGTCCCAGCCGACCCCGGCTTCGATCAGCAGATCATTTTCAGCTTTCCGGTACCGGGAAACCTTAGCGAAATTTACGTTTAATCCCTGCGCGCAGACGCGTGCGGCCTCGGTGAGAACAGCCAGCAGATCGGATTGGCGAAGGGCAAAGCTACCAAAGCTGGCAAGAGCAACCTGCTGGCGAAGCAGCTTACGTACATATTCGGCAGTATCGCTCATGATGCCACGGTGCTCGCCAGCGTCGCAGCCGGCGGGAGGATACGAAATCCGAGCGGAAAGGGCGGCGCTGCGGTTCCTGTCGAAACAAGCGAGGAAACCAGCTCCAAGGCGCGCAGGAGATCTATCGCTCGGTACGGTTTGGAGAGGGAGGCATGCCCGTCCGCCGCGGTCAGCACCTGGTCCGACAGGTTGCCGCTGGCATAGAGTATTCCTAGCCCAGCATGCGGGGCGAGCCGGGCAACGATCTCCGTTCCTAATCCCCCATCCGCAAGGCGCAGGTCGAGCAAAGCCAGATCAGGCCCGCAAGTGCCGGCCAGTTCGACCGCTTCCGGGACGGTGCGGGCAATTCCGCACACGTCATAACCGGCTTCCAGCAGGAAGGCCTCTGCCATATCGGCTATCATAAGATCATCTTCTGCGATCAAAATCCTGGGCATCGACGATCTTCTCCGTGTTACGCTGAAAACAGGCGGAGTCAAAACGTGCCAACCGCGTAAAAGACCATGGATTATGATAGTTAATATTTTTAGGAGCAAAATCCATTGATATTGCCTATCCGGCCCGCAGCGGGAATAAATCACGTCTTATATCTCCAGATTATAATATGCAGATCTATGGAGGAGGTCGATTTTTTCAGGCGGGTTCTTGAACAGCCCCTTTGGCCGCTCGCCAATAGCGCGCGTTCTGAGTGCACGGTCTATTCACGCTCGAAGCTCGAGCTTCGCCGCCGTGGTGTAGCCGCCACGATCGTCCAGATGATGGCTCACCTCCGACACGAGCCAGCGCTGCGCATCGATATCGGCCTTGAACCCGTCGGCGGTGGCAGGCTGTTCGGGGAATAGATCCGCGCGGCCTAAGGCGAGGGTTAGGTTCAGGCTGCGCGGTGCACGGCCGGCGCGCTTTGCCTCGGCTGCTACGGCACGCTTCGCCTCGGCTTCGCTGGCATAGACGCGGGAGAGCTTGCGCTCGGCGCCATCGCCGCTGCCGGCGCTCACCTGCTTTTTCCGCGCCCCTTTGCGGTCGTGCCATTCGGCGACCACCTTGCCGGCGGCTTCGCGCTTCTCGACGCTGTAGCTGTGGCGGTCTCCATCGCGGCGGCGGATCTTGACGCTTGGCAAGGCCAAGCCGGTGGCGGTGATGCCGGCGCCGATGGGCGCGAAGATCAGCCATCCGCGCTTGATCGTGGCGACCGCGTCGTGCTCGCGGCCGAGGCGGCGTAGCAGGGCAATGTCGCTCTCGCGCTGCTGCGATGCCGCCTTGACCGCGATCGATGCGAGGGCGGGCGCGCAGCGCGCCTGCAGCTTGTGCCGGCCGGCTATGGTGGTGACGATCGCGCCGAGATTGGTGTCGTGCCAGCTCTGCTCGCGCCTGGTGGTGAGGGCGCTAGCGAAGTCCGCGGCGCTGGCCTTGATGCTGATGGTATCGGGCGGGCCGCTATGCTCCACCGTGTCGACGGTGAAGCGGCCCTTGTCGACCAGGCCGATCGCCACGCCGTCGCCGGCCTTCCATCCGATCTCGACGGTCAGCACGGCGCCTTCGGGCGGAAGCGCCATCCGGCCATCACTATCGTCGAGCACCAGGTCGAGCTGGTCGGCGTCGCCGCCGCGCTTTTCAGTGATGCTCAGGCTGATCAGGCGCGGCCGGATCTTCGGCGATAGATCCTCGCCGTTCAGTGTGATGCGGAAGTCGGCGGTGGGCGTCATGCAGCGATGTCCGGCGCTTCGAGCAGGTCGATCCCGAAATCGATCTGGCGCGGCTGGCCGTTCGGCAGGAAGTGGCGGTGCCGTTCGTCGATCGCGGTGATGACGAAGTCGCCGAGCACATTGCCCAGGCCGTCGACCAACGGCCAATCCTCACCCTCGGCGGCCATTTCGATCAACTGATCGAGCGAGACGCGGCCGGCCGCCAGCTCGATATGCGCGCTGCCGGATAGCGTGACAGTCTCCAGATCCGCGCCAGTGAACTGGATGGCATCCTTGGCACCGACGCGGCCGTTGGTCGCGAAGCGCCAGGCGCGTTTGCGCTGCAGCTCGTCATAGGCGAGCGTGTCGATCGCGAAGACGAACATGCCGAGGCTCAAGAGCTTCACAGATCGTCGCCATCGGGCCGATCGGCCATGGAGGTGCGGCGGCCAGCGCCGGCACCGGAGCGCAGCAGCTGCTCCAGCTCGGCGCGCACGGCGCGCGCGAGATCCCGACCGGACTGGCCTGGCTGCTGCTGGATCACGATCGCGCCGGCGGCGATCGTCACCATGGCGGCGGGCGCGGCGCTGGGGCGCGCTGCCGCCGGGCTGGCGTTGGCGGCACCTACCGCGAGCGCCGCGGTGCCGGTTGCGACGGCATTGGCGAGGCGGGCCGTGAGGTCGTCGATCCGGTCGACAGGGCGATCCTGATCGCGGGCGAGGCCCTGGTCGAGGCCCTGCATCATGAACCCGCCGAACGACGCGAACACGCGGGACGGGGAGTGGATGCCGAGCTTGCTCTTGAACCAGTTGGCGGCCGAGGACGCGGCGCCGACGATCGTATCCTTGAGCTGCCCAAGCATGCCGGCGATGCCGGTGATGATGCCGCGCACGATATCGCCGCCCGCCGTCACCATCCGCTGCCCCAGCGGCCCCCGCATCCACGCGAGCAGCGCCATGAAGCCCTGGATCATCAGCCCTTGCGGCGTGAAGTTGAGCAGCACGCGGCCGACGAACTGGATCGCGGACCAGGTCGCGGATTTGATCCCTTCCCACAGCCCCGCAAACCACCCGCTGATCGCGCCCCAATTGGTGTAGATCGCATAGACGGCAGCGCCGAGCGCCACGACGCCGAGCACGACACCGCCGACGATGCCGATCAGCGGCAGCATGCCCACGCCGAGCAAGGTCGCCGTGGCGGACAGCGCCGCGAACGGGGCGACCAGGCCGGCAATCAGGATGGCGCCGCCGCCCAGCACCAGGAACAGCGCGGCAAAGGCAGCAGCGCCGATGGCCAGCGAGCGCGCCAGCACGGGATTGGCGGTCGTCCATTTGATCACGCGATCGGTGAAGGCGTTCGCCCGCTCGAGCACGGCGTTGACGGTGGGCAGCAGCTTGGCGCCCAGCGTTATGGCGAGCGTGGTGCCGCTCACGTGCAGGCGCTTGGTCTGCTCGGCCGAATCCTTCATGCGCTCGGCGAAGTCGCGGTCGGTGGTGCCGCCGGCAGACAGCGCCTCCGCGCGGATCCGGCGATATTCCTCCATGTTGGCGATCAGCGGGCGCAGGCCCTGCTGCACCTGGGCATCTTCGAACAGATTCCCCAGCTTCGACATGTCGCCCCCCAGCGTCTTGTTGGTCAGCTCGGCGATGGCCTCCAGCGGCGTCCTGCCCTCGGCATAGAGCTTTTTCAGCGCGTTCGGCAGGTTGACGCCCATCTTGTCGAACGCGCGCACCGTCGCGGGCGAGCTGATCTTCTGCAGGACGTTCGCCACGTTGGTCGCGGCGGTGGCGGCGTCGCCGGCACCCTTGCGCGCGATCTGGAGCGCGGCGGACAGATCCGCGACGGCGCCGACGCCCTTCTGCCCCAGCGCCTGATAGCCGGCGCTGAGCGTGGGGAAATACTGCGCCATGTCCTTCATCTCAAAGGCGCCGGCCTTGCCCGCCTGCGCCATCACGTCGATCGCGCGGCCGGTCTGCTCGATCGGGACCTTGAGGTTGTCGAGATTGGCGAAGCTGGCGGCGGCGAGATCGGAAATCTCGGCCTTGTAGGCGGTGGCGGCGCGGCCGATCGGCGCGATCATCTGCACCGCCTTGGTGGGATCGAGGCCGAAGCCGCTCAACACGTCGACACCCTGCTGCAGGCTCTCGGGCAGCTGGTTGGCGGCGCGGGCTGCGACGAGCAGGCCATCGCCCATTTTCGCCGCCGCTGCGCGAGTGAGGTCCGCCTTCTGGGCGATATCCGTCATGCCCGATTCGAACTGCTGCGCGGCGACGACGGCGCCGACCAGCGGCGTGCCGAGCGCGCGGCCGGTCTCGATCGCGGAAAAGCCGCTCGCGGCCATGCCGGCGGCGGTGCCCTGCACGGCGCCGAAGCGCTCGCGCGCGGCGGACACGCGGCGGGCGCGGTCGCTCGACTGCTGGAGCCGCCGGGTCTGTTCCTGCAACTGGTCGTTGGTGCGCGAGATCGCCTGGCGCAGGTCGCGCTCGTGCTGCACGAGTCCGCCGGCACCGAGTCCGGCTTCCCGCATACGATCCCGCAGGCGCTGCAGCTCGGCGTTCTGGCCCTCGGCTTGCGTTTTCAGCGCCGCAGCCGCGCGCTTGGCGGCTTCGAAGTCGCGCGCCAGCTTGCGCGAAGGGTTGTCGGCGGCCTGCATCTGGCGGGCCAGCTCGGCGACGCGGGTGCGGGCGCTGGCCAGCTGCTGTTCGGTGCCGCGCAGGTCGTTCTTGAGCGTGCGGAACGACGCCAGATCGGCCTGGGCACGGTTGAGCTTCGCGAGCTGGTCGCGGGTCTGCTGCAGCGAGCGGGCGGCGCGGCCCGAGCCGCTGGCGATATCGCGCAGCGGCCGGGATACTCTGTCGCCGGCTTCGAGCAGCATGCGGATGCGCAGATTGCGGTCCATGGGATCAGTCCTCGATGCCGTTCATGGCTTTCAGCCGGTCGATCGCGCGGGTGTGCCAGCCCATCAGCTCGGCGAGGCCCATCTCGTCCATGACGGGCGGCGGCCAGTGAAAGACCGCCGCCACGTCCGCCATCACGTCATCTACGCTTCGTGGGAGACCGGCTTCGCCGCCTTCGGCAGCAAAAAATCGATCACCTCGGTCCCGAACTGCAGCATGTCGTTGGGCGCCATCGCGGCTGCGAACTGCTTGTGGATGACCGGGCTCGTGACACGCGGCGCCAGCGTTTCCAGCGAGGCGACGTCGAGTTGGATCAGGCTCTGCAGGGCGAGGCCGCGCAGCTCGCCCGAGCCGGGCTTGCGAACGGTGATGAGGGTGCCGGCGGCGATCACCTCCTCGCCGCCGATGATGATCGGATCGTCGAGCGTGAACGTGGTGGTTACGGCAGGAGCGGACATCGGTTAGCCTTTCGAACGGTGGGGAAGGGGCGGGGGCGGATCAGGAGATCGCCGCGGTGATTTCGGCCAGGCGATCGACACCGCCGACGCGCAGCACGCCCGCGAGCACATCGATCTCGATCTCTTCGACGCCGTTCCACTCGAGCCGGTAGTAGGAGACTGCGAACTTGGCCTTGAACTCACCGCCCTCGCCGATCTTCTGCTCGCCCATGTCGAGTTCCTCGTAGCGCCCGCGCACGGTGATCTCGATCGCGTCGACGGCGCCGGTGCCCTCGTCCTGATAGGCGCCGACGAAGCGGAGGAAGGTGCCGGCGATGCCCGGCTTGGCATATTGCCGCAGGATATCGCGATCGGGGCCGGCGATGGTGTATTCCATCTCCATCGCCTCGGCGCCCTGATCGAGCTTTACGGTGCCGTCCATGCCGGCACCGCGATAGTCTTCGAGCTTGCGCGCCAGCTTCGGCGGGGTGACGGAGATGGCGAGGCCCAGATAGCTCTGGCCTTCGCTGAACAGGTTCATATTCTTGAGCTTGCGGGGGAGGGCCACAGGTCAGCCTTTCGATTTTGAGGTGCGGGAGAGCGGCGGCGATCAGGCGGCAACAGCCGCCGCGAAGTCGGCGAAGTAGCTGTCGGTGATCCGCTGATTGAGGCCGAGGTTTTCCAGCGGCGGGACCGGCGTATAATCGTAATCGATCAGCAGCTTGCCGGCCTTGAGCTGATCGACCGGGTTGCGCGTCGCATCGAACCACGCCTTGCCGCCGAGGATCTGGCCGGCCAGCTTCATGGCGCGCAGCTCGCCGTTGATCGTCTCGACGATGTCCTTGGCCAGGCTGGGGCGCAGCGGCTTGTCGATCGCCCACATCATGCCGCCCCCGATCGTATCGAGCAGCACCTGGGCGGTGCGCGTCGCGCTCTCGAAGGCGAACAGCGGATCGTCCGAGGTGGTGCGCGAACCCCAGACCCGGAAGCCGCCGCCCGCGCGCACCAGTGCGCAGACCTGGGCGGCGTTGAGCAGGTTCGCCTCGCAGCCGGAGTCCTGAATATCGAACTGGATATCCTTGGTGACGCCGATCACGCCGTCGACGGGAACGTTGCTGATCGTCTTGTGCCAGCCCTGTTCCAGATCGATGCGGGCGCGCAGGCCGAGCGTGCGGGCCACGCCGTAGCTGACCACCGTGTCGCCGGTGGTCGCGTCGGCCGCGTAGAAATCGGGATAGACGAGCATCAGCTCGCGCGCGGCGAAGTTGGCGCGGTAGGCGATGGCCGCGCTGGTGTCGCCGCCGCCGGCCGCCGCATAGACCATCGCGCGCAGCTTCTTCGCCACCACGACCAGCGCGGCGGTGACGGCCTGGGTATCGAGGCCGGGGCATCCGAGGATGCGGGGCTTCACGCCGAGCTGGGCCTCGGCGGCGAGTAGCGCCTGCATGCCGGTCTTGATGCCCTGGGCGGTAGTGGTGCCGATGACGTTGGCCGCCAGCTCGCCGGCATTGGCGCCTTCGGCAACGCGGACGATCACGATCGGGCAGCGTACCTGATCGGCGATGGCGCGCAGCGCGCCGGGCAGGGTGCCGGTGGCGCCGGCATCGCCGATCGCCGCCTCGGGATCGGTGACCAGCACCGCCTTGTTGAGCGGGAAGGCGTCCGCCTTGGCCGCCGGGGCGGTGACTACCATGCCAATCACCGCCGTCGCGGCGGCGACCAGGCTGCGCGTGCCGGTGTTGACTTCGGTGATGCTGATTCCGTGCGAAAAGGCCATGGGCTGCGCTCCTATGCGGTGACGGTGAGGCCGCCGCGCGAGGCGAGCGGCACGGTGATGCGGGTGCGCTGGGCGGCGCGGGGCTGATCGGTGCGGGTTCCTTCGACGATCACGGTCGCCTTGCCGGGCTCGGGCTGCTCCAGAGCGACGCGGGTCACCCGGATCCGCGGCTCCCAGCGCTTGAGCGCCAGCGCCGTCGCGGCGAAGATCCGGATGCGGCTGGCGGCGTTGGCGGGCTGATCGACCAGCTCGGGCAGCAGCGAGCCGAAATCGCGGCGGCCGACGCGGGTGCCGATCGGCGTCGAGAGGATGCGCCCGACCGACTGCGCCAGGTGCGCATCGCCTTCGAGCGGCTTGCCGGTGGCGGCTTCCATGCCCCTCATTGCGGCGCCCCGGATACGCCGGTGCCGGGCTGGACAGCCAAATGCTTGTGGCTCTTGAGGCTCTTGCCCGCGGCGAGCACGTCTTCGGTGCTGGTGATCTTGTCCGTGGCGTCCAGCTTGCCGTTGAGCGTGACGTCTGCGTTGAGGGTGAGGCCGCCGGGGGCGGTAATCTCGGCCGAGCCGCCTTCGCCGATTGCGATGGTGAGCTTGTGCCCGGCGGGGTCGTAGGTGATCCGGGTGCCATCGGGGAAGTCGATCAGGCACGTCGCGTCGTTGGCCGGCGCAGGGTGGGCGTCGCAGAAGAGCGCGCCCAGGATGATGCCGGCTTCGATATCGCCTTCGGGGCAGAACAGCAGCACCTGCTCGCCGATACTTGGCGGCGCCCAGATCCGCACGGCGCCCGCGCGCGGTGCGGCGAAGGGAATGTCGCCGGTGACGATCTCACCGACGCGGACGCGCACCGTGCTCTCGGCCAGATCGAGGCTTTCGATCGTGCCGAGGCGCATCAGGTTGCCGATCAGGCGGCGGGGATCGTTGAGGTCGCTCACGGTGCAGGACTGTGCCGCCGGCACCGCAAACGCGCGCGGGTCTGGCCTTGTGAACACCCCGTTTCACAAGGGGCGGCTATTTCCCTTCGGTGGGCGCCGGCTCCTGCGGCGGCGCATTGGTGATGGCGCCGGCCGCGATCTTCACCTCGACGCCGCGCGCCACGTCGGCAATGCGCGCCTCGGTCGCCGCCGCATCATATTTGCCCTTGGTAGTGAGGCAGGCGTTGACGTCGCGGGTGTGGGTGATGCCGGCATGTTCAAAGGTGACGTTGGCGGTACTGCCGGTGACGCTGTTGATCGTGATCTTCATGAGGGTTCCTTTCCTGCTCAAATGCCCACCGCGCGCCAGTCGATGCCGTCGATCTGATTGATCGAGGTCGAGGCCGCCGTGTACTGGACCATCAGCGTGCAGCCGTCCGTCGAGCGGGAGACGCGCTGGATGGTGATGTCGTAGCGATTGTTGCCGAAGCTATTCACGCCCGTCGCCGAGATGTTGATGCTGTCGGCGTTGGTGAATGCGGTGGGGAAGGGGATGAACACCTGCCCCTCGCTGAACGGCCCCACCGCCGTGCCCCATTGCTCGATCACGCCGTTCGGGCGCCGCTCCCAATAGCCATTGCCATTGGCGCCGAAGCGCGAACCGTCGTTGAGCAGCGCGAAGTCCGACGCCTGACGTCCGTCGAGCAGATCGGCGTCGAGGCCGGACCCTGCGCCGTCGTTCGACACGCGCCAGACGTCGGCGATCTGCGCATCGAACACGACAGCGCCGAGATCGAGGTTGTCGACGGTCGCTTTCAGCCTGGCGCCGTTCCAACCGACATGGATGACGTTGGTCAACTGGCCGATGCCGGTGCCCTGGCGCACCGGCCAGAATCCGAGGCGGCCGATCACGTCGGAATAATAGGTGCCGTCGCGACCATCGAGCAGGTCGGCATCCAGTCCGGAGCCGGCGCCATCGTTGCCGGCATGCCATGCCGTACCTCCGCTGATCATCACAGCGCCCGCGGGAGTGATCTGAACCACGTTGTTGTTGCCGGCGCCGAGCGAGAGGCTTCCAGTACCATTGACCGGGCGCAGATACGCGTTGGTGCCGTCGTGCTGAAGCAGCAGCAGTCCATTGTTCAGAGTCAGGATGGAACCCGTGAATGCAGGCGAGTTGATGAGATCGCGGCCACGGAGCAGATCGGCGTCCAGGCCGGAGCCGGCGCCGTCGTTGCCGCCGTGCCACAGTGCGTTGCCCTGCTTCGTGGCCGAGACCGAATTGATTTCGAAGTTGTCGAGCGGGCCTCCACCTTCAACGGCCATCATTAGGTTGCGGAAGCCGGCGGCATTCGGCCGGAGGAGGTAGCCCCAAGGGAAGTCCCGGCGGGTAAGGATGATGTCGCCGGCCGTGACGAACAGCTGCGGCACCGCAAGATTGCCTGTCATCGTGTCGCCGGCCCTGTTCAGGGGCGTATAGCCCAGGCGCGCCGTGATGTTCGTATAGTAGCCGCTGTCCTGACCATCGAGCATGTCGGCGTCGAGCCCGGAGCCGGCGCCGTCGTTGCTCGCGTCCCAGACGCGCGCGCCCTGGCGAAACAGGCCCGAGCTTGCGATCGAGGCGATGATGTTGCCGCCGACCTTGAGCAGCCAGGTATTCGCGGTCCGATCATATTCGATCCGATCGACGCCGCCGGCATCATCGCCGAACACCAGTGCAGGGTTGCCATCCGCAGCGTCCAGATAGAACTGTGCGTCACGTCGGATCGGCCCGGTGAAGGTGTCTCCGGCGCGGTTCGCCGGCACATAGCCGAGCCGTGCCGCGATGTTGGCGTAATAGCTGCCCTGTTGGCCATCGAGCAGATCCGCGTCCAGGCCAGAGCCCGCGCCGTCGTTACTCGCGCGCCAGATGTCGCTGCCCCAGCCCGACAGGCGCGCCGAAAGCGCGAAGCTGAGCCCCTTGGGCGTGACGGCGCGGCGATCGTCGGTGCCGGCGCTCGTCTCGGCGTCGGTCGCCAGCTCGGCGACACCGGCGGTTTCCGTCGTGGCCGGCGGGTTGAGGAAGTCCGTGGCGCCGAAGGTCAGGCTGGTCGCCGCGATATCCGCGAAGCGCACATCGAGCGCGAGCAGCAGCATCGCCTGCGCCGATTTCTCGACCAGCACGTCTGCCTGTCCATAGGCTGCGAACAGGGTGCCATCGGAGAGGTAGAGCGCGATCGAGCGCACGGCATAGATGGCGTTCGATTCGTCGCGGACGGTGACGTGGATCGTATCGGCCGCCACCGCATCCCCGGCGATCGTGGCGATGCGCTTGATCTCGCCGGGCAGGGCGGTGGTGGCGGCGCCGGGCGTGGTCGCGGTGGCGGACACGCCGACCGAGGCTACCCGGACGGCGTTGGTGCCATCCTTGGCGGCGTTGACGATCGCGGCACGGCCGGCATTGGTGACGGCGAGGGTTAGGGCGGTGGTCATCGGTCGGGCTCCGATCAGGCGGCGAGCGTCAGGCGG
>Ga0307412_10001907_pt1 | contig 11516 bp, 7 predicted proteins | sample DK1Cmetagenome_3_FD_203823 | JGI IMG/M metagenome (GOLD analysis project Ga0307412, IMG submission 203823) | Maize rhizosphere microbial communities from greenhouse at UC Davis, California, United States - DK15-C-1 | ecosystem: Host-associated > Plants > Roots > Rhizosphere > Soil | place: USA...
CAGCCAGAAGCTCATGAACACGCAGTCGTAGCGCGCCTGCGGACGCCACGCGAACAGATCGGCCTCGACATAGCGGACGTTGGACGCGGCGACGCGGCCGCGGTTGATCGCGATGACCTCGGGCGATGCATCGACGGCGGTCACCGATTCGGCATGCGGTGCAAGGCGGCGCGTGAAGAGCCCGGTGCCGCACGCGAGCTCGAGCACGCTCCGCGGACGCGCCGCGGCGAGCCTCGCGTCGACCGCGTGCTCGACGACGGCGACGTCGGCATGCCACGCGGCGTTGTTCTCGGGACCGCGATCGAAGCGGCCGGTGCGAAACCACCACGCGTCGTATTCGGACGCACGCGCGCGGTAATACGCGACCTGATCGGCGAGCAGCCGCGTCTCGTCCGGCACCGGTGACGGCGTATCGTTAGGGTCTGGCGCTTCGCGCACTGCGCACTCCATTCAATCGATGACGGGGAAAGACTCGGTGGTCCGCACATTTGGCGATCTCGCAATCGGCCGCGACAACAACCTCGACCTGCTGCGGATGGCGGCCGCGACGTCGGTCGTATTCTCGCACTCGTACGCGCTGACGGGGCGGATCCTTGCCGAGCCGCTCGTCGTCGCGAGCGGTGCGCGCACCGACACGGCGACGATCGGCGTCACGGTGTTCTTCGCGATCAGTGGCTTTCTGATCGCACAAAGTCTCGCGCGCCGGCGCTCGTTCTACGCGTTCGCGATCGCGCGCGTGCTGCGCATCGCGCCGGGGCTCGTGTTCACCAAGCTCGTCTGCGTGTTCGCGATCGGCTGGTATGCAACGACGCTCGCGACCGCCGATTATTTCGGACACCCGCAGACTTGGCGCTTCGCCGCGATTACGCCCTTCTTCGGCGAGCCTGCGTACCTGCCCGGCGTGTTCGCGGCCAATCCCTATCCGCTCGCGGTCAACGGCTCGCTGTGGACGATTCCGCTCGAGGTGTGGTGCTACGTCGGCGCAGCCGTGCTCGCCGCAGCGACGATTCTCTTCCGGCCCGCGTTGCTGGCGCTCGGCATCGCCTGCGCAATCGGTTTGTTCGTGCCGTATCAGGGCGCGATTCGCGCCGCGCTGCCGTTCGGCGCGACGGTCACGGTGCCGGGGCTCATGCTCGCATTCATGGCAGGCGCATGGTTGCATGCCGCGCGCCGGCGCATCCCGGTGTCGCTTTCACTCGCGGCGGCGACGCTCGTCCTGCTCGCGGTTTCGGCGGCGACGCCATTATTCCCGCTCGGCTATTACGCAGGCATCACGTACGTGGCGCTCGCGCTCGCCTACCACCCGCGGCTGCAGGTCACCGCCTATCGGCGCGTGGGCGACTATTCGTACGGCACGTACGTGCTCGCGTTTCCGATCCAGCAGCTGCTGGTCTGGCGATTCGGCGTTCGCGAGCCGCTGGTGCTCTTTGCCGCGACGATGGCCGTGACGCTGCCGCTGGCCGCATTGTCCTGGCACTTCGTCGAAAAACCCGCGCTCGCGCTGAAAGGACGGCTCGCCGCGTGGCGGCCGCGCCTGCGCTACGGCTTGCGCAGGATCACGAGGTCGTGATGGAGGATGTAGCCGGGCAGCACGTGCAGTACGTCGAAATGCCGGCTCCAGGTCCGCCGGACGTAGTCGGCGCTGTGGTAGACGTTGACGTACTCGCCGCGATGATCGGCGTGCCCGTCGAGCTGCGTGTTGACGCCGCTTTCGAGAATGCCGGCGCGGCGCACGTCCTGGCGCACGCGCCGGTACTCCGCCGGCGGCAGCCTGGAAAAGTCGATCGCCGTCTGCCCGTGCGTGGTCATCAGCAGGATGGCGCCCGGCGCGCTCACGCGCGCGAGCTCGGCGAGCCACGCGAGCTGCATCGCCTCGCGGAAATGCGTGAACACGGAGATGCCGTAAACAGCATCGAATGCGCCATCGTGAAAAGGCAGTGGCGGTGTCAGGCTCGATACAACGAACCGGCCCGGCAGATGGTTGCTGCACCAGTCGACGTTGTCGCGGTCGATGTCGCAGCCGGTGAGCGCGGACGCGCTCTGCGCGGGAAAGTGGCGCGCGACGCGGCCGCATCCCACGCCCCAGTCGAGCACGCGCGCCGAATCGGCAAGGCGCCTGCCCGCGACCGCCACGTGCGCGCGATCGAGCCGCTGATAGTCGGTTGCGCCTGACACCAGGAAGCCGACCGGATCGCGATCGCCGATGACGCGAAAGCGGCGGTCCGCGTCGGGCAGGTCGGCGTGCAACGCGGGATCCGGCTTGAACCAGGCGTCGCGTCCGCGCTCGACTGCGGGCGTGTCGGGCCGCGTGCGCCGGATTTCGAGCATGCCGCCCGGATACGGATCGGCCATGTGCTCGATCGTGCACTCGAACCCGGAGTTCGCGGCGCCTTCGCGCTGCCAGAACACTTCGCCTACGTCGCCGCGCGGCAGCGGATAGCGGATCGCGTCGAAGCGGCGGCCATTGATCGTGAACCAGCCATCGGCCGGCTCGTGCGAAAGGTCCACCGGCATCGACCAGCCGGCAACATTGACGCGCTCGCCCTCGATCTCGACGCGGTCGACGTACCACGGCTCCGCGACAAGGGTCTTCCATTGCATCGGCCGATTCTACGGCACGCGATAATGCGCATCCGGTGACGACGCCTTCGCAAACGATCGGCTGGGTCGACGAGCCCGAGGACGAGGGGATCGTCGGTCCGCACGTGCGCATTGCCGGCTGGGCGCTCGCGCCGTCGCGCATCCGCGCCGTCGAGTTGCGCCTCGACGGCCACGCATTCGCGGCGCGCATCGGGTTGCCGCGCCACGACGTCGCGGCGGTGCGACCCGGCTATCCGGACAATCCGCTCGGCGGGTTCGAGATCGTCGCCGATACGAGCGGCTGCGCCGCGCCACCCGGCGTCGTCCGGCGCCGGCTCGACATCGTCGTGGTGGCCGGCGACGGCAGCGAGCTCACGCTCGCGACGCGCACGCTCGTCGAGCCGCGCGTGCATTCGATGTGGTCGTTTGCCGCGCGGCCGGGTGCGCGGCCGTTCTTCCTGGCGCCCGCGTTGTCCGGCATCGCGCAAGGCGGCGCGCAGCATCTCGACACGCGCTACTCGGCCTATGCGTCGCCGACCACGCGCATCGGCATGCGCGTGCCGATTCTCTACATGCGCACGACGACCGGTGCGGGCGGCGACTACGGTTTCGACGCCGGGTTCGACGTCGGTCGCCGCGTCGAAGGCCGCGCGATCGCCGACGATGCGCTCGCGCCTGTGCTGGCGTGGTCGCGCGCGAGGCCACTGCCGGTGCTCGTCACGCTGAACGGCGGCATCTGGGCCGATGCCGCGGGCAGCGCGCCCGCATGGGATGCGATCGATCACCTCGAGGAGGATCCGCGCAATTGCCAGTGGAACGAGCGCGACGAGGTGATGCCGGACGACCATCTCGCGCACCTGCCGGGCTCGCACGCGTCGCCGGAGCTCGCGCGTGCGCTGACGCTCAACGTCTATGCGCGTGACGTGCGGCGCTACAAGAAGCGCAACCTGCAGCAGGCGGCGGACACCCTGCTGCACTTCATGCGCGACACGCCGGAGCTGCTGCTCGGCGTGAACCTCGACCCGGACGTCTACGTCAATCCGTTTTTCGCCGAGGCGCAGTGGTACGACTACAACCCCGGCACCTTGCGCCAGTTCCGGCACTGGCTTGCCGGCACCGGGCCGTATCGCGGCGATTGCGAGGCGGACGTTCCCGATCTCACGCGCCATGCGCGTGCGCGGGCGCTGACGCTGGCGCAGGTCGAGGCTATCGCGGGCCGCCGGTTCGCGACGTTCGACGACGTCGATCCGCCGCGCCGGTTTTCGCGCGATCCGGCACGGCCGTTCTGGAAGGATCCGTGGGTGCGGGAATGGGAAACGTTTCGCCGCCATCTCGTGCACCTGCACTACGACGAGCTCGCGCAGTGGCTCTGCGAGGCCGGCCTTCCGGCCGATCGCATCTGGTCATCGCAGGGCCTGATGGCGCCGGCCGACGATTGCATGCCGCTCGCGCTGGCGATCGACAGTCCCGTCAAGAACTACGATTCGGGCGGCGTCTGCCTCGCGGGCAGCAAGCCGCGCGACGGGCATCTCGGCGCGATCGTCTACGGCGATTCGGCGAAGAACGCGATCGCGATGGAACGCGGCGGCACGCTGTTCGACACGCTTGCCGCGATCGACCCCGGTTTCGCGATCGTCGAGTTCAATACGGCGGACCTCCGCCATCCGGAGCGGCTTCCGACGTACGCGGATGGCTACCAGGCGCTACGCGACCTGTGGAACGCGAATGCGCGGTTCGTATCGCCGATGGCCTGGAACGGCGCGAACGGCAACGACGCGGCCGCGCCGGGCTACGTGAGCTACACCGCGTGGCGCAACACGCCGCTCGAGGACGCCGCGCGCGATTTCCTGCTCGCGCGCTCGTCGCTGCCGCCGGGCACGAAGCTGTGGACGTTCGGCTCGCAGGTGCACGCCGACACCGACGGTTGGCAGGCGGAGGAAGGCACGCTGGTCGCGGCGCCGGGCGCGCTCGTGCTTCGTGGCGGCGCCGGGCGGCGCGTTTCACTGATCTCCCCACCGCTGGCGCTGGCACCCGAAATGATCGGCGCCTTCGTGTTGGGGCTTACGCCAGACACCGCCGCCACGACGGCCGATATCGAGGCGCGCGCTTCCGACGGGACGGCCTGGCGTCCGGTTGCGCGGGCAAAGCGCGCTGAAGCGCAGTTGACCGCCGCGGGATGGTGCATAAGCGTGCCGGCAGTCGCGGGCGCGCAGCCGATCGATCGGCTGCGGATCACGCTGACCGCGGCCGGCTCGCTGACGCTGGCGCGCGTCGCGATCCTGCTCAGCGTTCGTCCGACTTGACTTCGACGTACGTGCGGTCGCGCAGCTGGCGAATGAAATCCTCGAACTGTTCGTCGCTCTTGCGCTGCCGGATGGCGAGACGCGCCTGTTCGCGTCGCTTGTCCTGCGTGATGTCCTGCTTGCGCCGCTCGAGCACCTGAATCAGGTGCCATCCGAACGGTGTGCGCACCGGTTGCGAAATTTCGTCGGCCGACAGGGCGTTCATCGCCCGCTCGAAGTCGGGCACGGTGTCGCCTGGCGAGATCCAGCCCAGGTCGCCGCCGCGCGCGCTCGACGCGTCCTCGGAGTTGGCGCGCGCCACGTCCTCGAATTTCGCGCCGCCGACCAGGCGATCGCGCAGGCGCTCGATGCGCGCCTTGCCCTCCGCCTCGGACGTCGTCTCATTCACCTTGACGAGGATGTGGCGCGCGTGCGTCTGCTCGACGACCATCGGCTGGTTGCGGTTGCGCTTGTCGGCGAGCTTCACGATGTGGAACCCTCCGGCGCTGCGCAGGATGCCGGACACGTCGCCGGGCTTCATCTTCCGCACTTCGTCGCTGAATACCGTCGGCAGCCGCGCGCCGGTGCGCCAGCCGAGATTGCCGCCGGACGAGGCGTCCGGCGCGTTCGAAAATGCCGCCGCGACCTGCGCGAAATCCTTGCCCGCGCGAATCTCCTCGAGCGCCTGCGCGGCGCGCTGCCTGCGCGTCGCGACGACGTCGGGCGCCGCCTGCTCCGGCACCGTCACGTAGATGTGCGACAGCAGATACTCGTCCTCGCCGCCCGCCTGCGACGCAAGCGTGGCGAGATAGTTGTCGACTTCCGCGTCCGACACCATCACCTTGCTGTCGACCTCGCGCTCGCGCACGCGCTGCAGGATGATCTGGCGGCGGATGTCCTCGCGATAGTTCGAGTAGGGTATGCCTTCGCGCTCGAGCACTTTGCGGAAGTCATCGGGCTTGAGCTTGTTCTCCTCGGCGACCCGCAGGATCGTGCGCTCGACCATCGTGTCGTCGACGCGCACGCCGGTGTCCTTCGCGTACTGCAGGATCGCGCGCTCGACGATCAGCCGCTCGAGCACCTGGCGGTCGAGGATGTCGTTGGGGGGCGGCGTGATGTTGGAAGCCTTGAGCTGCGACATGACGATGCGGCGCTGCTCGGTCAAATCCCACTGCGTGATCGCCTCGTCGTTGACGACGACGAGCACGCGATCGAGCGGAACGACTTTCGGCGATTGCGCGAAACCGGCGCCGGCGACGGCGAGCATGGCGAGCAGGATCAGGAGAGGAAGACGGCGGAGTGCCATCGGGTATGACTCCTAGAACTCGGGAAGCGGATCGAGACGGCGGTCGCGATCGCGCAATGTCGGATCGTTGGTGGGCAGGTAGCCCGGCACGCTGCGACGCAACAGTTCGAGCGGGCTGGTGCCGACGCGCGCGAGCCCGTTGAGCTCGAGCTGGACGAATACCGACGTCGTTGCCTGCTGCGTCGTCGTCGTCAGGCGCTGGCCGACGATGCGCAGGACCCAGCAGTCGGCATTGTACTCGATGCCCGCAACGGCCTCCAGCGTCTTGTGGTCGGCGATCGAGTAGTTCCAGCGTCCGATCAGCGTCCAGCGGTCGGAGACCGGCCATTGCCCGGACAGGTCGATCTGCTTGATCTGCTCGAACCCGCCGGTCGGGTCCGCGAGCGCCCGCGTATAGCGCCACGTCGCGTTGAGCGCGCGGCCCGGCGCGGGCGTGTAGCGGACGCCGACGTTGAAGCGCTCGACGTCGCTCGCGTCGAGGTTGTACTGCAACAGGCTTGCGAGCGACCAGGCCTCGGATAGACGCCCCTCGGCGCCGACCAGGAAGTCCGACGTCGATGCGGAGCGCAGCGGCTCGTTCAGGCTCACGCGCTGGTCCTGGAAATAGAAGCGCTGGCCGACCGCGAGGCGCAGGCGCTCGGCGCCGGTCTCGCGGTCCAGATACCGCGACGTCAGCGCGAGCGTGAGCTGGTTCGCGTCGCCGACGCGGTCGTTGCCGATATAACGGTTCTCCGCGAACAGCTGCGAGAAATTGAAGTCGTCGAGCGCCGTGTCGAACACCGGCGCTTCGGTCTGGTTCTTGTACGGGATGTAAACGTAGAACGCGCGCGGCTCGAGCGTCTGCGTAAGCGGCGTGTCGAGCACCGTCACGTCGCGCTCGAAAACGAGGCCCGCGTCGAGGCTCGTGATCGGGATCGCATAGCTTGGGTGCTGCTCGGGCAGCGCGGGCGTCGTGCGGTCCAGCATGTACTCGCGCATGTGGACGCCGGCGCGCGCGGTGAAGAACCACGCGGCGCCCTGGCGATGGAAGGCGGCGGTGGGATAAAGGACGAACCGCTCGCCGGTCGGCGCGAGCTGGTCCTGCGTGAAGCGCGCGTACTCGCCGGCGCCGCTCCACGTGAGGCCCAGCCAGTCGGTGTCGGCAAGCGACGCGAGGACCTGCGGCAGCCGGTTGTAGGGCGGCACGACGGGTGCTTCGGGATCCTGCAGCGTCTGGAAGCTTTGCGCGCGCGCGAGGAACGACCACGGACCGTGCGTGGCGATGAGCCCCGCCTCCCGCGGAAGGGTCTTCTGCGACGTGACGGCGATGCGATCGGCGAAGTCGGCGAAATATTTGTCGTCGGAGACCTTGTTGAGATTGATGAAGCCGCCGAGCCAGGGTGCGAACTGCTCGTTGTGCTTCCAGGCGAGCGCGTAGCGGTTCTCGCCGGTCGAGCGGTCGTGCGGCAGGAATTCCGCATTCATCTCGCCCACCGCGGCGCCGAACGGCGGCGTGTCGTCGCCGAGCAGGTAGCGGAACTGTGCGCCCATCTGGAGACCGCGCTTGGTCATGTAGCGCGGCGTCAGCGTCGCATCGTAGTTGGGCGCGAGATTCAGGTAATACGGCGTGCTGATCTCGAAGCCGCGCACGCCGGTCGAGCCCAGGGTCGGCGTCAGGAATCCCGACTTGCGCTCGTTGGAAAGCGGGAACTGCAGCCATGGCGCGTAGAGCACGGGCACGTCGAGGAAGTGCACGGAAACGTTGCGCGCGGTCCCCACCTTGCGCAGGTTGTCGACCTCGAGCTGCTCACCGCGCAGGTACCAGTCGGGATGCGGCGCGACGCACGTCGTATAGCTCGCGTCGACCGCTTCGTAGTGGTCGGGGCCGGTGAAGCGGATCTCCTTCGCGTCACCGTGCGCGTTGGCTTCGGCCACGAAAAAGCGCGGCTCGCGGAAGAATCCGGTTTCGGTGTCGCGCTTGTATTCGAGCTGCGGGCCGGTGATCCAGTCGAATCCGCGCCGCAGCACGACATCGCCGTCGCCATAGATCGTCTGCTCCGGGATCGCGTACGACAGCTTGTCCGCGAGCACCGTTTCACGGTGCGTCCGCAGCTCGGCGCGGCCTTCCGCGGTGACGCGAGTCTGCGAGCCTTCGAGCCGGTCCGCGCGCAGGAACAGCGCGCCGCGCGTCTCCGGCTCGCCGCCGGCGAGCGCCCGGGTGCTGCCGGAGGCGGGCGGCGTCACCAGGGTGGAGGGCGTTGTCGGCTTCGGCACGAGCACGTCGATGTCGCGCGAAAGCTTGAGCGACAAAGGCTCCGCGCCGGCCATTTGCGCGCACGACATGCCGTACAAGGCGACCCACGCGACGGCCGGGCCGACGGGAAGCTTCATCGAATGCAAGCGGGAGAACTGCGAGGCGTTTGCTAGAATCGCCGCATTCTAGCGCCGGAAATCGGTATCAGAGATGTATTTGCGGCGTGCGCCGCCCGAAAATGCATCTGGCTGCCCGGTTGCCGGAAATACATCTCTGACACCGATTCCCGACACACCTGACGCGCGCGCGGATGCGCTCGCCTGCTGGCTGCGCGACGACGTGCGGCTGCCCGGGTTCGTGCTCGCACCCGCGTCGGCCGACGCGAGCTTTCGCCGCTATTTCCGCGCCACGCTGCGTGAAAGCTGGCCCGCGGCGCCGGGCACCACGTCGCTGATCGCAATGGATGCACCGCCGCCGCAGGAAGATTGCCGGCCATTCGTGCACGTGGCGCACCTGCTCGCCCAGGCGGGCGTACATGCGCCGCGTGTGCTCGCCTCCGATCTCGCGCGCGGATTCCTGCTGCTGACCGACCTCGGCACGACGACTTACGCGCAAGCGCTCGGCGCGCAGTCGGCGCGCACGCTCTACGGCGATGCGCTCGACGCGCTGGTGCGCTGGCAGGCCGCGTCGCGCGCCGATCAACTGCCGCCCTACGACGAAACGCTGCTGCGGCGCGAGCTCGCGCTCTTTCCCGACTGGTACGTGACGCGTCACCTCGGGCGCACGCTGTCGGCCGGGCAGCGCGGGTCGCTCGAAGCGACTTTCGACGCGATCGTCGCGCGCAATCTCGCCGAGCCGCGCGTGTTCGTGCACCGCGATTACCATTCGCGCAACCTGATGGTCGCCGAGCCCAATCCGGGCGTGCTCGACTTCCAGGACGCCGTGTTCGGACCGATCAGCTACGACCTCGTATCGCTGCTGCGCGATGCGTACGTCGAATGGGACGAGGAAGTCCAGCTCGACTTCGCGATCCGCTACTGGGAGCGCGCGCGCGCCGCGGGCCTGCCCGTCGCCACCGATTTCGCGGCGTTCTGGAGCGATTTCGAGTGGATGGGCGTGCAGCGGCAGCTCAAGGTGCTCGGCATCTTCGCGCGGCTTTGCATCCGCGACGGCAAGTCCGGGTACGTCAGGGACATGCCGCGCGTGCGCGGCTATCTGCGGCGCGCCGTTGCGCGCTATCGCGAGCTCGACCCGCTCGCGGCGCTCCTCGACGCGCTCGAGGATGCCGCACCCGCGGCGCAGCCGGCCTGACGCCTTCGATGGCGGAAGCGTCGCGCTGCGCGATGATCCTCGCCGCCGGCCGCGGCGAACGCATGCGCCCGTTGTCCGACGCGACGCCGAAGCCGCTGCTCGAAGCGGGCGGCAAGCCGCTCATCGTCTGGCAGATCGACGCGCTCGCCCGCGCAGGCTTTGCCGATCTCGTCATCAATGCCGCGCACGGCGCCGATGCGATGACGGCGGCGCTCGGCGAGGGCGCGCGGCTCGGCGTGCGCATTCGCTGGTCGCGCGAGACCGAGCCGCTGGAAACCGCCGGCGGCATCGCGACCGCGTCGCCGCTGCTGCCCCGGGGACCGGTCTTGATTGTTTCCGGCGACATCAATACGCAATTCGATTACCGCACGCTCGTGGCGCGGATGGATGCGATGGCGGCGACGCGCGAGCCGCCGCGCGCGCACCTCGTGCTGGTACCGAATCCGCCGTACCATCCGGCAGGCGACTTCGCGCTCGAAGGCGACAAGGTCGCACTCGACGGCGCGGCGCGGCTCACGTTCGGCAACATCGGCATCTACGACATGGCGCTGTTCGCAGCACTTCCCCGCGGCGTGAAGCTCAGGATGCTGCCGCTTTACCGCGATTGGATCGCGCGCGGGATCGTGTCGGGCGAGCGCTACGACGGCCGCTGGGCCAACGTCGGCACCCCGGCCGACCTCGCCGAGCTCGACGCGCGTCTGCGCACGATGTAGCGGTGTCGGAGGTGCGGCGATCCGCGCGCGGATAATTGCATCTCCGACACCGATTCGTAGCTCATGACGGACAACCCGCTGCTCGACTTCACGGGCCTGCCGCGCTTCGGCGACATTCGCGCCGAGCACGTCGCGCCCGCGATCGCCGCGCTGCTCGCGGAAGCGCGGCGCGCCGTTGACCGCGTCGCGCGCGACACGGCGCCTGCGACGTGGGAATCCGTCGTTGCGCCCACCGAAAACGCCTTCGACCATCTGGACCGCGCGTGGGGCGCGGTCAGCCACCTGAATGCCGTCGTCAATACGCCGGCGATTCGCGACGCCTACAACGCGGCGCTGCCGATCGTGACGGCGTTCCACACCGACATCGCGCAGGACCGTGGACTGTTCGAGCGGTTCCGTGCGCTCGCCGCAGGTCCCGCGTTCGCCGCACTCGACGATGCACGGCGGATGGTCGTCACGCATGCGCTGCGCGATTTCCGCCTGGGCGGCGCCGAGCTCGGCGACGCCGACAAGGCGCGGCTCAAAACCGTGCAGGAGGAGCTCGCGACGCTGTCCGCCACGTTCGACGACAACGTCCTCGACAGCGAGAACGCGTTCGCGCATTACGTCACGGACGAGCGACGGCTCGCCGGCCTGCCGGCCGACGTGATCGCCGCGGCGCGCGCGGGTGCCGCGGCGCGCGGGCGGGAAGGCTACGAGCTGACGGTGCGCTACCCCTGCTACATGCCGGTGATGCAATACGCCGACGACCGGGAGCTGCGCGCGCTGATGCACCGCGCCGCGGCGACGCTCGCGTCGGACCTGGGCGACAACGCGCAATGGGACAACACCGCGGTGATCGAGCGGATTCTCGCGCTTCGCGCCGAGGAAGCGAAGCTGCTCGGCTACGGCAGTTTCGCCGAGCTGTCGCTCGTGCCGAAGATGGCGCAGACGCCGGCCCACGTGCTCACGTTCCTTCGCGATCTCGCGCGGCGCGCGCGCCCGTTCGCCGAGCGCGATTACGCCGATCTCGTCGCCTTCGCGACGACAGCGCTCGGCCTCCCCGACGTCGCGGCGTGGGATTTGCCGTACGCAGCCGAAAAGCTCAAGGC
>Ga0307412_10001909_pt1 | contig 11511 bp, 11 predicted proteins | sample DK1Cmetagenome_3_FD_203823 | JGI IMG/M metagenome (GOLD analysis project Ga0307412, IMG submission 203823) | Maize rhizosphere microbial communities from greenhouse at UC Davis, California, United States - DK15-C-1 | ecosystem: Host-associated > Plants > Roots > Rhizosphere > Soil | place: USA...
TCGCGTGTCCTCGTGTGGCGAAAGCTTTTCATTGCTGGGGTGTCGGACACCTGGCCGACAGAAATTGATTCTGTGCAAGTTTTCATGAGCGTGGGAAGTAGCCGCTCCCGCCCATCAGGCGGGAGAAATAGGGTGCCTAAGCGCCCCTGCCGCTGGCGCGGCCTGGCTGGATTTGCTGCGCCGGTTGACCCGCTGTGATTTCGAGGGCCTTCTTTGCCGTGCGCTCGGCGTACTCCGTCTGCCTTGCCACGCTGCCTTTGTGGGACAGGTCACGGGTCATGATGGCCGCAACCACTTCTTGTTCGGTGACGCCGCGCGCAACTGCATAGGTGGCGTAGCCCAAGTCCGCGCGGTGGTAATCACCGCTGTACCGGGGATCGTTGCGGAAGTCATTGATGGTCTTGCTGGCCCGAGCAGATGCCGCGGAAGGGGGCAGGGCGGCGAAGTGCGCCCGGCGATCCTGATCTGCCTTTTTCTCGGCCTCGTGCTGAACCTCGACGGATGCAATGAAGTCTGCAGCCTTGCCGTACTGGAGCCCATTGGCGTCCTTGAGCAGAACGAAGGGATAGAGGCCGTTGGCTTGCTGGTACTTGGGCTTGCAATTGGTGAAGCCCGCCAGGCGGCCGTAGTGCCGCCAGTCGGCGCTTCCGGGGTCGCCGCCGTAGGTCTTCGCCAGCTCGCGGCTGGCCCGGGTGGACACGTCGGTGGGGAGCGTCTTCTGATGCTTGACCCACGCCTGAAAGTTGTTCGGGCTGGTCTCGATCACCGCAGCTGGCTCAAAGCCATCCTTACGCATCTGCTCCACCTTGGTGGCGCTCAAGTCGTCAACCATCGTGAGGTTGTGAGCGCCGGCAGGGCGGATGTAGATGTGCTTGCCCTGCATGTTCTGGTACTTGAGAAAGGGGACGGACTTCAGGACGGTTTCCTTGTCCCACGTCTTGGTCACCATCTTCTCGGCGGCGGCATCGTAGATGCCTACCTCGAAGGTGGCACACCCCATGGCCTCGACTTGGGCGGCCACGGCCTGGACGGATCTATCGCGCATCATTTACTCCTTGGGGAGGGTGGTTGGGTTTGCTTGTAGGCAGGTATGCAGTGTGATATAAACATTGCACTTTGATATAAACATATCAATGCTACAGCGTCCAACGGAGTTGACCAACCACAATGACAACGCAGAACGAGCGCCTGCAACGGCAGCGACTGCTTGAGAGCATCGAGCGCGAGTGTGGCGACACATTCATGGCGGCTTTGCGCCATCCCGATGTTTTCGAGATAGCGCTGAACCCTGACGGCAAGCTGTGGACGGAGAAGGCGGGAGTAGGGTGGGAGTTCACGGGAAAGTACCTCGACGCCAACACGGCAACGAGCCTGTTGAAGACATGTGCGTCGATGCTGAACACAGCCATCGACTACGAGAACCCCATTCTTGAGGGCGAATTTCCTCTCGACCAGAGCCGTCTACAAGCACTCATCCCTCCGATTGTCGAAGCGCCGGCATTCGCGCTGCGCAAGAAGGCGGTCAAGGTCTTCACCCTGGACGAATACGTGGCGAGCGGGATTATTCGCCCGCTCTCCCAGCAGTACCTGGAGCGCGTCGTGCGCCGGGCGAAGGTGGAGAAGGGTGTCGCGGCCCACCCTGTCGACATCATCCGCAACGCCATTGCCACGCAGAAGAACATTCTCGTCGTTGGCGGCACCGGCTCCGGCAAGACGACCCTTGCAAACGCCATCCTGGCGGAGTTCCCGTCGATCTGTCCACAGGATCGTGTCATCACGATTGAGGACACGCGCGAGCTGCAAATCAAGGTCGACAACATCGTGTCGCTGCGCACCAGCGACACGGTAACCATGCAACGGCTCTTGCGCGCCACGATGCGCTTGAAGCCGAACCGAATCATTGTTGGCGAAGTGAGAGGAGGTGAGGCACTGGCTCTGCTGAAGAGCTGGAACACGGGGCATCCGGGTGGCGTTGCCACCCTGCATGCCGATTCGGACTACGAGGGGTTGGTCCGGCTGGAACAGCTGATCGAGGAAAACCCCGACATCAAGGCCAATCCGCAGGTTATCGCCACTGCGGTCAAGTTGGTCATCTTCATCGAACCCATCAACGAAGCGCCTGGGAGATTGGTCACCCGAATCTCTGAGGTGCTTGGCTATGAGGGGGGACGGTACTTACTCAAACCAATTCAGGAATTTACTCATGACGCTGCTTAAAAAGCTGTTCGTCCGCGCCGGCCTGCCGGTCATCTTTGGCGCGCTCGTTTTCGCTGGCAATGCCTTCGCAGGCACTGGCCCTGACATGCCCTGGGACAGTGGGCTCGACAAGCTGGTGAAGAACCTCACCGGTAAGACGGCACTGGCCATCGGTGTGCTGGCGATGTTCGCCGCCGCCGCCGCACTTGTGTTCGGCGGGGAAATGTCCGAGTTCACGCGACGGATCATTCTGATGATCTTGGCCGTGGCACTGATGGTCAGCGGCTCTTCGCTGCTGAACATCTTCTTCGGTATCTCGGGCGCGCTGGGGTTCTAAATGGATGAGCAACGCCGCATTCCCATTCATCGCTCGTTGAACCGCTCGAACCTGATCCTTGGGGGCGAACGTGAGCTGGTCCTGATGACTGCTTTGTTCGCCGCCATGATTTGCTTCACTGCTTCTTCATGGGTGCAGGTGGTTATCGGCGTGTTCTTCTGGCTGGCCATCCACACGATGCTGATCGAAATGGCGAAGAACGATCCGAACATGTCGAAGGTGTACCTGCGGCATGTTCGCTACAAGGCCTTCTATCCCGCGCAGACCGGGATGCAAGCCGAGCTGCCGAACGCCCCGAAATGGAGAGATTGAAATGTTGAGACTTCAGGAATTCAGGAACAGGGCGCGCGGTCTTCCCGACGTGCTCGATTTCGCTTTGACGCCGGAAGACGGCATCGTGCAAACGAAGTCGGGCGGCTTGATGGCGAGCTGGTACTTCCGTGGCCGTGACACGCAAAGCGCGACCAACTCCGAGCTGGCCTCCATATCGGCCAGGCTCAACGCTGCTCTGTGCATGCTCGGCGAAGGCTGGATGCTTCACTGCGATGCCACCCGACAGCAGGCCAACTACTACCCCGACCGCGGCGGATTCCCGGACCGAACCTCGCTTGTCATCGACGAAGAACGTCGACAGCAATTCCTCGCAGAAGGCGACCACTTCGAAACGACCTACGCGCTGACGTTGACGTATTTCCCGCCGCAGGCCGTGAAGCGCAAGGTCGCCGCGATGATGTACGAAGGGGTCGAAAAGGCGGACAGGAACGTCACAGCCGACCGCATCCTCACCCAGTTCCGCAAAACCTGCGACGACTTCGAAGGCATCTTCTCCGGGCTTTTTCCGGCGCGCCGAATGCGCGGTGTTGCGGGGGTAGATGCGTTCGGTCGGGACTACGTCACCGATGAGCAATTGCAGTATTACGAGTACTGTGTCAGCGGCAACAACCGCCCGGTACGCCTGCCGTCCATTCCGATGTACTTGGATGCTGTCATTGGCTCCCACGAGTTCGTCGGCGGGAACGAGCCACGAGTGGGCGACAAGTACATCGCGGCCGTGGCCATCGACGGCTTCGCGCAAGAAAGCTATCCGGGCGTCATGTCCAGCCTGGATGACCTGTCGATTGAGTACCGCTGGTCGACGCGCTTCATTTTCCACGAGCCCTACCGCGCGCGGCAAATGCTCGACAAGATCCGCAAGAAGTGGATGCAGAAGCAACGGGGCCTGAAGGATCAGGTTTTCAACACGTCGAAGGGCGCCGTCGACCTCGACGCTGTGGGCATGACTGGTGACGTTGAGCAGGCGATTGGCGAGGCCGAAAGCGGCCTGGTGAAGTTCGGCAACTACACGTCCGTCATCATCCTGATGGGCACTGACCGAGCCCGCCTGGCCGAGGACGCACGCAAGGTGCGCAAGGCCATCATGAATTCGGGTTTCGGTGCCCGCGTGGAAGAGGCCAATGCCGTCGAAGCCTATTTGGGCGCGATCCCGGGCAACCACTATGCGAACGTCCGGCGTCCGCTGCTCCACACGCTCAACCTGTCCGATCTGCTGCCGATTACTTCGATCTGGGCAGGGGAGAAGGAGAACCCCTGCAGGTACTTCCCACCCAATAGCCCCGCCCTGGCCTATGCGGCTACGACCGGCTCGACGCCGTTCCGGCTGAACCTGCACGTTGGCGATGTCGGCCACAGCCTGCTGCTGGGCAAGACGCGCGGCGGCAAGTCCACCGCGCTGGCCTTCATGGTCGCCCAGTGGATGCGGTACCCGGCTTCTCAGGTCTATTCCTTCGACCTGGGGTATTCCAACTACGTCTTGACGAAGGCATGCGGCGGCCAGCACTACGACTTGGGCGGCGAGCGCTCCAAGCTGTCTTTTTGTCCTCTGTACGACATCGCAACCGAAGTCGATCAGGCGCAAGCCGCGGACTGGGTGCGTGGCTGCATGGAAATGCAGGGCATTGTGATGTCAGCGGGACGGGTGAATCTGATCCGGGAGGCCCTTCTTGAATTGGTGCCCAGCGATGACAAATCGCTGACCAAATTTCAATCGCTTTTGCAGGACAAGGAAATGCGCGAAGCGATGACGCCATACACCCTTAAGGGTGCAATGGGGCACCTTTTGGACGGAAAGGAAAACTCTATTAAGTTTTCCAGATTCGTGACTTTCGAATTGGAAAGTCTGATGAAGATGGGTGAAAAGAATTACGCCCCATTGCTTTTGTACATCTTCAGCCAGATCGAGCGCCGCCTGAAAGGCGCACCCACTTTCGTGCCGGTCGACGAAGCCTGGCTTGCGTTCAAGATCGGCATCTTCAAGGCGAAGCTTGAGGAATGGGCGCGCACCTGGGGCAAGAAGAACGCGACCCTGCTGCTGGCGACACAGAACATGGACGACGCGCTGAAAAGCGACTTGGCTCCGGTGCTGTTGCAGAACTTCCCATGCAAGATTTTCCTGCCGAACCCCGAGGCCGAGCAGGACGTGTTCGCGCCCATCTACAAGTCCTTCGGCATGAACCGCCGCGAGATTGAAATCATCGCTCATGCGACAGAACGCCGGCAGTACTACTACACGTCGCCGCTCGGGCGACGGCTGTTCTCCTTCGGCTTCGGAGGCGTAGCGCTCTCGTTCGTGGGCGCTGGTGGCCTCGAAGATATCGAGCGCTGTGACAAGTTCATCGAGCAGTACGGCGAGCAGTGGCCAGGGGAGTGGCTTCGCTCTCGAAACCTTGCGGAATGGGCCGATTACTGGTACAAAGTGCAAGTGTGATATGTATATATCACATTCCCTTTTTACCCCCATGCAGGAGAGGCAGATGAAGTACTCACGTCGAATGTTCGCGCGCGCCGGCCTTGGTGCCGTTGGTCTGGCCACGATGGCAACACCGTTCCGCTTTGCAGGTGCGACCGGCCTCATCGCCGGTGCCACCGAACCCACGCAGATCATGAACAACGTCGAGCTGGTCACGCAAGTGGTCCAGCAGGCCGAGCAGCTGTCCTATGACATCGATTCGTACCTCGAAATTGTCAAGCAGTACAAGAACATGGTGACCAACACCATGACCATTCCCAATCAAATCTGGTCGAACGTCCAGCAGGATTTGATGGGGGTTTTCAACGTGGTGAAGCAAGGCCAAGGCCTGGCATTCAGCATGTCCAACATCGGCGAGCAATTCAAGCTGAAATATCCCGGCTACAAGCCGACGACCGATTTCACTTCGGACTATAAAAAGTGGTCTGGCACCTTGATGGACACGATCAAGGGCACGCTCGAAGCGGCGAACCTGCAATCACAGCAATTCACCACCGAAGAGGGCGTGATGCAGCAACTGCGCTCGATGTCGCAAAGCAATCAGGGTCGCATGCAGGCAATTCAGACCGGCAATCAAATTGCCGTTGAAACGACCGCCCAGCTGCAGAAACTCCGCGTCTTGACGATGGCGCAGCTACAGTCCCAGAACGCCTATATGGCTAAAACCGAGCAGGAAAAAGACACTGTGCGTGCCAGTGTTGAAACCATGCTCAAGCGCGGTTCTGTCAAGCCTGAAAGAACCTACAAGAAATACGAGTAACCCAATTCGAGGTCAACATGCAAATTCGCGCCCTGATTCTTTCAACTGCTGTCTGTTTGCTCCTGGCCGCTTGCGGCCAGAAGGAAGAGGGCGCGAAGCCTGGCCCCGACATTCCCGGCATCGACTTGGCAACCGTCCAGTCAGTGGACTATTACCGCGCGCGCCCCGATGGCGCGAAAAAGCTTGCCGACTGGTGCCGGACGACCCTCAAGCCTGACGCCGCGCAAGCAAAGGACAGCGAAGTCGCCACGCTTTTGCACAACTGCCAGAACGCGTCGTTTGCAGTCTTTTCGCCGAACAAATCGGTGAAAGAAGGCAAGACATACAAGAGCTATAACTGATATGCGCCAGGGAACCATTGTATTAAAGCGCCTTTCGGCGCACAAAGGCTTTCGGTGTACTTTGTACATCGTCGGTCTTTATGTCTTTTTCTCGATGTCTGTGCAATTCGCACATGCGCAGGTATTCGACCAAATCACCGATGGGTACAAGTCGGCAAGCGCTGGTTGGTTTGCACCGATGGACCAGATTGCGCGCAGCCTCTTCTGGAAGCTCGCCGCCATCGAGTTCGCTTGGTCAGCCATCGTGTGGGCGCTGCAGCAGGAGAACATGCAGTCCTTCACCTCCGTGGTCGTCAAAAAGATCATGGGGATAGGCTTCTTCTTCTTCATTCTCTCGAACGCCAGCTACTGGATTCCCGCCATCGTCAACAGCTTGAAGAAATCGGGGCAAATGGCGTCCGGCACCAACGAGCTGACGCCCTCCGAGGTCTTCGATACCGGCATCGACATTGCGAACGTCGTTTTGACCGGCCTTCACGACAAATCCCTTTTCACCGACTTCATGACTGTGGTGGTGGGCGGCCTGGCGGCTCTTCTTGTCGTCATCGCCTTTCTCATCATCACTGGGCAGCTCATCATCGCCCTGATCGAGAGCTACATCGTGATTTCGGCTGGTGTGCTGTTTCTCGGCTTCGGCGGCTCGCGCTGGACAACCGATTTCACGCAGAAGTACATCAGCTACGCCTTTGCAACTGGCATCAAGCTGCTGATGCTCTATCTCATCATCGGCGTGGGCATGCAGCAGGCAAACACCTGGGCTGCGCTGCTGGCGGACAACACGTTCACCAACATCCTCACGGTCATGGGTGGAGCGATGTTGCTCGCGTTCCTGGCGTTCCAGATCCCGAACATGGCCGCGGGCATGTTGTCAGGTGCTCCCAGCATGACGGCAGGCGCAGCGGCCGGCACCATGGGCGCAATCGCCGCTGGAACCGTCGCAGCTGGTGCGAGCGTGGCATCGCCTGCCATGCAAAGCGCACGTGGCGGCATGCAGGCTTTGAAGGCTGGCTATGACCATCACCGGGCCGAGGGAAGCGGCGTGCTCGCCAGCGCAGCAAAGGCGGTCGGCACCTCCACTGTCGACTACGGCCGCGAAGCAGCGCGAAGTGGCGCCGAAATGACCGGCCTGGCAAGGCCGACCGAATCGCGGTCCATGACGATTGGCGGGCGCGCAGCGGAGACGCGACAAAGTGCTACGGACACGCTGCGGGAAGAGCAGGCGGCCTACGGCGGAACTGGCGGCGGCAAGCCGGTTTCGCCTCCATCAGGCGCGTCCAACAAGGACGCGAGCAACACCAGTGCGTCGAGCTCAAGCGCCTCGAACAACAGCGCCTCGAACACCAGCGTTGCTGACAACGGCTCACCGGCTAACGCACAGGGCGCACAGGGTGGCGTTTCCGCGCAGGATGCAGCTACAGCGGTGGCCGAGGGTCAACCAGTGGACAAGAGCGCTGCAGGCGCAGGGCAGGGTGGTGCCGCAGGCGGAGGGCAGGGCGCCTCGTCAGTGGCACAGGCAGCGACACGCCAGGCCAGCGACACCATGGTGGACAACGCACCGCAGAAGCTTGGCAGCGCTGCCGCACAGTCGACTGCGACGAACACGAGCGCCAGCAACCCTAGCGCCTCGAATACCAGCGTTGGCGATAAGCCGATCCTCGGCGGCATGTCCCAAGTGCGCCCCCCCAACATTCCGAACGACGCGGCCCCTCAAGCGGGGGTGTCCATCCGTCTTTCCCACTCTGAAGATTAAGTTTTAGGAGAGCATCTTGTTCAAATGGAAGAAAAGCACGCCCAAGAGTGATACATATACATCACTCAATGAGGCTACACCCACCGATGTGAAGCCCGAACCGACGTTGGAACAGCCGGCCAGCGCCCCCCGAGGTTGGAAAGAGCAATGGGGTCCAGTGCCCACCGGCACCCCCAGAGGGGCAGCGACTCCAGAGACGCCGTACATGGCGGCTCGGCGCGAATGGAACGAGCGGTACGGTGACTACATCGCTTCGGCGCGCAACTGGCGCTTCATGGCCATCGTCCTGGCCATGATCAGCTTGATCCTGGCCGCTGGTGCAATCTACATCGGCTCCCAGTCCAAGCGGATTCCCTACATCGTCGAGGTCGACAAGCTCGGCCAGGTCGTCAACGTGTCGCATGCGGAAAGGGCACCTGCCAATAGCCCGCGCGTGACCAAAGGCATGTTGATGCGCTTCATCAGCGATTGGCGTGCCGTCTCCCCTGATGCGGTGGTTCAAAAGGCTGCAACCGACCGGCTCTACAAATTGGTGCCGCAGGGCAGTGCCACCCTCGAAAAAATCAATGCGTACTACCGCGACAACTCGCCATACGTCATTGCCCAGTCCATGACCGTTTCCGTCGAACCCATCGGCTTGCCGCTTCCGTTGTCGGAGCAGTCTTGGCAAATCGAATGGTGGGAAACGAAGCGCAATCTGTCGGGCGCGGTCATTAGCCGCACTCGCTACAAGAGCGTCGCAATGATTGCTTTTGCTCCACCCAAAGACGAAAGCCAATCTCTGGATATGGATAACGCAATTGGCTTGTTCGTAACCGATTTGAACTGGTCGCAGCAACTGTAAAGATTCGAGGGAATTATGAAGAAACTCACTATCGCTTTTTTTGTCTGCTTTTTCGGATGCGCGCAGGCGCAGGCCGAGGCGGTCACGGTTCCCCCCTTGAAACCGGCCGCGCCGGTAGATCTGCAGGCCGCACAACCGTCGCCACCTGTGCCCGCTGTGGCATCAACGCAAGCTTCTACAACGCCAGCGCCTGCGCCGGCATCTACCGTTGCCGTGGCAACGCCTGCGGCTCCAGCCGCAGCTCCGATTTCTGCGCCTGCACTGCGCCGGGCAAAGCCCGCAAAGGCAGAGGCCAGTCCCGATGCGGTCGACGGGTACAAATATCCGCCCGCGCGCGCAGCGGCGGAAAAATCCACCCAGTGGGCGAACCTCAACAATGCGATGGTGAGCGGTGGTGAGAACGGGCGTGTCTCGGTCATCTTCGGCCAGTCGGTGCCCAAGATCGGATGCGCATACCTGCGCGTTTGCAGTGTCGAGCTGGAAGCCGGCGAGACGGTGAACAAGGTTGATGCCGGCGACCCTGTGCGCTGGAGCATCACGCCGTCTATCGTGGGCGAAGGTACTGGCAAGACCGTGTATGTCGTCATCAAGCCGAAAAGCGATGAGCCAGGCCTGTTCACGAACGTGAAGATTGCGACCAATCGGCGCATGTACGACATCGACATCTTCTCAGTCACTGGCGAACGTTTCGTGCGGCAGATTGCCTTCACCTACCCCGAAAACGATCAGCGCCAGTGGGAGGCACAGCGTGCGGCCATGGCGAAGGAAGAAGCGGTGGTCACGGCCCAGCTGCCGGCGCTGAGCGTGGACAAGCTCAACTTCAACTATTCGGTCGACGGCGACTATCCGCATCGCCCTGTGCGCGTCTTCGACGACACCGCCAAGACCTATGTCCAGATGGGTGCCGATTTCCGCACGCAAGAGGCGCCAGTCTTGGTCCTGATCGACGCCGACGGGAAGGAGCAGCTGGTGAACTACAGGCTCAAGAACGGCTACTACATGGTCGACAAGATTTTCAGCAAGGCGGCGCTGATCGTCGGTGTTGGCGGCAGCCAGCAGAAGGTGCTCATCACGCGTGCTCAAGCGTGCGCGAAGCGCTCGCTGTTCGGCAGCTGTGTCGCGGAGTGAGGCCATGAATGAAGCCATCAAGTCGCCGGATGCGCTGGAGCTCAAGGGCAAGCCCAAGCTCGGGTCGCGGTTCGGCAGGAAAGCCGGTTTCGTCGTCGGGTCCGTTCTGGCCGTGGCCGTTGGCCTGGTCATGTACGGAATCGCCACGCGCGATCCCGCGGGAACGGGCGGAGACGAATCGGGCGGCAAAGGCAATTTGACGCCCGCAACCATGGCAGGGAAGCGGCTGTACGAGGGCGTTGGCGACGGCATGATGGGTCGTGAAGCGCCCCAGCTGCCGATGGCAACTGCAGCGACAAACAGCGCCACACCAATGCAGCAACAGCCGGGGACTGTTCCCAATCTCGAGAACGGTTCCGCTCCGAATGGCAATGGCGGCAACGCACAGCCGCCCGCGCTCACGGCCGAAGAGCAGGCGGCCAAGCGCCTGGCCGAGCTGCGCGAGCAAGAACGCCGGAAAGCCATCGAGGCCGATAGCGGCGTGAAGTTCGGCGATGCAGGGTCTGGTGCCGCAGGCCCGTCATCGGCCGTGCAGGAGGCGCGCAATGCGGCATTGCAGCGCCTCAACAACGCGCAAGGCCCACAAGCTGGTGGACGACTGCCTGAAGGCCTTGCCGGCCTGCAGGGGCGCATTGGCGGTAGCTCTGAGGATCAGAACAAGCAAGCTCGCAAAGAGGGCTTCCTTGCAGCTGCAGCCGAGCAGGAAGCGACTGAATCGCTGCGGGGAACAAGGCGCCTGGCATCGAGCGCGTACGAGCTCAAGGCCGGCACGGTCATCCCTTCGGTCTTGCTCACGGGCTTGAACTCCGATCTGCCCGGCGAAATCATCGGCCAGGTCAGCGAGAACGTCTACGACACGGCCACAGGTCAGCACCTGTTGGTGCCTCAAGGCGCCAAGCTGTTCGGTCACTATGACAGCCAGGTTGCTTATGGCCAGGATCGCGCACTGGTTGCATGGGACCGCTTGTTGTTCCCTGACGGCTCATCGCTCACCCTCCAAGGCATGGGCGGCTCGGACAAGGCTGGTTATGCAGGCTTCGAGGACAAGGTGAACAACCACATTTGGCGCCTGATCGGCTACGGTGCGATTTCTTCGGCCTTTGCTTCGGTGTTTCAGATCACGCAGCGAAGCCAGCAGCAGACCGGCCTCAACAGCGTGCAGTCCCCCTCCCAAGTGGCTGCAGGCGAGATTGCGCGGCAATACTCCCAGCTGGGTCTTCAGATGGCGCAGAAAAACTTGAACATCCAGCCCACCATCGAAATTCGACCCGGCTATCAGTTCAACGTCATGGTCAACAAGGACATGCTGTTTGCGGAGGCCTTCCGAGATCGATCGATCTCGCGCTAGC
>Ga0307412_10001910_pt1 | contig 11505 bp, 12 predicted proteins | sample DK1Cmetagenome_3_FD_203823 | JGI IMG/M metagenome (GOLD analysis project Ga0307412, IMG submission 203823) | Maize rhizosphere microbial communities from greenhouse at UC Davis, California, United States - DK15-C-1 | ecosystem: Host-associated > Plants > Roots > Rhizosphere > Soil | place: USA...
TCCACTATAACCCCAAGCTGTTCTGGGATGCGAAGAAGGGCGACGATCCCGCCATGCTGCCGCCGGGGCCGAACGGGCCGGTCGGCGTGGTGTGGATCGACCTCTCCAAGGACCATTACGGCATCCACGGCACGCCCGAGCCGCAGACGATCGGTCGCACCGAAAGCCATGGCTGCATTCGCCTGACCAACTGGGATGCGGCGCGGGTGGCGCTGATGGTGAAGCCGGGCACGCCGGCGATCTTCCAGGAATAGTCCGGTGCGGCGCGGCGGCATTGTCGCGGGGCTGGTGGTCGTAGCGCTGCTGGCGCTGCTGGTTTCCCGCGTGCGGTTCCTGCCCGCGGGGCAGGCGCCGAGAGTCGAAGCGGTGCGATCGTCGCCCGCGCCCCCTGCCGCCTCGGGCCTGATCGTGCCGGTTCAGGGCGTGCCCGCCTCGGCGCTCCGCAGCAACTGGGGTGAGGCGCGCGGGGACGGCGACCGCGAGCACCATGCGATCGATATCCTCGCGCCGAAGGGTACCCCGGTGCTGGCCGCTGGGAGCGGCACCGTCGAAAAGCGGTTCGAGAGCGACCTTGGCGGCCACACCCTCTATGTCCGCACGTCCGATCGCGGGACGGTCCATTATTACGCGCATCTCGATACGATCGACGCGACGGAAGGCTCGGCCGTCCGCCAGGGCCAGCCGATCGCCACCGTCGGTGACAGTGGCAGCGCCGCCGGCGGCCCACCGCACCTGCATTTCGAAGTGAAGCGCATGACGCCGGGCGAACACTGGTGGCAGGGGACGAATGTCGATCCCTATCCCCTGCTTGCGGCGAAGCGTTCGGGCGGCTAAAGGGCGCCGCTTAGCTCTTTCTCACATACAGGCACGATCCATGAAGATCAGCGGCGTGGACATCCGTCCCGGCAACATCATCGAATATGAGGGCGGCATCTGGCGCGCCGTGAAGATCCAGCATACCCAGCCCGGCAAGGGCGGGGCCTATATGCAGGTCGAACTCAAGAACCTGCGCGATGGCCGGAAGAACAATGTCCGCTTCCGCTCGGCCGAGACCGTGGAGCGCGTGCGCCTCGACACCAAGGATTTCCAGTTCCTGTATCCGGAAGGCGACATGCTCGTGTTCATGGACAAGCAGACCTATGACCAGACCACGCTGCCGCGCGATCTGCTGGGCGATGCCGCGGCGTTCTTGCAGGACGGCATGGACGTGGTGATGGAACTGTACGACGAAGATCCGATCAGCGTGCAGCTGCCGGACACGATCGAAGCGCTGATCGTCGAGGCCGATGCGGTGGTGAAGGGCCAGACGGCGTCGTCGTCCTACAAGCCGGCGGTGCTCGACAATGGCGTGCGCGTGATGGTCCCGCCGCATATCGGCGCGGGCACCCGCATCGTCGTCGACGTGTACGAGCAGACCTACGTCCGCCGCGCGGACTGATCTGCCGGCTTCGGCCGAACCAACGCAAGGGAGGGGACGGCAGGCCTGCGTCCCCTTTTCCCGTTTTCGATTCAGGCCTTCCCCAGTCCCCCGCGTCAGCGGCAGGGAGAGAGATTGATATGGCAGCGCATTCCGGCCTTCTCACCGTCATGGACCGTGCCGCACGCAAGGCGGCACCCCGCCTGCGTCGCGACTTCAACGAGGTCTCGCAACTGCAGGTCAGCCGCAAGGGTCCCGCCGATTTCGTGAGCATGGCCGACAAGCGCGCCGAGCAGACGCTGATCGAGGAACTGCGCAAGGCGCGCCCCGACTGGCGCATCCTGGCGGAAGAGGGCGGCGAGCTGCCGGGCGATCCGGACAAGCCGCGCTTCATCGTCGATCCGCTGGATGGCACCACCAACTTCCTCCACGGCATCCCGCATTTCTCGATCGCCATCGCGGTCGAGGATCCGAACGGATCGCAGGGCAAGCCGGAGATCACCCACGGCCTGGTCTACCAGCCGCTGACCGACGAAAGCTTCTGGGCCGAAAAGGGCCGCGGCGCCTGGCTGCAGGACCAGCGGCTCCGCGTCTCGGCGCGGCGAGACCTTTCGGAATCGCTGATCGCCACTGGCATTCCGTTCATGGGCCATGGCAATTTCGCCGAGTGGAGCCGCATCTTCGGCGCGGTGGCGCCCGAAGTGGCGGGTATCCGCCGGCTCGGCTCGGCCGCGCTCGATCTCGCCTGGGTCGCGGCGGGCCGGTTCGACGGCTATTGGGAGTCCGACCTCAAGCTGTGGGACGTGGCCGCAGGCATGCTGCTGGTTCGTGAGGCCGGCGGCTATGTCACCGACTATCGCGGCCAGGACATGGCGATACAGCGCAACCAGTTCCTCGCCGCCACCGACAGCCTGCATTCGAAGCTGCACAAGCTGGTGGCGAACGCGCTCCGCTGAGGCGCTCCGTACGGTTACGTACGCCCGGCGTTTAGCCGCCGGTGCGGACCTTCATCGCCCTATAAAGCCCTGAAAAGGTATCGGCTCTCCGGCCGATCCAGTCGGGACAGGCGGCGCGATGAACATGGAAGTGACGGGGTTGGGGAGCGGCCGGCAGGCGGCGGGTTCGGACGAAGACTATCGCCGCGATGTCGGCGCGGTGCTCGACCGGCTCTATGCCATGGCGGAGTTCACGACGGACGGCGTCCTCACCCGCGCCAACCAGCATTTCCTCGATGCGATGGGGTGTGTGCTCGAAACCGTCATCGGCGAGCATCACCGTTTCTTCTGCGACGCCGATTATGCAGCCAGCCCCGCTTATACCGCCTTCTGGGATCGGCTCCGCGGCGGCGAGACGATCGAGGAAACGGCACGGCGCAACGGCTGCGAGGGCAAGGATGCATGGATTGCCGGCCATTACGCGCCAATCACCGATGCCAAGGGCAAGGTGCAGCGCATCGTCCTGATCGCCCGCGACGTGCGCGGCGCGCAGATCGAGGCGGCGCTCAACCGCAGCGTGCTCAACGCTTTCAGCCGCGCGACGGCGATGATCGAATTCGATCTGTCTGGCCGCGTGCTCGGCGCCAACGAGAATTTCTGCGATCTGCTCGGCTACAAGGCCGAGGACGTCGTCGGCCAGCACCACCGCATCTTCTGCGATCCGGACTATGCCCGTTCGCCCGCCTATCGGCAGTTCTGGGAGCGGCTGGGCCGCGGCGAATTCGACGGCGGCCTCTACAAGCGCCTCGCCAAGGACGGCAGCGACCGCTGGATCCAGGCGACCTACAACCCGATCCTCGACCATCAGGGCATTCCGGTGAAGATCGTCAAGTTCGCGATGGACGTGACGAAACAGCAGCTCGAAAGTTCGGAAGCGTCCGGCAAGCTGGCGGCGATCGACCGCTCCACCGCAGTGATCGAGTTCGACACCAGCGGTCACGTCGTCGCGGTGAACGACATGTTCCTGCGCGCGCTCGGCTTCGAACGCGCCGAACTGATCGGCAAGCACCACCGCAGCGTCTGCGATCCCGATTATGCGAAGTCGGAGGCCTATGGGCAGTTCTGGCGCTCGCTGGCCGCGGGCGAGTTCCAGGCGGGCGAGTTCGCGCGCGTTGGCAAGGGCGGGCGCCGGGTATGGATCCAGGCGACCTACAATCCCATCGTCGACGCTGACGGCAAGCTGATCAAGGTGGTCAAATACGCGTACGACATCACCGAGCAGAAGCTGCGCAACGCCGATTTCGAAGGCAAGGTGAACGCGATCAACCGCGCCCAGGCGGTGATCGAGTTCACGCCGGAGGGCATGATCCTTGAAGCTAACGACAATTTCCTGTCGACCACCGGCTATCGGCGCGAGGATGTGATCGGCAAGCATCACAAGATCTTCTGCGACGCCGAACTGGTGGGATCGCCCGAATATGCCCGCTTCTGGGCTGATCTGGCACATGGTGAGTTCATCGCCGGCGATTTCCGCCGCCGCGACAAGGATGGCGACGAGGTGTGGGTGCAGGCAACCTACAATCCGATCTTCGATGCGCTGGGTAACGTGGTGAAAGTAGTGAAGTTTGCTACCAACATCACCGAACGCAAGAAGGCGGCGATCGAAGGAAAGAGCCGCGCCCAGGCGGTGGATCGCAGCCTGGCGACGATCGAGTTCAGTCTGGACGGCGAAATCCTCACCGCGAATGACAATTTCCTTTCGACGATGGGGTATTCGCTGCGCGAGATCCAGGGCCGCCACCATTCGATGTTCTGCGATCCCACTCATCTGAAATCGAAGGAATATGGCGATTTCTGGCGGGCGCTCGGCCGCGGCGAGGGTCAGTCGGGCCGCTTCCACCGGATCGGCAAATATGATCGCGACGTCTTCATCCAGGCCAGCTACTCGCCGGTGTTCGATCTGCAGGGCAATCCGTGCCGCGTGATCAAATATGCCTATGACGTGACCGACCAGGTGATGCTCGAGCGCAAGATCGCTGGAAAGACCGAGGAAATGCAGGAGGTTGTTGGACACCTCTCCGACGCGATCCGAACGATCAGCGACGGCGCGTGCAGCGCCACCGGGCTTGCCAGTGAGACGCAGTCGGCCGCCGATCGCGGTACGAGCGCGATCGAAGGCACGATCGAGTCGATGGAACTGATGGCGGCGTCGTCGAAGAAGATCGCCAGCATCGTCGACGTGATCGGTGATCTCGCCGGGCAGACCAACCTGCTCGCCTTCAACGCTGCGATCGAAGCGGCGCGGGCCGGCGAGCACGGCGTGGGCTTCTCGATCGTCGCCGAAGAAGTGCGTAAGCTTGCGGAGCGCAGCGCCTCCGCGGCCGAGGAGATCAACCGCCTGATCGGCGAATCGAGCGAGCGGGTGGTGCAGGGCACCGATCGGTCGCGCTCGGCGCGCGCAGCCTTCGAGTCGATCGCCGGGTGTGTCGAGAAGACGACTCACGCTATTTCGGGCATCGCTGAATCCGTCGGCGCGCAGCGCGAGACGTCGCGCCAGGTAGTGGCGATGATCGACGAGCTTGCGACCTCCACGCACCGCACGATCTGATCATGGAAGCGGTAACCGCGCTCGCACCGGTGCAGGGCGCCGAAAGGCGGCACGTCGATCTGGGAGTCCTGCGGCTCTGCGGCGTCGAGCTGGCGGTTCCGGTCGATTGGGTGCGCGAAGTCGTGCCGTGCCCGATGGCGCTCGGGCCCTGTTTTGGCAGCCATCCCGCGCTGATCGGCTCGATCGGGGTGCGCGGCGACGTGATTCCGGTGGTGGACGTCAGTGTCCTGCTGGGCTTCGCCGAGGCGACGGGCGGGGGCGGCACGATCGCGGTGTTGCGGCGGGACGACATGTTGCTGGGGCTGCGGATCGACTCGGTGTCCGGCCTGCACCGCGTTGCCGCCGCTGCCGTCCGCGAACTGGTGGATTCGGGCGGCGTCGCGCGGCTCGTCGATCGGGCCTTTGTGCGCGACCAGCAGCTGGTCGGCATCCTGGATCCGGGAGCGTTGTTCGCCATGCCGGGCCTGCCGCTGGTGCGCAGTGCCTCGGCCAGCGCGGATCATGCGGCGCTCGGCCGGACGCGCGCTTTCGTGCTGGTCACGGTCGCCGGCGTGCAGATCGCGATCGACAGCCAGCTCGTGGAAAGCACCGCCCCGGCGATCAGCCTCCGGCGCTGCGCCGTGCCCGCGCCGGGCTGGGCGCGCTCCGTCAATTATCTCGGGCGGGACGTGCGCGTCTTCGACCAGCTCGCCACGCTCGGTCTCGACGGCGCGACTCCCGAGGAGTCGCAAGGGCCGGTGATCCTGCTGCGCATCGCGCCGAACCGCTTTGTCGGCTGGCATGTCGACAGCGTGCGCAGCGTAGCCCGGATCGCGCTGGACAAGCTGGGCCCGCTTCCTGCCGGGCTGGCGACGCAGGCATCGCTCTTCGCCGGCATCGCCACTGATCCCGGGTGCGGCCAGAATCTGGTGCTCGACAGCGACGCGGTGCGCGCCGAACCCGCCATCAAGGCGATGGCGGCGCTCTGTCGAGCGTCGGAAAGCGGCGATGACAGGTCGCGCTCGCTGGCACGCGAGGCCGCCGGCGCCGGCAATGCCTTCCTCATCTTCGATACCGGCGAGCGCCTGCTTGCCACGCCTCTCGATGCAATCCGCGAGGTCGTGCCGTTTCGCGGACTTTCCTCGCGAGTCGAGGATCATGCGGGGTTGTGCGGCCTTACCGATCATCGCGGCGCCCCCGTTTCGGTGTACGCCGTCGAGCCGGGGCGCATCGTGGACGATGCCCGCCTGCTGATCATCGCCCGCGACGAGCAAGGGCAGGGGCCGCGCGGCTTTCTCGCCCAGCGCCTGGCGACCATCATCAGCGCTTCGCCATGCCCTGTACCGGGGGGAGCTCCGGGCGCGCAATTCGTTCCCGCAACGATCGATGGAACCGCGCATTCGATCCGAATTCATACGCTTGGATAGGCCCGGCAACGTCCATTCAGGGCGGCTTAACAATTGCGAATGATTCTCACTGGTTCGAGGCCTTGCCGCACTGGGATCATGGTCCTAGAAGCCCCCCAAGATTCCGCATTCGCGAGAAGAGAAGGCCATTGGTCGACCTGTCACAATATCTGCCGATCCTGCTATTCCTCGGGATCGCCCTGTTGCTCTCGAGCACCTTCGTGTTCCTGCCGATGGCAGTTTCGCGCCTCACCGGCACGAACAAGCCGACGCCGGAGAAGCTCACCGAATATGAGTGCGGCTTCCCCGCCTTCGAGGATTCGCGCAGCCAGTTCGACGTGCGCTTCTACCTCGTCGCGATCCTGTTCATCGTGTTCGATCTCGAAGCCGCGTTCCTCTACCCCTGGGCAGTGAGCGTGTTCAAACTGGGCTGGACGGCCTGGTTCTCGATGATGATCTTTGTCGCCGAGCTGGCGCTCGGCCTGATTTATGCCTGGAAGAAGGGAGCCCTGGAATGGGAGTAGAGCTTTCGGCGCCGCCTCCGGCCGGTACGCTCCCGGACGTCGGCTTCCTGAACGACATCAATGCCGAGATTTCGGACAAGGGATTCCTGGTCACCTCCACCGAGGAGCTGTTCCAGTGGGCCCGTACCGGATCGCTGTGGTGGATGACCTTCGGTCTGGCGTGCTGCGCGGTGGAGATGATCCACGTCAACATGCCGCGCTACGACATGGAGCGGTTCGGCGCCGCCCCGCGCGCATCTCCGCGTCAGTCGGACGTGATGATCGTCGCGGGCACGCTGTGCAACAAGATGGCCCCGGCGCTGCGCCGGGTCTATGACCAGATGTCCGAGCCGAAATACGTGATTTCGATGGGCAGCTGCGCCAATGGCGGCGGCTATTACCATTATAGCTACAGCGTCGTGCGCGGCTGCGACCGCGTGGTGCCCGTGGACATCTATGTCCCCGGCTGCCCGCCGACCGCCGAAGCGCTGCTCTATGGCGTGATGCAGCTGCAGCGGAAGATCCGCCGCATCGGGAGCCTCGACCGGTGAGGGCGCCGGCTCCCCGCTATGCCGCCAATGACGGCGTGATCGACGCGGCAACGGCCGCGCTCGGCGATCTGCTGATCGAGGCGAAGGATGCCGTGGGCGAAGTTTCGCTCACCGTCGTCCGCGAGAAGCTGTGCGACGCGATGATCGCGCTGCGCGACACGCCGGGCCTGGAGTACCAGCAGCTCAGCGAGATCGCCGGCGTCGACTATCCGGAGCGCGCCGAGCGGTTTGACGTCGTCTATCAGCTGCTCTCGTTCACCCGGAACCATCGTATCCGCGTCCGCGTCACCACCGACGAGGAAAAGCCGGTGCCGAGCGTGACGGGCATCTGGCCGGTCGCCGGCTGGCTCGAGCGCGAGACGTACGACATGTACGGCGTGCTGTTCGAGGGCAATGACGACCTCCGCCGCATCCTGACCGATTACGGATTCCAGGGCCATCCGCTGCGCAAGGACTTCCCGATGACCGGGTATGTCGAAGTGCGTTACTCGGAAGAAGCGAAGCGCGTCGTCTATGAGCCGGTCAGCCTGGCCCAGGACTTCCGCAACTTCGACTTCATGAGCCCGTGGGAAGGCGCCAAATACGTCCTCCCGGGTGACGAGAAGGCGCCTGCCGCGCCGCCGGCACCGCCTAAGGCAAGCGAACCCAAGACCAGCGAAAGCACGGCCCAGACCGGGGCCGGTCAGCCGCATCCGGGCAACCAGCCCGGCGAAAAGCCCAAGGATGCGGACGTACCCGCGCCCAAGGGCGAGGGGCAGAAGTGATGACCGATACCGCAGTCAAGATCCCGGAGCGCGAGATCGACCCGGCGACGGGTGATACCTCGATCGCGAACTACACGATCAACTTTGGCCCGCAGCACCCAGCGGCGCACGGCGTGCTCCGTCTCGTCACCGAACTGGACGGCGAGATCATCGAGCGCATCGATCCGCATATCGGCCTGCTCCATCGCGGCACCGAAAAGCTGATCGAGTACAAGACCTACACCCAGGCGCTGCCCTATTTCGATCGCTTCGATTACTGCTCGCCGCTGGCGATGGAGCACAGCTATGTGCTCGCGGTCGAAAAGCTGCTCGATCTCGAAGTGCCGTTGCGCGGCCAGTATCTCCGCGTGCTGTTCGCCGAGTTGACCCGCATCTGCAACCACATGCTGAACCTGGGTTCGCACGTGATGGACGTCGGCGCGATGACGCCGAACCTGTGGATGTTCGAAATCCGCGAGGATTGCCTCAACTTCTTCGAGCGGGCTTCGGGTGCGCGCATGCACTCGAACTATTACCGCGTCGGCGGCGTCCGGCAGGACGTGCCGATCAAGCTGCTGAACGACATCGCGGAATGGCTCGATACGCGCCTGCCGCGGCTGTTCGGCGACGCGATCAGCCTGGTCGCCGAGAACCGCATCTTCAAGCAGCGCAATGTCGACATCGCGACGGTGAGCCGCGATGACGCGATCAAGTGGGGCTTCTCCGGCCCGATGATCCGCGCCGCCGGCATTCCCTGGGATATCCGCCGTTCGCAGCCCTATGACGTGTACGACCGCGTCGACTTCGAGATTCCCGTCGGCACCCGCGGCGATTGCTATGATCGCTTCATGGTCCGCGTCGAGGAAGTCTATCAGTCGGCCCGCATCATCAAGCAGTGCATCCAGGACATGCCGGAAGGCCCGGTCCTGACGCTCGACCGCAAGGTCGGTGCGCCGAAGCGCGGCGAGATGAAGCAGTCGATGGAAGCGCTGATCCATCACTTCAAGCTCTTCACCGAAGGCTATCACGTGCCCGCCGGCGAAGTGTATGTGGCGACCGAAAGCCCCAAGGGCGAATTCGGCGTGTACCTAGTCAGCGACGGCACCAACAAGCCGTATCGCTGCAAGGTGCGCCCGACCGCGTTCAGCCACCTGCAGGCGATGGACTTCATGTCCAAGGGCCACATGCTCGCCGACATCACCGCCATTCTGGGCGCGATGGATATCGTGTTCGGGGAGTGCGACCGGTGAGCGAAGCCCGTATCGCTACCACGCATGCGATGATCGCGCGCTACAACGCGCAGGATGCCGACGGCTATGTCGAACTGATGACCGACGGTGCCTGCGAGGCGACCTATCGCGGCGCCGTGCTGCGCGAGGGCCGCGAGGGCGTGCGTTCGGGGCTGAAGGCGATGTTTGCCGAGTTTCCGCAGAACCGCGCCGACATCCTCACCTCCTACGCGCTCGGCGACACCGTCGTGCTGCACGAGAAGGTGTCGCGCTCGCCCGAGGCCGAGCCCTTCGAGGTGATGTCCATTTATACGTTCTCCGACGACAAGGTCGATCGGGTGGAGTTTATCCGCTGATGGCTGACGCACCCCAACTCCCTGACGAAGCCGAAACGCGCGCACGCTGGGGCAATTTCGCCTGGACACCGGCCAATGCCGAGAAGGCCCGCGAAATCATGGCCCGCTATCCGGCGGGCCGCCAGATGTCGTGCACGATCCCCTATCTCGATCTGGCGCAGCGCCAGGTGGGTGCGGAGACGAACACCCAGGGCTGGCTGCCGGTTCCGGTGATCGAGTTCGTCGCGCGCCAGCTCGACCTGCCGTATATCCGCGTGTTCGAAGTCGCGACCTTCTACACCATGTTCAATCTGGTGCCGGTCGGCCGCTACCATGTGCAGGTCTGCGGCACGACGCCGTGCATGCTGCGCGGGTCGGACGACGTGATGACCGCGTGCAAGTCGCGCGGGCTGAAGAAGGGCCACACCACCGCGGACGGGCTGTTCACGCTCACCGAGGTCGAGTGCATGGGCAATTGCTCGTCGGCGCCGATGGTGCAGATCAACGACGACAATTTCGAAGATCTCGATTATGATCGCACGCTCGCGATCCTCGACGCGCTGGCCAAGGGCGAAACCCCGAAGACGGGTACGCAGGAGCCGGGCCGCCACACGGTCGAGCCGCTGGGCGGGCCGTCCTCGCTGACCGCGATGGTCGGCGAGAACCATGATTATCGGAGCGAATGGTAATGCGGGGCTCGAATAGCCTGATCGTCACCATTCTGGCGATCATTGGCGGCATCGTCGTACTGGGCTGGGTGCTCAAGCTGGCGTTCAACCTGATCGGCACGCTGGTGCTGATCGGCCTGGCCGTCGTGTTCTTTCTGTTTGTGCAGAAGCTTGTGGGGAAGGGGCGTTAAGGTGCTTCAGGACAAGGACCGCATCTTCACCAATCTCTACGGCTACCAGCCGTGGAACCTCGACGCCGCCCGTGCGCGCGGCGCGTGGGACAACACCAAGGCGCTGCTGGATCTCGGGCAGGACACGATCATCGACCGCATCAAGGCCTCGGGCCTGCGCGGGCGCGGTGGCGCGGGCTTCCCGACGGGCATGAAGTGGAGCTTCATGCCCAAGAACCCGACGCCGGAACGGCCGAGCTTCCTGGTCATCAACGCCGACGAATCCGAGCCGGGCTCGTGCAAGGACCGCGAGATCATCCGCCATGATCCGCATCTGCTGATCGAAGGCGCGCTGGTCGCGGGCTTCGCGATGCGCGCGCGTGCGGCCTATATCTACATTCGCGGCGAATATATCCGCGAGGCCGAGACGCTGTTCGCCGCCGTGGCAGAGGCCTATGCTGCGGGTCTGCTGGGCAAGAACGCCTGCGGTTCGGGCTATGACTTCGACGTGTTCGTCCATCGCGGCGCCGGCGCCTATATCTGCGGCGAAGAAACCGCGATGATCGAGAGCCTGGAAGGCAAGAAGGGCCAGCCGCGCCTCAAGCCGCCGTTCCCGGCGGGTGCGGGCCTCTATGGCTGCCCGACCACGGTCAACAACGTCGAGTCGATCGCGGTCGCGCCGACGATCCTGCGTCGCAGCCCCGAATGGTTCGCCAGCTTCGGCCGCGAGAACAACAAGGGCACCAAGCTCTTCCAGATCAGCGGCCATGTCGAAAAGCCGTGCGTCGTCGAAGAGGCGATGAGCATCACCTTCCGGGAGTTGATCGAAAAGCATTGCGGCGGCATTCGCGGCGGCTGGGACAATCTGCTGGCGGTGATCCCCGGCGGTTCTTCGGTGCCTTTGGTGCCGGCAGCCGAGATCATGGACGTGCCGATGGATTTCGACGGCCTGAAGGCGGTC
>Ga0307412_10001911_pt1 | contig 11503 bp, 10 predicted proteins | sample DK1Cmetagenome_3_FD_203823 | JGI IMG/M metagenome (GOLD analysis project Ga0307412, IMG submission 203823) | Maize rhizosphere microbial communities from greenhouse at UC Davis, California, United States - DK15-C-1 | ecosystem: Host-associated > Plants > Roots > Rhizosphere > Soil | place: USA...
TTGGTAGAGCAGTTGGCTTTTAACCAATTGGTCGTAGGTTCGAATCCCACACGACCCACCATTTTCTGTAGTTTTAAAAATCTGGAAGGCCCACGAAAGTGAGGATTTCCGGATTTTTTTTTGCCTGAAATAAAGTGCGCCCGCCCGTGCACGAAAAGCCAGCAGGCTGTCGGGGGCAGTTGCAGAGCGACCGTACGCCAACTCTGCTACCTGTCGAAGGAAGCCGAGCTCTCGATTTGATCGAGTCTTTTAGCCCCTTTTCTCGCCCGACGCAGAGCGGTGAACGCTCGGGATCAATGCTTCCCATGCGAGCCAGCGCCCTGCGTGGATCTGCCATGAGGGTACCCGGCAGCTCCACTCCTCTTGTGGTTTCCTGGCGAATATGGGTAACCGGGGTTTCCGTGCAACTTTGCTATTGAGCGTGCTGACACAGAACTTCGAGTAACTCTTCAGCTCCTTGAGTTCGAGTGAGAGCATGTCTTTTGGGCATAACAACAGCACGTCTCCAAAGGAATACAACTGGAACGCCTCGATTTCTATTTTTTGCGAATCACGCTGACGCGTTTTCCACATCGTGGCATCCAAGTCTTGCAGCTTGATATCGTCTGGCAAGGCGTAGCGCTCCACCGTTTGTTGGCGAACCGATAATCCTCCTGCCGCGATGTAGGTTATCTGGCTCAAACTGCCTGGCGAGAGCAATGTGAAGGCGCAAAAAGCGAAGACCATCGCCACCAGGCCATTAAAGGTCCGCCGGTAGATATCCCCCTTGAAACAATAAAATACGATGACCGGTAACAGAGTGAAGATGAGTGTCATCCAGGACAGGCCCGCTACGTAGGGAACTGTGTCGGGCGTTTCCCTCTCCATGTGCGAACGTATCGTCAAAAGGATTGGAAAGGCTGCGAAGATCACCGTCAGGAATATGGAAAGCGAGAGCACGGTGACGAGTCCGAATTCTTTGCGAGCCTGTACCCACGACAGTAGTCGTTGCCATTTTTCTTTTACGCAGCGCCGTGCGGACGCGGTCTTTTTTCCGCATTCGTGCACTAAGGCGTGCCATTTTTTCATCCAGGCTTTCGGCGGGCGGGTTGCCTTATGCGTTGAAAGCCTCTTCTTTTTTGCCTGTTTGCTGGCTTCCAGACGTTTCAAGCGGGCACGATCCAGCCTGGCTTGGACAAGTGTGCTTTTTCTGACAATTCGCTTGAATGGTGTGACGGCGTACATGAGCCAGCACACCACGAAGACGATCAGGAGCAACGCGATGAAAGTCTCCCAGGCGCCCAATGGTATGGGCGGGAAAAAGGTGGCCCAGATGAAGGCGCTAAACCCCACCACGGTCAGGACCGTCAGATAAAACAGAACCCTCGGTTGGTTGTCCTTCAAGTTAGAAAAAAGCAGAACGGAGCAGCCGAACATCCACGTGGTTCCCCCGAGGATGAATAGATATGAAAGCATCAGTAGTAGGACCAGCACGACCCAGACCAATAAAGCAGACTTCACATCGATCGACGGCATGAAGAGATCGATACGTCCAATCGTGCGGGTGTAAAGATACAGCGTGACGAACCCTAAACCTGTCGCGAGCAGGCCGAAAGTGACTGTAATTTGAGTCCAGTAGTCAAGAATGCGTTTGACGGTTTGCTTGAGCACTTCAGCGAAGGTTCTGTCAGGTGTGACGGACAAGGCGTAGCTCCCTTACGAGGTAAAAATTCCTGGCAGGTATAGTAGCGCCAAGACTCGCCAGTTAACGCTCCGGGGTTTAACTAGCCTCAATTCAACGGATGTGCTGTGCGTAATGTTTCGGATTCAGGCGCAACACCATTCCCATCATCAACACCATGACCGCCATGAGCGACCACCAGGCCCACTCGAAGCTCCCCAATCGATCGCGGATCATTCCGGCAACCAGTGGCGAAAGCCCGGCAATGAGATAGCCAATTCCCTGCACGAACGCTGTAAGGCCACCGGCCCGGCGTGGGTTGTCCACGTGGTCGAGGGATACGATCAGGCTCATGGGGAACAGGCCGCCGATACCCAGCCCCAGCAGGCAGGGCCAGAGCAGGCTGAAGCGTTCCGGGCTGAGGATCAGGCCGCAGAAGCCGCTGATGATCAAGGCCAGCAGGACGCTCAGGACCAGGCGTTTATCCCGGCTGCGGTTGGCAATCGCGGGGGTTACCAGCCCAGAGAGCACTTCCATTGCCGTGAGGAACCCCAACAGCAGGCCAGCGTGCTGTTCGCTCCAGCCTTTTTCTACGTAGTACGGCGCCAGCCAGGCCAATACGCACGTGTAGGAGGCGGTGCCCAAGCCAAAGAAAATCGCCAGGAGCCAGGCCCGGGCGTTGCTGGCAAACGCTTCGTGATGCCGGGACGCTGCTTCGGGCAAAGGGATGATGCTCGCTCGCTGAGCGTACCAGCAGCCCAGGGCGACCAGTGATAACGATGCCCAAATGGCCAGGCTGACGCGCCAACTGCCGGTCTGCACCAGGACCAAAGGTGAAAACGATGCGGCAATTGCTGCACCGCCCATAATGGAAGTGACGTACAAGCCCATGAGCAGTGATACGTGATCGGCGAAGCGCGACTTGATCAGTGCCGGCATCACAGCCTGGATCAAGGCTATCCCGAGCCCGGCCACGACCGCACTGGCTATCAACCCGGCGGCACTGTCCAGATACAGGCGCGAGGCTGTGGCGATACCAACAATCAACAGCGACAGCACGATGGTGCGGTGCTCGCCGATACGCAGGGCGATGCGCATGCCGAGGAACATTGCCAAGCCCATCGCCATGACAGGCAACATGGTCAGCAGCGACGCCGCGCTGAAACTCAAGGGGACTTCGCCGCGAATCGCTGGTAACAACGGCCCGACGGCTGCCATCGAAGGCCGTAGATTCAGCGCTACCAATACGATGCTGACCATTAGCCAGGCGGCATGGGTGCTTGAGGTTCGAACGTTTTCCATAACAGAGCCTTGGTTGGAACAAAGCACTATTTAGGCTGGGGCACGCTGCCTTGGGCAAACTGAAAACTGGCGGGGCCTATCGAAAAACTAAATGCAGTGCCAATCGTTGAAGGCTCGCTTTTGTGGCGAGGGGATTTATCCCCGCTGGGCTGCGAAGCAGCCCCAAAAAAAGCCCGAATGCCATTTCGCCTCGTGCAGTGTGGACTCATGTTTTGGGGTCGCTTCGCAACCCAGCGGGGATAAATCCCCTCGCCACAATGTGGTTCGCAATCTGTCCTGTTTATTGCATCACCGGACTCAACGTCCCCAACCACGCCACCAGCGCCAGGATGATCACTGCCACGGAGAATTCCAGGACCATGCTGCGCCGCAAGGCAGTCACCGCGACGCCATGTTCGCCGGTCTGTCTGGCCTGTTCCAGCAATGGGCTCAGATGGAAGCGGTTCAGCGCCGCGAACACCAACATGGCGGCGAACAGGATGAGCTTGAGTGCCAGCAATTGACCGTAAGTGCTGTCGAGCAGCCCATCGACATTCGGGCCGACAATGAACAGGTAATTCACCACGCCGGTCACACCGATGATCGCCACGATCAGCGCCCCGGCGGTTTCGAACCCGGTCAGTGTCCGGGCCAATACCGCCAACTGCGGCTCGGCCTGGCGAAGCAACAGGGCAAACGCAGCCAAGGCGCCCACCCAACCACCTGCCGCCCACAGGTGCAGGAAATCGGTGATGAAGTGCCAATTGCGACGCGAGCCTTCGTCCATGGCGCCGTGGCCTGCCCAGGCGAGTGTTGCCAAGGCCACGGCACCGCAGAGCGTGGCCAGGCCGAGGCTGGCGGTCGACCAACGTTGGCTGAACATTACGGCGAAACCGGCCAGCAGCAGCGCAGCCATGCGCAGCATCCAGGCCCAGCCGACATCCGTCTCGAACACCATCATTTCAATGTGCGGCCACAGCTCGGTCCAATCCGCGACGCCGCTCATGGCCCAGGCCATGCACGCCATCGCGGCCAGGGAAAGCAGGCCGCCAAGCACCACTGTGATCGCCAGCAGCGACCCGAAAGGCAATACGGCGCCCGATACTCGCTCATGCCCTCGCAAGCTATAGAGGCCAAAGGCGGCCAGGCCGAACAGCAACATCAGGTCCACGTACAGGGCAAAGCGCAACGCAATATTGATCGAGTCGCTCACGAGTCACTTCACCTTGAACGTGACGTTGCCGGTAATCGGATGAGTGTCGGATGACACCGCGCGCCACTGGACCTGATAGGTGCCAGCGGAGAGCGGCGCGTTCGGCACGATGACCATGGTTTTCGGATCGTCGCTGCCGGACACTTTGGCCGGCATGGGCATTGGTGAGTGCGCCGACATGCCGGGCATCTCGGTCATCATCAGCTTGGCACCGGAAAACTTGGTCATCAGGTTTTCGGAAAAATGCAGCTCGATCTTTGTCGGCGCTGCCCCCTCGGCGCCTTCTGCCGGGGTTGAGGACAGCAGTTTCGGATGGGCCTGGGCCAGGCCACTGACCAACAGGCCGGTGGACAGCGCGGCGGCGATGACAGCGTTTTTGATGAATGACATGCAAGGACTCCTACAGCACAGGTTTTCTAGGTTTTTTAAAAGGAATAATGGTGACGCCGTCAGAACCACAGGCGCACGCCGAGTACCAGGCGTGCCTCGCTGCGGTCTTCGCCTTCTTCCCGGGCATAATCGGCGGTGTTGCCATAGACGCGGTTCCAGGTGACGCCGATATAGGGCGCAAACTCGCGGCGGATTTCGTAACGCAGCCGCAGGCCGACTTCAGTCTCCGACAGGCCCGCGCCGACGCCGCGGTCGGGGTCGTTCTTGCCGTAGAAGTTGGCTTCGGCGGTCGGTTGCAGGATCAGGCGATTGGTCAGCAGGATGTCGTAGTCGCCCTCCAGGCGCGCCGCACTCTGGCCGCCTTCACCGATATAGGCGGTGGCCTGGGCTTCGAAGTTGTACAGCGCCATGCCTTGAACGCCGAGCGCCGCCCAGGTCTGCGGATCACCGGGCTTGAAGTCCTGGCGCACGCCAGCCACCACGTCCCACCAAGGGCTGACTGCGTGGCCCCACAAGGCTTGGAGTTCGGCTTCTTCGGTCTTGCCGTTGGTGCGTTCGCCTTCGGAGCGCAGCCACAAGCGGTCGATGTCGCCGCCGATCCAGCCAGAGGCGTCCCAGCTCAGGGCGCTGCCGTCATCGGCGTCTTGCCATTCCAGTTGGTTGATGAGGAAAAACGAATTGATGGCGCTGTCATGCACCGCATGGCCGTTGTGGTCTTCATAAACGGCGGCGCGGTCGGCAGCGTTCAGTTCAGGAATGGGCGCGCGGCTGCTGGTCGGCGCGGCTTCCATCGAATCCATGCCCTGCATCGAATCCATGCCTTGCATCTGGCTGTGGTCCATCCCCTGCATCTGGCTGTGATCCATGCCTTGCATATCATTGCTTGCGGCCCAGGCCGACAGGCTGGTGCCCAGGAAAAGAACTGCGAGGGGCACGCAACGGTACTGAAAAACAATGCTCATGGTCGGCTCCTTATTCCTGTACCCGGACTTCACGGAACATGCCCATTTCCATATGGAAGAGCAGGTGGCAGTGATAAGCCCAGCGTCCGAGTGCATCGGCGGTCACCCGGTAGCTGCGTCTGGAACCCGGTGGTACATCAATGGTGTGCTTGCGAACCATGAACTGGCCGTTCTCATCTTCGAGGTCGCTCCACATGCCGTGCAGGTGGATGGGGTGGGTCATCATGGTGTCGTTGATCAGCACGATGCGCAGGCGCTCGCCGTACTTGAGCAGCAACGGCGCGGCGTCGCTGAACTTCACGCCGTTGAACGACCAGGCGAACTTCTCCATGTGCCCGGTCAGGTGCAGCTCGATGGTGCGCCCTGGCTCGCGCCCGTCGGGGTCGGCAAAGGTACTGCGCAGGTCCGCGTAGGTCAGCACCTTGCGACCGTTGTTGCGCAGGCCCATACCCGGGTCGTCGAGCTTGGGCTTGACGCTCATGGCCTGCATGTCTACCAGCGGGTTGTCTTTCTCCGTGGCGGGATGGGCCTGCATTCCACCCATGCCTTGCATGGCGCTGTGATCCATGTCTTGCATGGGGTTATCGTCCATGCCCTGCATCTGGCTGTGATCCATGCCCTCCATGCCTTGCATCGAGCCATGGTCCATACCGCTCATTTCGCCCATGCCAGCCATGCCGCCGTGATCCATGCCACCCATGCCCATGTCGTCCATCGTGACCAAGGGGCGAGGATCAAGGGGTGGCACTGGCGCCGACAGTCCTGCCCGGCTGGCGAGGGTGCCACGGGCATAGCCGGTGCGGTCCATCGACTGGGCGAACAAGGTGTAGGCCTCTTGCGTCGGCTCGACGATGACGTCGTAGGTTTCAGCCACGGCGATGCGCAATTCGTCGACGCTCACGGGCTTGACGTGTTGGCCATCGGAAGCCACGACGGTCATTTTCAGGCCAGGGATGCGTACGTCGAAATAGCTCATGGACGAGCCATTGATGAAGCGCAGGCGAATCCGCTCGCCAGGCGTGAACAGGCCGGTCCAGTTCATGTCCGGCGCCTGGCCGTTCATGAGGTAGGTGTAGGTGGCGCCGCTGACGTCGGCCAGGTCGGTGGGATTCATCTTCATCTCGGCCCACATCTTGCGATCGGCCACGGTGGCGCCCCAGCCGTTCTTGCCCACGTCATCGATAAAATCGCCGACGGTGCGTTTGTTGTAGTTGTAATAGTCCGATTGCTTCTTGAGCTTGCGGATGATGTCGGTGGGGTCTTCGTCGGTCCAGTCGGTGAGCATCACCACGTAGTCCCGTTCGTACTGGAAGGGTTCGGGCTCCTTGGCGTCGATGACCAGCGGCCCATAGACGCCGGCCTGCTCCTGGAAACCGGAGTGGCTGTGGTACCAGTAAGTACCGTTCTGCCGGACCTTGAATTGATACACGTACAGGCCGCCGGGTTCGATGCCCTTGAAGCTCAGCCCGGGCACGCCGTCCATGTTGGCCGGCAGCAAGATGCCATGCCAGTGGATAGACGTGGTGTCGTGCAGGCGGTTGCGCACCCGCAGGGTCACGGTGTCGCCTTCGCGCCAGCGCAGCAGGGGCCCCGGGATGCCGCCGTTGATGGTCTGGGCGGTGCGTGGGTTGCCGGTGAAGTTGACCGGGCTTTCGCCGATGAACAGGTCGAATTCGGTGCCGCTCAGTACATTGGGCTGGCCGGGGCTGGTGACGGCCCAGACGGGCGAGCGCCACAGGCCGAGGCCCCCCAGAATGCCGCCAGCGGCGAGGCCTTTCACAAAGGTTCGCCGGGAAGTTTTTGTTTGCATGCGGTGAAAGTCCGTCAGTCGATTCGCTGCGTGCAGGAGGTGGGCCTCCTGCGTAGGTCTGAGCAAAAGATGACACAGGCGGACGCGGCGAGTGATTACATTTCAGTCAGCTTGGTGGGGGTGGGAAATCAACAATTTCTTGGCGAACACAAGTTTGTGGCGAGGGGATTTCCCCGCTGGGGCGCGAAGCGGCCCTAAAGCCTGACACCGAAGTGCATCAGGCATAGTTGCATTCATCATTTTGGGGCTGCTGCGCAACCCAGCGGGGAAATCCCCTCGCCACAAGTTTGTGTTCGGCCTATATGTCGTGATACGCCTGGCCGGGCACAGGTCAGAATGATCTTTTGCAACGGCGGGATATTCTGTAGCCTTGCCGGCTTCACGCTGTCCCGTGCCTGATGGACACTCACTTTCCCGGCGGTACCCGAGTGGTCCGGAGCCGGGTGTATACTCGACTTTCGCGCAAAACGCGCCCATAGGTCTTGCGAACATGACGCAAATTTCCGAACGCCTTCTGGTCCAGGCTCACCTCGACGCCAAGCAGCCCAAGCCGCTGTCAGCCGAGCAAGAGGCCTGGTACCGCGCCGCCATTGCCGCCGAGCTCAAGGCTCAGGACGCAGTGCTGGTCGCGCATTTCTACTGTGACCCGATCATCCAGGCACTGGCCGAGGAAACTGGGGGCTGTGTCTCCGATTCCCTGGAAATGGCCCGATTCGGCAATGCCCATCCGGCCAAGACCGTGGTGGTGGCCGGGGTCAAGTTCATGGGCGAGACCGCCAAGATCCTCAACCCCGAAAAGCGCGTGCTGATGCCGACCCTGGAAGCCACCTGCTCCCTCGACCTGGGTTGTCCGGTGGATGAGTTCTCGGCGTTCTGCGACCAACATCCGGAGCGCACCGTGGTGGTGTATGCCAACACCTCGGCGGCGGTCAAGGCTCGGGCCGACTGGGTGGTGACGTCCAGCTGCGCACTGGAAATCGTCGAGAGCTTGATGGACAACGGCGAGACGATCATCTGGGGACCGGACAAGCACCTGGGCACTTATATCCAGCGCAAGACCGGTGCCGACATGCTGCTCTGGGACGGCGCCTGCATCGTCCACGAAGAGTTCAAGTCCAAGCAGTTGGAAGACATGAAGGCACTGTACCCGGACGCCGCGATCCTGGTTCACCCGGAGTCGCCGACCTCGGTGATTGAACTGGCCGACGCCGTGGGCTCCACCAGCCAATTGATCGCCGCCGCCCAGAGCTTGCCGAACAAGACGCTGATCGTCGCCACCGACCGCGGCATCTTCTACAAGATGCAGCAGCTGTGCCCGGACAAGGTCTTCATCGAAGCCCCCACCGCCGGTAACGGCGCGGCGTGCCGCAGTTGCGCGCATTGCCCGTGGATGGCGATGAACACCCTGGAACGTACGCTTCAGGCGTTGAAGGATGGCAGCAACGAGATATTCGTCGACCCGGCGCTGATCCCCCAGGCGATTCGCCCACTCAAGCGCATGCTGGACTTCACCCAGGCGGCGCGGATGAAGTTGGCGGGTAATGCCTGAAGCTGAAGAATATCTTCAGGCTTGCGGGGCTTTCTGTGGCGAGGGGATTTATCCCCGCTGGGTCGCGAAGCGGCCCCATTTGGTCATTCTGACACTCTGTGGTGTCAGGTTCAGGGCCGCTTCGCAGCCCAGCGGGGATAAATCCCCTCGCCACACTGTATTCCAAGCATTATTTGGTGTCCCTACTTGGTCTTCTTGGGAATCCGCACCAACTGCGTATCCGAGTAGATGTCATGCCAGCCGCGCTTGCGCTTATCGAACAGCGCCCAGATAAACCCTGCGCCGACCAGCAGCAGTGATGCAATCGACACCACGAACCGCAACAGTGCCTGCCACAGGCTGATGGCCGTGCCATCGGCGTTCTGCACGCGGATGCACCACACCTGCATGCCCAGGGTCTGGCCGTTGTGGGTCCAGAACTTGGCGAAGAAACCGAACAGTACGAACAGCAACACAGTGGACAGCAGTGGATCGCCGTCCAGCGCCCCGGCGTCGGTGAGGGCGCGCATCTTTTCTTCGCCGATGATCGCCATCTGGATCATCTTGTACACGCCACCGGTGACGATCAGCAGTGCCGTGCATAGTAGGAAGTCATAGAACATCGCGGCCAGGCGACGGCCCAGGCCTGCGGGAGGGAAGTCACCCTGGGGGATGAGCAGGTGTTTCGACATGACGGCCTCGAGCCAAAAAGAAGCCATTTTACGGATTTGCGGCCATAAAAAAGCCCCTGATATCAATCAGGGGCTTTTTAGTTTGCAAAAGCCTTAGGCTTCGGCTTGGACCTCGTCAGCCTGCATGCCTTTCTGGCCTTGCACGGCGACGAAAGTGACTTTCTGGCCTTCTTTCAGGCTCTTGAAGCCGTTGCCCTGGATGGCACGGAAGTGTACGAACAGATCCGGACCGCTTTCAGGGGTGATGAAACCAAAACCTTTTTCGTCGTTGAACCACTTGACGGTACCGCTCTGACGTTGGGACATTTTCTTATTTCCTTGACGCTAAATTAATGACAGCCTCTTTCCACACGAAAGAGTACTGGGGCTGGGTTGCAGGAAAGTAAGATGACGTCGAACGGGTTGTAGCTAACTTCGTAGGCTACTGCCCAGGTCACGATCCAAGCGACCCATGCAAACACAGTGATCAAACTCTACGCCAACTTCCAACGAAAAAACAACCCCCCTCAAGAGCCCGGATTTGCTCAGCTTGCCGGTGTTTTAGATGCTTCGCCGGGGAAGGCTTATTCAAAAGGCTATTCCGATTGTTCCGTGGCGTTATAAGCCCGGTTGAATATCACTACATGCACCTTTTTATGGCGGTTGCGTTACACATTAGTGCACGTTTAACGCAACCGCGTTACTTATAGAAACAAGCAATCAACCTCGGTAGTAGCGCTGTGGAACGAATGGCATTTTGCTTACAAGCAGAGGCACTTTTTTCCCACGCACTATGGCCCAGACTGGTGTATCCAAGGCGACGTAGGCGCTGTCCAGATAACCCATCGCCAACGGACCGCCCAGTGTCGGCCCGAAGCCGCCGCTGCACACCGTACCGATGGTCTCGCCGGCTTCGTTGACGATCTCCGCGCCTTCGCGCACTGGTGTGCGTTCCTGGGGCAGCAAGCCGACGCGTTTGCGGCTTACGCCGCTCTGTTGCTGGGCAAAGACGGTTTCAGCCCCCGGGAAACCCCCGGCACGAGCGCCATCGGCGCGGCGCGCCTTGGAAATAGCCCACAGCAGGCTGGCTTCGATCGGCGTGGTCTCGGTGTTCATGTCATGGCCGTAGAGGCACAGGCCGGCTTCCAGGCGCAGGGAGTCTCGGGCGCCAAGACCGATGGCGGCCACCTCTGGCTCGGCCAGCAGGGCGCGGGCGAGTTTCTCCGCATCGGCCGCCGGCACGGAAATTTCGAAACCGTCCTCACCGGTGTAGCCCGAACGGCTGACAAAGCAGTCCACGCCCAGCAGGGTGACGCGCTGGAATTGCATGAAGGTCATTTTCGCCACGTCCGGCGCCAGGCGTGCGAGTACGGTGACGGCGGCCGGGCCTTGCAGGGCGAGCAGGGCGCGGGCTTCGAACAGCGGCTCGATGCTGCACTGGCCGCCGATTTTCCCTTGCAGGTGAGCCAGGTCTTGATCCTTGCAGGCGGCGTTGACCACCAGGAACAGTTCGTTGTTGCCCAGGTTGGCGACCATCAAGTCGTCGAGGATGCCACCGTTGTCGTTGGTGAACATCGCGTAGCGCTGCATGCCTACGGGCAGATCGATGATGTCCACCGGCACCAGGGTTTCCAGTGCCTTGGCAGCATCCGCGCCGGTCAGGCGGATCTGGCCCATGTGGGACACATCGAACAAGCCGGCCTGATCACGGGTGTGCTGGTGTTCTTTCATCACGCCCAATGGGTATTGCACCGGCATGTCGTAGCCGGCAAACGGCACCATACGGGCGCCGAGTTCGAGGTGCAGCGCGTGCAGCGGGGTTTTCAACAGTTGTTCGGTGGACATATCAGCTCCTGGAAAATGAAAGTGGCACGCATCAGCATTCGATGATGTTGACCGCCAGACCGCCGCGGGCGGTCTCCTTGTATTTGCTTTTCATGTCGGCGCCGGTCTGGCGCATGGTGCGGATGACTTTGTCGAGGGAGACG